>Ga0180223_1000632_pt1 | contig 39770 bp, 44 predicted proteins | sample eDN5th30CKraftOP_FD_151337 | JGI IMG/M metagenome (GOLD analysis project Ga0180223, IMG submission 151337) | Enriched Organic Plus compost microbial communities from Emeryville, California, USA - eDNA 5th pass 30_C Kraft OP (version 2) (version 2) ... | reverse complement strand
CCAGACCCCGAACGGCGCCTCCCCCTCGTGGTACCCCGGGACGAAGACCCATTGACTCGCGAACGATTCGCCGGCGCCGCCGCCGTGCACGCAGTGCGCCGCGGTCGCGACCACGCTCCCGTTGGCCGAACCCACCGAGTTCCCGGAGCACACGTACCGCGAGCCGTTCAGCTCGAAGAACACCTTGCCCACGCCCGGCCCAGGCGCGGGTCGCCCGCTCGGAGCATCCTCATCCACGTCAGCCGATGTACCGGCGTAGGTCACCGGTGCGCCCACATCGACCCCGGCCGCACTCGCGGACACCTCGGCCTCAGCGAGCAGAACGTCGGCGGGGATCGCCGCACGCATCCGCTCCGGAGTCCAGTAGTCGGCCGCCACGGCGGACGACGACGCCGACACCTCGATCGTGTCCGCCTCGGGCGCCGGCACGGGCGTGGCACCGGCCGCGGTCGGCGCGGCGAGCAGCCCGCAAGCGAGCAGAGCGGCGCCGACGAGTCCGGCACGGAGTGGGGTGCGAATCATGATGGTCCTTTCAGCACAGGAGAATGCTAGAATACTATCTCGGCACTGACCATTCCCTGGCAACGTCACCAGGGCGCGGGGGCGCGGGGGCGCGGCGTCAGCCCGGCCGGCGGCTCACCCCACGGCGGCGAGGAAATCCTCGTGACGAGAGCCTTGCCGGTCGAGCACGAGCACGCACGACTCCGGCACCTCGATGAACGCGCCCGGCAGGTCGGTCAGCGGTTCCGACACGATCACCCGCGCCGTCGCGTCGAAGGCCCGCAGCTGGGGCACGTCGGGGTACATCTCCTGCAACGCCGCCATGTCCGCCGAGTGGAACAGCGTACGCGAATGGTGCTCGGTCGAGTAGCGGAACGCCCAGATCGTCTCACCGTCGGAGACCGCGAACGAGCCCTGCACCGCGTTCTCGATGCCGTAGGTCGCCGCGACGCGCTCGATCTCGCGCAGCGTACGGCCCATGGCCGCCACCGGATCCTGCTCCAGGCCGAACGTGAGCGCCAGATAGAACACCACCTCGGAGTCGGTCGTGCCCTTCACCTGCGCGAACAGCTGCGGTTCGATCTGCAGCATGAGGTCGCGCCGCAACTGGGGGAACCCTGCGATGACGCCGTTGTGCATGAACAGCCAGTGGTCATGCCTGAAGGGGTGACAGTTCGTCTGCTGGATGGGCGGGCCCCCGGCCGCGCGCACGTGTGCGAAGAACAGCGGCGATTGGATCGCCCAGGTCAGCTCGCGCAGGTTCTCGTCGTGCCACGCGGGCTCGATGCTGTGGAAGAGGGCTGGCATGACGCCGGGTGCGGTGTCGTCGGGGTACCAGCCCACGCCGAACCCGTCACCGTTCACGGTCTCTGCACCCAGAGGGGAGTTCAAGGACTGCGCCACGAGCGAGTGCCTCGGCTCGAGGATCAGCAGGGCGGGCCGGATCGGCTCTCCCCAGTACGCAAGCCACCGGCACATGTCATCGCCTTCCGTCAGCCTTCCGCGGGTGGTGGGGGTGGTGCACAGCGCGCGAGTTCCTGCATACGCTGCGTCGCCTGATCGACCGACCACGGCAGTTCGACCAGGGGCTGGGTCTCGCCGGACGCCGCCGGCGTCTTGGATGCGACGGATGCGAGCGCGAACGCCGTCTCGCGCACGAAGTCCTGCCCGGCGCTCGAGTTGTTGAGCGCGACGACCACCGTCAGGCCGGTCGTCGGATCGGTGAACGCCGCGGTGAGTGCGCCCGTCGCCTCTGAGGCGAGGCCGCGCAGCGGGCCGTAGACCATGCCGCCGATGCCCTGGGCGACCCACGGCTCCGCACCCGGGACCGGTGTCGTCGTCCACTGCTCGCGGGCGGTGCGCTCGCTGAGCAGGAGACCCGATGCGAAGGCCTGGCTCAGCCGCACGACATCGTCCAGGTGCGAGCGCGCCCCGGCCGCGGCGCCGCCCATCGAGCTCGACTGGCGCGAGTCATCCAGCCTGGCCGCACAGTCGGGCGCGCCGTCCGGGCCGGGCAGAGCGGCGTAGGCCCCGATCAGGCCGGGGACATCCAGCGTGGTCGGCGAAGGCAGCGTCGTGCCCGTCAGCCCGAGCGGCCCGGCGACGTACTCCTCGACGAGATCGGACCAGCTGCGATGGGTGGCCCGCTCGAGCGCGAGGCCGAGCAGCAGTCCATTCGTGCGGGAGAAGGCCACGGCCTGGCCGGGTTCGCCGATCCGGGGAACGGCGAGTGCGCTCGAGATCAGTTCGATCGGCGACCAGACCCGCGCCGGGTTCTGCATGAAGTTCACCCGGAGCTGGGGATAGTAGTCGGCGAGTCCGGACGTCTGCCGACACAGGTGCTCGAGGGTGATGCCATCGAGACCCGGAATGTCGATGACATGCTCGCTCACCGGATCGTCCAGTCCGAGCACCCCGTCGTCGGCGAGTCTCAGCAACACCAGGCAGGTGACCTCGGACGTCACACCGGCGAGGTGGAACACCTGACCGGGCTCGACCGCCGCCGCGCCGTCGTCGAACCCGACGGTCCCGGCCACGCCTCGCCATTCGCCCGCCCATGGTGCGGCCACCGCGGCGAGCCCACCGCTGGACCCGCTGAGCGCGACCGCGTCGGCCAGCAGCTGCTGCAACACGGTCGCCGTGTCACCCGCGATCGTGTCGTCGACGGCCCCGAAACTCGCCCCAGGGTCGATCGTGCCGCCGGTGCATCCGCCGAACGCGAACGCAAGGGCCAGGGCGCCTGCGATTGCCGCGACGCGCCTCTGACGGCGACCCAATGATCGGCTCACTCAGCCCCCTAGCCGTGCACCCTGCAGCGATTGTATCCCTCACCGACGACGGGTCCTGAGCGCGCCTCAGGCCTGTCTGGCCGAGGGCGTCCCGAGCTCTTGCACGGCACCCGCCATGAAGCGCTCCACGTTCGGGTCGACGATGATGTCGCTCGGCCGGAGCGGGCGCGCGAGGTAGAGCCCCTCGAGGCTGGTCAACCGGCTGAGCGCGACATAGGTCTGTCCGGGGCTGAACACGCGCGAACCCAGATCGACGACGGCGGTGTCGTAACTGGCGCCTTGCGACTTGTGGATCGTCACCGCCCACGCGAGCCGCAGCGGGAATTGCGAGAACTCCGCGACGACCTCCCGTTCGAGCTTCTTCGTGCCGGGATCCCACGAGTACTTGTACTTCTCCCAGATGGCCGGCTCGACCTCGTGCTGCACGCCCTCGACCTCGACCCGGACCACCTTGTCGAGCGAGGTCACCGTGCCGATCGTCCCGTTCACCCAGCGGGGCCCCTCACCTCGGACCATGGTGTCGTTGCGCAGGAACATGACCTGCGCGCCGACCTTCAACTCCAGCCGCTCGTCGGCGGGAAACGCCCGACCGCCGAAGTCGCCGGCGACCTCGGCGGCGTTCGTGAGCGCCCGGCCGGGCAGCCGCTGTAGCTGGGCGCGATTGATCCGGTTGACGGCGTCGTTGCGCGTTGCGAGTGTGATCGCGCCCTGTTCTGGCAGCGGGCGCCGCGCGCCGGTCGCATTCAGGACGCCGGCGATCTCGGCCGTCACCTGCCCGAAGCGCACTGCGTTGAGCATGTGCTTGAACGCATCGTCATGCTGACGATGCACCTCGCCCAGTTCGAAGATGCGGAGGGATGCCTCGCGCCACACCTTCGCGTCGAAGAACCACATCGACGGATAGGTGTCAGCGAAGTACCGGCGCTCGTCGCCGTCTCCGGGGACTGGCGCCAACTGGTACGGGTCGCCGAACAGCACGACCTGAACGCCGCCGAAGGGCTCGGTCGCGCGCTGCCGCGCTTGCCGAAGCGACCGGTCCATCGCGTCCATGAGATCGGCGTTCACCATCGAAACCTCATCGATGACCAGCGTGTCCACCGCATTCAGGATCTTGCGTACGGCGTCGTTCTGCTCGATACGATGATCGGCGATCAGGCCGATCGGAAGTCGGAACAGCGAGTGGATCGTCTGACCGCCGACGTTCAGCGCTGCCACGCCCGTCGGCGCGCAGATCACGATCTGCTTCTGGGTGTTCCAGTTCAGGTGGGTGAGCAGGGTCGATTTCCCTGTGCCGGCCCGCCCGGTGACGAAGACATGGTCGCGCGTGTGCTCGATCGCGTGGAACACCGCCGCTTGCTCGGAGGTGAGGGTGACATCGGGCACGGTCCACTGTAACGCCGTGCGGCGGCGCTGGATCTCGACCACCGCCAGCCCCAACATAGACTGGCCGAATGGGGAGACGGAGCGCGCGCGGCCAGTCGGTGTCGTGGCTCGCCGTCCTCGGCTGGAGCAGCCTCGCCGTGCTGCTCGGCTGTGCGTTCTTCGCCGCGTTCGGGGCCTTGAACCAGAACCTGTACGGCGCATCCAGCTTCGTCGAGCGCTATCTCGAAGCCATCGCCGACGATGAGATCACGACGGCGGCAACGACACCGGGCGTCGCCCTCGATGAGGCCGAACTCGAGGCCATGGGGCTGCCGTCCGATGTGTCGACCGCGATGTTGCGCTCCAACGTCGTCGACGCGGGTCCGCAAGACATCCGGATCATCGACGACGAGGCTCGCGACGACGGCAGCCACCTCGTGACCGCGAGCTACCGACTCGCCTCGAGCATCGTCGAGACCACCTTCGAGGTGCAGCCGATCGCACCGCTCTACGGGGTCCTCAACCGGTGGGAGTTCGCGCGCAGCCCGCTCGCGGTCATCGATGTCACGGCCGCGCACAACCCGTTCTTCACCGTCGGCTCTCTCACCCTCGACACGCGAGCGCGCAAGAGCGGCGACGAGCTCGCTGCATTCACGCACGCAGCGCCGTACCTGGCGATCGCGCCCGCGGTGTACGAGTTCGACTACGACTCGACGCTGCTGACGGCGCAACCCGAGCAGGTGTCGGTGGAGCCGTCCGAACGCACGTCCGTCACCGTTTCCTCTCAAGCGACCCCGGCGTTCACCGAGCGGGTGCAGGCGCAGGTCGACCAGTTCCTCGAGGGATGTGCCGCGCAGCCCGTGCTGCAGCCGACGGACTGCCCGTTCGGCGCGGTGATCGACGACCGTGTGGTCGGGGAGCCCGCCTGGACCATCTCGGCCTCGCCGATCGTGACCCTCACGCCGGGTGAAGACGCCTTCGTCATGGCGCCGACCGCCGGCGTCGCGCACCTGTCGGTCGATCTGCAGTCCCTCTTCGACGGCGACTACTACACCCTTGAAGAGGACGAGACCTTCACCCTGGCCCTCGACGCCAGGATCCGCGCCGACGGCTCCATCTCGGTGCAGCTCAGGTAACCGCCCGGCGCCAGCGGCCGCTCGGCGTCAGCCGCCGCTCGGCGTCAGCCGCGCTCGCGGTCGTGCGCCGCGATCGCCTGGAGTCGGGCGTTGTACTCCTCGAGCTCGGCGTCACCGGTGCGGTCGGCGTGACGGTCACGGCGCCTCGACTCCTTCTCGTCGCTTCGCGACCACTGGATAGCCACCGTGATCGCGAGCGCGACCGTGGGGATCTCGCCGATCGACCAGGCGATACCGCCGCCGACCTGCTGGTCGGCGAGCGCGTCTGTGCCCCACCCCATCGCGCCGTACCAGTCGGCGAGCAGCAGCCCGGCGCTCATCATGATCGACAGCCCGAAGAACGCGTGGAACGCCATGGTGCCGAGCAGCAGCACGAGCCGGAACGCGTAGGGCAGCCGGTACGGCACGGGATCGATGCCGATCAACGACTGCACGAAGAGATACCCGGTGATGAGGAAGTGCGCGACCATCCACTCGTGGCCGAGATGGTCGACCATCGTCCAGCGGAACAGGGGCGAGTAGTAGAAGATCCACAGCGACCCGGCGAACAGCACGGCTGCCACGATCGGGTTGGCGATGATCTGCGCGAACCGCGAGTGCACCGCGAGCAGGATCCATTCACGACCGCCCCGGCTGCCGTCTTTGCGAGGCCGGATCGCGCGCGCCGCGAGCGTCACCGGCGCACCGGGCACGAGGAGCACCGGGATGCCCATCGTGAGCACCATGTGACCGAGCATGTGCGCCGAGAAGAGGTACTGCTCGTAGACGTTGACGCCGCCGCTGGTCACATAGGCGAGCAACAGCAGCCCGGCCACCCAGAGGATCGTGCGGTACACCGGCCACCGGTCACCACGACGGCGGAGCCGGCGGACGCCAGCCAGGTAGAAAAAGATGCCGAACCCGGCAGCGAAAAGCCAGATCAAGTCTGGGTTCCACTCGGTGAAGTACCGCGTCCAGTCGGGGACCGGTGGCAACGGCTCGCCCGTGAGGATCTCCGCCGGGGTCCGAGCGAGCGAGCCGGGGACGTCTTCGGACACCGGGGTCGCGGTGCGCGCGAGGGCCGCCGCGACGCCCGAGGCGATGCCCATGAATGCGAGCTCGATCACCACGAGCAGCCAGAACGCGCCGGGCCGACGTGCCCCCTGGGCCGATGCGGGCCCGACCTCGCCGGCCGCGGCAGCGGCCCGGGTCATCCGCCCGATCAGGAACCGTCGCTGGACCGCACCCAGCACGCCCAGCGCGACCAACGCCGCGACCTTCGCGATCACGAGGGCGCCATACGGGGAATTGAGCTGCGGCCAGTCGCCGATCCGGAGCGCGGCGCTGGCATACCCGGACACCGCGACCACGATGAAGGCGATCAGCGCGACGGTCGAGTACCGTGCGAGGACGATCGGCAGGCGCCTCACGTCCAGACGCGAGCCGAGCAGTACGAGCGTCAGCAACCCACCGAGCCAGGCGGACGCGAAGACGAGATGCAGGCCGAGCGCCGTGACCGCGGCGCCGTGGCCCGCGGCGCCCGCCGCGTGGCCCTGCTGGGCGAGCGGGATGAGGCTCGCGACCGCAAGGACGGTGACGAACACCAGCGCCGTGTGGTTCCGCACGGCGAAGCAGAGGACGGTGACGGCCGCCGCGACCAGGGTGGTCGTGAGCCAGGCCTGGCCGAGTTCGATGGTCGTGAGGAACTGCCCGAGCTTCTGGCCGAACGCGTCGCTCAGCTCGACGCCCTCGCCGGTGACGACGAGGAAAGTGAACAGGCCGGTCGCGGCGCTCGCGACGGTCATCACCGCGGCGGATGCGGCGGCGACATCGAGTGCCGCCTCGAACTCCGGCTTCTTCGGGCTCAGGGCCCACACCGCGAGCACGAGGGACCCGATCATGCCGGCCGCTCCGAGGTTGACGAGCAGCTTCGCCACCGGCAGGCCCCACCGTGCCACCGGTCCGGGGTCCTGCAGCTGGAACGGTGCCGCTCCCCCGCCGACGGCGAGGCCGATCACCACCGCGATGACGGCGACGGCGAGCAGCACGGCAGGGCCGAGCACACGGACAGAACGCACCGGACCAGCCTAGGTGAGCGGCCTGTGAGTCACCGCCGGCGGTCTCGAGACGCGTGCTCCTTCGTCGCGCGCGACCGACGATCGGCACGCACGCAGAAGGGCGGGTGGCTGACGCCACCCGCCCTCGAGAGTCGCGGATTACTTCGCGGCAGCCTTGAGCTTCGAGCCGGCCGAGACCTTCACCGAGAAACCAGCGGGGATCTCGATGGTGGCGCCGGTCTGCGGGTTGCGGCCGGTGCGCGCGGCACGCGACGTACGCTCGACGGCGAGCCAGCCCGGGATCGAAACCTTGGTGCCCGAGCCGACGGCCTCGGCGAGCGCGTCGAAGAGACCGCCGAGCACGGCGTCGACGGCGGCCTGGCTCTGCCCGGTCGACGCGGCGATCTTCGCGACGAGCTCGGTCTTGTTCAGCGACTTGTCAGCCATTGAGTGTCCTCCTCGGACGTCTACTGCCGGTCGGCAGCTGTGGTGGTGAGCCGAAAGCGGTTCGCACCGCCCCCGTGGCCGATCAGGCCGCCTCGAATGTAACAGAGTTCCGCGGAATTCCGCGGATTTCCGGCCTGTTCCGCCGATCGCGGACGGCGTGTCGCCGCTGCCATGAATGTGATGGAGCGCGAAAGGTGGGTCGGCGCCCTTGCCTGCAGGCCGTCAACCCACCTTTGGTGCTCCATCACACCCCGCGCCGCCGCCCGAACGACCCGAACCCAGACCGACCGAAACCCCGAACGACCCGAACCCACACCGACCGAAATCCCCGCGGGGAACGCGAAAGGGCGCCCCCGGAGGGGACGCCCTTTCGTGAAGCGGTGCTTACCAGCTCGACTTGGTGATGCCGGGAAGTTCACCCCGGTGCGCCATGTCGCGGAAGCGCACGCGCGAGATGCCGAACTTGCTGAGGTTGCCGCGGGGGCGACCGTCGATGGCGTCGCGGTTGCGGAGGCGCACCGGCGACGCGTCGCGCGGAAGCTTCTGCAGGCCAACGCGGGCGGCCTCGCGGGACTCGTCGGTGCCGTTCGGGTCGACGAGCGCCTTCTTCAGCTCGAGGCGCTTCGCGGCGTAGCGGTCCACGATCTCCTGGCGCTGGTTGTTGCGTGCAATCTTGCTCTTCTTGGCCATGGACTAACGCTCCTCTCGGAAGTCGACGTGCTTGCGGACCACCGGGTCGTACTTCTTCAGCACGAGACGGTCGGGGTTGTTACGACGGTTCTTGCGGGTCACGTAGGTGTACCCGGTGCCGGCCGTCGAACGGAGCTTGATGATGGGACGGATGTCCTGCTGCTTCGCCATTAGAGCTTCACCCCACGAGCCTGCATGTCACGGACGACGGCCTCGATACCGCGGGCGTCGATGACCTTGATGCCCTTCGCGGACACGTTGATCGTGATGTTCCGGCGGAGCGACGGAACGTAGTACGTCTTCTTCTGCACGTTCGGGTCGAAGCGGCGCTTCGTCCGGCGGTGCGAGTGCGAGATGTTGTGACCGAAGCCGGGAACGGCGCCGGTCACCTGGCACACTGCTGCCATTGGTTTCCTCCAATACCGAGGGGCGGATGCCCCTCCCAAGGTCTCTTGTCTGCAGACGTCTCCCACCGGTCACCCGGTCAGATACATGGGATCGATCCACGGTCTGGGCAGTGGAAGTGCCCAGCCAAACGTCGAGTCTATCAGACGTCGGTCACCCGCCGATCTTTCGGTACTCGACGCTGAGGACGTACCCCTTGACCGAGCCATAGTCGGGACTCACGGCCGTGCCGGGCGCGACCTGCAACCACGGCGTCTCGTTGACGATGGGGCCGTCAGCCCAGGGGCGTGCAACCGCTCGCGCCTCATAGCCCGCCTCGAGGCTCGTGCACGTCACGCCCAGCTGGACGGAATTCCCGGCAGGCACCGACACCCAGGTGCAGTCATTGCCGGCACTGGCCTCCGACACGTCGGCGACCGCCGCGTTCGCAGCCCCTCCGACACTCAGGAGCGACAGCCCGAGCGCGAGCACTGCCGCCCCGGGAACGAATGCGTTCAGCTTGGTCATCGTAGTATTCTACTACATCGTTCGCCGGTGAGAAGAACGGATGCCCCGATGGGACATCCGCTCTCTTCGACGCACCGACGCACTCAGTTGGTGAGCGAGTCGACCCACTCCTGGTTCTCGGCAATCCACTGCTCCACCACGGGGCCGTAGTCGTCCGAGTCGTTCTCGTTGAACATCGCGTTCTCGAGCGAGTACAGCGTGTCGGAGTCCATCGTGAAGTTCTTCAACCAGCCGCTCAGCGTCGGGAAATTCTCCTCGAAGCTCTTACTGCCGAACGAGTGGATGCCCTCGGCCTCCCCCATGACCCCCGCTGGGTCCTCGAGGTCCTTCACGGGGAACGCGTCGTACGCCCAGTGCGGGCGCCACAGGGTGACCGCGATCGGCTCGCCCGCGTCGGTCGCGGCCTTGAGCTCGGACAGCATGGCGGGCGTCGACGACGTCAGGTACTCCATGCCTTCGAGGCCGTACGTGGGGATCGCATCCTCGCTTGTGACCCGGTTGAGGCCCGAGCCGGGCTCGATGCCGACGAGGCGGTTGCCGAAGTAGTCAGCCTGAGCGGCGAGCTCATCGAGCGAGTCGATCGGCGCATCTTCGTTCACCGCGATGGTGAGCTTGGCGTCCGTGTTCCAGGCGCCGAGGTCGACCATGTCGTCGCCGTACTGCTCGATGTAGTCGGCGTGCGTGATCGGCAGCCAGGTGTCGAGCACCACGTCGTAGTCGTCGTCGGTGAGTCCCTGGTAGACGGGGGCGACATCGGCGTATTCGAGCTCGACGTCATAGCCCTTCTCCTCGAGGATCGCCTTCCAGAGCTCGCTCGCGGCGATGCCCTCGTCCCAGCCGTTGAACACGGCGATGGTGAGGTCCTTCCGGTCGCCGTTCTCGAGGGTCTCGGCCTCCGAGCCGGCGCAGCCGGAGAGTGCGAGCGCCGCGGCGGCGCCCATCGCGAGCGCTCCGGTGAGGTGTCGCTTCTTCATGGGTGTTCCTTTCCTCCCGTGTGCTGTGGCACGGGCGTTGGGGATGGTTCCGCGCGCGAGCGCGCGGACGAACGGGCGACGGATGCTCCGGCGCCCACGTGTGGGCTCAGGCGTCAGGCGTTCGCGGGGTGCGTCACGGTGGCGCGCTCGGCCGCGAGGTCGCTCTCGGCGGTGTCGCCGGCGTTGTTCGCCTCCGAGGCATCCCTGACCTTGTCCGCGGTTCCCGTCCGACGCTTCCCGCGGAAGCCGCCGCCGAACGCGCCCGTGACGCGGTCCAGGATGACGGCGAGGATCACAACCGAGAGGCCGGCCTCGAAGCCCAGTGCGACGTCGATGCGCGTGAGGCTCTGCACGACGTCGCCGCCGAGGCCGCCGGCGCCGACCATGCCCGCAATGACGACCATGGAGAGCGAGAGCATGATCACCTGATTGACGCCGGCCATGATCGACGGCATCGCGAGCGGCAGCTGAATCTGGCGCAGGATGCGGCCGGGCGAGGAGCCGAACGCCTGGCCGGCCTCGACCACCTCCTTGTCGACGCCGCGGATGCCGAGCTCGGTGAGCCGCACCCCGGGCGCCATCGCGAAGACGATCGTCGCCACGATGCCGGGCACCACGCCCACGCGGAATAGGATCAGCGCGGGGATGAGGTACACGAACGCCGGCATCGTCTGCATGAAGTCGAGGATCGGCCGGATGAGGTTCGACGCGAGCGTGCTCCGGGCGGCGAGGATGCCGACCGGGATCGCGATGAGGACTGCGATCGTGCTCGCGACCAGAACGAGCGCGAGCGTCTCCATCGCGTTGTCCCACTGGTCCACGCCGAGCACCACGGTCAGACCGACGGCCGAGCCGAGCGCGAGCTTCCAGCCCTTCGCCCACCAGGCGATCGCGGCGATCACGATGATCACCGCCCAGAACGGCGGTGTCGCGAGCACCCACTCGACGGCGTCGTAGAAGCCGAGGAAGATCGCGCGGAGCACGGCGAACAGGCCCGCGAGCGCGTCGGTCAGGACATCGATGAACGCGTCGGCCCATTCGCCGAGCGGAAGTCGGAAGTCGTTCATCGGGCACCTCCCTCGTTCGCGGGCGCGACCGGAACCGGCGATTCCGCCAGCTCCCGCGTGTCGGGCCCAGGATCGGAGGTCGCGCGGAGCGTCTCGGTGATGACGTCGACCGGGATGGTCGTGGGCGGTTCGACGACCTGGATCTCGGCGGTGTCGGTCGACAGGTTGCCGAGCGCGGCGAGCAGCGTCACCCGCGGCACGGCACCCAGCAGTCGGCCCTGATCGTCCACGACCGCGAGCGACATCGGGCTGAGCGCCGCGCTCTCGAAGAGGTCCGTGAGGTACTGGTCGGGAGCCACGGTCGCGTGGTCGGTGCGGATGATCGACTCGAGCGACCGTTCCCCACGCGTGACGAGCTTGAGGACGTCGCGGTCGTGGATCACGCCCATGAGCTTGCGGCCGGAGCGGACGACGAACACCGTCGAGGTCTGCAGATCCCGCATGGTGCGCAGGGCCGCTCGGGGACCCGCCGACGCCGCGACGACCGCCCGCGGGGGCTCCATCACGTTCGCGGCGGTGAGGACGCGGGCCCGGTCGACGTCGGCGACGAAGGACGCCACATAGTCGTCGGCGGGATCGGTCAGGATCTCCTCGGCGGTGCCGACCTGCACGATTCGCCCATCGCGCATGACCGCGATGCGGTCGCCGAGGAACATGGCCTCGTTGAGGTCGTGCGTGATGAAGACGATGGTCTTGCCGAGCTCCTGCTGCAGCTCGATGAGCTGCTCCTGCATCTCCCGGCGGATGAGCGGGTCGAGTGCCGAGAACGCCTCGTCCATGAGCAGGATGTCGGTGTCCGCCGCGAGTGCGCGGGCGAGGCCGACGCGCTGCTGCATACCGCCAGAGAGCTCGGCGGGAAGCTTGTCCTCCCAGCCGGCGAGGCCGACCCGGTCGAGGATGCGCATCGCGCGCGCATGCCGCTCAGCGGCGGGCACGCCCTGGATCTCGAGGCCGTACGCGGCGTTGTCGAGCACGGTCCGGTGCGGCAGCAGCGCGAAGTGCTGGAACACCATCGAGACGTGGTCGCGGCGGACGGCGCGCAGCTGCTTGGCGGGCACGGCGGTGATCGGCTTCCCCATCACCGACACCGTGCCCGCGGTCGGCTCGAGCAGCCCGTTCAGTGCGCGGATGAGGGTCGACTTGCCAGACCCGGAGAGTCCCATGACGACGAAGATCTCGCCCTGGGCGACCGTGAAGTCGGCGTCGATGACGGCAGCGGTCCCGAGCGAGGAGATCTCGTCGCGGCTCGCGCCACGGCGGAGGCGCGCCAGGGCCTCGGTCGGACGACGGCCGAAGAACTTGGTGAGGCCACGCACCTCGATGGCGGGCGTGGCGGCGGTGAGGTCGGGAGCGAGGATCGGGAGGTGTTCGACGGGGGCTGCGGTCGCAGGGGGCATGCGGAAGGCTTCTCCACGGAGAGCACGGGTATGCGACGTCCGGGCGGCGGTCGCGGGCTCTCCTGGTTCAGGCCGGGTTCAGGCGATCCGGGACGCGGGAATCAAGCCGGCGAATCGTGCATGCCAGGCGAACGCCACGTCCAGCGCAGACCACCATCGGAGCGGCCTACCACGCGCGGAACCATACGTTCCCGTGAGGCCGGTAGGGACCGTCTCAGCGGGAGCGCGGACAGGGGGCAAAGGCCGTCAGGGCCTCGGTCAACGGTAGCCACATCGCCGATACAAGCTCAACCTGAGCCCGGAGATCCCCCCACTGACCGGGCGATTTATGATTCAGGCGTGTGAACTTTGGGCCGTGCAGTCCGCGCAGAGCCCGAAGACGTCGACGACGTGCGCGGCCCCGGTGAAGCCGTGCTCGCCCGCGACCCGCTTGGCCCAGGCCTCGACCTCGTCGGCGGCGATCTCGACGGTCAGTCCGCAGTTGCGGCAGATCAGGTGATGGTGGTGACCGGTGCTGCACGCCCGGTAGAGCGACTCACCCTCCGGGGATTGCAGCGAGTCGGCCTCGCCAGTGGACGCCAGGTCGCCGAGCGCGCGGTACACGGTCGCGAGACCAATGGGCGACCCGCTGGCGTGCAATGCCGAGTGCAGCGCCTGCGCGCTGATGAACCCCTCGGTGCCGTCCAGCGCCTCGCGGACGGCCTCTCGCTGCCAGGTGTTGCGTTTCATGCGATCCGTGCCTCTTCCGCAGTCTCGACGGGGATCGACTGTGTACTCCAACGTAGTCGCCGGAGTCTGGAGATCCCCAGAGCGAGCAGGAAGCACGCGGCGGCGGCCAGCGCGATCGAGGGGCCCGCCGCGACCGCGAACGCCCGCGACGCGAGCACGCCCGCGATGCCCGATGCGGCCCCGATGACGGGCGCCGCGAGCAGCACGCCCCGGTAGCTCGTGACGACGAGCCGCGCAGCCGCGGCCGGCGCCGCGATCAGCGCAATCGCGAGGATCGCCCCCACCGCGGGCAGCGAGCTCACGACGGAAGCCGCGATCAGCGCGAGCACCAGCAGTTCGATGGGCCACTCGCGGAACCCCGCGGCGCGGAACCCGGCCGGGTCGAACGTCGAGAACACGATCCGCGGCCCGAAGGCCGCGACCAGCACGACGGCGACGACGGCGACCGCAGCGGCCAGCAGGATGTCGGTGTCTGTGACGGTCAGGATCGAGCCGACGAGGAAGGCCTCCGGGCGGATGGGCAGCCCCGGCAGCGCGGCCTGCAGCAACGCGCCCGCGGCGAACCCGCCCGTGAGCACGATGCCGGCGGCCACCTGCGCGCCCTGGCGACGGATGCGCGCAATGCCCGCCATGATGGCGACGATGGCGACGGATGCCACGGCGGCACCCGCCGGCACGCTCACGCCGAGCGCGGCGGCGGCGACCGCGCCGGGGTAGGTCGCGTGCGTGAGCGCCTGCGCGAAGAACGTCCGGCGGCGGAGCACGACGAGCGCGCCCACGAACCCGGCGCCGGCGCCGATCACGATGGCGGCGAGCATGGCCCGCTCGAAGTAGGTCACGCGCGCCGCTCCCCCGCCGGTTCGGCCCGCACCGAGCTCGGGTGCGCCGTGTCGTGGCGCACACCGCCGCGACGCCGCATCCGCTCGCCCGGCGAGACCCTGGCGACGCCGACGCGACCAGCCGCCCACGCACCGACGAGCACGACGGCGTACCCGACCACGAAGACCCCCACCACGGTCGCGCCCGCCGGCAGGTCGACACCGGCGCCGACGGATGCGGCATACCCGGTCGCCAGCCCGAGCCACGCGGCGACCGCCGCGAACAGGCCGGCGACCGGGAACAGCAGCCACAACCGGTCGGTGACGAGCCTTGCCACCGCACCCGGGACGATGAGCAGGGCGAGCACGAGGAGCGTGCCCACCGTGCTCGCCGCCGCGACCACCACGAGCGCCACCGCGGCGTTCAGGGTGAGGTCGAGTACGAAAGCCGGGTCACCGGCCGCCCGACTCCCCCGCGCATCGAACGCACGGAACACCTGCTGTTTCAACGTGAGCAGCACGGCCGCGAGCGCGAGGGCGCACACGACGACGAGCGGCAGGACCTGGTCGCTCGGGATCGTGAGGACGCGTCCGAAGAGCAACGCCTCGAGCTCGCCCGCGTAGTCGGAACTCTTCGAGACCACGAGGACGCCCACGCTGAACGTCGCCGTGAGCACGATCGCGATCGCGGCGTCCGAGGCCACGCCCGCACGACCGAGCCACGTGAGCACAACCGCCGCCGCCAACGCTGCGACGGCGGCGCCGGGCACCAGGCCGGCGGTGCCGGCCACGGCGAGCCCGATCGCGAGACCGGGGAAGACCGCATGGGTGAGGCCGTCGCTGATGAATTCGAGCCCGCGCAGGTTCACGAGCACGCCGATGACGCCCGCGACCACCGCGAGGACGAGCATGACCCCGAGCGCACGCGCCATGAACGGCAGCTGAAACGCCGAGAAGAGCGCCTCCACTGCGCTCATCAGTGGCCCTCGTGACCGGGGACCACGAGGGTGTGCTCGTCGATCTCGATCTCGGTGCCCTCGAAGCAGCGTTGCAGGTTGGCGAGCGTCAAGACGTCGCGGACCGGGCCGTGCGCCAGTTGGTGGCCGTTGATGAGGACGACCGCGTCGCAGACCTGCTGAGCGAGCTCGAGATCGTGGGTCGAGACGAGCACGGCCACCCCACGCTGCTTCAACGTTCGCAGGGTTGCGACGAGGGCGTCACGGTTCTGCTGGTCGAGACCGTTGAAGGGCTCGTCGAGCAGCAGCAGACTCGGCTCCGACGCGAGGGCGCGCGCGAGCAGGCCGCGTTGACGTTGGCCACCCGACAGATCGCCGAATCGACGCGCGCCGAGATCCGCGAGCCCGACGGCCTCGAGCGCCGATTGCACCGCCTCACGGTCCCGTCGGCCGGGCCAGCGGAACAGTCCGAGGCGGGGATACCGGCCCTGCATGACCACCTGGCGGAGCGTGATCGGGAAATCGGGGTCGAGCTCGGTGCTCTGCGGCAAGAGACCGATCATGCCGCGGGCGGCATATGCCGCCCCGTCGAACTGCACCTCCCCGGCCGTCCGGGGCACGAGGCCGAGGACCCCGCTCAGCAACGTCGACTTGCCGGCACCGTTGGGGCCGATCAACGCGACGGCCTCACCGGGCGCGATGTCGAAGGTCAGCCCGTCGACGCCCTGCCCGCCCGGATGCGTGAATGCGGCGTCGCGCACGTGCAGCACGGGGGTCATGGCCCTATCCTTCCAGCGCTGCGGGGAGCGGGGAAGGCGTGGCGCCCCACGACGCGAGGATCAGGCGGACGTTGTGGATCTGGCTGCCGAGGTACGTCGCACCTTCACTGCCCGGCGCACCCAGTGAGTCGGCGTACAGCGCGTCGTCACCGGAGTACACGTCGATGCCCGCTTCGCGCGCGATCGTCTCGGCCGCTTTGGGTGAGATGGACCCCTCCGCGAACACCGCCGTGGCGCCGGTCTCGGCGATGCGTGCGATGAGTTCGTCGATCTCCGCAGCGCTCGGTTCGGCGTTGTCATCGAAGTTCGGGATCACGCTGCCGACGAACGTGATGCCGTATGCCTCGACGAAGTAGGTGAAGGCGTCGTGGTTGGTCACCAGGAGCCGATCGTCGACCGGGACCATCTCGATGTTCTCGGTGATCCAGTCGTCGAGCGCCACGAGCTTCGCCTCGTACGCCGACGCACTGGCCTCGAGCTCCCCCGAGTCCAGACCGTCGATCTCGGCGAGGCCGTCCGCGATGGTGCGGACCATGACCTCGGCGAGCGCCGGATCGGTCCAGATATGCGGATTGCCGCCCGCATGATCATGGTCGTCGTCGTGGCCGTCATCGTGGCCCCCGCCGCCGCCGTGATCGTGATCCTCGTCCCCATCGTGCTCGTGCGTGCCGTGGGTCACGACGCCTTCGCCGGCGTCGATGAGCAGGCCCTCGAACCCCGACGCGTCGATCGCATCGTCGATCCAGGACTCGAGCCCGGCGCCGCTGATGACGAGCGCGTCCGCGTTGGCGAGGGCGGCCAACTGCGCCGCGGACGGATCGAACGCGTGCGCGCTCTGCCCGGCGGCGAGCAGCTGCGTCACCTCGGCCTGCTCCCCCACCAGTGCGCGCGTGAAATCACCCACCTGGGTCGTGGTCGCCACGATGGTGACGCCGTCGGGGGCGGCCGTGGCCCCCGCGCAGCCGGTCAGGCCGAGCGTCGCTGTGGCGGCTGCGCCGATGAGGGCGGCCGTGCGCGCGAGTCGGGTACGGACCATGGGACGTGAAAGCACGTTCCCACCCTACGTTATTGAGAATGATTGTCAAACTCACGTCGTCACGAGTCACACTCCTGCCAATGCCTGGCGAGTTCGTCCCGGCAGATGAGAGGGTGATGGACGTGGACTCGACCACGTCACCGCTCACGCTGCATCCGTTCACCTTGACCGACGCCGAACGCATCCTCTCCGGCGAGGTAGACCCGTATGACGGCTGGGAAGGCGGCTACTCCTTCGTCGACGAGCCCGAGCTGATCACCGAGTACATCGCCGCCGTTCGGGCCGGGGGAGACCCGGCACCGTTCGGCCCCTATCTCGTGCGCCGCGGCGCGCACGGTCCGGCCATCGGTGGGGTCAACCTGTTCGCACCGGCCGATGACGGCGCGGTCGAGTTCGCCTTCGGACTCGTGCCCGCCGTCCGCGGCCAGGGACTCGCGGCGCACGTCGTCACTGCGGCGCTCGCCGTCATCCGGTCTGCTGGCATCGCCCTCGCGCGCGCCGAGTCCGAAGTGGACAACACCCCGGCACGGCATGCGCTCGAGCGCGCCGGCATGCAAGTGGTGCGGCGCGACGGCGACGCCGTCGTCTACGAGTGCCGGCTGTAGCGTCGGCGCCTGCGCTGCGTGCTCGCGCTCACTCCAGGAGCAGCGCCGGCTCCTCGATGATCGAAGCCACGTCGGCGAGGAATCGACTGGCGACATCCCCGTCGACCACCCGGTGATCGAACGATCCACCGATCGTGGTCACGAACCGCGGCCGCACCTCGCCGTCGACCACCCAGGGCTTCTGCTTGATCGTGCCGAGTGCGACGATCGCGACTTCGCCCGGGTTGAGGATCGGCGTACCGGTGTCCATGCCGAACACGCCGATGTTCGTGACCGTGATCGTGCCGCCCTGCATCTCCGCTGGCTGGGTCTTGCCCTCACGGGCGGTGAGCGTGAGCTGCTCGAGTGCCGTCGCGAGCTCGACCATGGTCATCGCCTGCGCGTCTTTCACGTTCGGCACGATCAGTCCGCGCGGCGTCGCCGCGGCGATACCGAGATTCACGAAGTGCTTGACGATGATCTCCTCATCGGTCCACTGCGCGTTCGCCGTGGGGTTGCGCCGCACCGCCCAGATGATCGCCTTGGCCATGATCAGCAACGGCGACACCTTGACACCCGCGAAGTCCGGCGAGGCCTTCAGCCGCTTCACGTACTCCATGGTGCGCGTCGCGTCGACATCCACGAACACCGACACGTGCGGCGCAGAGTACGCGCTCTGCACCATCGCGTTCGCGATGGCCTTGCGCACACCCTTCACCGGAATCCGGCTCTCCCGGTCGGCCGGCGCCTCGGGTGTCTGGATGTTGCGGAAGACACTCGCCTGACTCGCGTCTCTGATGACGTCTTCGCGCGTGACCTCACCGAGCGGGCCGGTGGGGGTCACGCGCGTGAGCTCCACGCCGAGGTCCTTCGCGAGCTTCCGGATCGGCGGCTTGGCGAGCACGGGCAACGAGGGGTCGGCGCGGCGGTCCGCGGCGGACTTCTGCGTTCCCGCCGCGGGCGCGGGTGGCGCGGCCGGCACGACCTGTTCGACGACCGCGGGCACGGTGGGAGCGGCCGCGGCGAGCTTCTCGTGCGCGGCCCCGGGGGACGGATGCCGGCGCCGGCGCGTCGGCGCAGGACCTGAGCTGCCGTGGCCCACGAGCACGGCGCCGCTTCCGTCGCCGCCGGCGGAGGTGGGCGAGCCGGTCGCGGGCGGCGCGGGCTCGGTCTGCGCCGCGGTCGGCCCACTGGAGCCGCTGCCGGAGGGCGCCTCGCCGCCGGATGCAGGGGAGTCGGTGGTGATGACGAGGATGGGTGTCCCGACGTCGACCGTCGCGCCCTCGTCGACCAGCAGTTCGGCGACCACGCCCTCGAACGCGCTCGGCAGCTCGACCAGCGACTTCGCGGTCTCGATCTCGACGAACACCTGATCAAGGGCGATGCGGTCGCCCGGCGCGACGCGCCACTGCACGATCTCGGCCTCGGTCAGGCCCTCACCGACGTCGGGCAGGAGGAACCGGATCTCGCTCATGCCTTCACCCTTTCAGCAGTCGTATCCCGTGTGCCGTATGCACGCGCGGGCCGTGGTCAGAACGCCAGCACCCGATCGACGGCCTCGAGCACCCGATCGGGGCTCGGCAGGAACTCCGTCTCGAGGGCCGCCGGCGGGAACGGCGTGTCGAACCCCGACACCCGAAGCACCGGCGCCTCGAGCGAATAGAACGCCCGCTCGGCGACGGTCGCCGCGATCTCGGAGCCGAGACTCGCGTTGCCGGACGCCTCCTGGGCGACGACGAGCCGCCCCGTCCGCTGGACCGAGTCCAGCAGCGGCCCATAGTCGATGGGGGAGAGGCTTCGAAGGTCGACGACCTCGAGGCTGGTCCCCTCCTCGGCCGCGATGTCCGCGGCCTGCAGCAGCGTCGCGATCATCGCGCCGTGCCCCACGACCGTCACATCCGTCCCCTGCCGCATGATTCGACTGACGTGCAGCGGCAGCCCGGCGTGATCGAGGTCGACCGGCCCCTTCGGCCAGTACCGGCTCTTGGGCTCGAAGTACAGCACCGGATCGTTCGACGCGATCGCCTCCTGGATCATCCAGTAGGCGTCGTGCGGGTTCGACGGGCTGACCACCCGCAGGCCCGGGGTGTGCGCGAAGTACGCCTCGGGGCTCTCCTGGTGGTGCTCGATCGAGCCGATGTGGCCGCCGTAGGGCACGCGGATGACGATGGGCATGGAGATCTTGCCGTCGTGCCGCAGCGTCTGCCGGGACAACTGCGTCGTGATCTGGTCGAACGCCGGGAAGATGAACCCGTCGAACTGGATCTCGAGGACGGGCCGGTATCCGCGCATCGCCAGGCCGATCGCGGTCCCGACGATGCCCGACTCGGCGAGCGGCGTGTCGAGCACCCGCCGCTCACCGAACTCGTCTTTGAGACCCTCGGTCACCCGGAAGACCCCGCCGAGCGAGCCGATGTCCTCGCCCATGAGGAGCACCTTCTCGTCGCCGCGCAGCGCCTCGCGCAGGCCCGCCGTGATCGCCTTCGCCATCGACAGCGTCTGGACCCCGCGAACGCTCCGCTCGCTCGAAGACAAGTCGTTCGCTGACGGCTCGGCAGCTGACGGCTCGGCGGCTGACGGCTCGGTCGCGATTGCCTCGGCCACGAGCGCCTCCTCGGTCGTGGATGATTCGGCCACGCGCGCCCCCTCGGTATCCATTCCGGATTCGGTATATGTCTTGGTCATGCGTCGCCTCCGTCGAGTCCACGCTCGAAAGCGTTCAACCACGCGTACTGATCCTGCATGAGCGGATGCGGCTCGCTGTACACGTGCTCGAAGATCGTCTCGCGCGTCGGGGCGTGCGCTTCGAGCGCCCGGCGCCGGACGTCCGCCGCGACATCCTGGGCCTCCTGGTCGACCTCGTCGAAGAACGCGGCGGAGGCGCCCCGACCCTCGAGCCAGGTTCGGTACCGGACGATCGGGTCGCGCTCGGCCCAGTACGCCTCCTCGGCCCGAGTGCGGTACTTCGTCGGGTCATCCGCCGTGGTGTGCGCGCCCATGCGGTAGGTGACCGCTTCGATGAAACTCGGACCGAGACCCGCGCGCGCCTCGTCGAGCGCGACACGGCTCACCGCGTAGCTCACGAGCACGTCGTTGCCGTCGATGCGCAGCCCCGGCATGCCGAAGCCGGTGCCGCGCAGCGCGATCGGACTCCGCGACTGCCGCGACACGGGCACCGAGATGGCCCACTGGTTGTTCTGGACGAAGAACACCTGGGGCGTCTGGTAGCTCGACGCGAACACGAGTGCTTCGCTCGCGTCACCCTGCGAGGTGGCCCCGTCGCCGTAGTAGACGAGCACCGCGGCGTCGCGCTCGGGATCGCCGGTGCCGCTCGCGCCGTCGAAGTCGAGACCCATGGCGTACCCGGTGGCGTGCAGCGTCTGCGATGCGAGCACGAGGGTGTACAGGTGGAAGTTGCCGTTCTCGGCCGGGTCCCATCCACCGAGCGTCACCCCGCGCAGCAGCGAGAGGATCTTCACCGGATCGAGGCCGCGAATCATGCCGACGATGTGCTCACGGTACGAAGGGAAGAGGTGATCCTGCGGCCGAGCGGCCCGTGCCGAGCCGACCTGCGCGGCCTCCTGGCCGTGACTCGGCACCCAGAGCGCCAGCTGACCCTGACGCTGCAGATTCGCGCCCGCGATATCCACACGGCGCGAGATCGACATGTCGCGGTAGAACTGCTCGAGCTCGGCGTCGGCCAACGCCTCGATCACGGGGAGGAACTGTTCGGCTTCTGGCGTCGGACGCAACTGGCCCTCGTGAGTCAGGAGCTGCAGGGTCGGCACGTCGAAGTCTCGTTGGAGGGCTGCCACCGTTCAACGGTACTCGCTCTTCCCGAGCGCAATTCTTGTAACGCACCGACAAGCTCTGCCCGCCGAACTTTGCGGAAGGCTACAGGGACTGCGGGCGCTCGACGTCGGCGAGCGCGTCGAGCACCACCTGGACCGAGGCATCCTCGCCGACACTGATCCTGATCCCGTCGCCCGCGAAGGGCCGGGCGACGACGCCGGCGCGCCACAGCGCGTCAGCGGTCGCGTCGGTCGCAGCACCCGTCGGCAACCACACGAAGTTGCCCTGGGCGGCGGGCACCGACCATCCGTCGGCGATGAGCGCGGCCCGCAATCGGTCGCGCCGTTCGGCGATGACCCCGACGCGGTCGAGCAGCTCCGCCTCGGCCGCGGGTTCCAGCGAGGCGAGCGCTCCGGCCGTGGAGGCCGCGGTCACCGAGAGCGGGATCGCGGTCGATCGCGCGGCGTCGAGGATCTCGACGGGACCGATCGCGTACCCGACGCGCAGCCCGGCGAGGCCGTAGGCCTTCGAGAACGTGCGCAGGATCACGAGGTTCGGGTAGCGGCCGGTGAGCGCGCGGCCGTCGACGGATGCCTCGTCACGCACGAACTCGACGTAGGCCTCGTCGAGCAGCACGAGCCGGTCCGCGGGCACGCGGTCCATGAACGACGTGAACTCGTCGGCGGTCACGATGACGCCCGTCGGGTTGTTCGGTGAGCAGACGAGGATGACCCTGGTGCGATCGGTGATGGCGGCGATCATGTCATCGAGCTGATGGCCGTGATCGACCCGGTTGGGCACCTGCACGCTCGTCGCGCCCGAGACGGTCACGAGCCCGGGATACGCCTCGAAGGAACGCCACGCGTAGATGACCTCGTCACCTGTCGCGGCCGCGGCCTGGATGAACGCCGCGAGCAATGCGACCGAGCCGGCGCCGATGAGCACCTCATCGGCCGTGACGCCGTACCGTTCCGCGAGGCGCGCGCGGAGGGCGTAGGCACTCGCATCGGGGTAGCGATTGATCTCGGCTGCGGAGTCGGCGACCGCCTGACGGACCGAGGGCAGCGGGTCGAACGGATTCTCGTTGCTGGACAGCTTGAACCCGTCGGCAGGAGCGGGGCGACCCTGACGGTAGGCGGGCAGGGCGGCGATCTCCGGGCGCAGGCGGACGGGGTTCGATGCGGTCACGCCTCCACCGTAGTCGCGAACCGTGAGGCGGGTGTTGCCGTGTGCACAGCTCTGCCAGAGTGGAGGCATGCGGTTCATCATCAAGGTTCTCGTGGTCGCGTTCGCCCTCTGGCTCACCACTTTGATCGTCGCCGGGGTGCACGTGGTGCCGTTCGAGGAGACCACGCTCGGGACGGTCCTGACCTACCTGCTGGTCGCGCTCATCTTCGGCGTGGTGAATGCGATCGTCGGAACGGCGATCCGCATCGTCGCGTTCCCGCTCTACATCATCACGCTCGGCCTCATCTCGTTCATCGTGAACGGGCTGCTGCTCCTCATCGTCGACTGGATCAGCGGCCTCATGGGATTCGGCCTGCAGGTCGACGGGTTCTGGTGGGGCGTGCTCGGTGCGCTCGTCCTCGGCATCTTCAGCTGGCTCATCGGGCTCATCGTGCGCCCGACCCGGAGCTGACCGGGTCGCGTCCGCTGCGAGCGGCGATCCACTCGGTGCGCTCGCCCTGCGCACCGCCGGTGAGGTCGCGCACGAGCGCGCCGAACGCGGCGAGCGCGGGGGCGTCGGAACGATCGACGAGGCTCGCGGTCGCCCGGTAGTGCTCGAGCCCGTGTGCGGGCAGCGGGCCGCTCGCTTCGGTGCCCGCGAGGACGGACCTGCGGACGGTCACGAGACCGGGGGAAGACCCCGGAGGACCGGCGAGCGCCGGGATGACGTCCTCCTCGTGCTCGAGCGACAACACCGGCACCTCGCCGGTGTCGACGCTCGCCACCGGCCCTCCGAGATTGACTGCGCCGACCACGTTGTAGGTGGCGCCTCCGGCGAGCTGCGCGGCCGTGATACCCCCGAGCGAGTGCCCGACCGAGAGGACAGGGTCGCCCGCCGTCGCCCCTGCCGCCGCCAAGGCCTCCCGCACCGCCTCCTCGGCCCCGCCCGATCGCGCTCCAGGACGCACGGGTTCGAGCGCGGAGCCCGCGGCGACGGCGTGCAGATCGCTCGTCAGGTCCCATGGCTGACGGCCGGCGCTCGCGCTGCCGGATACGGTGCCGGCGATGTAGACGATCCAACGCGGGGAGGCGGGACTGCCGTAGCGCTCCACCCGGACCTGCGGACCGCCGGCACCCGGGCGTGGCACGCGCGCGGCGAGCTGGGCGATCCCGTTCGGGGCCGGCACCCGGGCCGTCGACGTCGAGGCGCGCCGCACCGTCACCGGGCCGTCGACCAGCACGGTGCTGCCCACAAGCCCGAAGGTGGCCGCCGCTCCGAGCATCACGCTCGCGTTCTCGGATGCGCGCATCGACCGCCCGAGCAGCACCGCGAGCGCTGGCGGCACCCCGATTCTCCCGAGCACAGCCTCGTCGATCGCTCCACCCGCCGAGCGCACCAGCCTGATGACCGCCGGGTTCGACCCGAGCGCCCCGATCGTGCGCTCAGGACTCCAGAGTCCCACGGCGGCCGCGCCGGCAAGCGTGGCGCCGACGAGCCCGGCGGGGGCGGCCCACAACGGGAACGTGAGGCCGAGCACGCTCGCGCCATATCGTGCGCCGAGGTCCCACATCGCCGTGACCACCTGCTCGACGTGGCCGTACCGCTCGGCGCACCCGACCAACGACGCATGCAAGCCCTCGGCCTCCACCGCTGCACGGTCGAACAGGACCCAGGCGTGGTGCAGCGAGTAACCCGGTGTGTCGCCCCCGGCACCCGGCGCCACATCGATGCCGGCCGAGCCGACCCATTCGCGCAGCTCCCGCGATCGCTGCGCCCACTCACGGCACGCCCGGTGCAGCGCCCCCAACGCCGCGGCCTCCGCGAAGAGCTCGTCGACCGCGACACGGGTGCCACCGCCCACGCTCACGATCAGCTCGTCGGCCACAGTGTTCCCGCCTCGGCGTCGGCGAGGACGCGCAGGACCCGCGCGCGGCGCTCGAGTGCGTCGCGGCCTTCGCCCACCACACGCGTCGCCGCGGCGAGCCGATCGCGCAGCTCAGCCAGCCGGCGTTCATAGTGCTCGGCGGCCGACGAGCGCCACACCAGCCGCCCGGATGCGGCATCTGGAGCCCGCGCGTGAATCTCCAGCTCCGCCAGGAAGGCGTCGACCTCGACGAGGCCGCGCTCGACCTCGACGAGGAGATGGCCGGCCCCGCGCCCGGGGACGGGCCCCTCCGATGACCATTCACGCATCCGGAGAGCGTGACCGATGCGCGGCCTCGGGCCGAGGCATCCGCTCGATCTGGGGAGACCGCCGTCCGCTGTGGCGCCTGTGCAGGAAGACCTACGCATCCCTCATCTGGTGCGCGCGCCCCGATCTGACCAGAATGGAGCAATGACGCGAGCGGAACCCGCGGGGGACGCCGCGCAACCGTTCCGGGTGTCGTTCGTGTGCACGGGCAATATCTGCCGTTCGCCGATGGCGGCGGTGGTGCTGCGGTCTCTTGCCGAACGCGAGGGACTCGATGGCGCCCTCGCGATCGAATCGGCTGCGACGGGTGACTGGCACGTCGGCGAGCGCGCCGACCACCGAACGCTCGACGCGCTCGAGCGCGCCGGGTACGACGGGTCGGTGCATCGGGCGCGCCAGTTCGATCCGGGCCGCTTCCCGATGCTCGACCTCGTGGTCGCGTTCGACCGTGGCCAGGCGCGCATCCTGCGCAACTGGGCCCGCAGCCTGCTCGACCAGCAGAAGGTGCGACTGCTCCTCGAGTTCGACGCCGACCTCGCCCCGCTGCAGGACGTCCCGGACCCGTACTACTCCGACGCGGAAACCTTCGACCGAGTTCTTGGGATGATAGAGCGGTCGACGCAGTCGCTGTTCCGGCAACTCGCACCAGCTCTCAGACAAGGAATCCGATAGATGTCGCTGCCTCCCCAGCCGCTCAGCCCCCTCGACGGCCGCTACCGCGCGGCGGTGGGCGCCCTCGGTGAGCACCTCTCGGAGGCCGGCCTGAACCGGGCTCGCGTGCAGGTCGAGATCGAGTGGCTCATCACGCAGACCGATCACGGCTTCTTCGGCACCGCGCCGCTCGACGCCGAGCAGCAGGCCGCACTGCGCCAGATCGTCGCCGAATTCGGGCAGTCCGACATCGACGAGCTCGCCACCCTCGAAGCCACCACCCGGCACGACGTCAAAGCCGTCGAGTACTACGTGCGCCGTCGCCTCGCCGAGCGCGGGCTCACGCACCTGGCCGAGCTCACGCACTTCGCGTGCACCAGCGAGGACATCAACAACCTGTCGTACGCCATCACCGTGCGAGACGCGGTGCGCGACGTGCTCCTGCCCAAACTGACGGCGGTCATCGAGACCATTGCCGCGCTCGCTCGCGAGCACCGCGACGCCGCGATGCTCTCCCGGACGCACGGGCAGCCAGCGACGCCGACCACGATGGGCAAGGAGCTCGCCGTCTTCGCCCACCGCCTTCGGCGGATCGAGCTGCAGATCGAACAGACCGAGTACCTTGGCAAGTTCTCGGGCGCGACCGGCACATTCTCCGCACACGTCGTCGCGGCGCCGGATGTCTCGTGGCCCGAGCTGTCACGTGAGTTCGTCGAGTCGCTCGGGCTGACCTGGAACCCGCTCACGACCCAGATCGAGTCGCACGACTGGCAGGCCGAGCTCTACGGCCGCATCTCGCACGCGAACCGGGTCCTGCACAACCTCGCGACCGACATCTGGACCTACATCTCGCTCGGCTACTTCCGTCAGATCCCGGCCGCCGGCGCCACGGGGTCCTCGACCATGCCGCACAAGGTCAACCCCATCCGGTTCGAGAACGCCGAAGCGAACCTCGAGCTTTCGTCGGCCGTGCTGGACTCGCTCGCGGCCACCCTCGTGACCTCCCGCCTGCAGCGCGACCTCACGGACTCGAGCGCGCAGCGCAACATCGGTGTCGGCTTCGGGCACACCCTGCTCGCGCTCGACAACATCCAGCGCGGCCTCGGCGAGATCGACCTCGACCGCGACCTGCTGCTCGCCGACCTCGACGCCAACTGGGAGGTGCTCGGCGAGGCGATCCAGACCGTCATCCGCGCCGAGGTCGTCGCCGGCCGGTCGACCATCGCCGACCCGTACGCGCTCCTGAAGGAGCTGACGCGCGGCAAGCGCGTGGGCGGCGCGGACCTCGCGGCGTTCGTGGAAGGCCTCGAGATCGGCGACGACGCGAAACAGCGTCTGCTCGCATTGACGCCGGCGAGCTACATCGGGCTGGCCGACGAGCTCGTCGACGCCCTCGGCTGAGCGCCGCCGAGGCGGCTGAGCGGGGACGCGCCGGAGGTTCGACCCCGCCGGAGGTTCGACCCACCGGAGGTTCGACCCACCGCAGGTTCGACCCACCGCAGGTTCGACCCACCGCAGGTTCGACCCACAGCAGGTTCGGAGCCCTCCACGTTATGTCCGCTGCGCCACTTCGCACGCGTTCGCGCCAACCCGCTTGGCGCACTCCACGACCACATGGCGCGGCCGACATAACGTCACGGACGGACGCGTGCGAGAAGGACGCGTTCAAGACGGACGCGTGCGAGAATGACGCATTCACGACGGAGGCGTACGAGAAGGACGCGTTCAAAACGAACGCGTTCGACGTCAGCGGTGCGAAACCGGCGCTGGTCAGTGACCGCGGTCGGCGGGCGGAGCCGGCGGTGCGTCGGGGTCCTCGAGGTCGGCCGGCGGGGTCACCGTGCCGTCGCCGTCGGCGAGCTCGGCTCGCTCGGAGGCATTCGGCTTGATCGCCATCTGCAGCAGCGCGAGCGCGACGAGCACGACGATGAACACACCGCCGGCGCCGATCAGGGTGAGGGTCCAGTCGCGCGTGACGAGCAACGTGATCAGCCCCACGAAGATCGCGGCGATCGCGGCTCCACCGACGTACTCGGCCGGGCGGAGGACCTCTCGGCGGCTGGGCTGGTACGAACCCCCTGGTTGCTGGGTCACAACTGCTCCGATCCGGATGCCTCGGGGCCGGCGCCCGCCGTTCGAGGCGCGCCACCCCCTCTGAGCGAAACGCCCCCGATCACGAGCAGCACGCCGACGATGACGAGGTACGCCCCGAGCAGTCCGACGATGCTCACTGAATCGAGGGGGAAGATGAGGAAGACCACGGCGGCCAGCGCCGTCGCCACGCCGACGGCGACCCAGTCGCGCGATGCGGCACTGCGGCCGCGTGTGCGCAGCCCGGCGATGAGTTCGATCATGCCCGTGACGGCGGCCCAGGACACCACCAGGACGACGAGGACCCCGAGGGTCGCGGGCAGCATGAGCGCGAGGAGCCCGGCGACCGCCGTGACGAGGCCGTTGACCGCGAACAGCGCCCGAATCAGCCGGTCGTCGACGAGTCGGAGCGAGAGCGCCCCGGTGAGCAGGCCGGCGACCACGGCCCACACGCCGAACACCGCGAGGCCGAGCATGGGGGAGTGGTCCTGCGAGAACGTGATGACGACCGCGGGCACGATGGCGAGGGCGCCCCGGAGCACGGGGACGACCCAGTAGTGCGCGCGCACGACCGCGTCGGCACGGGCTTCGGCCACGGCGACCTCTTTCGTTCGGGGATGGTTCAATCCTACGCGCCGCTACCTGAGCGATCGGCCAGCGCTCGTCGCTGCCAGAACCACGGTCGGCGCGCGCGCCGACCGACGACTACAGCGCTTTGACCGCCGTGACCACCTTGCCGAGGGACTCCTTCGCGTCGCCGAACAGCAGCGTCGTCTGTGGCTCGTACAGCAACTCGTTCTCAATCCCCGCGAACCCCGGACGCATCGACCGCTTGAGGAAGACCACCTGCCGCGCATCCCCGACCTCGAGGATGGGCATGCCGTAGATCGGCGAGCCCGGCGTCGTCTTCGCCGCGGGATTCACGACATCGTTCGCGCCCACCACGAGCGCGACATCCGCCTGAGCGAACTCGCCGTTCACCTCGCTCATCTCGCGCAGCGACTCGTACGGCACGTCGGCCTCGGCGAGCAGGACGTTCATGTGCCCGGGCATGCGCCCGGCCACCGGGTGGATCGCGAACATCACCTCGATCCCCCTGGCCTCGAGCTCGCGTTGCAGCTCGGCGACGGTGTGCTGTCCCTGCGCGACGGCGAGCCCGTACCCGGGCACGATGACCACCTTCTGCGCGTATCCGAGGAGCACCGCGACGTCCTCCGCGCTCGATGAGCGCACGGGGCGATCCGAGACATCCGTGGACCCCGCCGTCGACCCGCCGCGGAACGCGCCGAACAGGATGCCCGCGACACTCCGACCCATGGCGGTCGCCATGGCCCGGGTGAGGATCGTGCCGGATGCGCCGACGAGCGTCCCGGCGATGATGAGCAGCACATTCCCGAGCACGAAGCCGGACGCCGCGACCGCGAGTCCGGTGAACGCATTGAGGAGGGAGATGACGATCGGCACGTCGGCGCCGCCGACGGGGAGCACGAGCAGCACACCGAGGAGCAGCCCGGTCGCGAGCACGGTGACGGCCAGGCCGGGCGCGCCGTCGACGGCGACGATCCAGACGCCGGCGCCGACGCCGGCCAAGATGACGACCCCCATGAGCACGGGCAACCCGGGGAACACCACGGCCTTGGCCGACATGAGTCCCTGCAGCTTCGCGAACGTGATGATCGACCCGGCGAAGCTCACCGCGCCGATCAGCATCGTCAGGACCACCGCGAGCCGGATGCCCCAGGTGTCGGCGTGGCCGAGCTCCAGCAGCGCGACGAGCGCGGCGGCACCGCCGCCGACCCCGTTGAGCATGGCCACGAGCTGAGGCATCTGGGTCATGTGCACCCGGCGCGCGACCGGCCAGGCGACGGCCGCACCGATCGCGATGGCGCCGAGGATCCACGGGATGTTCTCGAGCCGGCTCGAGAGGAAGACCGTGACGACCGCGATGGCGGCGCCGACGGCGCCGATCAGGTTGCCCCGGCGCGCGGTGCGCGGCGAGCTGAGCCCGCGCAGCGCGAGGATGAAGCAGACGGCGGCGGCGAGGTAGAGCAGCGCGCTCCAGGTCGGGTCGATGAGGCTCACCGTCCGGTCTCCCGACTCCCGGCGCCCGCATCACTGTTCGTAACCCGCTGAGCCGGTCTCGTTCCGCGGAACATCTCGAGCATGCGGTCAGTGACCACGAACCCGCCGACGAGGTTCGCGGTCGCGAGCACCACCGCGATCAGCGCGACCACGACCACGCCGGGATGTTGTGCCTGTCCGGCGACGATGACAGCGCCGATCACGACGATGCCGTGGATCGCGTTCGTGCCGCTCATGAGCGGCGTGTGCAGCGTGCTCGAGACCTTCGACACGACCTCGAATCCCACGAACACCGCGAGGACGGTGATGGTCGCGAGCGCGACGGCATCCATCAGGCCCCTCCTTCCGTAACCGGTGGTGCGGGTTGCGTGGCGACGGATGCCTCGAGCGCCTCCGCCGTCGGCGCGTGCCGTACGACGCCGTCCGCGGTGAGACACGCCCCCGCGACCACCTCGTCGTCGAAGTCGGGCTGCACGAGGCCATCGACCGTCATCAGCTCGATGAGGTTCGCGACGTTCTTGGCGTACAGCCGCGACGCGTCGAACGGCATCGTCGACGGGGCATGCTTCATGCCGACCAGCGTGACGTGGCCGCCGTCGACTGCGACCTGCGTGTCCGCGCCCGGGACTGAGCCCTCGACGTTCCCGCCCGTCTCGGCCGCCAGGTCGACCACGACGGAGCCTGGACGCATGCCCGCCACCATGTCGGCCGTCACCAGCCGCGGAGCGGGTCGGCCGGGGAGAGCCGCGGTGGTGATTAGCACGTCCGACTCGGCCACGTGGGGTGCGAGCATCCTCCGCTGCAGCTCGGCTCGGTCAGCGGCAAGCTCGCGCGCGTACCCGCCGGAGGCGTCAGCCGCATCGAGGTCGAGCGAGATGAACGTTCCGCCCATCGAGCGCACCTCGTCGGCCGAGGCCGCACGCACGTCGTTCGCTGACACCCGCGCGCCCAGCCGTTTTGCCGTGGCGATCGCCTGCAGTCCCGCGACACCGGCCCCGAGCACCAGCACGCGCGCGGGCGGGATGGTGCCCGCTGCGGTCATGGACAGCGGAAACAGGCGCGGCAGCCGCATGGCTGCTTCGAGCACACAGCGGTAGCCGGCGATGAGGGCCTGGCTCGTGAGGGCGTCCATCGACTGCGCTCGGGAGATCCGCGGGACGAGCTCGAGTGCGAACGCCGTGACACCCGCGCCGGCGAGGGCGCGGACCGTCGCGAGCTCGCTGGCGGGCGACGCGAGCCCGACCGTGATCGTGCCGCGGCGGAGACCAGCCGCGGTAACCGGTTCAAGCGGTCGCACATGCGCGAGCACGTCGATCACCGCCGGATCGAGCGCGGCCACGAGCTGCGCGCCGGCGTCGCGGTACGCCGCATCCGCGTATCCGGATGCCTCGCCCGCGCCGGTCTCGACGTCAATGTCGAGACCCAGACCCGTGAGCTGCTTCACCGTGTCGGGTGTCGCCGCGACGCGACGCTCGCCCGGCCGCCGCTCCCTCGCGATGCCGACCCGCATGCCGCTCCCTTCGCGTCGTGCGCGCAGGCCGCAGGGGAACGCCGCAGCTTCGCGTCACGTGTGGATCACTGTAGGGCCGATGCAGCCGGCTGGTCTATGCGCGGGCGGGAGCCCCGCGGAACCCGGTCCTCGTGGCGAGCCGGTCCGCTCGCTACCCTCGTCACATGTCGGGTGGACCGCGCCAGAGGGCGGGGGAGGCGGGCGCGGGTGGCGCGCTCGCGGTCCCGAGGCTCGCGTCCGATCCGCGCCGGAACTCGCTCGCCGTCCTGATCGCGGCCGGCGTGACGCTCGTCGCCTTCGTCGGGTATCGCGCGGCCGTGTCATTCGGGTTCACGCTCGACGCGGTGGTCTTGACGGCGTTCGTGTTCTGGATCGCATACGCGCTCGCGTATATGTGGCTCACGCAGCGGGTCTTCGGGCGGCGGGATGCGCCGACGCTTCGGGCGTGGCTTGCGGCGACGACGCCCACCAGGCGCCTCGAGCGCATGATCGGCGAGCGACCGGGCGCGGCTCCGACCGCCAACGTGCACTGGGCGATCCTGGCGATGCTCGCCGTCGCGCTGCTGGTGGTCGCGCCCGGTCTCCTGGACAGCCCACTCGCGAACGCCCTCGGTGTCGCGGTGGTCGTCTCGTCCTGGCTCGTGACCGTGTACGCCTACGCGGTGCACTATGCGCGGCTGGATGTCGCGTTCCGCAGCCTCGATTTTCCGGGCGGGACGTCAGACGCCGATCCGGTGTTCCAGGACTACTTCTACCTGTCGGCGCAGATCGCGACGACGTTCTCCTCGTCGGATGTCTCGATCCTGACGACCCGCGCCCGACGAATCGTGACCGGCCAGACCCTCATCGCCTTCGCGTTCAGCACGTTCATCATCGCCATGCTGATCACGGTCGTGTTTCTGTCGGACTAGGTAGCGGACTCTCAACTCTCTTGGAGGCCCTATTTCGCGTGCGGTAACGACCAGCTGGAACGAAACTGGAACACGAACCAAGCAAGGATCCCCAGGATGGGCGCACCGATGAGGACGACGATCCAGATCGTCTTCGCCGTCAGTGACAGCTCAGGGTCTCGGAGAACGTTCCGGAGGATCCAGATGAACCCCGCAACGACCACGGCGCAGGTCATGACACCGAACCCGAGGACGACCCATGTGCCCACGTCTCCAAGAACCATCGGGTGTCCTCTCCTGCGGTGAATAGGTAACGGGCGTCGGTGCCGTATTCTAATACACCTGGATGTCCCTGGTCCCAGAACCATCCACCCGTGACCGGGGAAGCACCCAAGCCGGGCCTGGACGGCGGAGGGCGGCGCTCGGCCTCCGTGCCGGCCCGCATCTGGGCGAAGATCCGTGCGGCCTCGGCCCCGACCCCTCGTCGGCTCAGCTCATGTCAGCTGAGCTTGCGGCGGTACACGGCGACCGCGGCAAGATATGCGGCGACGAGAATACCGAGGAGCCAGGCCAATGCGACCCAGATCTCGGGGCCCACCGGATCGCCCGACAAGAGGGCCCGAGTGCTGTTCACGATCGCGGTCACCGGCTGGTGTTCGGCGAACCACGCCACGGGTGCGGGCATCGAGTCGGTGGGCACGAAGGCGGAGCTGATGAAGGGCAGGAAGATGAGCGGGTAACTGAACGCGCTCGCGCCGTCGACCGTCTTCGCGGAGAGTCCCGCGACGACCGCGAGCCAGGTCAGCGCGAGCGTGAACAGCGTCAGGATGCCGGCCACCGCGAGCCACGCGGCGACGGATGCTCCCGTACGGAACCCCAGGAGGAGCGCCACACCCACGACGATCGCGAGCGAGGCCAGAACCGCCACGACCGAGGTCAGCACGTGCGCCCAGAGCACGCTGGATCTCGCGACGGGCATGGACCGGAACCGGTCGAAGATACCGCTCTGCAGATCGAGGAACAGTCGGTAGGCGGTGTACGCGACACCCGAGGCGATCGTGATGAGCAGGATCCCCGGAAGCATGTAGTCGAGATAGGACCCCTCGGCTCCCGTGCTGATGGCCCCGCCGAGGACGTACACGAAGAGGAGCATCAGGGCGATCGGGGTGACCGCGGTGGTGATGATCGTGTCGGGGCTGCGAAGCACATGTCGGAGGGATCGTCCGGTGAGCACGCGGGTGTCCGCAAGGACGTGGGCGGTCATGGCCGTTCCTTTCGGGTCGAGTCGCCAACGTTTCGGGTCGAGTCGCCGACGTCTCGGGTCGGGTCGCCAACGTCTCGGGTCGGGTCGCCGACGAGCGCGAGGAAGACATCTTCGAGCGAGGGCTGTTTCTCGACGTACTCGACCGTGGCGGGCGGAAGCAGTCGCTGCAGCTCGGCGAGCGTGCCCTGCTGGATGATCCTGCCCTCGTGCAGGATCGCGATGCGGTCGGCGAGCTGCTCGGCCTCGTCGAGGTACTGGGTCGTGAGCAGCACGGTCGTGCCGCCTTCGGCGAGCTGCGTGATGGTCTGCCAGACCTCAAGCCGCGCCTGCGGGTCGAGGCCGGTGGTGGGCTCGTCGAGGAAGATGACCGGTGGGTTCCCGATCAGACTCATGGCGATGTCGAGCCGACGGCGCATGCCGCCCGAGTAGGTTCCGGCGCGACGGTCGCCGGCCTCGGTCAGCCCGAACCGGTCCAGCAGGTTCCCCGCGATGCCCGCCGCATCCGCCAGATGACGGAGCCGCGCGACCAGCTCGAGGTTCTCGCGGCCGGTGAGCACCTCGTCGACGGCGGCGAACTGCCCGGTCAGGCTGATGGCGGCGCGGACGTCGGAAGGCTTCGCCGCCAGGTCGAATCCCTCGATGGTCGCCGTGCCGGCGTCGGGCTTCAGCAGCGTCGAGAGGATTCGGATGAGCGTGGTCTTGCCGGCGCCATTGGAACCCAGCAGGGCGAAGACGCTGCCGCGTTCGACGTCGAAGTCGACGCCACGGAGCACCCGCAGCGGTTCCCTCTCGGCCTTTCGTTCCTTCCGAGGTGGCACGTATGACTTCTCGATGCCGCGGACCGCGACGGCGAGGGCCGTGGTCATGATCGTTCCGTTCGCTCGGCGTCGTCGATCGCCGCGATCAGGCGGGCCCGTTCCTTGTCGATCCAGCGCGTGGCGGTGTATGCCTGCGCGAAGGTCTCGGCGAACTCGACCGGATCGTCGCCGACAAGGTCGCGAACCGGCATTCGGTCGACGGCGGCGCGCTCCCACAGGTCGGCGAGATCGCTGAACATGGTGACCATGACGTCGCCGTCGGTCACGCCGCCGTAGTACATGAGGTATCGGTGGACCGCTTTGGCCGCCGTGCCATACGGCCCCGGCAACGCGTCGATGCGCGTCTTGGCCTGCCGGTACTGGCGCTTCTGCTCGAGTGAGCCGGTGAGGGTTTCAATCCACTTGCTGGCCATGGTTCACGCCACTCCTTCGGTGTGGTCTGGGTGATCTGGATGTTCCCGGCGGAGCCGTTCGATGCGTTCGGCGAGGGCGCTCCAGGTCCTCCAGAACTCGGCGAGCGCGTCGGTGCCCGCGGCGTTGAGCGCGTACACCTTTCGCGGCGGCCCCTTCTCCGAAGGGACCTTTTCGACGTCGACGAGCCCGCGTTGCTCGATGCGGAGGAGGAGCGCGTAGACCGTCCCCTCCGCGATGTCGGCGAAGCCCTGCGCGCGCAGGGATGCCGTGATCTCGTACCCGTACGTCGGCCGGTCGCTGAGGATCGCGAGCACGATGCCCTCGAGGGTGCCCTTGAGCATCTCCGTTTCCTGCTTGCCCATCGCGACCTCACTACTCAGCGTTATTGATGACCGGTACATAGTAAGCATGGGTACCGGTAGATAGCAAGGCTGAATAGTGGATGCGGATCTTCGCGGTGCCGACAGCGTCTGAGCGAGGTAAGGTTGACTTGCAGGCAGCATTAGCGGCTTGAAGTAGGCCTGGCAGTCATCCGGACGGTTCGACGAGCCAGGCTCGCGCCGTTAAGCGGCCAGTTCGCGACGGCGCCGGATGATCGGTTGCGCACGGCGCATCCAATCGCCGCCTCTGTAGCAGCACCACGCGACCATGTCGCTCACCCACAGCATCGGCTCTTCATAAGGGTCGGCGTGTCGATACGCCAGTCCCGGTGCGGCGTGCCGTCGGACGGCAGCAGCAAGAATGCGTCGATCCGCCGACTCCAGCGATGCGTCCCGTTCAAGGATGAGATGCGCAGCGCGACTCTGGGCGGCATCTGCCACGAGCGCGTCGAGGCACATTGCTCGCGCATCCTTGTCTGGAATCCCATCGGCGCAATACACGATCGACTGAACTCCGAGCGATGTGACGGCCGAAAGGAGTGCTCGCCGACTCGAGTCGGACTCGTGTGTGAAATGTATACGTCGTTGCCCCGGCCTCGTCAACTGCCGAAGCCTCTTTCCAGTGATCGACGGGTCTCCGGCCGGAACGAACGACGCCACGATGAAGTATCCGCGCGCTTTGCACTCATCGACGAAAACACGAGATCCCGGTGGCATGTGCGCGGTCGTGCTCATCGAGCCGTCTGTCTAGCCCTGCACCATGTCCGCGAAGCGGGAGAAGTGGCCGTGGAAGGCGACCGTGATGGTGCGGGTCGGGCCGTTTCGGTGCTTGGCGACGATCAGGTCGGCCTCGCCGGCGCGCGGGCTGTCACGCTCGTACGCCGATTCGCGGTGGAGCAGGATCACCATGTCGGCGTCCTGCTCGATCGAGCCCGACTCACGCAGGTCGGAGAGCGCGGGCATCTTGTCGGCGCGCTGCTCGGGACCACGGTTCAGCTGAGACAGCGCGATGACCGGAACCTGCAGCTCCTTCGCGAGTAGCTTCAGCGCCCGCGAGAACTCGGACACCTCTTGCTGGCGGCTTTCGACGCGCTTCCCGCTCGTCATGAGCTGGAGGTAGTCGATGATGACCATCTTGAGCCCGACGCGCTGCTTGAGGCGCCGGCACTTCGCGCGGATCTCGACGAGCGTCATGTTGGGGGAGTCGTCGAGGTAGAGCGGCGCATCGTTGATCCGCCCGCGGGTCGACGCGATGGTGGTCCAGTCGCGACCGTCCACGGTTCCCTTGCGCATGTTCTGCAACGGCACGGATGCCTCGGCCGAGAGCAGGCGCATCGCGATCTCAGCCTTGCCCATCTCGAGTGAGAACACGATGGTCGGCAGGTCGTTGTGGATCGACGCGGCCCGGGCGAAGTCCAGCGCGAGCGTCGACTTGCCCATCGCGGGACGCGCGGCGACGATGATCATCTGCCCCGGGTGGAACCCGTTCGTCAGGTCGTCGAGGTCGGCGAACCCGGTCGGCACACCGGTGAACTTGCCGTCGGTGTGCTTGGCCGCCTCGATCTCGTCGATCGCCTGGGTGACCGCCTCGGTGAGCGGCACGTAGTCCTCGGTCTCGACCGACCCCGTCACGCCGTAGATCTCGGCCTGCGCGTTGTTGACGAGCTCGGTGACCTCGCCCTCGCCGGCGTACCCCATCTGCACGATGCGGGTGCCGGCCTCAACGAGGCGGCGCAGCAGCGCACGCTCGGCGACGATGGAGGCGTAGTACCCGGCGTTCGCCGCGGTCGGCACGATGCTGGTGAGGGTGTGCAGGTACTCGACGCCGCCGGCGCGCTGAAGCTCACCGGTCTTCGTGAGCTCGTCGGTGACCGCGATCACGTCGGTCGGCTCACCGTGCGAGTACAGGGTGAGGATGGCGTTGAAGACGACCTCGTGCTTCGGCACATAGAAGTCGACACCCCGGACCGTCTCGATGACGTCGGCGACCGCGTCCTTCGAGAGCATCATGCCGCCGAGGGCGCTCTGCTCGGCGAGCAGATCATGCGGCGGCGTGCGCTCACCTCGGCGCCCGCCCTCGTCCGTCGGCTCAGCGATCCCGATGTGAGCGATCGACAATTGATGACCTTCCGATGGTTTCGCGAGTTCACGCGGGCGCGCGGAGACGCGTCGACCCATTGAGTCAGTCCTATCTCGGACGACCGACACGGGTTTCGAAAAGGCCCGAAGCAGGGCCGATTGGAGGACGCGGATTCACCCTAAGGAAGCATTCCTCCACACACAACTCGACCTGTGGATAACCTTGTGGAGAAACTGCGCGAAACGCCGGTGAACATGTGCAGTTCGCCTGTGGAAAACTGTGGAAATCGTGTGAATTACACGAGGTGAATTTCGGCTTTACCTGGACTTTTGTAATTCCACACCTGTGTGCGAAAACTTCTTGGATTCTCTGTTCAGCTCGGGTAACCACCTGTGCACAACCATCGGGAAAACTGCGCGGAGGCACTTGCGCCGGAGTGCCGTCGCAGTGTAGACGGAGGGGAGCCTCCGAGCGGCGCAGCAGAGGCGGGAGGTCGCCGCTCGAGCTGCCGTCCGCCGACCCGACGGGAACGATGTCGGTCGACCCGACGGGAACGATGTCGGTCGACCCGACGGGAACGATGTCGGTCGACCCGAGCCGGGAAAAGGGGTCAGTCGATCCGGCGGGAAAGGGGTCAGCCCGCCCGACGGGGCATACCCCCGTCGAAGGGTGGGAGAGACGACGAAGCGGCGACGGGCCAACGCCCGCCGCCGCTTCGAAACGCGAAGATGTTACTTCGCAGCGACCACCTGAAGGGTGATCGTCGCCGAGACGTCATCGTGCAGTCGCACGGTCGCCTCGTGGTCACCGATCGCCTTGATCGGCGTCGGGATCTCGACCTTGCGCTTGTCGACGTCGCCGAGACCGGCTTCCGCGACCGCAGCCGCGACATCCGCCGTCTTCACCGAGCCGAACAGACGACCGCCCTGACCGGCCTTGACCGTCAGCTTGACCTTGCCCTGCTCGAGCTTGGCCTTGAGCGCCTGCGCGTCCTCGAGGGAGTGCAGGGCGCGAGCCTGGCGCGCCGACTTGATCTGGTCGACCTGCTTCTGGCCGCCGCGCGTCCACGGCGTCGCGAAGCCCTGCGGGACGAGGTAGTTGCGGGCGTACCCGTTCTTCACCTCGACCACGTCACCGGCCGCACCGAGACCGGTGACTTCGTGCGTGAGAATGACCTTTGCCATGTTCGTGCTCCTTAGCGGCCGGAGCCCGAGTAGGGCAGGAGCGCCATCTCACGCGCGTTCTTCACTGCGCGGGCGATGAGGCGCTGCTCCTGCACGGAGACACCGGTGATGCGACGGGCACGGATCTTCCCGCGCTCCGAGATGAACTTCCGAAGGGTCGCGACATCCTTGTAGTCGATGACGCCGACCTTGACGGACTTCGCGGGGGCAGCGCTCTTCGCGCCCTTCCCGCCGCGAGGCTTGCGGCGGTCGCCGCTGCTCTTTCCAGCCATGGTTCTTTCCTGTCTTGAGAAACGATGTGGTGCGACGGATGTCCCGAAGAGGCATCCGTCACCGGCCTGACGGCCTAGAAGGGGGTGTCGTCGCCGTAGTTGGTACCCGGCGTGTTCCACACGTCGCCGCCGGAGCCGCCGGACGCCGCCGGCGCGCTGGGCGCCCATGCGTCGTCGGACTGGCCGCCGCCACCACCGTAGGAACCGCCGCCGCCGCCGACACCACGGTTCGACTGCGCACGGGTGACCTGGGCGGTCGCGTACCGGAGCGAGGGACCGATCTCGTCGATCTCGAGCTCCATGCTGGTGCGCTTCTCGCCTTCCTTCGTCTCGTAGGACCGCTGCTTCAGACGGCCCTGCGCGATGACGCGCGAACCCTTGGTCAGCGAACCCGCGACGTGCTCGGCGAATTCACGCCAGCAGCTCGCGCGAAGGAACAGGGCCTCGCCGTCCTTCCACTCGTTCGCCTGACGGTCGAACGTGCGGGGCGTCGACGCGATCGTGAAGTTCGCGACGGCGAGCCCGTTCTGCGTGTACCGCAGCTCGGGGTCGGACGTGAGGTTTCCCACCACGGTGATGATGGTTTCGCCGGCCATGGCGCTTAGGCGTCCTTCTTCGCGGCGGCGGCAGCCTTCTTGGCCGCCTTCGCCTCGTCGGCCTTCTTCGCGGCGGCGACCTGCGCGAGGTGCTCGTCGGCGCGAAGCACCTTGGTGCGCATGACGGCCTCGCTGAGGTTCAGCTGGCGGTCGAGCTCCGCGGTGGTCGCGGGGGTCGCGGTGAAGTCGACGACGGCGTAGATGCCCTCGGCCTTCTTCTTGATCTCGTAAGCCAGCCGGCGACGTCCCCAGATGTCGACGTTGTCGACGGTCCCGCCATCCTTGCGGATGACGTTCAGGAACTTGTCCAGGCTGGGAGCAACGGTGCGCTCGTCGATCTCGGGATCGAGGATGACCATCAGCTCGTACTGGTGCATGACGTACCCACCTCCTTCGGACTCAGCGGCCACCGGGTCGGTCCCGGCAGCAGGAGGGTGTTCATACTGTGCGTCGTGGAGGCCGCGAATGCGGCACACGGGCAACCGAAGCAGTCTACCTGACCCGCGCGCTCCGCGCGACCCGCCCGCCCGCCCGCGGCCCCGCCCGCGCACCCGCCCGCGCGCTCCGCGCGACGCCGCGCCGCGCCGCGCCCGTCGAGTGTCGCCGATCTGCCTCGAGTGTTACCGGTTCAGACCCACAGTCGGCCGGGATCGGTAACACTCGGCGGTCACGGTC
>Ga0180223_1000630_pt1 | contig 39969 bp, 30 predicted proteins | sample eDN5th30CKraftOP_FD_151337 | JGI IMG/M metagenome (GOLD analysis project Ga0180223, IMG submission 151337) | Enriched Organic Plus compost microbial communities from Emeryville, California, USA - eDNA 5th pass 30_C Kraft OP (version 2) (version 2) ... | reverse complement strand
CATTCAAGTCCTGTTCGGTCAGGGCGGGGTCTTTCTTCACCGCGTACAGCTTGACCATCTCGCCGCTTTCGGCGCTGGGCAGGCCCACCACCACGCATTCGAGCACGCCCGGATGCTGGGCCGCGACCTGCTCGATCTCGTTGGGATATACATTGAAGCCCGACACCAGAATCATGTCTTTCTTGCGGTCGATGATGCGCACCCGGCCGTCCGCATCCATGATGCCGATGTCGCCCGTCTTGAAATAGCCGTCTGGCGAGAACGACTCGGCGGTTTCCTGCTCGCGCCGCCAGTAGCCCTTCATGACCTGAGGCCCGCGGATGGCCACCTCGCCGGCCTCGCCCAGGGGCAGCTCGCGGCCCTGGCCGTCCAGCATCGCCACGTCGGTCGAGGGCAGCGGGAAACCGATGTCGCCCGAGTACTGCGTGGCGTTGGTCGGGTTGACGATGGCCACCGGCGAAGTCTCGGAAAGGCCGTAGCCCTCGATCAGCGGCTTGCCTGTGACCTTGTGCCATCTTTCGGCCACCGCCTTCTGCACCGCCGCCCCGCCGCCGAAGCACAGCCTCAGGGTGGAGAAGTCCAGCCCGGCGAATTCGGGCCGGTGCACCAGACCGTTGAACAGCGTGTTGACGGCGGGGAAAATGGTGACCGGATCGCGCCGCCAGGCCTTGATGATGGTGTCCAGCTTGCGCGGGTCGGCGATGAGCACGCTGCACATGCCCGCATGCATGGCGAAAAGGCCGCATACCGTCAGCGCAAAGATATGGTACAGGGGCAGCGCGGTAAGAATGATCATGCCTGCGCCGCCGTTCTCGCCCAGCACCGGGCGCGCCACGGCCTGCACCTGCAGCACATTGGCCACCAGGTTCCGGTGGGTCAGCATGGCGCCCTTGGGCGTGCCCGTGGTGCCGCCGGTGTACTGCAGCACCGCCACGTCGTCCATGCCCAGTTCGGGCGCCTCGAACGGCGCCCCGGCGCCGCGCGCGAACACGTCGGCCAGCCGCTGCGCGTCGTCCAGGCGGTAGGGCGGGATCATGCGCTTGACGTAGCGCACGGCCAGGTTCAGCAAATAGCCCTTCAGGCCCATCAGTTCGCCCAGCGAAACCAGCACCACGCGCCGCGGCCTGGACTGCGCGGGCAGCTGCGCCAGCGTAGCGGCGAAGCGCTCGAAGATGAAGATGAGGTCGACATCCGCATCCTCGAGCTGGTGCCTGAGCTCGGGCGCCGTATACATGGGATTGATATTGACCACCACCATGCCGGCCTGCAGCGCGCCCATCAGCACCGGCATGTAAGCCAGCGAATTGGGCATCATCAGCGCGACGCGGCTGCCGGCGGGCAGGCCCTGGCCCTGTACCCACGCGGCCACAGCCCGCGCACGGCGGCCCAGCTCGGCATAGGACATGTCGCTGCCCATGAAGGTGGCCGCCCGCCTGTCCGCATGCAGCGTGCACGCGCGTTCGAGCAGGTCGGCCAGCGATTGGTAGCCGTCGGTGCTGATCTGGGCGGGAACGCCTTCGGGGTAATGGGCCAGCCAGGGTTTCTGCATGTTTCTCACCTCCTTGTCGGCGACAGGTTTGATGATACGCCGTGATCAGGGTAAAGTTCTTCGACAAGCACTACAGGATCCGGATTCCATGAAATTAGTCGAACCCATTGTCGAATGGCACCCCGAAATCACCGCTATCCGCCGCGACATCCACGCCCATCCCGAGCTGGCCTTCGAAGAAGTCCGCACAGCCGACCTGGTGGCGGGGCTGCTGGAATCCTGGGGCATCGAAACGCGCCGCGGCCTGGGCATCACCGGGGTCGTGGGCATCATACATGGTAAAACGCAAAACGGCCGGGCCGTGGGCCTGCGGGCCGACATGGACGCCCTGCCCATGCAAGAGGCCAATACTTTCGAGCATGCCAGCAGGCACGGGGGCGTCATGCACGCATGCGGCCACGACGGCCATACCGCCATGCTGCTGGCGGCGGCCCGCTACCTGGCCTCGCACCGCAACTTCGACGGCACGGTCTACGTCATTTTCCAGCCCGCCGAAGAAGGCCTGAACGGCGCCAAGAAAATGATGGACGACGGCCTTTTCACCGAGTATCCCATGGAAGCCGTGTTCGGCATGCACAATTGGCCCGGCCTGGCGGCCGGCACCTTCGCCGTGCATTCCGGGCCCGTCATGGCCTCCAGCAACACCTTCGAGATCACCATCCGCGGCAAGGGCGCCCATGCGGCCATGCCCAACCTGGGCCACGACCCCGTCATGGCCGCGGTGCAGCTGGCACAGACCTTCCAGACCATCGTCACGCGCGAGGTCGACCCGCTGGACCCCGTCGTGCTCAGCATCACCCAGATACACAGCGGCTCGGCCGACAACGTCATTCCGGACGAAGCCCAGATGCGCGGCACGGTACGCACCTTTTCCGGGCGGGCCATCGACCTTTTCGAAGAGCGCATGCGGCAAATCGCCACCCTTACCTGCCAGGCGATGAACTGTACGGTGGACTTCGCCTTCTTCCGGCGCTACCCGCCCACCATCAACAACGCCGACGAAGCCGCGTTCTGCGCCCGGGTGCTGCAGGACATCGTGGGGCCCGAGCAAGTCTCCACCACGCTTGCCCCTTCCATGGGCGCCGAGGACTTCGCTTTCATGCTGCAGGAAAAACCCGGCTGCTACGTCTGGATAGGCAATGGCGACGGCAGCCACCGCAGCGGCGGACACGGCCTGGGCCCCTGCATGCTGCACAACGGCAGCTACGATTTCAACGACGAGCTCCTGCCGCTGGGCGCCTCCTACTGGGTCGAGCTGGCCCGCAGGCGGCTGGCGCTGCCGCCAGCCGCCGACAGCTGACACCGCTTCGCCCCCCGCGCGAAGGCGTAACATCCTTCCGTTAAAATGGCGGGCCACCGCGCAGGCGGGCCCGCGCCCAAGGCGCCCGTCCGGGTCTGCCCCGCCCTTTTCTTGAACAAGGTTCGCCTATGTCGGACACGCCACTCAAGCCGGAAAATGAGCCCATCACCATTCCGCGCCGGCTCGACCCCGAGGATGCGCAGCTCGCGCTGCAGCGCCTGCAAGCCATCCTGAAGCGCCAGGAGGTCGTCGAGGCGCTGGCCCATCGCCAGTACGAGGACGACGAGCGCTCCAACCTGCTGGAAGGCATGGTGCACCGCCAGCACGAAAGCGAAATCCGCGCCATCATCAACGACCTGCACCCCTCGGACATCGCCTTCATCCTGGAGTCCTTGCCCGAGCACGAACGCCAGGCGGTGTGGCAGCTGGTCGACGCTGAGCACGATGCCGACGTGCTGCTGGAAGTCGAGGACTGGGCGCGCGAGTCGCTGATCAAGTCGATGGACCACCAGGACCTGGTGGCGGCCACCGGCACCATGGACGCGGACGAACTGGCCGACCTGGTGCCCGACCTGCCCCCCGCCGTGGTGGCCGAGGTGCAGAAAGGCCTGACCGACGAAGAACGCGCCCAGCTGATCGAGGCCATGGGCTATCCCGAGGACACCGTCGGCGCCATCATGGACTTCGACATGGTGCGGGTGCGCGAGGACGTCTCGCTCGAAGTGGTGCTGCGCTACCTGCGCCGCCTGCAAGAGCTGCCCGACCACACAGACCAGATCTTCGTGGTCGACCGCCAGGACAAGCTGCGCGGCAGGCTGGCCCTCTCCAAGCTGCTGGTCAGCGAGCCCGAGCTGGACGTCGCCGAGGTCATGGACACCGACTACCTGACGCTGAACCCGCTGGATTCCGACGCCGACGCGGCGGGGGCCTTCGAGCGCTACGACCTGGTCTCGGCGCCGGTGGTGGACGACCAGGGCCGCCTGATCGGCCGCGTCACCATTGCCGAGGTCGTGGACGTCATACAAGAAGACTCGCAAGAACAGGCGCTGTCCCGCGCCGGCCTGCAGGAAGAAGACATCTTCGCCCCGGCCGTCAGCGCTATCCGCAACCGCGCGCCCTGGCTGCTGGTGAACCTGTGCACCGCCTCCACCGCCGCCTTCATCGCCTCGCGCTTCGAGGACACCGTCAGCCACATCGTCATCCTGGCCTTCCTGATGTCCATCGTGGCCGGCATAGGCGGCAACTCGGGCAACCAGACCATGACCCTGGTCATCCGCGCCCTGGCGGTGGGCCGCGTCAACAGCGCCAACATCTGGCAGCTGGTCAAGCGCGAACTGATGATCACCTTCATGGTGGGCGTCTTCGGCAGCCTGGCCGCCGCCACCTATGCGTGGTTCATCTCGCGTTCATGGTCCATCGCCCTGGTCATGATGGCCGCCATGATAGGCAATATGCTGATCGGCGCGGCCGTGGGCGTGCTGATCCCGCTGATGCGCGACCGCTTCGGCAAGGACCCCGCCATGGGGTCCTCGGTGTTGCTGACCTTCTTTACCGATTCGCTGGGCTTTTTCATCTTTCTGGGCCTGGCGTCAATTTTCCTGCTGTAGGCCGCGCCGTGCCCATTTCCGGTCAGCCAAGATTCACATTGACGTTTTTCACCTGGGTGAACTCCAGCAGTTCTTCCAGGCATTCCTCGCGGCCGATGCCCGAATGCTTGTAGCCGCCGAAGGGCGCGCCCAGGAAGTGCTGGCTGACGTTGTTGATCCATACGAAGCCCGACTCGACCCGGGCCGCGGCGCGATGCGCCGTGGCCAGGCTCGACGTCCAGATCGATGCCGTCAGGCCGTACTCGACCCCGTTGGCCATCTGGAACACGGCGTCTTCGTCGCGCCAGCGGAATACAGCCATGACGGGACCGAAGATTTCTTCCTTGGCGATGGTCATGTCGGGCCGCACGTCGGCGAAAATGGTCGGCTCGATGAAATAGCCATCGGCCAGGGCCGGATCGCCGGGCTTTTTGCCCCCCGCGACCAGGCGCGCGCCTTCTTTGCTGCCGGTTTCGATATACGCCATGACGCGGTCGAAATGCGCCCGGCTGATGACCGGGCCCATGGTGGTCGACCAATCGGTGGGGATGCCCGGCTTGTGCCTGGCGGCCAGCACTTGGACGACGCGCTCGAGCACGGCGTCGTGGATGTCGTCGTGCAGGAACACCCGGCTGGTGGAGCCGCAGGACTGCCCGGCCCAGGTGAAATTCATGCCGCGCACGATGCCCTCGGCCAGCTTGTCGAGGTCGGCGTCCGGATAGGCGATCAGGGGATTCTTGCCGCCCAGCTCGAACAACACCTGCTTGAGCGAGTCGGCCGCGTCGCGCATGATGGCCTTGCCGGTATTGGGGCTGCCGATCAATGTAATCTTGCGCACCAGCGGATGCGTGGACAGGGCCTGCCCGCATTCGCGGTCGCCGGTCAGCACATTGACCACGCCCGGGGGGAAGACATCGCCTATCAATTCGGCCATGCGGACCGCCGACAGCGGAGCCTGTTCGGAAGGCTTGATGATGACAGTATTGCCCGCCGCCAGGGGCGCGCCCAGCTTCATGCCCGCGAACATCAGCGGGTGGTTGTAGGCCACCACCCGCACGACGACGCCCAGCGGCTCGCGCAGCGTGTAGTTCAGGTTGCCGTCGCCCATGGGCATGGTCTGGCCCTTGGCCTCCATGGCCAGCCCCGCGAAGTATTCCAGGTTGGCGGCCGCCACATTGGCGTCCATCACCATCTCGGCGACGGGATTGCCGGTGTTGATGGCATCCAGCATGGCCAGTTCTTCGGCGTTGTCGCGCAGGATGGCGGCCGCCTTGCGCAACAGGGCCGCGCGCTCGGCGGGCCTGGTCTTGCGCCAGGCTGTGAAAGCCTCGGCGGCGGCCCGCACCGCAGCGTCGGCATCGCCGGCCGAGGCCTGCGCGACTTCGCCCACGGCCTGTCCATTGGCGGGGTTGAACGTGCCGGCGTATCGCCCCTGCCCGGGGGGCACCCATTTGCCGCCGTAGTACAGGTCGCGCTTGCTGGGCATGACTGCCGCCGGGCTCAAGTCTTTGCCGGTCCTGCTTGAAACTGTCGTCATCGGTTTGCCTTTGGTTTGCGTTCAGATGTGGCTGGCGCCGCCGTCCAGGTTCATGGTCTGCCCCGTCATGAAGCGCGACCCTTCGGAGGCCAGGAACAGCACCGCGGCGACCAGGTCCTGCGGCACTTGCGGGCGCGGCACGCACTGGCGCGCCACGATGGCTTCACGCTGCCCCGCCGTCACCGTCGCGCGCGGGATCTCGGTCTGCACCGCGCCGGGCATGACCGCGTTGACGGTGATGTAGTCCTCACCCAGTTCGCGCGCCATGGAGCGCGTCATGCCTACCAGCGCCGCCTTCGACGTGGTGTAGTGCAGGTAGTTCGGCCGGCCCATCAGGATGCTGGCCGACGACATATTGATGATGCGTCCCCAGCGGGCCTGCCTCATGTAGGGGACTACCGCGCGGCTGGCCAGCATGACGCCGGTGATGTTCACGTGCATGACCTGGTTCCACTCGTCCAGCGGGATTTCCCAGAAAGGGCGCATGGCCAGGGTCGAGAAGATCCCCGCATTGTTGACCAGGACATCGATGCGGCCATAAGCGTCGAACACGACCCTGGCCATGGCCTGCAGTGACTCGTCGCTGCCCACGTCCACGGCCGCCGCCATTGCCTGCCCGCCCTGGCGCCGGATTTCCTGCGCCACCTCCTGAGCCTTGCCCGCGTCCAGGTCGGCCACCACCGCCACGGCGCCATAGGCCGCGAAGGCATGGGCGAACACGCGGCCTATGCCTTGCCCCGCGCCGGTGACGATGACCACGCGGCCCTCCACCCCGGTCAGCGAATCAAAGTCTATGATGGAAGGATCCACGACGGTGGTTGTGGAAATGTCCTGCATACTCCGGTCCCCCTTTGTGCTGCGTTGACGTCAGGTGATTCTAGACAGCCTGGTTCCATAAATCTAATATCTATCTATTTTCTTATCTATAAGAAATTTATTATGGTTTATAGAAATGGAGGCTGGAAGGCATGCCGGACGCCTGGATACCCAAGCTGATCACCGCCTCCTTCACTTTTCAGAAACTGCAGCTGTTCTGCCGTGTCGCCGCCTTGGGCAGCGTCACCAAGGCGGCCGAAGAACTGGGCATCGCGCAACCCGCCGTCACCGCCCAGTTGCGCGCCATGGAGCGCCATCTGGGCGTCGCGCTGGTCTACCGCGAGGGCCGCAACCTGGCCCTGACCGAAGCCGGACAAAGCTTTCACCGCTGGTGCGAAGAAATGCTGACGCGCTGCGATGAACTGTCGCGCATGCTGAGCGGCGTGGCCGACGGCAGCGCGGGGCACGCGGTGGTGGCGGCCTCGATGACGGCAGGCACCTATCGGCTCAGCCAACTGCTCATCCGCTATCGGCAGCTCAACCCCCATTCCACCGTCACCGCGCAGATCGGCAATACCCGCGCCACAACCGAGGCCGTGCGCGCCGGCGCCTGCGATTTCGCCATACTGCTGCTGGACCCGCAGGAAAGCCTGGAAGGCCTGGAACTGGAGTATCTGTGGCAGGACCCCCTGTGGCTGGTGGGCGCCCCCCATCAGGCCGAACGCATCGGCGCGGCGGACCCCGACACCATTGCCGCCCTGCCTTTCGTGACATGGCCGCGCCACATCCTGCGGCGCACGCGGGAGGACGAGCAGCTTTATGCCGCAGGCGTGTTCAACCGACGGGTCGTCCTGGAGCTGGGCCACCCCGAGGCTGTCAAGCAGGCGGTCAAGCAAGGGCTGGGATTCACCTTCATCGAAGCCTCGGCTACCGCCGACGACATCGCGCGCGGCGAGCTTGCCGCCGTGCCCACCCCCGGCGTCGAACTGCGCCTGCCCGTGCACCTGGCGCGGCGCAAGGACAGGGTGCTATCGGCCATGCAGTGGAAGCTGATGACTTTCATTCAGGAAGAAAGCCGCCAATACCGGCCCTGAAAAACCCGGCCCAGCCCGGATATGCCTGCCCGTCTGGTCCGGTCGGCCTGGCCGCGCCATCGGCAAGGCCGCCGGGCGGTCAACCCTCCTGGCGGCCGTTCTCGTTGGCTTCGACGACGCGCCGGAGCAGGCCGATGAAAAGCCGGGACTCTTCCGGCGACAGGCATTTCAGCATGATGGAGGAAATGTCATGCACCCGGCCCAGGACGCTCTCCACCAGTTCGTCTCCCTTTGCCGTCAGGCTCAACAGCCAGCGCCTGCGGTCCTGCTTGCTGCGTTCGCGCACCAGCAGCCCGCGCGACACCAGCCGGACCACGATGGCCTGGGTGGTCGAGGAGTCGAGCGACGATTCCTGGCCGATGAAGGTCTGGTCGGCGCCAGGGAACCGTTTCACGGCCGCCAGCACGGCATATTGCGCGCTCGTCACCTCGTTGCCTATCATCTCCGCCCAGATGGCCGCGTGAGTCTGCTGCGCCCTGCGGACGAGCGCGCCCGCGGTATTGAGCAGCGCATATTTTTCTTTGGTGTGATCGTGGTCGTGGCGGGTCATCTGGGGCGTCGGGGCGGCGGCGTTCAGCCAACGGTTGACAAATTTCTTTCGCACTCCTTATCATGATTTAGTACGTGTGCGTACTAAATCATGATAAGCACATGTTTCAAAACGGATTAATAGAAAGGAGACATGTAATGAGCAGCAGCGAGGTCAAGGAATACGACGGTATTGTATTGGGAGCCGGCCAACATGGACTGATTCTGGCCGCATACATGGCCAAGGCCGGCCTGAAAGTGCTGCTGCTCGAGCGGCGGCTGCAATACGGAGGCGGCTTGTCGACCGAAGAGCGCACGCTGCCGGGCTTTTATCACAACCTGCATTCCATCAATCATTTCAGCATCACGGCAACCCCCTGGTACCGTGATCTCGGCCTGTCGGAAACGGTCGAATATCTGACGCCCCAGTACGAGTTCGCCCAGCCCCACCGCGACGGCAGCGCCCTGGTGTTCTCGCGGGACTTGGCCGAAACCGTCGAGAACATCGCGCGCTTTTCGGCCCGCGATGCGCAGACCTTCCGGGAATGGAACCTCAAGGCCGAGGAAATGACGAACCGGATTTTCATGAAGGAGCGCTACGCCGCGCCCCTGGACGCGCAGGAGCGCGCACAGATTCTGGGCCAGTCGTCCCTGGGCCGGGAATTCCTGGAGCTGACCCGCAAGCAGCCGCTGCCCGCGGTGCAGGAGCTGTTCGAGAACGAGTACGTGCGGGTGCTGTTCCTGTTCAAGCTTTCCCTGTTCGGCACGGTGCTGGCCGAACCGCTGGACAGCAAGGGCAGCCCGGTGGGCTCCCTGATCAGGGCCTTCGACCTGTCGGCCGGCTATGAGCTTTGCCGCGGAGGAAGCTGGAACCTGGCGCAGGGGGTGATGCAGCGCTTCATCGCCGCGGGCGGCCATTACCGCAACCAGGCTCAGGTCGACCGCATCGTCGTCGAGAACAACCGCGCCACGGGCGTCGAGCTGTCCACCGGCGAACTGATCAGGGCGCGCCAGTTCGTGGCCAGCACGCTGGACGTGCACCAGACCTTCGAGAAATTCATCGGCCGCGACCAGCTTCCCGCCGCCCTGCGCGAGCGGGTGGACGCCCATCGCTATACGCCGTGGAGTCTGTACGGACTGCACCTGGCCCTGAAAGACGCGCCGAACTATAAGGCCAGCGCCTTCGACCCGGCCCTGAACACCGCCCTCAAGTACAACATCGGCTCGGAGACCGTGGACAGCCTGCTGACGGCGCATCACGAGGTAGAAACCAAGAAACTGCCCGGCGCCATCCAGTTCGGCGCCGGCGCCCTGAGCGTGCTGGACCCTTCCCAGGCGCCCGCCGGGAAACACACCGCGTATGCGTGGCACGTGGTGCCCTACGACATCGAAGGCGATCCCGACCGGATACTGGACGTGCAGGACGAGTTCGCCGACCGCATCCTGGACAAATGGCGCGAATACGCCCCCAACATGACGCGCGACAATGTGCTGGGCCAGTACATCTATACGGGACACCAATACGCCCAGGAAATCGTCAACATGCACGGCGGCGACATCTTCATGGGCGCCCTCAGCGAAGACCAGGTCATGGACAAGCACTTCGGCTACCGCAGCGCCATCGATGGCTTGTACATGGCGGGCTCGGCCTGCCATCCCAAGGGCGGCATCACCGGGGGATCCGGCTACATCAGCGCCGGCGTCATTGCGCAAGACCTGTCGCTGAAGCCCTGGTGGACGCCCGTCGACGTACGCAACGAACTGGCCTTGCTGGAATAAGCCAGCCACACACGCGCCCAGCCGTGCCTGGGAAACAGCAGCGCCGCACGGACAGCCTGGGTCGTGATTCTTATAAGCAATCAAAGGAGACAGGTAATGACGTATCGGAAAGCACTGAGCATCATATTCCTGGGCGCGGCCTGCGCGGCGGCAAGCGCGGCGCAGGCCCGGCAAAAGCCGTTGGACATAGGCTTCATCGGCACGCTGTCGACGCCGGCCGGCTATATCGGCGAAGACCAGCGGGACGCCGTGCAGCTGGCCATCAAGCAGGAAGGCGGCAAGCTGGGAGGCGTCCCGGTCCGGCTGATCGTGGAGGACGACGGGCTGAAGCCGGCCGCGGGCAAACAATCGGCCGAAAAGATGCTGCAGGACGGGGTCCGGCTATTCACCGGCATCAACTTCTCCAACGTGGCGGTGGCCGTGGTGCCGACTGTCGTCAAGGAGGGCGGCTTCTTCGTCAGCCTGAATGCCGGCCCCTCGAATTTCGCCGGCAAACAGTGCAACAAGAACTTTTTCTCGGTAGCCATGCAGAACGATTCACTGAGCGAAAGCGCCGCCATCGCCGCCAACAACATGGGCCTGAAGAAGCTCGTCATCATCGCGCCCGCCTACCAGGCCGGGCGCGACGCCCTGACGGGCTTCAAGAAGGTCTACAAGGGCGAAGTCCTGGCCGAAATCTACACCAAGTTGGACCAGTCGGATTTTTCGGTGGAACTGGCGCGCATACGCTCGCTGCGGCCCGACGCCATCTTCGCCTTCCTGCCGGGCGGCGCGGGCATCAACTTCGCCAAGCAGTTCGCCAGTTCCGGCCTGAAGGATTCCGTGAAGGTGGTTTCCTCGCTCTACTCCATGGACGACCGGATGCTGGCCGCCTCGGGCGACGCGGGGGAAGGCTTCTATCTGAGCACGCAATGGACCGCGCAGCTGGATAACCCCGCCAGCCGCCAGTTCGTCGCCGCGTTTGAAAAAGAATACGGACGGCGCCCCACGGTCTATGCCGCGACGGCCTATGACACCGCCCGCCTGATCGGCTCGGCGCTTGAGGCCGTCGGCGGCGACATCAAGGGAAAGGCCGATGAATTCCGCGCTGCCTTGCGCAGGGCCGATTTCGAGACGGTGCGCGGCAGCTTCAAGTTCGGCCCCAACCAGTATCCCGTACAGGACTGGTATCTCGTCAGGGTAGAAAGGGGACGGGACGGCAAGCTGGGCTACAAGCCCCTGGAGACCGTCGCAAAGGGCTATTCGGACTCGTACGCGTCCGAATGCGCGATGGATTGAAGCGCGCCGGCGCACCGACATCGGCGGCGCTTCACGCCTTGAAGGACAGCCGCCTGCGCAATTGCCTGCGCGGCTGCCCTTCCGGATCGCTGGGCGCTAGGCCAGCCGCCCGTGGCAGTGCTTGTACTTTTTGCCGCTGCCGCAGGGGCAGGGCTCGTTGCGGCCTACCTTGGGCACCGCGCCGGCCGGCGTGGCGGCCCGGGCGCCGCTGGCCGCCTCGGCGATGCCGGGGTCCTCGCCGCTTAGCGCGGCGTCATAGTCCGAGTGGTGGTAGGTGACGTTTTCCAGCGCGGGCTGCTCGGCCTCGGCGGCCTCGACCTGCTCGGGCGACTGGATGCGCACGGTCAACAGCACCTTGACCACGTCGTTGCGGACGCGGTCCAGCATGTCTGAAAACAGCTCGAAGGCCTCGCGCTTGTATTCCTGCTTGGGGTCCTTCTGGGCATAGCCGCGCAGGTGGATGCCCTGGCGCAGGTGGTCCAGCGCCGAGAGGTGGGATCGCCAGTGCGTGTCGATGGCCTGCAGCAGCATGGAACGCTCGAAAGGCGCCCAGTTCTCGCGCCCGACCAGCTCGACCTTGGCGGCGTAAAGCCGACGGGTCTCGGCCAGCACGCGCTCGAGCAGGTCGTCGTCGGTAAGATTGGGCTCCTGCTCCAGCATCTCGGCCAAGGGCAGGTGGACTTGCCAGTCGGCCTCCAGCGTGGCCTGCAGCCCGGGGATGTCCCATTGCTCTTCCAGGCTTTGTTCCGGCACGTGGACGCGGAACACCTCGGTGACGGCGGCCTCGAGGAGGTTGCCTATGGTTTCCGAGACATCGGCCGACTCCAGCACCTCGTTGCGCTGGGTATACAACACCTTGCGCTGGTCGTTGGCCACGTCATCGTATTCCAGCAATTGCTTGCGGATGTCGAAGTTGCGGGCCTCGACCTTGCGCTGGGCCGACTCGATGGAGCGCGACACCATGCGCGCCTCGATGGGCTCGCCCTCGGGCAGGCGCAGGCGCTCCATGATGGCGCGCACGCGGTCGCCCGCAAAGATGCGCATCAGCGAGTCTTCCAGCGAAAGATAAAAGCGCGATGAGCCCGGGTCGCCCTGACGCCCGGCCCGGCCGCGCAGTTGGTTGTCGATGCGGCGCGACTCGTGGCGCTCGGTGCCGATGATGCGCAGGCCGCCGGCCGCCTTGACCGCCGCGTTGGCGGGCGCCCATTCGTCCTTGATCCGGGCGATGCGCGCTTCTTTGTCGTCCTCGGAAAGACTTTGGTCGGCGCGGACCAGATCGACCTGCTTCTCGACGCTGCCGCCCAGCACGATGTCGGTGCCCCGCCCCGCCATATTGGTGGCGATGGTGATGTGGCCAGGCTTGCCCGCCTCGGCCACGATCTCGGCCTCACGCGCGTGCTGCTTGGCATTGAGCACATCGTGCGGCAGGCCGGCCTTGTTCAGCAGGCCCGACAGGCGCTCGGAGTTCTCGATGCTGGTGGTGCCCACCAGCACCGGCTGGCCGCGCTCGTGGCAGTCCTTGATGTCCGCCAGGATGGCGTTGTATTTTTCGAGATCGGTCTTGAATACCTGGTCGTTCTGGTCCTGCCGCGCCATAGGGCGGTTGGTCGGAATGATGACGGTTTCCAGGCCGTAGATTTCCTGGAACTCGTACGCCTCGGTGTCAGCCGTGCCCGTCATGCCGGCCAGCTTGTCGTACATGCGGAAGTAGTTCTGGAAAGTGATCGAGGCCAGGGTCTGGTTCTCGTTCTGGATGCGCACGCCTTCCTTGGCCTCGACGGCCTGGTGCAGGCCGTCGGACCAGCGCCGCCCCGCCATCAGGCGGCCGGTGAACTCGTCGACGATGACGACTTCGCCCTCCTGCACCACATACTGCTGGTCGCGGAAGAAAAGATTGTGGGCGCGCAGCGCCACCATCAGGTGATGGATGAGAGAAATGTGGCGGGGGTCGTAAAGCGATTCGCCCTCGGGCAGCATGCCCAGGCGCACCAGGGTCTGCTCGGCCTTGACCATGCCGGCCTCGGACAAGTGCACCTGCTGGCCTTTTTCGTCGACCCAGAAGTCGCCGTCGGGTTCGGGTTCGTGCGGCTTGGGCTCGGATGCCATGCGCGACAGCAGCGGCGGCACGGCGTTCATGCGCACGTACAGTTCGGTGTTGTCCTCGGCCTGGCCGGAGATGATCAGCGGCGTGCGCGCCTCGTCGATGAGAATGGAGTCGACTTCGTCGACGATGGCGTAGGAAAGCCGGCGCTGGCGGCGGTCTTCGGCGCGGTATTCCATATTGTCGCGCAGGTAGTCGAAGCCGTATTCGTTGTTGGTGCCGTAGGTGATATCGGCCGCGTAGGCCGCCATTTTTTCTTCGTTGGGCTGCTGCGGCACCACCACGCCCACCGACATGCCCAGGAAGCTGTACAGCCGGCCCATCCATTCGGCGTCGCGGCGCGCCAGGTAGTCGTTGACGGTCACGACGTGCACGCCCTGGCCGGCCAGCGCGTTCAGGTAGACGCTGAGCGTGGCCATCAGGGTCTTGCCTTCGCCCGTGCGCATTTCGGCGATCTTGCCGTTGTGCAGGGCGATGCCGCCCATCAGCTGCACGTCGAAGTGCCGCATGCCGAACACGCGTTTGCTGCCCTCGCGCACCACCGCGAAAGCCTCGGGCAGCAGCGCGTCCAGCGAGGTTCCCGACTGGAAGCGCTGGCGGAACTCGTCGGTCTTGGCCTTGAGCTGTTCGTCGGAAAGCGCCCCCACCGAGGTCTCGAGCGCGTTGATCTGCGCGACCTGCTTGCGGTATTGCTTCAGTATCCGGTCGTTGCGGCTACCAATAAGCTTTTTTAGCAAAGAAACCATTATTGTGTCGTGAACGTTGGCGGTTCGACCGCAGGAAACGCAACAGTTTAACGCACCTGGGGCCCCGCGGCCTGCCCGTGCTCCGCGGCATCCGCCACCAGCCTGGCCTCGGACCGGGGCTTGGCCAGGAACAAAGTGGGGTCCAGGGGGTGGCCGGCCATGCGCACTTCGAAATGCAGGTGCGGGCCCGTGGACAGACCGGTCGAACCCACCTTGGCTATCAATTGGCCTTTCTCGACCAGGTCGCCCGCCTTGACCTTCAGTTCGGAAGCATGCGCGTACCGGGTGACCAGGCCGTTGCCGTGGTGGATCTCGACCATCTTGCCGTAGCCCGACTGATATCCGGCCACGGTGACCACCCCGCCCGAGGCCGCGTGGATGGGCGCGCCCCTGGGCGCGGCAAAATCCAGGCCTTCGTGCATGACGTAGCGGCCCGAAATGGGATGGCGGCGCCAGCCGAAGGAAGAACTGAGATAAGGATAGTCGACGGGCGCCAACGAAGGCAGGCTGGCCTCGACGCCGGCCCGCTGGGTCAGGGCCAGGTCCATCATGGCGAACCAATCCTTCTGCAGGGAGATCTGCCGCTGCAGCTTGTCCAACTGCCGGCCCAGCCCCTCGGCGGGGCCGGGGGCCGCCTTGAACAGCCCCTGGAACAAGGGACGCGCCGGCGGTTGCGAGGCGTCGCCGATATAGTCCATGACCGGCGCCGCCTGTTCCAGGCCCGCCTGGATTTCAGGGTCGGTATAGGAAATGCCGGCCGCCTCGGCGAGGCGACGGCTGAGCGCGCTCATTTCGATGAGCTTGGCCTGCAGGTCGCCGACCTTGGCGGCCAATACCTGGATATTGCCCCGCATGAAGCTGGCATCGCGCGCCGTCTGTTCGGCGGCGGCATCGTGCCGCAGGCTGCCGGACGCCGCTGCGGGCTGCCGCTGGCTGTAGCGCGACTGCATCCAGGCGCCCGCGGCGGCCGACATGCCCAGCGCGGCGATGGCAAGCACCGCCGCCAGCGACGCTTTCAGGCCTTTGGCGGTAGAATCGCCTGAAAGCCCCTTCGTAAGTACTACTCTCACCAATAGAATCCTTGATTAAATAACTCATGCCCCGCCCCCATGCATCCGCCGGCGCGAAACCGGCAAACCCGGGCCAGACGGCCATAGGCTGGCTGGATGCCGACCAGCATGGCGCAAGCGTGCTGACCACCGCGCGCATGCTGCTTGCCATCGAGCAGGCCGCCAGGCAGATATTGCCGCCCGGCCTGGCCCAGGTGTGCCGGGTGGCCCGTATGGAAAGACAGCAGATCACGCTGGCGGTTCCCAGCGCGGCCTACGCGGCGCGGCTGCGCCAGCTGGCGCCTCGCGTGGCCGCCCAGTTGGCCAGCAGCGGGTGGAACCTTAACGAAATTCACGTCAAGGTACAAGCAGGCTTGCTGCAAAGCCAGACAAAAACAGCCAGCCCCCGGCAGGCCATCCCCCTGGATCACGACGCCTTGGACGCTTTCGAGGAATTGCAGCGCAAACTGCGGCCCGGCTCTTTGGCCGATGCGGTTTCCAGGCTGCTGCGGCGCCATCGCGCCGGCTGAGCCTTGCCGCCCGCGGACGCCGCAGCGCCCGCCCCTTGCCTAAGACGACCGCAATGGCCTGCCTGCGGGACAGCCTGTACGGCTGCCCTTGAAGGCCGGCAGGAATGCTAGGCGAACTTCCATTCGTTGGCGAACGCCTTGGGCGCGACGCCCGAATCATAAGTGACCAGCTCCCAGGCGTCCTGGTTGGCAAGCAGCGTCCTGGCCAGTTGGTTGTTCAGTCCATGGCCCGACTTGCAGGCCACATAGCGCGCCACCAGGGGCTTGCCAATGAGATACAGGTCGCCGATGGCGTCCAGTATCTTGTGCTTGACGAACTCGTCGTCATAGCGCAGGCCATCGGAGTTGAGCACACGGTACTCGTCCATGACGATGGCATTGTCGAGGCTGCCGCCGCGCGCCAGTCCGGCGGCGCGCAGGGCTTCGACCTCGCTGACGAAACCGAAGGTCCGCGCGCGGGCCACGGTCTTGACGTAGGAATCCTTGGCGAAGTCGACTTCGGCGAAATTGGCCGTGGAATCGATGGCCGGGTGATGGAAATCGATGGCGAACGACAGCGCGAACCCTTCGTGGGGCTCCAGCCGGGCCCACTTGAGGCCGCCGCCCTCGCCCTCGCGCACTTCGACAGTCTTGAGCACCCGCAGGAACTGCTTGGCCGCCGGCTGCTCCTGCAGGCCGGCCGAACGCAGCAGATACACGAAGGTGCCGGCGCTGCCGTCCATGATGGGGACTTCTTCGGCGGTCAGGTCCACATGCAGGTTGTCGATGCCCAGGCCGGCCAGCGCCGACATGAGGTGCTCGACCGTGGAAACGCGCACATTGCCTTTTTGCAGCACCGACGCCATGCGCGTGTCGCCCACGCCCAGCGCCTGGGCGGGAAGATCGACGATTTCGGGCAAGTCAACGCGATGGAACACAATACCCGTGTTGGGTTCGGCCGGACGCAGCGTGATTTCGACCCTGCGGCCGGAATGAAGGCCCACACCCTTGGTACTGATTGCCTTTTGTATGGTGCGTTGACGTAGCATGATTAATTGACCAGATACACGAAGAACCGCGAAAAAGACCTCGCGATGCACATATTATTGTAACCGCAATACGGTAAATACTGTATTGCGGCCGTCAGCGCCCGTGCCACGGCGCCGCAGGAAGGAAAACCACGGCAAAACGCCGGCGTGCCGGTGCCGCCCCGCTGGGGATATCGGGACGGCGCCGGGTCACGCCCGCAGGAACGCGCAAGGCGCGCCCCCTACACATGTGAGAGTCGTTTTTGTGTCTTTGGTTCCTGACTCTCCTAGTCGGCCTGCTTGCGCAGGAAGGCCGGAATGTCGAAGTGGTCCATGCCCGCCGTTTCCAGCGCGCGCACCTGGGCCGAAGCCTGGCCGCGCGGGTTGCGGATGACGGCCGGCACATCCGCGTTCGAGAAATCATGCCCGCCCAGCATCGGCATATTGTCCGTGCCGGTGCGCTGCAGCTCGGCATTGTTCTGCACCAGCTGCGGACGCGATGCATTGGCGCGGCCCAGGCCGGTAGCCACGACGGTGACGCGCAGATTCTCGCCCATGGACTCGTCGTAGGCCGTGCCGTAGATGACGGTGGCGTCTTCGGCGGCGTAGCTGCGGATGGTGTCCATGATCTCGCGGGTCTCGCGCATCTTCAAAGTGCGGCTGGCAGTAATGTTGACCAGCATGCCGCGGGCGCCGTGCAGGTCCACGCCTTCCAGCAGCGGGCATGCGATTGCCTGTTCGGCCGCCACGCGGGCGCGGTCGGCGCCCGAGGCGATGGCGGTACCCATCATGGCCTGGCCCTGCTCGCCCATGATGGTCTTCACGTCCTCGAAGTCCACGTTGACGTTGCCTTCCACGTTGATGATCTCGGCAATGCCGGCGCACGCATTGTGCAGCACGTCGTCGGCCGCCTTGAAGCAGTCTTCCTGGGTCGCGTCATCGTCCATCAGGTCATACAGGTTCTCGTTCAGCACCACGATCAGCGAATGCACGTGCTTGGACAGCTCGGAGATGCCCTCTTCGGCCATGCGCAGGCGCTTGGTGCCCTCGAACGAAAACGGCTTGGTGACCACGCCGACCGTCAGAATACCCAGCTCCTTGGCCACTTCGGCCACCACCGGGCCCGCGCCCGTGCCGGTGCCGCCGCCCATGCCGGCGGTGATGAACACCATGTTGGCGCCGTTCAGGGCGGCGCGGATTTCCTCGCGCGCGGTTTCGGCCGCGGCGCGCCCCTGTTCGGGCTTGGCGCCCGCGCCCAGGCCCGTGCGGCCCAGGCGAATCTGCACCGGCGCCTCGCTGGCGGCCAGCGCCTGCGCGTCGGTGTTGGCGCAAATGAAATCAACGCCCTGTATCCCCGAACGGATCATGTGGGCGACCGCGTTGCCGCCGGCGCCGCCGACACCCACGACTTTGATAACGGTGCCGCTGGCATTGCTATCGAGCATTTCGAAATTCATCATGACTGACTCCCTCACATATTCAAATAAGCGATAAAAAAACAAATCCCCAGAACTGCTGCATTTCCGGAATCGCCTCAAAAAGAATGCCAACCCTGCGGCTCGCACCAAGTTTGAAACGTCTCCCGAGGACAAGCCCCCTCGAGCCCGCCCCTCAAGGCTTTTCCCAGCCCTAATTCATGAACCACTCTTTCATGCGGGCCAGCAGCGTCTTGACGCTGCCGGTCTGCTGCGCGACCTTGCGCCCGCGCGCGCGCTGCAGCCGCGCCTCGGACAACAGCCCCATCACAGTGGAAAATCTCGGATTGCGCATCACGTCGGCCAGGCTGCCCTCGTAGCCGGGCACGGCGACGCGCACCGGCTTGAGGAACACGTCCTCGGCCAGCTCGACGATGCCGGGCATCAGCGCCGTGCCGCCGGTCAGCACCACGCCCGAAGCCAGCAGGTCCTCGTAGCCCGACTCGCGCACGATCTGCTGCACGAAAGTGAACAATTCCTCGATGCGCGGCTCGATGACCGCGCCCAGCGCCTGGCGCTTGACCTGGCGGTTGGGCCGGTCGCCCAGGCCCGGCACTTCGATGTGCTCGTCGGCGCTGGCCAGTATCTGCTTGGCGATGCCGAAGCGCAGCTTGATTTCCTCGGCGTCGGGCGTGGGCGTGCGCAGCATGGCCGCGATGTCGCTGGTGACCTGGTCGCCCGCGATGGGTACCACGGCGGTGTGGCGTATGGCGCCACCCGTGTAGATGGCGACGTCGGTCGTGCCGCCGCCGATGTCCACCAGCACCACGCCCAGCTCTTTCTCGTCCGAGGTCAGGCAAGCCATGCTGGAAGCCAGGGGCTGCAGAATCAGGTCCTGCACCTCCAGCCCGCAGCGCCGCACGCACTTGACGATGTTCTGGGCCGCGCTGACCGCGCCGGTGACGATGTGCACCCGCACTTCAAGGCGCAGGCCGCTCATGCCGATGGGCTCGCGGATGTCCTCCTGCGAATCTACGATGAACTCCTGGGTCAGCACATGCAGCACCTGCTGGTCCGTGGGAATGTTGACGGCCTTGGCCGTCTCGATTACCCGCGCCACGTCGGTTGGCGTGACCTCCTTGTCCTTCACGGCCACCATGCCGCTGGAGTTGAAGCTGGTGATGTGGCTGCCGGCAATGCCCGTGTAGACCTCCCGGATCTTGCAGTCCGCCATCAGCTCGGCCTCTTCCAGGGCGCGCTGTATGGAGTTCACCGTGGCCTCGATGTTGACCACGACGCCTTTGCGCATGCCCTGGGATTCGTGCTGGCCCAGGCCGATGACTTCGAAGCGCCCTTCAGGCAGTATCTCTGCCACTACCGCCACCACCTTGCTGGTGCCGATATCGAGTGCAACGATCAGGTCCTTGATGTCACGGGTCATGATTTTTCTATTTCGTAGGAGGTGTGGAAACAGGAGCCAACGTAATTGCAAACCCGTTGGCATAACGTAAATCGGCACTTGCGATGCTGCGGCCTTCCAGGCGCTGGGCCAGCAGCGGCCAGGCCTGCACGAAACGCTGGATGCGCAACGCGAACGGCAAGGCGCCCGAGCGGCCGTGCGGGTCCGCCACGTCGGCCGCCGGATCCCGTCCCAGGCTCAGGCGCGTGCCGTCGGACAGCTCGACGGACCAGGCGTAGCGCGGGCTCAATGTGATTTCCTTCACGTTGACGCTCAGCGGCGCGAACCAGCGCGCCAGCTCGGCATAGCGCTGCACCACCAGCCGCTCGGAATTGTCGGGACCGTTGAAATGCGGCAGGTTCAGGTCGTCCGGCAATTCGCCCTGGTTGGCGCGGAAGGCCTCGCCCCAGGTATTGATCATCTGATCCTCGTTCCACAGGGCCAGCGGCTGCTGCTCTTCGAGCTGCACGCGCAGCGTGTCCGGCCAGACGCGCCGCACGCGCGCGTGGCGCACCCAGGGCACGGTTTCCAGCAAGTCCCGCATGCCGTCCAGGCTTATGGTGAAAAAGTTTCCAGCCACCTGACCAGCGATTGTCGCCCGGACGCTGGCCGGCGAGACGTAATTCAATGTATCGTCTTGCATCGCGCCTATCTGTATCTGGCGGATGACGAAGTAAGGACGCTGCGCCACCCAAACGACGACACCCGCCACCATGGCCAGCACGGCCAACAGCGCCAGCGTGTTCGCAATGAAGTTGGTGAGGCGCGCGTCGTTAAACACGATTACATTTCCTCCTTGCGGGAAGCCGCGGGCGCCTGCACTTTGCAGGAGGCCTCTTCCAGTATCGCCAGGCACAGTTCGGCGTAGCTCATGCCCGCGGCTTTCGCGCCCATGGGAACCAGCGAATGGCTGGTCATGCCGGGCGAGGTGTTCATCTCGAGCAGCCAGGGCCTGCCCTGGTCGTCCAGCATGAAGTCGGCGCGCCCCCAGCCTTCGCAGCCCAGCGCCTCGTAGGCGCGCTCGGCCAGGCGCTGGATCCGGCCGGCCAGTTCGTCGTCCAGCGGCGCGGGGCACAGGTAGCGCGTGTCATCGGACACATATTTGTGTTCGTAGTCGTAGTTGCCCTCGGGCGCCACGATCTCGACGACGGGCAGCGCCCGTGCGCCGCGGCGCGCGCCCAGCAGGGGCACGGTCAGTTCGCGGCCCTGGATGAACTGCTCGGCAAGCACGTCGGCGTCGTAGCGGGCGGCCAGGCGATACGCCTCGCGCAGCTGCGACAGGTCCGTCACCTTGGTCACCCCCAGCGTCGAGCCCTCGTGGGGCGGCTTGACGATGAGCGGCAGGCCCAGTTGCGCCACGGCGCGCTCCAGCCCTTCCTCGCCGGTCAGCACCGCATAGGCGGGCGTAGGCAGGCCTTCGTGCAGCCACACCTTCTTGGTCATGATCTTGTCCATCGACAGGCTGGATGCCATCGGGCCGCTGCCCGTATAGGGCAGGCCCATGAGTTCCAGCATCCCCTGCAGCGTGCCGTCCTCGCCGTAGCGCCCGTGCAGGGCGATGAAGACGCGGTCGAAGCCGGCATTGAGCAGGTCGGTCAGCGTGTGCGTGCCGGTGTCGAACAGGTGCGCATCGACGCCCGCGCCGCGCAAGGCCTCGTGCACGCCCCGGCCAGACATCAGCGACACCTCGCGCTCGGCGGAACGCCCGCCGTACAACACACCCACGCGGCCGAAATTGCGGCTCATGACAACTCTCCAACCTGAGCGGGCACGCGGCTGATGGAGCCAGCCCCCATGATGATGACGACATCGCCGTCCACGACGAAATCCTTGATCGCGCGCGGCAAGTCCGCGACATCCTCGACGAACACCGGCTCCACCTTGCCGGCCACCCGTATGGCGCGCATCAGGGCGCGGCCGTCCGCCGCCACCAGCGGCGCCTCGCCGGCCGGATACACGTCGGTCAGCAGCACAGCGTCGGCCGATCCCAGCACCCGCACGAAGTCCTCGAAGCAGTCCCGGGTGCGCGTATAGCGGTGCGGCTGGAAGGCCAGCACGATGCGCCTGTCCGGCCAGGCGCCGCGCGCCGCCTCCAGGGTGGCCTGCATTTCGACGGGGTGATGGCCGTAGTCGTCGATCAGCGTGAAGCTGCCGCCGCCACGCGCATCGGACACGGGGAAATCGCCCACCTGGGTGAAGCGCCGCCCCACGCCGTTGAACGACGCCAGCGCATCGGCGATGGCCTGGTCGGCCACGCCCAGTTCGGTCGCCACCGCGATGGCGGCCAGCGCATTGAGCACATTGTGGCGGCCCGGCAGGTTCAGGCGCACCGGCAGCGCGGGCAGCGGCCCGGCGGCGCTGCGGCGCTCGACCTCGAAGCACATGCTGGTGCCCTCGGGGCGTACGTTCACCGCGCGCACCAGCGCATCGGAGTTCAGCCCGTAAGTCGTCACCGGACGCGATATCAGGGGAATGATTTCCCGCACATTGGCGTCATCGCTGCACACCACTGCGCTGCCGTAGAAAGGCAGGCGGTGGGTGAACTCGATGAAGGCACTCTTCAGGCGGGCGACGTCGTGCCCGTAAGTGTCCATGTGGTCGACGTCGATATTCGTGATGATGGCCATCACCGGCAGCAGGTTCAGGAAAGAGGCGTCCGACTCGTCGGCCTCGACGACGATGAACTCGCCCTGCCCCAGGCGCGCATTGGCGCCCGCCGAGGTCAGCCGTCCGCCGATCACGAAAGTCGGGTCCAGGCCGCCGCCGGCCAGTATGCTGGCCACCAGGCTGGTGGTGGTAGTCTTGCCATGCGTGCCCGCCACCGCGATGCCGCGCTTCAGGCGCATCAGCTCGGCCAGCATCAGGGCCCGCGGCACGACCGGAATGCGCGCGGCGCGCGCCGCCAGCACTTCGGGGTTGTCGGCCGACACCGCGGTGGACGTGACGATGGCGCCGACACCCTGCACATTGGCGGCGTCATGGCCGATGGCGACGCGCGCGCCCAGTTTGGCCAGCCTGCGGGTCACTGCCGATTCCTGCATGTCCGAGCCGCTGATGGCATAGCCCAGGTTCAGCAGCACCTCGGCGATGCCGCTCATGCCCGAGCCGCCTATGCCGACGAAGTGGATGCTTTGTATACGATGTTTCATGCGGCCCTCCTGGACACTTGCTCGCAGGCGTCCGCTATCTGCTGCGCCGCATTCAGGCACGCATGCTCATGGGCATGCCGCGCCACCTTCGCCAATTCCGCCCTGTCGATCTGCCGCAGCCACTGCGCCAGCCAGGCGGGCGAGAAGTCCGCCTGTTTTTGCAGCCAGCCGCCCTGGCAGTCGCTGAGGTAGCGCGCATTGGCCGTCTGATGATCGTCGATGGCGTGTGGCAGCGGCACGAACAGCGCCGCCACCCCCACCGCCGCCACCTCGGCGACTGTCATGGCGCCGGCGCGGCACACCAGCAGGTCCGCTTCGGCCAACGCCGCGGCCATGTCGTCGATGAACGCATGGCATTGGGCCTGGACGCCCGCGCCGGCATACGCCGCGCGCACGCCTTCGATGTGCTGCCGTCCGGCCTGGTGCACGACGATGGGCCGCTGCGGTTCGGGCAGATGGGCCAGTGCGGCGGGCACCACGGTGTTCAGCGCCTGCGCACCCAGGCTGCCTCCCACCACCAGCAGCCGCAAAGGGCCTTGGCGCGCCGCGTAGCGCTGCTCGGCGCCCTGGACACGCGCCAGTTCGGGCCGCACCGGATTGCCCACCATCAGCGCGCCGGGCAGCGCGCCCGGAAAACCTACCAGCACCTTGCTGGCCAGACGCGCCAGCCAGCGGTTGGCGGTGCCGGCAATGGCATTCTGTTCGTGCACGACCATGGGTATGCCGCGCAGGCGGGCCATCAGGCCTCCCGGGAACGCCACGTAGCCGCCCATGCCCAGCACCACGTCGGGTGCGGCCCGGCGCAAGCCGGCATAGGCCTGGCGGCAGGCGCCGGCCAGCGTGAAAGGCAGCTTCAGCATGGCGCCCAGCCCCTTGCCGCGCACGCCGGAAAAGCGCAGCGGCTCCAGGGGAATGCCCTGGGGCGGCACCAGCCGGCCCTCCATGCGCTCGGGGTGGCCCAGCCACACCACGCGCCAGCCGCGCTGGCGCATCTCGTGCGCGACGGCCAGGCCGGGCATGATGTGCCCGCCCGTGCCGCCCGCCATGATCATTACCGTGCGCGCGCTCATGTCCGCTTCCCTCGCATCAGGTTGCGGTTCTCGAAGTCCACGCGCAGCAGCAGGGCCACCGCGACCAGGTTCATGATGATGCCCGACCCGCCATAGCTGACCAGGGGCAGTGTCAAGCCCTTGGTGGGCAGCAGGCCCACGCAAACGCCGATGTTGATGAAGGTCTGCACGCCGAACCACAGCGCCACGCCTTGCGCCACCAGTCCGTTGAAGATGCGCTCCATGGCAATGGCCTGCCGCCCGATGTCGAAGCTGCGCCAGACGATGAAGGCGAATGCGACGATCAGAGCCATCACGCCCACGAAGCCAAGCTCCTCGCCGATGACCGCGACGATGAAGTCGGTATGCGCCTCCGGCAGGTAATGCAGTTTTTCGACGCTGGCGCCCAGCCCCACGCCGAACCATTCGCCGCGCCCCAGCGCAATCAGCGAATGCGACAGCTGGTAGGCGCTGCCATAGGCGTTGTCGGGATTCCAGGGGTCCAGGTAGGCGAACAGGCGTTCGCGCCGCCACGGCGAAAGCCAGATCAGCAGCAGGAAGCTGCCCACCAGCACGCTGAGCAGGCTGGAGAACAACTTGCCGTTGATGCCGCCAATGAACAGTATGCCCACGGCGATGGCCACGATGACCATGAAGGCGCCCAGGTCGGGCTCGGCCAGCACCACCATGCCCACCGCGCCCAGCGCGCAGGCCATGGGCAGGAAGCCGCGCACGAAGTTGTGCATGTGGTCCTGCTTGCGCACCGTATAGTCGGCCGCGTACAGCAGTATGGCCACTTTCATCAGTTCGGAAGGCTGGAAGTTGACCGGCCCCAACGGCAGCCAGCGGCGCGCGCCGTTGACCTCGCGGCCCAGGCCGGGCACCAGCACGACCACCAGCAGCAGCATGCATATCAGGAACAGCGGCACCGCGGCCTTTTGCCACACCCGCATGGGCACGCCGAGGGCCAGTCCCATGGCCAGCACGCCCAGGCCGACGAACAGGCCGTGGCGCACCACGAAATAGAAGCGGCCGTAGCTTTCGTAGCGAGGGCCGTCCGCCAGGGCGATGGAGGCCGAGTACACCATCAGCAGGCCGAACATCAGCAGGGCGGCGACCGTGATGACGACCGTCATGTCGAAATTGGGCATGGTGGTGCGGCCGGGCCGCACGGCATTGACGCTGGAGGTCAGATCATTGAACAAGCTCATGCCACCTCCCCACGTTCCAGCGCCAGCGCCTGGACGGCCTGCACGAAAACCCGGCCGCGATGGCCGTAGTTGTCGAACATGTCCATGCTGGCGCAGGCGGGCGACAGCAACACTACATCGCCGGGCTGCGCCAGCGAGAAGCCCTGCGACACGGCCTCTTCCATCGACGCGGCATAGCGCACCGGCGTTCCGGCCGGCTGCAGCGCCTGCGCAATGACGGACGCGTCCTGGCCGATCACCACGACCGCCCGCGCGTATTCCTTGGCCGCCGCGGCCAGCGGCGAAAAATCCTGGCCCTTGCCCTGGCCGCCGGCGATCAGCACGGTGGGCCGGCCCAGGCCTTCCAGCGCCGCCTGGGTGGCGCCCACATTGGTGCCCTTGCTGTCGTTGACGAAATCCACGCCGGCCACGCTGCGCACGAACTCGCAGCGGTCGGGCTCCCCGCCGTAGTCCCGCAGGCCGTGCAGCATGGGGCTCCAGCCTATGTCCAGGCAGCGCAGCAGCGCCATCGCCGCCAGGGCGTTCAGCGCGTTGTGGGCGCCCCGCACGAGCAGCGCGTCGGCTGGCATCAGGCGCGAAACCCGGCCGGCCGGCCGCTGCGGCACTTCGGCGGATTTGCGGCGCCGGCCGGCGGACGCCGGCACGTCGAAATCATTGGGCTCGCTGACGCTCAGCCAGGCCACGCCGTGGCTGGCCTCCAGGCCCAGGTCGCCCTCCCAGTGCGGCGCGCCCCGGCCGAAGGAGCGCACCGTCACGGCGCGCGCATCGTCCACCATGCCTGCCACGACGGGGTCGTCCCGGTTGACGATGGCGACTTTGGCGGCATGCAGCAGCTTTGCCTTGGCCGCGGCATACGCCTGCATGGAACCGTGCCAGTCCAGATGATCCTGCGTCACGTTCAGCACCACCGCGGCATCCGGCGCCAGGCTATGGGTGGTTTCCAGCTGGAAGCTGGACAACTCCAGCACCCATATGTCGGGCAGGTCGCCCTCATCGCAGGCGCGGCGCAGGGCCGCCAGCGCGGCGGGGCCGATATTGCCCGCGGCGCGCGTGCTGCGGCCGGCCATCTGTGCCAGCTGGCGGGTCATGGCGGTGACGGTAGTCTTGCCGTTGGTGCCGGTCACGGCCAGCACCCGCGGCCGGTAGCCCTGCCCGGCCATGTCGGCCAGCGCCCGGGCGAACAATTCGATTTCGCCGATGACTTCGATGCCGCGCTCTGCAGCCTGCGCGAGCAGCGACTTGACGGGCTCCTGCGAAGGCATCAGGCCCGGGCTGAGCACGATGCTGGCCACGTCCTCCAGCAGCGCAGCGCCGAACTTCCCTTCTCCCAGCCGGTAGTCGACCTGCGCCTGCCCCAGTTCCTGGCGCAGGGCCTCCAGGCCGGCGGGCGCTTCACGGGTGTCGGCCAGGCGCAGGCGCGCGCCGTGCCGGGCGCACCACTGCGCGGCGGCCGCGCCGGTCTGCCCCAGCCCCAGGACCAGGACCAGTTCGCCGGCTCGCGCGGAGGGAAAGGAAAACTCGTTCATCGCAGTTTCAATGTGGCCAGCCCGACAAGGACCAGCATCATGCTGATGATCCAGAAACGCACCACCACCTGCGTTTCTTTCCAGCCGCCAACCTCAAAGTGGTGGTGCAGGGGCGCCATGCGCAATATCCGCCGTCCCTGCCCGTAGCGGCGCTTGGTGTATTTGAAATAGGTCACCTGCACCATGACCGAAAGCGTCTCGGCCACGAAGACGCCGCCCATGATGAACAGCACGATCTCCTGGCGCACGATGACCGCGATGGTGCCCAGCGCGCCGCCCAGGGCCAGCGCGCCCACGTCGCCCATGAAGACCTGGGCGGGATAGGCGTTGAACCACAGGAAGGCCAGCCCCGCGCCGGCGATGGCCGCGCACAGCACCATGACTTCGGAGGCGCCGGGTATGTACGGAAACAGCAGATACTTGGAGTAGTCGACGCGCCCCACCACATAGGCGAAGATGCCCAGGGCGCTGCCCACCATGACGGTCGGCATGATGGCCAGCCCGTCCAGCCCATCGGTCAGGTTGACCGCGTTGCTCGAGCCGACGATCACCAGCCAGGTCAGCGTCGCGAAGCCGAACACGCCCAGGGGATAGCTGACGCTCTTGAAAAAGGGCACGATCAGGTCGGCGCGCGTGGGCAGCGGCATGGTGAAGCCGCTGAGCACCCAGTCGCGGAACAGAGGCCACAGCTCGGCATTGGCGGGCGCCGATACGGCAAAGGTCAGGTAGATGGCGGCCACGACGCCTATCATGGCCTGCCAGAAGAACTTGCGGCGCGAGGACATGCCCTCGGGGTCGCGGTTGACGACTTTCTTGTAATCGTCGGCCCAGCCTATCCAGCCGAAGCCGAAGGTCACCAGCAGCACCACCCAGACGAAGCGATTGGTCCAGTCGGCCCACAGCAGCGTGCTGACGGCCACCGAGATGAGGATCAGGGCGCCGCCCATGGTGGGCGTGCCGTTTTTCTGGATGTGCGACTCGGGGCCATAGGCGCGCACCGCCTGGCCTATCTTGAGTTCGGTCAGCTTGCGGATGACGGCCGGTCCCGCCACCAGGCCGATCAGCAGGGCCGTGCCGCAGGCCAGCACGGCGCGGAAAGTGATGTATTCGAACACCCCGAAAGCGCGGATATGCGCGTCCGACAGCCAGCGTGCAAGTTCAAGCAACATGCCGGCCCCCTTCTGTATTTGTTTTCATTTTTTTCTTTAAACCTTGAACCACCCTTTCCATGCGGGTGCTGCGGGAACCTTTCACCAGAATATTGGCCGGCGGCAGGCCGGCGAGATGGACCACGAGTTCGTCGATGCCGTCGAACGAGCGGGCCTGTTCGCCGAAGGCGGACGCGCTGTGACGCGCGGCGGGCCCGAAGGTCAGCAGCGCGTCCACGCCCTGCTCTTTCGCATAGGCGCCGACCTCGGCATGCATGGCCGGGCCGTCGTCGCCGACCTCGGCCATGTCGCCCAGGACCAGTATCTTCCTGCCCCGCAGGCCCGCCAGCACGTCGATGGCGGCGCGCACGGAATCGGGGTTGGCGTTGTAGGTGTCGTCTATCAGTTGCAGCCCATCGGCCATCGGGCTGGGCTGCATCCGTCCCGCGACGGGGTTGAAGTCCTCCAGGCCCTGCACGATGGCCGCCAGCGGGGCGCCGGCCGCGCTGGCGCAGGCTGCGGCCGCCAATGCATTGCGCAGGTTGTGCACGCCCGGCGCCGCCAGCGCCAGCGCAGCCTCGCCCTGCGGCGTGTGCAGGCGGCATGTGGTGCGCGAAGGTTCGGCGTGGATGGCGTCCGCGTATACGTCGAAGGCGGAATCCAGCCCGAACACCAGCGCGCGGCGCGTACCGGCGGTGTCGCGCCACAATCCCGCATAGGCATCGTCGCCCGGGAACACCGCCACGCCGTCGGGCGGCAGGGCCGCGATGACGCTGCCGTTCTCGCGCGCGACGGCTTCCACGGTATGCATGAATTCCTGGTGCTCGCGCTGGGCGTTGTTGACCAGCGCCACGGTGGGCGCCGCCATGTCGGCCAACTGCGCGATCTCGCCCGGGTGGTTCATGCCCAGTTCGAATACGGCGGCCCGATGCGCGGGCCTCAGCCGCAGCAGCGTCAGGGGCACGCCGATCTGGTTGTTCAGGTTGCCGGCGGTCCACAACGCGCCGTCCCGGCCCAGCCAGGCCCGCAATATGGACGCGATCATTTCCTTGGTGGTGGTCTTGCCGTTGCTGCCCGTCACGGCGATGGCCGGCACATGGAAGCGGCGGCGCCAGGCGGCGCCCATGCGGATCAGCGCCGCGCCCGTATCGCCCACCTCGAACTGCGGCAGAGCCACGTCCGGATTGCGCCGCGCGACGATGGCGGCGCATGCCCCGGCGGCGCGCGCCTGTTCCAGATAATCATGGCCATCGAAGGCCTCGCCTTTCAGGGCCAGGAATACCTGGCCCGGCTCGATGGCGCGCGAATCGCTGCTCAGCGTAGCGCCGCGCAGCCAGGTCAGGGCCAGGCGCGCCCATTCGCGGTCGTCGAAGGGCTGGCGCCGGCCTTGCGCTTCCTGATAGGTTTCATGCCCTTTGCCGGCCAGCAGCACTACATCGCCGGGCTGGGCCTGCCATATCGCGTCCAGGATGGCCCGCGCGCGGTCGGGCTGGACGGCGGCGGGACGCGCCATGCCCGAGGCGATTTCATCGATGATGCTTTCCGGCGATTCGGAGCGCGGATTGTCGCTGGTCAGGATGACGCGGTCCGACGCCTGGTCCGCGATGCGGCCCATCATGGGGCGCTTGGCGCGGTCGCGGTCGCCGCCGCAGCCGAATACGCATACCAGCCCGCCTCCGCGCGCCGCAGCCGTGTCGCCCAGGGCCTCCAGGGCGCGCTGCAAGGCGTCGGGAGTGTGGGCGTAGTCGACGACGACCAGCGGCGAGGCGCCGGTGCCGTCACCGCATGGTTCGCTTTCCACCAGTTGCAGGCGCCCCTGCACCGAGCGCAGCGACGACAGGACCCGCGCCACCCGGCCCAGCGACCAGCCCAACTGGCGCAGCACCCCGCCGACCAGCAGCAGGTTGGAGATATTGTGCAGCCCCACCAGATGCGTGACGATCTGCGCCGTGCCCTCGGGCGTGACCAGGTTGAACACCAGGCCGTGGGCGCCGGCATGGACATCTCGCGCCTGCAGGATGGCGCTGTCGTCGAGACCCAGCGAATAAGTCAGTGCAGTCTCTGCGCCATGGATGCCGGCCAGTTCCCTGCCGGCCTCGTCGTCCAGGTTGATGACGGCGCCGCGCAAGCCTGCGCGCTCGAACAGCGAGAACTTGGCGGCCTTGTAGCGCTCCGGCGTGCCATGGTAGTCCAGGTGGTCGTGCGTCAGGTTGGTGAAGCCCGCGATCTCGACCCGCACGCCGTCCAGGCGGCCCTGCTCCAGGCCTATGGACGAGGCCTCCATGGCCGCGACGGCGCCGCCCGCATCGCGGATGGCCGCCAGGCTGCGATGCAGCGTCAACGCATCGGGGGTGGTCAAGACACCGCCCAGATTGGACCCGTCGGGCAGGGTCACGCCCAGCGTGCCTATGGTGCCGCAGGGCACGCCCTCGGCATTCAGCGCCGCCGCGATCCACTGCGCGCATGTCGTCTTGCCATTGGTGCCCGTCACCGCCACCACCGACATGGCCTCGGAAGGCCGGCCATACCATTCGTGCGCCAACTCGCCCAGCAGGCTGGACAGGTCGTCCACCGCCAGCACCGGCACGGCGCCCGCCCGCGCCGCGTCCTGCGGACCGGCCTGCATGACGATGGCGGCCGCGCCGCGGCTCACCGCCTGGGGTATATAGAGACGGCCGTCGGTGGCATGGCCGGGGCAGGCGAAGAACACGTCGCCGCGCGCCACCTGGCGCGAATCCAGCCACAGCTGCGCCTCGGGCGCCACCTGCCCGCGAAGCCAGTCCAGTATGCGCGCCGCGTTCATCGCCCTTTCTCCTGCGGGCCTACCGCGACCAGGGACTCGATGGGCGCGTCCGGCTGCACGCCAAGGCGGCGCAGGCTGCTGGCCACGATGCTGGCGAACACCGGCGCCGCCACGCGGCCGCCGTAATAGCCGCCCGTGTGGGGCTCGTCCAGGGTGACGGCCACGATGATGCGCGGGTCGGACACGGGCGCGAAGCCGACGAAGGAGCTGCGGTACTTGCTCTTGCTGTACTGGCCGTCGACGATCTTGCGCGCCGTGCCGCTTTTTCCGGCCACGCGATAGCCCTGCACCTGGGCCAGCTTGGCGCCGTCGGGCCCGGCCGCCGCTTCCAGCATGGACCGTATCAGCCCGGCCACCTTGGGCGTGTAGACCCGCACCGTGGTGGGTTTGCCCTGGCGCTTGAGCAGCGTCAGCGACACCATGTCGCCATCGCGCGCGAAGGCCGTATAGGCATGGGCGATCTGCAGCAGCGAGACCGACAGGCCATAGCCATAGGCCATGGTGGCCCGCTCGATGGGCCGCCAGCGCTCCCAGGGCCGCAGCCTGCCCGAAGCCACGCCGGGAAAGCTGGTCTGCGGCGCGCGGCCGAAGCCCAGCTCGGTGAACTTGGTCCACATTTCCTGGGAAGTCAGCTTCTCGGAAATCATGGTCATGCCGATGTTGCTGGAACGCAGCAGCACGCCGGCGACGTCCAGCACGCCGTTGCGGCTGACGTCGGATATGGTGGAGCCCTGGTAGCGGTAGTGGCCATTGCCGGTGTCGAAGGTGGTGCCCAGGGTGATGCGGTTCAGGTCCAGCGCCAGCGCGGCGGTGAACGGCTTCATGATGGAGCCGGGCTCGAAGGTGTCGGTGATGGCGCGGTTGCGCAGCGCCGCGCCTTTGCGGTCATCGCGCTCGTTGGGATCGTAGGTGGGCAGGTTGACCAGTGCCAGCACTTCGCCCGTGCGCACATCCACGATGATGCCGGCCGCCGCCCTGGCGTTGTGCTCTTGCATGGCCTTCTTGAGCGCGGAATACGTATCGAACTGCAGGCCCGCGTCCAGCGAAAGGCTGAGGTCCTGGCCGTCGACGGGCGGCACCACGGCCTGCACGTCCTCCACGACACGGCCCAGGCGGTCCTTGATGACGCGCCTGCTGCCCGGCTGGCCCGACAGTTCCGAGTCGAACGCCAATTCCATGCCTTCGATGCCATGGTCCTCTATATTGGTGAAGCCCACGACGTGCGCCGTCACGTCGCCCTCGGGATAGAAGCGGCGCACCTCGGCCTGCTGATGGATGCCGGGCACCTTCAATTGCTTGATCCGCTCGGCCAGCTCCACAGAAACCTGCCGCTTTATATAGACGAAATTCTTGTCCTCGTTCGCCAGCCGGCCTTGCACATCTTTTGCCGGCATGCCCAGCAGCTTGGCCAACTGCGCCAGCTGCGCCGGCGTGGCTTCCTTGGCGTCGTCGGGGATGGCCCAGATGGCCCGCGCCGGCACGCTGGACGCCAGCACCACCGAGCCGCTGCGATCCAGTATCTTGCCCCGCGTCGCGGGCAGCACCAGGGTACGCTCATAGCGGCGCTCGCCCTGCTGCTGCAGGAAATCCTTGGACAAGCCCTGCAAATACATGGCCTTGGCCGCCAGGGCCGCAAACCCCAGCGTCAGCAGCACCATGACCAGGCGCGCGCGCCACATGGGCATCTGTATGTTCAGGACCGGGCTGTTGTAGAAACGGATGCGCTTCATGGCCGCCCTCCCGGCCCGCCCTGCGGCACGGAGAATTCACCCTTCAGGTACAGGGTGCGATCGGGCGACGTGGAGACCATCTTCAGTTCGTCACGGGCGATCTCGTCGATGCGGGCATTGCGCGCCAGTTCTGCCCGCTCCAGCTGCAGCCTGCGCCAGTCGGTGTCCAGCTCGCGCGCCTTGGAGGCCTGGCGCTCGGAGGCGATAAAAAGCTGGCGCGACTGGAATCGCGCCGTGACAAGTGAAATCGCCGACAGCATCAGCAAGGCGGAGAAGACCAGACACAGGCGCCCCATTACCGCCGCCTCCTTGCGCCATGCCGCGCGTGGCCCTGCGCCGGACGCACCGGCTTGACGAAAGAGGCCCCCGCGTCGGCCGGCAGCGGCGCACCGGTGCGCTGCGCCGCCCTGAGCACGGCCGAGCGCGCGCGCGCATTGCCCGCCACCTCGGTCTCGTCGGGCAGCACCCGCCCCAGCGAAACCAGCAGCGGCGGCGGGAGGTCTTTCTCGAGGATGGGCATGCGCGCCTGGGCGGCCGCGGGCCGCTGCGCCGCCGCCACGAACTGCTTGACCATGCGGTCCTCAAGAGAGTGGAAACTGATCACCGCCAGGCGCCCTCCCGGTGCGAGTAGCGTCAGAATTGACGCGAGGGTGCTCGAGAGTTCCTCGAGCTCTTGATTGATGTGAATCCGTAAAGCCTGAAAGGTGCGAGTGGCCGGATGTTGACCCTTTTCGCGCGTACGGACGACACCGGCGACGAGCTCGGCGAGGTCGAGCGTTGTGCGCAGCGGCCGGGATTCGCGGCGAGCAGCAATCGCCTTTGCAATCTGGAAAGCAAACCGTTCTTCGCCATATTTCGCTATGACCTCCTTGATTTCTTCAACGCCGGCCTGGGCCAGCCACTGCGCGGCGGTGGGGCCGCGGCTCGTATCCATGCGCATGTCCAGGGGACCTTCGCGCATGAACGAAAACCCGCGCTCCGCATCGTCTATCTGGGGCGATGAAATCCCCAGGTCCAGCATCACGCCGTCGACGCGCCCGAGCCCGATTCCCAGCGCGGCCAGTTCCTGCCGCATGGAAGCGAACCCGCCATGCACTACCGTCACCCGGGCGTCCTGCTGCCGCAAAGCCTGCGCCGCTTCGATGGCCCGGGGATCCTTGTCGAATACGATGAGTCTTGCGTCGGCCTCCAGGCGGGACAGCAGCAGGCGGCTGTGTCCGCCGCGCCCGAACGTCCCGTCCACGAAGACACCGTCCAGACGCGGCGCCTGAGCCGCTTCCTGCGCCCGCCCCGGCCGGCTGCCGAAACCAGGCTCGATCAGGGCGTTGACCGTGGGCTCCAGCAGCACGGGTCGGTGCAAAAACTCCATCGTCGCGCTTCAGAAGGAAAACTGATCCAGGACCTCGGGCATGCCCTTGGCCAAGTCCTCGGCCTCGCGGCGCGCCCATTCGGCGGCATCCCACAACTCGAAGTGGCCGCCCATTCCCAACAGCATGGTGTCGCGCGTCAGGCCGGCGGCCTGGCGCAGCTCCGGCGCAACCAGGATGCGGCCGGCGCCGTCCATTTCCACGTCCTGGGCATTGCCCAGCAGCAGGCGCTGCAGCGCCCGGGCCGACATGGGGAAGGAGGCGATCTGCTCGCGCTTCTGTTCCCACACATTGCGCGGGTACACCAGCAGGCAGCCGTCGGGGTGGCGGGTCAGCGTCAAGCGCCCCTCCGTCTGGGAATTCAGCGCGTCACGATGCCGGGTCGGAATCGAGATCCTCCCCTTGGCATCCAACGTCAGTGCGCTGCTCCCTTGAAACACGTGTTTTACTCCACTTTTTTGCACAAAATCCTACTTTTCCCCACTCTACGGGATGGAACGCAACTGGTCAAGCGCTAAGTTGCATTTTTTTCAATGACAACAAGCACTTAGCCCTCTTTGGCAGAAATCTTGGATAAAAATGTGCAGTGAAATCAAGAAATTGCAGCGCTTACTAAAAGTCGTTTGTGCAGTAAGCGGGAAAAGGCCGGGGCGCATCCTTTGCATTTGCTAACAAAGGGGCCCCGAAAGAAAGAAGAAGGCGAGGCAGATCTATAGGCCGGATTCTGTACGCCAGGAAAACCTGGCGGGCAATCATTCCTCTGGGTGCGGCATTGCTGGCGCACTCTAGCCATCTACCCGCATGCTCGGGCGGGCCGCCCTTTCAGCCCCCGAAGAGGCCGGCGCATGCCTATTTGATGTTGCTCCGGATAGAGGTTGCCGCGTTTCACCCTGCAACGCTGCGCCTTGTCGCCAAGGCGCGCCGCACGGAAGTGGCCGTGCCGGAGCGCGCGAAAAACGCGCCCGCGCCGCAGACTCGTCTCTGTGGCCCTGTTCCTCGGCGGACGCCGCAAGACGCGTCGCCCGCCGGACGGCTGTTAGCCGCTATCCCGCCCTGTGGAGTCCGGACCTTCCTCGATATGCGAAATACCGCGATTGCCCGATCTGCCCCGCGCTTCCATTGTAGCCGACGGCCGCGCCAGGGCGGTCCCCCGCCCAACCTGCGACAATAGCGTTTTGCCACCACGCAACACCGACCGCATACCCATGGCCTCACCCCTTCTTGCCCTTGCCGACGTCCAGCTTGCCTACGGGCATCACGCCCTGCTGGACCATGCCGATTTCACCGTCCAGCCTGGCGAGCGCATCGGGCTGATCGGGCGCAACGGGGCGGGCAAGTCATCCCTGCTCAAGGTGCTGGACGGGCGCATCCTTCCCGACGACGGCGACATCATGCGCACGGGCGGCCTGAAAATCGCCACGGTCGAACAGGAGCCCGGCCTGGACCCCTCCGCCACCGTCTTCGACATCCTGTGCGGCGACATCGCCGAAACCGAAGACTGGGCCCGCCCCTCGCGCGTTCAGGCCCTGGTGGACGAACTCGGCCTGGACCCGGACGCGTCCGCCGCCGGCCTGTCGGGCGGCACCCGCAAGCGTGTGGCGCTGGCGCGCGCCCTGGCCGACGAGCCCGACCTGCTGCTGCTGGACGAACCCACCAACCATCTGGACTTCATCGGCATCGCGTGGCTGGAAAAACGGCTGGCCGGCGCCCGCTGCGCCGTCATCCTCATCACCCACGACCGGCGCTTCCTGGACGCCGTGGCCACGCGCATCGTCGAACTGGACCGAGGCCGCCTGTTCAGCTTTCCGGGCAATTTCAGCGCCTGGCAGCAACGCAAGGCCGAATGGCTGCAAGCCGAAAGGCAGCAGAACGCCAAGTTCGACAAAGTCCTGGCCCAGGAAGAAGCCTGGATACGCAAGGGGGTGGAGGCCCGGCGCACCCGCAACGAAGGCCGGGTGCGCCGGCTGGAACAGCTGCGGCGCGACCGTGCCGCCCGGCGTGAACGCGTGGGCAACGTCAACCTGGCCATCGCCGAAGGCCAGCGCTCGGGCAAGCTGGTGGCCGAACTGCAGCACGTCAGCCATGCCTTCGGCGTCCTCCCCGTCATACGCGACCTGTCCCTTACCATCCTGCGCCAGGACCGCATCGGCCTCATCGGCCCCAACGGCGCGGGCAAGACCACGCTGCTCAGGATTATCCTGGGCAAGCTGCAACCCGACCAGGGCCAGGTGCGCCTGGGCGCCAATCTGACAGTGGGCTATTTCGACCAGATGCGCTCACAGCTGGACGAAGACGCCACGGTGGCCGACACCATCAGCCCGGGCAGCGAATGGGTGGAAATAGGCAGCCAGCGCAAGCACATCATGAGCTATCTTGAGGACTTTCTGTTCGCGCCGGCCCGGGCCCGCTCGCCGGTAAGCAGCCTGTCGGGCGGCGAGCGCGCGCGCCTGGTGCTGGCGCGGCTGTTCGCGCGCCCCACCAATGTGCTGGTCATGGACGAGCCCACCAACGACCTGGACATCGAGACGCTGGAACTGCTGGAAGAATTGCTGCAGGACTACCAGGGCACCGTGCTGCTGGTCAGCCACGACCGCGCCTTCCTGGACAATGTCGTCACCCAGACCATCGCCTTCGAGGGTGACGGGCGCTGGCGCGAGTATGTCGGCGGCTACGATGACTGGCTGGCGCAGCGGCCCGGCGGGCCGGCGGCGGCCTACCCTGTGCCGGCCGCGGGCGATGGGCAGGCCGCACAGAAAAAACCCGCAGCCCCCGCCGCGGCGGCGGGCCCGGCCCCCGCGCCAGCCGCCGCCAAACCCGCCAAGGCGGGCAGGCTGGCCTCGTGGGAACAGCGTGAACTGGCCGGCCTGCCCGACGCCATCGCAGCCCTGGAAGCCAGGCAGGCAGAACTGGCGGCCCGCCTGGCCGACCCGGACCTGTATCGGGACGGCCCCGCTGACGCCGACGCCGTCAATGAACAGTTGCAGGCGCTGGAAAAAGAGCTTGCCGCCCTGTTCGCCCGTTGGGAAACCCTGGAGGCCAAGGGCGGCGCCGACTGAAAGAAGAAAAAGAAGAAAGAAAAAAGCGCCGCGCCCCGGGCCTGTCGACGCCCTCTCTGCCTATCTGCGTGAGCGCCCGCACATAGTATTCGGGTGTATCTACGCTGCGGCCAGGTCCTCGACACGCCAACCCAGGGACTCGCCGGCCGCCAGGGGGACCACGGTGGTCCGCCCCAAGGGTAATTCATCCGGGATCTGGAACGCGGCCTTGCGCAAGACCAGCTTGCCCTCGTTGACCGGCAGGCCGTAGAAAGCCGGGCCATTCAGGCTGGCAAAGGCTTCCAGCGCATCCAGCCTGCCCGCCGCCTCGAACGCCGTAGCGTACAGCTCCATGGCATGCAGAGCCGTATAACAGCCCGCACAGCCGCAAGCCTGCTCTTTGAGGCCCCTGGCATGCGGGGCACTGTCGGTGCCCAGAAAAAAACGCTTGTCGCCGCTGGTGGCGGCCTGGACCAGGGCCTGGCGATGCGTTTCGCGCTTGAGCACGGGCAGGCAGTACCAATGAGGCCGCATGCCCCCCAGAAACAGGGCATTGCGGTTGTACAGCAGGTGATGCGCGGTCAGGGTCGCGCCGATGGGGCCTTCGGCCTGCCTGACGTAGTCCACGCCATCCTTGGTGGTCAGGTGCTCGAACACCACTTTGAGCTCGGGATAGGCCTTGCGCAAGGGGATCATGACCCGCTCGATGAACACCGCCTCGCGGTCGAACAGGTCGACGGCCGGGTCGGTGACCTCGCCGTGCACCAGCAGCGGCATGCCGTGCCGCTGCATGGCTTCCAGGGCCGGTCCACAGCGCCCCAGCAGGTCGGTCACGCCGGCGTCGGAATTGGTGGTTGCGCCCGCAGGATACAGCTTGACCCCATGCACCGCGCCGGACTGCCTGGCGTGCTCGATTTCCTGGGCGCTGGTATTGTCGGTGAGATACAGCGTCATCAAGGGCGTGAAGGCCCCCGGGGCCACGCCGGCCTTATCCAGGGCGGCCAGAATGCGATCGCGGTAGGCCAGGGCCAGCTCGGTCGTGGTGACCGGCGGCTTGAGATTGGGCATGACGATGGCGCGGCCGAACTGCCGCGCCGTGTCGCCCACGACAGACTCCAGCACCTCGCCGTCGCGCAGGTGCAGGTGCCAGTCGTCGGGGCGGGCAATGGTCAGGGTATTGGCGGTGCTAGGCATTCTGGTCCCGTATCAAAAAATAGACAATCCATAATGTTAGCGCGGAATACCCCTTGGCGGCTGCCGGCCCCTGCCGTCTTCCAGGCCCATCCAATATTCGTGGCCCGCCGCCGCAGCCAAGGCGGGGCTTCTGACAGCCTTTCGGCCCGGCAAACGACGGTCCCTGCCGGCCCTTCCTCCGTCGAAAACCCTATGGAGCGCTTCAGGCGCGCCCCATAGGGCGAATTGCCAACTTTTTCAAGGTTTCTGCACAAATCGCTTTGTTTTTCCGCTCAACTCAAGTTATGCTCAAGAAAACTTTTTTTGTCACCCATCTGGAGCCCTACCCTATGGCAACATCCGCAAAAACCGCGCGTAAACCCAATGCGGCCTTCATGAAGCCGCTTACGCCCAGCCCCACCCTGGCTGCCATCATCGGTGCCGAGCCGCTCCCCCGTACCGAAGTCACCAAGAAAATCTGGGAATACATCAAAAAGCACGATTTGCAGGACCCCGCCAACCGCCGCAACATCAATGCCGACGCCAAGCTGCGTCCCCTGTTCGGCAAGGACCAGGTCTCCATGTTCGAACTGACCAAGCTGGTCAGCGCCCACCTCAAGTAAATATTGTATCCGGCCTTACGCGCCGCCGGCGCGTTGCCGCCTGGCCGGGAATAGCCTCGGCGCCGTCCACTCCAGGGGCGGCAAAACAAAAAACGCTGCGTTGCCGCAGCGTTTTTTATTGCCCGGCGGGCAAGCCGTCAGGCCAGCGCAGGGGCGTTTTTTCGGCTGGATCAGTCTATGGCCGTGGGTGGATTGCCCGCAAACAAGGCCAGCCAGCCCCGCAGAATCCGGTAAATGACCCATACCAGCGCGATCAGGCCGGTGATCCAGCCTATGAAGATGTACGTGGCGATGCCGCTGAGCACAAACCACAGCAGCCCCCACCAGAATGTGCGTATGATCCAGTCGAAATGGCTGGCGTACACCGCGCCCGCGGCATCGGCCCGCTTCAGGTAGGCCAGCACCACCGCTGCCAGCGTGGCCAGGCCCAGAAACCCGGCGCTGATGAGGCCCAGGGCGAACAGCCCATAGACGACGTGCGTCAGGGTACGCATGGACAAGCCATTATTGTTGTCTTCAGGCGGCAACACCTCGGTCATAGACCCTCCGGAATATTTGTGGAACGACCTACGCGTATTCTACCCGCAAAACGCCGCCATACAGGCTGGCCGTCGCGGTGTGGCCGGCGTTGTCTGGCGGGGGGGTATGCGTGGGCTTAAAAAACAAAACCCCTCCGGTTTTGGCCGGAGGGGTTTTGAGCGATAAGAGCCTGACGATGACCTACTTTCACAGGCGAGAAGCCAACTATCATCGGCGCAAAGGCGTTTCACGGTCCTGTTCGGGATGGGAAGGCGTGGGACCACCTTGCTATGGTCGTCAAGCGTAACGGGTTGCCGGGCGCGCCCCGGTTAAGGGGGGCGGACCTGGCCAATCTGGTCAGAAGCACACTTTTTCAGTCGCTTGGTGCGTGCGCAGCCGGGTCGGGCTGCAATCATATATAAGGGTGAACGGCACAATCGCTGTAACCTGCAAGGTTATAGGATCAAGCCGCACGGGCAATTAGTACTGGTTAGCTGCATGCATTACTGCACTTACACACCCAGCCTATCAACGTCCTGGTCTCGAACGACCCTTCAGGGGGGTCTAGCCCCCGGGATACCTAATCTTCAGACGAGTTTCCCGCTTAGATGCCTTCAGCGGTTATCTCTTCCGTACATAGCTACTCGGCAATGCCATTGGCATGACAACCGATACACCAGCGGTACGTCCACTCCGGTCCTCTCGTACTAGGAGCAGGCTCCGTCAAGTATCCAACGCCCACGGCAGATAGGGACCAAACTGTCTCACGACGTTTTAAACCCAGCTCACGTACCTCTTTAAATGGCGAACAGCCATACCCTTGGGACCGGCTACAGCCCCAGGATGAGATGAGCCGACATCG
>Ga0180223_1000629_pt1 | contig 39991 bp, 34 predicted proteins | sample eDN5th30CKraftOP_FD_151337 | JGI IMG/M metagenome (GOLD analysis project Ga0180223, IMG submission 151337) | Enriched Organic Plus compost microbial communities from Emeryville, California, USA - eDNA 5th pass 30_C Kraft OP (version 2) (version 2) ... | reverse complement strand
AGCCGCGGGTCAAGGAGGGTGGGGTCGCCCGGTGGTGGGGGAGGATGGGCAGATGGCGAAGGCGAGGATCGCGGACGAGGAAGGGCGCGCGGCTGTGGAGGCGTGGCGCGCGCAGCAGAACACGGCGCACGGGGGCGTCGGCGAGGCATCCGTCGACCGCGCGACGCTCGCGCTCGCGGTGCGATGGACCCTGCAGCTCCTCGCCGAACGCGCGCCCGGCGGCACGGTCGAGGTCCGCGTGCCGCCGTTCGGCGCGGTGCAGGTCATCGAGGGCCCGCGTCACACGCGCGGCACGCCGCCCAACGTCATCGAGACGGATGCGCACACGTGGCTCGCCCTCGCGACCGGCGCCGAGCCGTGGGCGGCCGCCCGCGACACGGGACGGGTGCACGCGTCCGGCCAGCGAGCCGACCTCGGGACGCTGCTGCCCGTCGTCCGCCCCCGCTGACCCGCGTCCGCCGCATGCGTCGCGCCCATCACCACCCTGGATGCGCCGAACCGTCGCGATCTGTGGGTGTTTCGGGCGAACACCCGCAGATTCCGACGGTTCGAGCGAGGTAGAAACGGTGGGGGACGGGCGCTACTTGTCGTCCTTCGCGCGGCGGCGGCGCACGACGACGAGAGTGACGACCCCGCCGATCAGCACCGCGGCGATCACGCCCGCGACGATCCACGGGGTGGCGTCGGTGCTGCCGTCGGCGCTGGCGTTCTCGGCCGGCACCGCGGTCGCGAGCGGGGTCTCGGCCGGCTCCTCGACGACCGGCTCCGGCTCGGGAGTGGGCGTCGGCGCCGAGAAGTCCTCGAACGTGATCGGCGTGAACGTCTCGTTCGCGGGATTCACGACGCCGTGGGCGCCGAAGGTCATGATGCCGCACTGCACGACCAGGCAGTCGATCGTCTCGCCCGTGTCGACCGCGTCGACCGGGGTGAACACCGGCCCAGCGATCGTCAGCTGGGCCGACCAGGTGCCGTCCGCGTTGAGCGAGGCCGCGTTCGCCCCGCCCTCGGTCGACGAGCCAGCGAACGGCACGAAGAGCTGGTAGCCCGCTGGTGCGTTCGGGTCATCGGCGACGTACCGGTAGGACGTTCCCGACGCGCCGCCGGCGCTCGGCTCCCAGCCCGGCCCGGCGTTCCACCCGAACACGACGTAGATTCCGCCGAATCCGCCCTCGATCGCCTGGAAGCCGGACCCGCTGACGGCGAGCGTCGTGGGGGCCGCCGTGTCGGCGACGTCGACCCGCGACGGGTCGCCGGCGACGGTCACGGTCACCTCGCCGGGGCCCACCGCCTGCGCGGGGGCCGCGGTGCCGAGCGTGACCCCGAGGATTGCGGCCGCGAGGCCCAGGAGCGCGAGCGGTCGGCGCAGACGCGGGGAATCGGGGCGCAGGTTCATCGGTGGGTTCCTCTCGGGGTTCGCCGTGGCAGGACGATGGGGCCGGGCAGCACATCGATCGGATGCCCGTAGATCTCGGTCAGCAGCGCTGCGGTCATGACGTCGTCGACGCCGCCGGTCGCCACGACCCGGCCGCCCGCGAGCAACGTCACGTCATCGGCGTACGCGGCCGCCGCGCCGAGGTCGTGCAGCACGACCACGATCGCGTCACCCGCGTCGGCACGCTCGCGAGCGGTCGCGAGCACCGCCTCCTGGTGGCGGATGTCGAGGGCCGCGGTGGGCTCGTCGAGCAGGAGCACGCCGGTCGTCTGTGCGAGCACCCTCGCGAACGCGGCCCGGCCCCGCTCGCCGCCGGACAACGTGGGCACCGAACGATGGAGCAGATGCGAGACATCCGCCGCCTCGGCCGCCTGCGCGACGATCGCGTCGTCCCGCGCTTCGTGTTCGGTGCGCGCCCACGGGCTGCGGCCCATCTCGATCACCTGGCCGACGGTGAACGGGAAGAACACCCCGTGCTCCTGCGGCAGCACGGCGCGGATGCGCGCGAGGTCGCGCAGGCGGTAGTCGTGCAGGGCCCGGCCGGCGACCTCGATCCGGCCCGCGGTCACCCGCTGATCGCCGGCGAGGGCGGCGAGGAGGGTGGACTTCCCGGCGCCGTTCGGGCCGATGAGCGCGTGCACCCGGCCACGCTCGGCGCGGAAGTCGACGTCGTCGAGGATGGTGCGCCCGTCGATCGTGAGGGTGACGCCGCGGGCGTCGACGGCCGCGGTCGTCATGATGCCCGCCGCGGCGGTCGTCGCGTCGGTGCTCATCCCCAGCCTCCCGCCTTCGCGCGCGTGCGGCGCAGCAACCAGAAGAAGAACGGGCCACCCACGAGGGCGGTGAGCATGCCGATGGGCAGGTCGGCGTAGGGCACGATCGTGCGCGCCCCGAGATCGGCGGCGGTCAGCAGCACCGCGCCACCGAGCAGGCTCGCGATGAGCAGCGGTCGGTGGGCCGGACCGAGGATCATCCGCATGAGGTGAGGGATCACGATGCCGACGAAGCCGATGATGCCCGTGAACGCGACCGCGACCGACACGAGCAGCGCGACGATCACGATCGTCCCGGCGCGCAGCGCCTCGACATTCACCCCGAGGTGACGTGCGGAGCGTTCACCGAGCGAGAGCAGGTCGAGCTTGGGCGCGAGCACGCCCGCGAGCACGGCGGCGACCAGCAGCACGGGCAGCACGATCGCCACATCGCGCCACATCGAGCCGTTGAGGCTGCCGAGCTGCCAGAACACGATCTCCTCGCGGGACTGGGTGTCGCCGAGGAAGACGAACAGCGCGAGTCCGGCCTGGGCGACGGCGTTGACGGCGATGCCCGTGAGCACGAGCGTCACCACCTCGGTGCGGCCGTTGGAGCGGGACGCGGCATACACGAGCAGCGTGGTGACCAGTCCCATCGCGAACGCGGCGGCGGCGGTCATCCAGCCGCCGAAGGCCGTCCAGCCCAACACGATCGAGGCGGCCGCGCCGAGCGCGGCGCCCGACGAGACGCCGACGACCGCCGGTTCGGCGAGCGGGTTCCCGAACACGGCCTGCATGAGCAGGCCGGCGGTCGCGAGCGCGGCGCCGACGAGGATCGACATCGCCACCCGGGGGAAGCGGATGGTCCAGAGCGCCGCCTCGGCGTTCGGCTGCGTCGATGGCGTGCCCACCTCGATGCCGAGCGGCCGCAGCAGCGCGTGCAGCACTTCCAGCGGCGTGAGCGGGAGCTGGCCGACGCCCGCGGACACCAGCGCGAGGACGACGAGCGCGACACTGAGCCCGGAGATCAGCCAGACCGCGCGGCCGCGCGTGGCGCCGCGCGGTTCGGCGACCACGTTCTCGCCGACGGTGGCCGCGGTCACCGGGCGTCGCCCGGGGCGTAGATCGCGGCACCGACCCCGTCGAGGACGGCGGAGTAGTCGGGGCCGAAGCTCAGGATCTCGTGATCGGGGACGTCGATGATGCGCCGCTGCTCACCCGCGGGCGTCTGTGCGAGCGCGGGCACCTTCTCGAGCAGTCCGTCGACACCGCCCACCGACTCGAGCCCGTGCGTCATCACGAGCACGACATCGGGTGCCGCGGTCACGATCGCTTCCGCGGTGAGCGGCCGCATGCCCGTGATGCCCGCGTCGGCGGCGGCATCGACGCCGCCGAGCGCGTGGATGAGCTCGTCGGCGCCGGATTCCTCGCCGAACACGTAGTAGACGTTCGCGCTGCCACGGACGTAGAGGAACATCATCCGCAGGCGCTCGCCCGGGGAATCCGGAAGGATCGCGTCGATGCGCGCGGCCGACGCGTCGACGGCGCTCTCGGCGGTCGCCGCGAGCGCGGCGCCCGCTTCGGGAACGCCGAGGGCGTCGGCGACATCCGTGATGAACTCGCCCATCGAGCCGATGCTGCGATTCGCCGGCAGCACGACGACCGGGATGCCGGCCTCGCGCATCTGCAGGATGACGTCCCACGGGCCGAGCGACGTGTCGGTGAGGATCACCGTGGGGTCGAGCCCGAGGATGGCCTCGCCATTGAGCTGATGGCCGTGCTGCGTCACGAGCGGCAGGGCGGATGCCTCGGGGAAGGCGGTTGCAGTGTCGCGCCCCACCACCCGGTCGCCGAGTCCCAGCGCGAACACGGTGCTCGAGATCGTGCCCGAGAGGTCGAGCGGAAGGATGCGATCCGCGCTCGTCACCGTGACCTCGGTGCCCTGAGCGTCGGTCACGGTCACGGGCAGCGACGGGGTCGTCGGGGCGGGCGAGTGCAGGCCGGTCTCGGTGATGCACGCGCTCGTGGGCCCGGCGGGCAGCGCGGCGATCTCGATTCGAGTCTCGGGGAGCGCGGCGGTCGTGCACTCGACCGTGGATGCGGCGGTCTGGTCGGATTCCACGGCGGGCGCGGTGGTCGCAGTGGTCGCACAGCCCGAGAGCACGAGTGCCGCGGCGGCGGCGAGTGCGACGAACCGCACGGCGTGAGGGCGGAGACGCGCGGCCGGTCGCGGTGAGGGGGAAGTGGGTCGGGTCATTCGCTCGTGTTCAGGGGAAGTTTCGACGTTGAAAGAAGTGGACGGGTTCGACGAATATCGCTAGGTAAGGTAAGACTACCTTAGGTAATCCTTACCTCTTGTCTCCCCCCTCTGCTCGAAGGACAGCCATGTCACGACCACCCGCCCGAAGCCGGAGGAGAGCGCTCGCCAGCGTGCTCACCGGTGCCCTGATCGCGTCCGGCGCGGCACTCGGCGTCATCACGCCCGCGGCCGCCGCCGAAGGTGACGTCACCGGAGCCACGCTCGACTGGGGCGTGAAGGCCTCGTTCCGCGGCTACGTTCCGAACGCCGGTGGTGGCTCGATCGCAACCGGGGGTGGGACGACGACGAACCAGGACGGCACCTTCCGCTGGGTCGGCGGCGCCGGCGAGCTCGACGATGCGGAGTCGGCGGCAGATGTGTCGTACGGCGGCAGCGTGCAGTTCACCGCGCACGCGGGCGAGCTCGACATGGTGCTGGCGAACCCTCGCGTCGCGGTCAGCGGCACCACGGGCACGCTCTATGTCGACGTCACGTCCCGTGGCTACAACGGTCACCCGTCGATCGATGCCGATGGCATGGCCTTCGCGACGCTGACCCCGGGCGCGCCCTCGATCGCGGGCAACGTCGCGACGTGGACGAACGTGCCCGCAACCCTCACGGAGACCGGAGCCGCGGCGTTCGTCGGCTTCTACCCCGCGGGCACGGCGCTCGACGCGCTCACCTTCTCGCTGCCCTACCAGGTGCCGACCCCGGACCCGACCGCGACGGCGACGACGATCGCCGCGACCCCGGCAGCGACCGCCGTCGAGGGGTCGAACGTCACCTTCACGGCAACGGTCACGCCCGCGGCATCCGGCACCGTGCAGTTCTCGACGGCCGGCGGTCCGCTCGGTGACCCGGTCGCGGTGGCGGACGGAACCGCGACGCTCAGCACCTCGAGCCTCGCCGTCGGCGACTATGAGGTGACCGCGACGTTCACCCCCGCCGACTCGGCCGCGTACGTCGGCTCGACGTCGGACACACTCAGCTACTCGGTGACCGCGGTCCCGGCGCCGGATGCCGACGACACGGTGACGAGCCTGGCCATCCCGGGCGCTCGGACGCTCCTCGGCGCGACCATCGGCCTCACGGCGACCGTCACGAACGCCGACGACGCCGACGTCACACCCACGGGTTCGGTCGAGTTCTTCCGCACCGCCGCCGGCAGCACCGATCGCGTCTCGCTCGGGCGCACCAGCCTGACGGATGGCCAGGCGACGCTCACGACCGCCACGGTTCCCGCCGGTGGTCACACGTTCGTCGCGGTCTACACGCCCGGTGCCGCCGCCTTCCTCGGTTCCGAGAGCGCGCCGTCGGACAACCACGGCGTCATCGACACCTCCGTGCCCGCCACCTGCGAGCCCGGCACTGCTGCCGTCACCAGCGACACCGCGGCGACCGTGAACTGGAGCTGGTCGGCCTACTCGTCGCAGTGGACCAAGGTCGCCGGCGGCAACGTGGCGGTGAACGGCCAGGTCTTCGCACTGTCGGAAGGCGTCGTCCGCGCCGACACGGAGTGCGCGCAGATCTCCTTCACCGGGACGCTCCGGACCGAGGCGTATGCCGGCTTCTTCCCGCCCAACGGCCAATGGATCGAGCTCGTCGACCCGACGCTCACCATCGCGGCCAACGGCACCGGCTCCTGGACCGCGGGCGTCCGCACGGGCACCGGCGCCTACGACCCCGAGGCCTCGGCCCCGCGCAAGACGGTCAGCACCTTCACCGGCCAGCCCGCCGGCGGCCCCGGATCGACCGGGCTGCGCTCGCTCACACCGGACTACGGGAACACCGTCGCGCCCGGCACCTGGTCGGTGAGCGGAGGCAACTGGACCAACGCCTGGCCCGCCGAGTTCATCCTCGAGGTGCCGGACGCGATCCAGTCGTTCTACTACCAGAGCGGCACGTCGACGGCGAACGCCGACAAGCCGGCGTCGAACTTCGCGCTGACCTTCGATTGGCCCGCCGTGACCACGACCGCGGCGTCGGTCGCGCCCGCCACGCGCGCCGTGCTCGGTGCCGACGTCACGCTCTCCGCGACGGTTGCGCCCGCGAACGTGCCCGGCACGGTCGAGTTCTTCAGCACCCCCGCGGGGGGCACGGTGAGCTCGCTCGGCACCGCGGCCGTCGTCGACGGCACCGCGACGCTCGTCACCTCGACGCTCGCCGCAGGCGGTCACCAGCTCACGGCTGCCTTCACACCGAGCAACGACTTCACCGGTTCGCAGGCCCAGATCTCCGCGAACTACGGCATCGTCGACACGTCGGTGCCGCAGGTGTGTGCGGTCGCCTCAGACGCGGAGACGCTCACCGGCGTCTCGGCTCGCTGGGACTGGTCGGACTACTCGGCCGAGTGGACGAAGGTCGCCGGTGGCAAGGTCGCGGTCGACGGTGAGTCGTTCGTGCTCAGCGGTGGGGTCGCCCGCGTCGCCGACGGCTGCGTGAAGGTCGACTTCACGGGCACGCTCCGCACCCAGGCGTACGAGGGCTTCTTCCCGCCGAACGGTCAGTGGATCGAGCTCGTGAACCCGTCGCTCGTGCTCGACGCGGAGGGCAACGGGGCGTGGATCGCCGACGTCCGCTCCGGCGCGAACGAGTACCGCGCGGGTGACACGGTCCGGCTGACGATCGCCACCGTGTCCGGCGCCGACGCGCTCGACTTCTCGGGCGACTCGGTGAACACGGAGATCGCCTTCGACTACGCCGACACCACGGCGCCGGGCACCTGGTCGGTCGCCGGAGGCGTGCCGCGGACGAGCGCGTGGGTCAACGAGTTCATCCTCGCTGCACCTGCCTCGGTGCAGGCGTTCTACTACGCCAGCAACGCCGGGAAGGACGCCGACAAGCCCGCGTCGCCGCTTTCGGTGAACTGGACGGCGCCGAAGGCCGCCGTGACGGTCGCGGGCCCCTCGGGCCCGATCGTGCCCGGCTCCACACTGACGTTCACCGGTACGGGGTTCCGACTCGGCGAAGACGTCACCGCGACCGTGCACTCCGACCCGATCGTGGTCGGGGCGAAGGCTGCCGACGCGAGCGGGAGCGTCTCGTTCTCGTGGACCGTCCCGATGGACTTCCCGGTCGGCGCCCACACCGTCGTGCTGAACGGCGAGCGCAGCGGAACGGCGTCGTCAGGCTTCACCATCGCGGCTTCCGCGGTCACGCCGGCGGCTCCCGCCCAGACCGAAGCGAAGTGCGTGGCCCGTGCGGTCAACGGCGCGACCCTGACCTGGGGCGTGAAGACGAGCTTCCGCACCTACATCACGGGACCCATTGCGGGCGGCTCGGTCACGACGTCGGGCGTGAGCTCGGCGGACGGTGGGTTCGTCTGGTCGGGCGGGTCGGGCGCGTACAACACCGACGCGAGCCGTGGTCGCGTGGGCTACGACGGCTCGGTGACCTTCACCGGGCACGGCGGTCAGCTCAGCCTGACGATCGCCAACCCGAGGGTGCAGGTCAACGGCGGCTCCGCGTCGCTCATCGCCGACCTGCAGTCGAAGGGCTACAACGGTGCCCCGGCGGTGAATGCGTCGGGCGTCGTCATCGCGTCGCTCGGGCTGCCCGAGGCATCCGTGAGCGGTGACCGGATCAGCTGGAGCGGGGCGTCCGCGACGCTCACGGCGGCCGGTGCCGAGGCGTTCGGCGGCTTCTACAAGGCGGGCGACTCGCTCGACCCCGTGTCGTTCACGTTCCCGCTCGGCGCCGAGGTGCCCTGCGACACGACCACTGACGGCAAGCTCGCGTCCACGGGTGCGGACCTGACCGGCGGATGGCTCGCGCTCGCGCTGCTCATCCTGGGTGCCGGTGCCGTGTTCATCACGCGCCGCCGTCACGCGACGGTGTAACCACCGAAGCCAGGCGCCGAGAGGCCGCTCCGCCCACCGGGCGGGGCGGCCTCTTTCATCTCTGAGGTCACACCCGCGGACCAGTTGCCGAGTGTGGCCGTTCCCGTTCGAATGTGCTCTGGAATCGGTCGCATTCGAGACCGATCGGTCACACTCGACGGAGCGCAACCGCAACCGCAACCTGAGCAAACGGGCAGCGGCTACGCGTCCTCGTCGGGGCGGTGGTGGGTCTGCTCGTGCTCGGCGATCGCGAGACCCGACCGGTTGCCGAGGACGCGGTCGAACACGAGCGCCGCGACCGCGCCGAATGCGACGCCGAGCGCGCCGAGGCCGAGCAACAGGAATCCGAACACCTGCCCCCGGTCGAAGTCGTCGTTCTCGGGGAAGGCGAAGGTCAGGATGAGCGCGATGACGATGCCGAGCGCGGCTCCGACGGCGATGAACCGACCGTAGCGCGGCGCGCGCCGCACGTTCACCGTCTCGCCCGTCACCTCGGTGTCGAGCGGCTCGGCCGGTTCATTCGGTTCGTGGTGGTTGTCGCTCACCCGTTCATTGTCTCAGCTCAGCTGCGTGCGCTCGACCCACTCGAGGTACTCCTCGGTCACCGTGCCGGTCACGTACTCGCCCGTGAAACACGACAGGTCGAGCTCGCTGATCGAGGTGCCCTCGGTGATGGCCGCCTGCAGGTCGGCGACCTCTTGGTAGATCATGTGGTCGGCGCCGAGCGCCTCGGCGATCTCGGGGATCTTGCGGCCGTGCGCGATGAGCTCGTGCCGGCTGGGCATGTTGATGCCGTAGACGTGCGGGTACCGAACGGGCGGGGCCGCCGAGGTGAACGTCACCTTGTTCGCGCCCGCGTCCCGCGCCATCTGCACGATCTGCTGCGAGGTGGTGCCGCGCACGATCGAGTCGTCGACGATGAGCACGTTCTTGCCCTTGAACTCGGTCCCCATGGCGTTGAGCTTCTGCCGGACCGAGCGCTTGCGCTGTGCCTGCCCGGGCATGATGAACGTGCGGCCGACGTACCGGTTCTTGTAGAAGCCCTCGCGGTATTCGATGCCGAGCTTCTGGGCGACCTGCATCGCAGACGGGCGGGATGAGTCGGGGATCGGCATGACCACGTCGATGTCACCCTTGCTCATGTGCGTCTCGACGGTGTCGGCGAGCCGGTCACCCATGCGCAGTCGCGCCTCGTACACCGAGATGCCGTTCATGATCGAGTCGGGGCGCGCGAGGTACACGTACTCGAACGAGCACGGCACGAGCCGAGGGGACCTGGCGCACTGACGGGAGATGAGCTGGCCGTCGAGCGTGATGAAGACCGCTTCGCCGGGCTCGACGTCACGGACGATCTCGTAGTCGCCGTTCTCGAGCACCAGCGACTCGCTCGCGACGATCCACTCGTCTCTGCCGGCCTCCGATGTGCGTCGGCCGAGGATGAGGGGGCGGATCCCGAACGGGTCGCGGAAGGCGAGCAGGCCGTGGCCGGCGATGAGCGCGATCACCGCGTACGAGCCCTCGACGCGCTCGTGCACTTGCGACACGGCGGTGAAGATCTGATCGGGGTCGAGCTCGAGGCCGGTGATCTGCCCCTGGAGCTCGGTCGCGAGCACGTTCAACAGCATCTCGGTGTCGCTCGTCGAGTTGACGTGGCGGCGGTCGATCCGGAAGAGGTCCTCGGAGAGCTCACGCGTGTTCGTGAGGTTGCCGTTGTGCACGAGGATGATTCCGTACGGCGCGTTCACGTAGAACGGCTGCGCCTCTTCTTCGCGCTCCGCGGCACCCTTGGTCGTGTAGCGCACGTGCCCGAGGCCCATGTTCCCGAGCAGCGAGCGCATGTCCCGCGTGCGGAACGCCTCGCGCACCTGCCCGCGCTGCTTCGTCATGTGGAAGACCGGACCGTCGGCGGTCGCGATGCCCGTCGAATCCTGTCCGCGATGCTGCAGCAGGAGCAGGCTGTCATAGATCTGCTGGTTGACCGGTTCGGTGGAGACGATGCCGACGATGCCGCACATGCGAGCGATGGCTCCTCGAGGGTGGGGGTGGTCCGATCTGGACGATCAATCCTCTCACGGCGCGCATGGACTTCCGGCCGCGCGCCGGCCCCTGGACCTGGGGTGCGACCGTGTGCCGCGTGCTCAGTATTGCGAGGGTGTCGGCAGCACGGCCATGGTGCAACGGGACACGCACACGAGCTTGCCGGCCTCGTCGGTGATGCGGATGTCCCAGATCTGCGTCGTCCGGCCGCGGCTCAGGGGTCGCGCCTCGCCATACACCCAGCCATCCGGCACGGGACGCACGTGGTTGGCGTTGATCTCCATGCCGACGCAGTAAAACTTCTCGGGGTCGACCGTGAAGCTCGCGCCCCAGCTCGCGAGTGTTTCGGCGAGGGCGACGGATGCTCCGCCGTGCAGCACACCGCCCGGCTGCCGGGTTCGGCCGTCGACGGGCATGCGGCCTTTCAGGGAGTCCTCGGTCAGCTCGGTCATCTCGATGCCGAGTGCGCGGAGGGCGGTGCCCTCGCTGCGGGTGTTCGCCCATTCGAGCGAGGGTGCGCCGTGCCAGATACTCATGCGCGCATTCTGGCATGGCCGCGGGTGCCGCTGTCGGGTGCCCGACACCTGATCGGCGCGAGAAGAGCGAGGCCGAAACGACCCCGCCACATTCAGGATATCTGGGCGTGGGGGGGCTTGCCGCAAGGCCCCTTCGCTGACGGAGAATGATCGGCCGAGCTGTGAGTCCGCGAGATCGAGAGGCGCACCGTGACCCCACTCCAGACCCGTGTCTTCGACCTTCCTGAACGTCTCGCCGCGAAAGCCGATCCCGCGTTGATCAGCGAGGACGAGGAGCACCTCGTTGCGGTCGCTGCGACGATGCAGGCCGCGATCGCCGAGGCGAACGAGCGGCTCGCGGCGCTCCGCCGCGCGCCGGGGGTGAAAGGCCAGGGCGCGCTCGACCGCGACCTCGAGATCCATCGAGTCACCGGGCGAGTGCGCACGCTCGCCCGCTTCGGTCTCGATGCCTGCCTCGGGCGCCTCGTGTACGCGGATGCCTCGGAGCCGGTGTACATCGGCCGCTTGGGCCTGTCGGACTCGGAGGGACGGCGTCTGCTCCTCGACTGGCGATCGCCGGCCGCCGAACCGTACTTCGCCGCGACGCACGCGCGGCCTATGGGGCTCATGAGTCGTCGCCGGTACCGCTGGACCCGTGGTCGGATCACGGACTATTGGGATGAGGCGTTCACCTCCGACGCGCTCGCGAGCGAGACATCGCTCGATGACCAGTCGGCGTTCATCGCGAGCCTCGCGGGCAGTCGCTCCGACCGGATGCGGGACGTGCTCGGTACGATCCAGGCCGACCAGGACGCGATCATCCGCGCCGGATCGCGCGGCACCCTCGTCATCGACGGCGGCCCCGGAACGGGGAAGACCGTGGTCGCGCTGCACCGCGCCGCGTATCTCTTGTACGCCGATCCGCGCCTGCGGGGAAACCGTGGCGGTGTGCTCTTCGTCGGACCGCACGAGCCATACCTCGCCTACGTCTCCGACGTGCTGCCCGGACTGGGTGAAGACGGAGTGCAGATCCGCACGCTTCGCGACCTGGTGCCGGGCGGTGCGCAGCTCGCGGCCGAGCCGGACGCAGAGGTGGCGCGGCTGAAATGCTCCGGCCGCCTGGTGGCCGCGGTGGATGCGGCGGTCGACGGGTACGAGCGCCCGCCCACCCGGGTCGTGGTCGTGGACACCGACTGGTTCGAACTCGAGGTCGAGCCGGCGGACTGGGAGGAGGCGTTCGCGGTCGCCGACGGGACCCTGCCGCATAATCTCGCCCGCGAAGAGATCTGGGAAGCCCTGTTGGATCTGCTCGTCGACAAGCTCGATGCAGAGGCACTCGACGCTGACCAGCGGCTGCTGCGGCGGATGCTCGCGCAGCATGATGGTCTTCGCCGTGCGTTCAGCAGCGCGTGGCCGTTGCTCGATCCTCAGGGGGTGATCGCGGACCTTTGGTCCGTGCCCTCGTACCTCCGCCGGTGCGCCCCGTGGCTGACGGCAGCGGAGGCGTCGGCGCTGCACCGCACCGAAGGGCGTGCGTGGACGATCTCGGATCTGCCCTATCTCGATGCCGCTCGGCTTCGCATCGGTGACCCGGAGGAGCCGACACGGCGGCGGCGCAACGAGCAGCGCCTCCGTCTGCAGCGTGAGCTGAGGTCCGACGTCATCCACGACCTCATCGCGGCGGATGCGACCAGCGACGACGGTGTGGGTCTCGTCACCATGCTGCGTCAGGAGGACGCGCAGTCCTCGCTCGTCGACGAGGCAGAGCTGTCCCATGCCGACCCCGATCTCCTCGCCGGCCCGTTCGCGCACATCATCGTCGACGAGGCTCAGGAACTGAGCGATGCGGAGTGGCAGATGCTCCTCGTCCGGTGCCCGTCGCGAAGCTTCACGATCGTGGGCGATCGTGCGCAGGCGCGCCAAGGGTTCGCCGAGTCGTGGGCCGAACGTCTCGAACGCGTCGGACTGGGCCGTATCGAGCTCGCCCCGCTCACCGTGAACTACCGCACGCCGGAGGAGGTCATGGCCGAGGCGGCACCGGTCATCCTTGCGGCGATCCCCGACGCGAACGTGCCGACCTCCGTCCGACGGAGCGGTGTCTCCGTGGGGCGTGGGGACGTCTCGGAGCTCGGGCGCATCCTCGACGAATGGCTGTCCGAGCATGAGCGCGGCACGGTCTGCGTCATCGGCCACCCGGATGTCGAGCTCAGGCCGCGCGTGCGCGCGCTCACGCCGGAGTCGGCGAAAGGGTTGGAATTCGATCTGGTCGTGCTCGTCGACCCGGACCGATTCGGCGCAGGGATCGAGGGCGCGGTCGACCGTTATGTGGCCATGACCCGCGCGACGCAGCGGCTGGTCGTACTCACGACCGGAGCCGCCGACTGGTGAGCGGTCACGCGAGTTCGGCGATGATCGGGTGGATGGCGTCGTCGAACGCGGCCGGGTCGGCGCGCAGCGTGTCGGTCACCGCGATGGTCATGCTGCCGATCCACCACACGCCGCGGGTCTGGAGCGGCACGACCTCGACGTTGAGCTCGAAGGAGTGGGCGCGGCGACCCACTTCGCGCTCGTGCTCGGCGATCGTGCCGGCGTAGGCGCGGTATGAATCGGCGTGGCGTCCGTTCGCCGCCGTCGAGTACTGACCCTGGGTGTGATCGGCCCAGCGGATGGCGGCCTCGGCGTGCGGGCGGATCGCCTGGCGCAGCTCTTCCGCGCCGGTGGTGGGGAGTGCGACCTCGGTCCCGTACTCGGACACGAGCTCGAGCGGCACGGTGGACGGGTGTGCCTCGGGCTCGACCGTCATCGCCCACCAGGCGCGCCACTGGCGTTCGAGCGCATCCTGACGGTCGGTCGGCAGACGCGCGGTCCCGGCCGGCCCGAGGCCGCGCAGGCGCGGCAGTTCGACGGGTGAGGCGATGGCGAGCGTCTCGCGAAGGTAGAGGGCGACGAGCACCGGATGACTCGCATTCTCACGAATCACCCACGACGGCGTCGCACCCGCGTGCATGAACGGGATTCTACGCGCGCCGGCGTGAGCGGAGGAGTGCCATCGTTGCGACGAAACGATGTAGCAGTATACTGAGTGCTTCGCGCCGCTGGACCGGCGAGCGGTCTCAGGTCGGTCGGCGTGGACGGATCGCCGAAGGAGCCCAGATGCGCGCAGCCATCGTTCCGCTCATCGCGGGGGTTTGGACGGCGATCCTCGGCGCGGCGATGGGGCTGGCGCCGTCGCCGGCGGGCGCGACAGCGGCCCCCACGGCGCCCCCCGACGAGGCCACGACCCCGGTCGCGGTCGCCGCAGAAGCGGATCTCGAAGGTCACGTCGAGATGAACGCGGTCGGGTCGGTGCAGTTCTCCGTGCCCATCACGGAAGGCGTGGTCTCGGCGACCGTGCGACTGCCTGAGCTTCGATGCCCGCCGCACCTGCCGCTGATCGAGGACGGCGCCTTCGGGATGTCTCCCGACCCGATCGAGGTCCCACCCGGCATCGAGCTCGGCGGCAATGCGCGGCACGCGGTCAGCGCGTCGTGGGCCCGATTCGTCCAGGACGCATCCCAGCAGACGGTTGCGCTGGAAGCCGGCTCGGAGATCCGACTCGAGGGGTTGGTGATCGGAGACGGGCCGGCGATCTTCACACTGCACTGCACTGACGACGTGATGCGATCGGTCGACGTCGGACGGCTCGGACGCCTCCCCGAGGTGGTGGAGGTCCGCATCGGAAGCGAGGTGGAGGAGCACTTCGGGCTGCCGGAGGGCGTGTGGATCGAACAGGTGCGAGACCTGCCGGAGGGGTTCGAGCTCAGCAGCGACGGTGTGCTGTCGAGTGGGCAGCTCTGGCCCAGGCCGGCCTCAGACCACGTCGTGCACGCGGTGCTCACCGACGGCCGCGTCTCCAGCGGGCAGTCGTTCGCCCTGCGCTTCCGCGGGGAGATCGTCTGGCATATCACGCAGACGTGGACGGTGACGAAGTGGACTCCCATCGACATCGGCCGGGTCGTCTGCCCTCCGGAGCATCCGTGGACGATAGCCGAGCAGTTCCACAGTCTCGAGTTCCTCTCGACCCAGCGTGTGCCGAGCGGGGTCGAGGTGATCAGTGTCGGCTGGGTGGGCGTGGAGAGCCTGGCGGTCTATCAGGGCTCGCTCGGCCGAGGGCTCACGGACGTGCATGCGAGGAATCTGCAGCCGTTCGAGATCCCCTCGGCCCTCCATCTCCGTCTGCACTGCACGAATGACTCGAACCTCGCCAGTCGCCGGTGACGCGAGCGGCCAGGTGATGACCGCCCGGGCCGGTAGCCTGGTGGGGTGAGCGCCAACTCCTCCTACGCCGCCGCCGGAGTCGACACCGCGGCGGGCGATCTCGCCGTCGAACTCATGAAGGCCTCGGTCGCGAAGACCCACGGCCCGAACGTGCTGGGCGGCGTCGGCGGCTTCGCCGGTCTCTACGACCTGTCGTTCGCCAAGGACTACGCCAAGCCGTTGCTCGCGACCTCGACCGACGGCGTCGGGACGAAGATCGCCATCGCGCAGGCGCTCGACGTGCACGACACGATCGGTCAGGACCTCGTCGGCATGGTCGTCGACGACATCGTGGTCGTGGGCGCGACGCCGTTGTTCATGACGGACTACATCGCGTGCGGAAAGGTCGTGCCCGAGCGGATCGCCGCGATCGTGACCGGGATTGCGCGCGCCTGTGCCGAGACCGGCACCGCGTTGGTCGGTGGCGAGACGGCCGAGCACCCCGGGCTGATGGGTGCCGATGACTACGACGTGGCCGGCGCAGCGGTCGGCGTGGTCGAGGCGGACCGCGTGCTCGGCGCCGAGCGCGTCGCCGAGGGCGACGCGATCATCGCGATCGAATCGAGCGGCCTGCATTCGAACGGGTTCTCGCTGGTCCGGCACATCCTCGCTCAGCGCGGCATCGGCTACACGGATGCCTCGGCCGACCTCGGTGCCAGCTGGGGCGAGGCCCTGCTCGAGCCGACGCGGTTGTACGCGGGCCCGCTGGTCCGGCTGCTCGCCGACGCACGCCTCGGAGCATCCGTTCACGCGCTCTCGCACGTGACCGGCGGCGGACTCGCCGCCAACCTGGCCCGCGTGCTGCCGCTCGGCTCGTGGGCCGAGGTGGACCGGTCGAGCTGGTCGCCCGCCCCCGTGTTCCGGGTGTTGAACGACCTCGCGGGCACGACGCTCGAATCCACCGAGGGGACCTGGAACCTCGGTGTCGGGTTCTTCGCCGTCGTCGCGGCCGACGCGGCCGACGCGGTCGTCGCGGAGCTGGGTGCGCTCGGTCTGCCGTCGTGGCGCACCGGGACGGTGGGCTTCGGCCCGCGGCCGGAGGGCACCTGGGAGCAGGGCGCGAAGGGCGTCGACGGCGGAGCGGTCCGACTCGTGGGAACGTACGCGGGCTGATCGTGCGCGCGTCCGTCTCGATCGGCATCCACGGCCGCACCCCCGCGGAGGTCGTGCGTGCGCTCGCGTCGCGCGTCGAGGCGCTCGGGTTTCACGCGCTGTGGATCAACGACGTGCCCGGCGGCGACTCGCTGCAGGGACTGCGGGTCGCGGCCGACACGACCTCGACGCTCGGCCTCGCGACCGGCGTGATCCCGCTCGACCGGCGGCCGGCGAGCGCCCTCGACGTCAGCGGCCTGCCCACGGAACGCACCACGCTCGGCATCGGCTCTGGGCGGGCGGACACGCCGTTGCGAGTGGTCACCGAGGGGCTCGAGACGTTGCGCGCCGCCACGGACGCACGGATCGTGGTCGGCGCGCTCGGGCCGCGGATGCGCCGGATGGCGGCCGAGCAGGCCGATGGCCTGCTGCTCAACTGGCTCACGCCGGATGCCGCGGCGGAGGCCGTCCGCGAGCTGCGGCGTGCGGCGGGCGGGCGTGACGTGCGGAGCATCCTGTATCTCCGCACCATCGCGGAGGAGGCGGCGCGACCGGCGCTCGAACGCGAGGCCGAGTCGTACGGCGCGGTTCCCGCATACGCGGCGAACTTCGACCGCCTCGGGATCCGGCCGATCGAGGCCACGCTCGACGACGGCGCGCGGATCGAGGCGTTCGACGTCGTCGACGAGCTCGTGCTGCGGGCGATCACCCCGAACGGATCACTCGCGGAGCTCGAACGCTTCGTCGAGGAGACGGCTCGCTGGGTTCGCCGCTCCGCGGCGTGATGCGCACACTCAACCGCGTGACCGGCCGCGCTCGAGCGGCTACGCTTCGAGCATGCGCTCTATGGTGAACAGTCGGAAGGCGATCGCCGTCGCGGGCGCGCTCGCGGCGATGGCGGTCATCGGTCTCGCGGGCTGCGCGAGCGAGTCCGGCGATGACCGCGGAATCGACCCCGTCGGCACGTGGGGTGACCCCTCGGCCGACGACGCGGCGTACCTGTCGCTCGAGGACGACGGCACGCTCACGGGCAGTGACGGCTGCAACCGCCTCATGGGCAGCTGGGAGCTGACCCCCGCCGACCAGATCCAGTTCGACGCGGTCGCCTCGACGAAGATGGCGTGCGAGGGTGTCGACACCGTGCTGGCGACGCTCGACGTGGCGACCATCTCGGGCACCACGATGACGGTCTTCGCCGCGGGTGATGCGCAGATCGCGACCCTGGAGCGGACCTCGACCGAGCCGCAGTAGCCGCGATCGCGATCCGGTACCCCCGGTCCGCTTCGATCACGTCGACGTCCGCCGATATCATGGCCGCATGCGGCAGGACCCACGCTGACCATGGCGAGTCAGCTCGTGATCAGGTCCGCCGCGCGCGGGCTCACCGATTCGGTGATCCCGTTCAGCACGGCCGAGCTCATGCAACGGCACCTCATCGAGCTCAGGCACGCGCTGCCGTATGACGCCGGCCAGATCCTGGTGTTCGACCGCAGCCACGACCGGCATCGGCAGCTCGCGGCCGTCGGATACTCCGACGCGATCGCGCGGGTGATGGCCGAGGACTTCACGGTGAACTGGCCGCGTCCGGTCTGGGAGCCGGTGGTGGCGGGCGACGACCTCCCGCCCACTATCGGCTCGGAGCGAGACGTGCCGGGCAGTTTCGCGCGCTCATCGATCTACCGCGACCATCTGGAGCCGGCGGGCTACCGCGACGGGCTCACGCTCGAGCTGTTGCACCGGGGCCGCTACGTCGGGCTGGCCAACTTCTCGTCGTTCGAGACGGATTTCTACACGACCGAGCTGCGCCGACGCAGTCTCGCGTTCGCGTCCCTGCTCGGGCACGCGATCAGCGCCACCGCGCAAGACCTGGAGGCCGTGCCGCGAACGGCGCGCGCCGCGCTGCTCGACCGCGACGGCACCGCGCGCCCGATCGCCGGTCGTGCGCAGAGCGCGCTCACCACCGACGCCGACCTTCTCCACGCCGTCGAGCCGATGTTCGACTCGGTGCAAGCCGATGTGGCGTTCCTCTGGAACGTCGGACCGCAGTGGTTCCGGGTCGTCGTCCGCCGCCAGCACGACGAGTCCCTCCCGGGTCACCACTCGCTCGTCGTCATCGAGGAACCCGTCGAGCGGCCGTACGGGCTGACGCCCACCGAGATCAGGGTGCTCACCCGCCTCGTGCTGGGCGCGTCGAACGACGAGATCTCGCGCGCGATGTCGATCGGCGTGCGCACGGTGCACAGTCATATCTCGGCCATCCTCGCGAAGCTCGGATGTGTGCGCCGCTCGCAGGCGGTCGCGAGCGCGATCCGCAACGGCATCTTCCGACCCGAACCCACGCCCGACGCCGCGCTCGCCGGCCTCGTCGAGTGAGGGTGCGCGTCACGGAGCGCGCCGCCGACCGAGCCGCCGTGTTTCGCGGACGTAACGAATTCGGCCCGCTCCGCTCGATCTCCGCATTTGTACGGAGAACGGCGCCGTTTACCTCGCGTAGCTTCACTGTTCACCGAGGGGCATCCGGCCCCCTCCCGACCTGACTGGACCCGACCATGCACCGATTCACCCGCTCCGCGGCCGTCGTCCTCAGCGCCACCGCCGCCCTGCTCCTCTCCGCCTGTGCCTCCGGCGATGCCGCGGGCAGCGAGTCCAGCGGCTCCGGCGACAGCAAGGGCGCTGTCGCGATGAGCTTCGCCGGCCTCGACATCCCGATCTGGGTCGACCAGCTCGCCATCATGGAGCCGATCATCAACGAGGCCGGCTACGAGTTCCTGAGCGACGACCCCGCCTGGGACATCCAGACGCAGGTCAACGACTGGGAGAACTGGATCCAGCGCGGCGACGTGAAGGCCATCATGGGCTACCCCGTGCAGTCCGACTCGATGGTCGCCGTGACCGAGAAAGCGCAGGCGGCCGGCATCCCGGTGCTCGGCTACGCCGGTACCTGGGAGGGCACGTCGGCAGGCGTCGTGCTCAACAACTACGAAGACGGCGTCCGGCTCGGCGAAGAGGCCGGTGCCTGGATCAAGGAGAACACCACCGGCACGCAGCCGGTCGCGCTCCTCGGCTACTGGGAGACCGACCTTGGGCGCGAGCGCAGCGAGGGCATCGTCGCCGGCCTCGAGAAGAGCAAGGCGGATGTCTCGATCAACGAGATCTCGGTCATCAACCTCGATGACGGGTACGCCGCGGCGCAAAGCCAGCTCGCGGCCGAGCCCGACACCAAGATCTGGCTGGGCATGGCGTCCGAGCCGCTGCAGGGCGCGTACCAGTACCTCACCGACCAGGGCGTGGCCGAGGACGACCCGACCTTCCTGCTCGGCGCCCTCGACGCGACCGACGAGATCCTCGACATCGTCGCGGTGAAGGACTCGATCTGGCGGCTCAGCTACATCCTCCCCGCGAAGATGCTCGCCGAGGCCAACGCGGCGCTGCTCATCGCCGCGGCCGAGGGCGAGGACGTCGAGGACACGCTCATCGAGTCCATCCAGGTGACGCCCGAGAACTACGCCGACTTCTACGTCAAGAAGTAAGCGCATGCCGGCTGTACCGACGCTCCGTCTGGAGCTGCGAGACATCACGGTCGACTTCGGGGCGACCCGGGCCCTGTCCCGGGTGAGCGCAGACATCGCTCCGGGTGAGATCGTCGGGCTGCTCGGCCACAACGGGGCGGGCAAGTCCACCCTCTTCAACGTGCTCGCGGGCGTGATCCGGGCCACCGGCGGATCGTTCATGCTGGACGGTGCGGAGGTGCCGAGCGGGGTCACCCCGCGTGACGTCGCGGCACTCGGCATCGCGATCCTGCACCAGGAGCCCGCGCTCGCGGCGAACCTGACCGTGTTCGAGAACCTCTGGCTGGCGCAGTCCGCGGCCCGCGGCGTCGATCGACGCCGCGCGGCCGCGGAGGCGCTGGCCCGGGTCGGGGCCGAGCTCGACCTGGACCTGCCGGTCGCGACACTGAGCCTCGGCCAGCGTCAGCTGGTCGGCCTCGCGCGGGGGCTGCTCGGTCGGGACATGCGCGTGCTGCTGCTCGACGAGCCGACGGCCGCGCTCGGCAAGCACGAGACGGAGGCGTTGCACCGACTCATCCGCCGCTTCGCCGACGAGGGCGTGACCGTGATCTACGTGTCGCACCGCCTGCCCGACATCCTCTCGGTGTGCGAGCGCATCATGATCCTCTCCGGCGGCCGGCTGGTCGCCGACGAGGCGGCGTCCGGATTCACCCCGAAGCGGCTTGCGCGGGCGCTTGCGCCCGACATGGTCACGGCCGAACAGACGGCGGCTGAGATCGGCGAGCTCGGACTCGCCGTCTCGCACGGCGGCCGACGGCTCGAGATGCACCGCGGCGAGGTCGTCGGCCTCTTCGGTATGGCCGCCGGCGAGCAGTTCCGGCTCATCGAGCGCATCTTCGGGATGCATGGACGCAGTGCCTTCGAGCTCGGTGGCGCGGCGGTCGAGGTCGCCTCGCCTCGCCAGGCGATGCGTCGCGGCGTGCACCTGGTGCCGGCCGACCGGGAGAAGGACGGCCTGATCTCCGGGATGAGCGCGGCCGAGAACGTCTTCCTGCCGTGGTACTCGGCGGGTGGCGGCTGGTGGATCGACGAACGCAATGGGACGGCCACCTACGACGCGGCGCGCGAGAAGCTCAACATCATGGGACCGAGCCGCGCCGAGCCGATCGACGGGTTCTCCGGCGGCAACCGTCAAAAACACCTGCTCGCCAGGTGGATGTTCGCCGAGCGGCCCGAGGTGCTGTTGCTCGCACAACCCACCCAGGGGGTCGACGTCGGTGCGAAGGCCGACATCGTCCGCGCGGTGCGCGAGCTCGCCGCCAACGGGGCGACGGTCGTCGTCGCCTCCGCGGAGTCCGACGAGATCGCCTCCATGTGCGACCGGGCCTACGTGCTGCTCGGCTCCCGGGTGAGCGAGCTCACCCGGACCCCCGACTTCGACGAGCGTCTGCTCGCCGACCTGCTCGACCTCGCGGAGCACGCCTCGCGCCCCGCCATCGAAGGAATCGCCTCATGAAGACCTCGTCAGCGATCTCGCTGTTCATCGCGAAGAACGGCATCTTCGCCGCTCTCGTCCTGCTCATCGCGCTGTTCGCCATCCTGAACCCGAACTTCTTCACGCTCGGCAACGCGCAGAACATCCTGCTCCAGTCCGCCGAGCTCGGGCTGATCGTCATTCCGCTCGCCTTCCTCGTCATGTCGGGTTCGCTCGACCTGTCGGTCGGCTCCGTCGCCTCGGCGGCGGCCGTGACGTCGGCGATGACGATGGCGGCCACGGGCAACACGCTGCTCGGCCTCGCCGTGGCCCTCGGTCTCGGCGCGGTCGCGGGCGCCATCAACGGGTTCCTCATCGCCTACATGCGGCTGAACCCGATCGTCGTCACGCTCGGGTTCCTCAGCATCTGGGGTGGCTTCGCCCAGCTGATCACGGGTGGGAAGACCGTGCAGCGGTCGAGCCTGCCCGAGGACTTCCGCGCGATCGGCACGTTCTCCATCGGCCCGGTGCCGCTGCAGATCGTGCTGCTCGTGCTGGTCGTCGCGCTGGGCTGGTATTTCCTGCGTCGGAACAAGCTCGGCAAGGAAGTGCTCGCGATCGGCGGAAACGAGCGGGCGGCCCACCTGATGGGCATCAACGTGCCGCTCCGACGCTTCCAGCTGTTCATCGCGTCGGGCGTCGCTGCGGCCATCGCCGGGGTGATGCTCACCGCGAAGGTGCAGTCGGCGAGTCCCGTCATCGGCTCGGGGATGGAGCTGCAGGCCCTGACCGTCGTGCTCCTGGGCGGCGTGGCCTTCGAGGGCGGCATGGGCCGGATCTCGGGCGTCGTGGCCGGCCTGCTCTTCTTCAAGGTGTTGAGCAACGGCCTCGTCTTCCTCCAGGTCTCCCCGTTCGTGCAGACGATCCTCGTGGGCGCGACCCTGGTGGTCGCGGTCGCGCTGGACACCTCGATCCAGCGGATGCTCCGGCAAGCCTGGGCACAGCTCGGCAAGCGGAGCGCGCAGGGAGGTGACCAGCCCCAGGATCCTGATCGATCACCCGGTCCAGACGGGGCTGCGGCGCCCGTCCCGACCACCGACACCACCGAGACCACCGGCTCAGACGACCACCCGGGTCAGTCGGCCGCATCGAGCACCCGCGGAGGGCAGGCATGACCAGGAACACCGGATACGTCTGGCACGAACGCTACGGATGGCACGACACGGGCACCTTCGCCGGCATCGTGCCGCCCGGGCCCACGGTGCAGCCGTTCCACAACTTCGAGTCGCCGGAATCGAAGGTCAGGTTCAACAGCCTCGTGGAGGTGAGCGGGCTCGTCGAGCACCTCACCAAGCTGCGGCCGCGGCTCGCCACGGAGGAGGACGTGCTGCGGGTGCATACGCCGCGACACGTTGAGCACATCCGATCGCAGAGCGAGAACCTGATCGGTGACGCGGGCGACGGCTGGTCGCCGTTCGGTCGCGGTGCGTACGAGATCGCGCTGCTGGCCGCGGGTGGCACCATCACCGCGACGGAGGCGGTGCTCACGGGTGCGGTCGACAATGCGTACGCGCTCGTCCGCCCGCCGGGGCACCACGCCGAGCGCGACCTCGGCATGGGCTACTGCCTGTTCGCCAACATCGCGATCGCCATTGAATGGGCGCGCGCGAACCACGGCGTCGAGCGCATCGCGGTCGTCGACTACGACGTGCACCACGGCAACGGCACGCAGGAGATCTACGAGAGCGACCCGGACGTGCTGGCGATCTCGCTGCACCAGGACCGACTGTTCCCGCAGCACACGGGGCTCGTCGAGGAGACCGGTGTGGGTGAGGGTGCGGGCGCGAGCATCAACGTGCCGCTGCCCGCGGGCAGCGGCAACGGCGCATACCTCGCGGCATTCGAACGTGTGGTGGCGCCGGCCCTCCGGGCGTTCCGCCCGCAGCTCATCATGGTCGCGAGCGGCTTCGACGCCTCGGCGGTCGACCCGCTCGGCGGCATGACCGTGACCGCGAGTGCCTATCGGTCGATGGCGTCCACGCTCGTGGAGCTGGCCGACGAGCTCTGCGACGGCCGCCTGGTCTTCTCGCACGAAGGCGGCTACTCGCCGGTCTACGTGCCGTACTGCGGGCTCGCCGTTCTCGAGGCGATCAGCGGTGTTGAGACCGGCGTCCCGGACCCGTACGCGATGTCCTTCGAGAACTCGCCGGCGCACCCCTTGAAGCCGTGGCAGGACGAGGTGATCGGCGCATCCGAGGTCCTCGCACGCCAGCTCGGTCTGGTGGTCTGAGCGACCCGCTCCAAGATGTCGCATGCCCGGGCGGTGATCCGCCCGGGCATGCGTCGTTCAGGGGTGCTCTGTCTGCGGGACTCAGCTGCCTCGACGCCGGCGGAGCGGCGTTCGCATGGTTCGCTACTCCTCGAAGGCTTCCGCGACTCCGGAGACGACGTCGTCGTTCTCGTTCTGGCCGAGTAGTGCACCCTGGAACAACGGCTGCCAGACCTGCTGCGTCGCGCGGGTGGAGCCGGGTACCGGCGGCCAGGCGACGACGCCGCTGCGGGACGCCTCGATCGACAGCTGGAAGAACTTGTCATCGGCGAAGACCGGGTCCTCGAGAACCGAGTCGACAACCGGCAGGAATCCGTTCGTGGACTGGGCAATGGCCATCTGCGCGTCCGCCTCGGCGAGGTAGGAGATCCACGCGAATGCAGCCTCCTTCTTCTCGCTGGACGTCAGCACGCTGTTCATGTTCATCGTCCCCATGTACTCGGTCTGGGAAGGGTCTCCTGTTGTGGACGGGATCAGTGCGGCCCCGACCTTGTCCTCGCCGAGGGCAGCGGTGAGCTGGTCCGCCGCAGCCAAATGGTTGACGATCATCGTCGCTGTTCCGGCTTGGAAATTCGCGATGATTTGCGGGAAGCCATCGTTGATGGCCCCGGGAGGAGCCGAGCCATATGTCGCGACGTACAGATCGTTCGCCGCGCGCGCCTCTGGGCTGTCGAAGATGATCTCGCCCGACTCGTCGACGAACCGCGCTCCGCCGGCCACAAGAAATGCGGCCCACTGATCCTGGCCATTCGCGCCGCCACGGATGTCGAATCCGTACTGGTTGGGCACTCCTGCGTCTGCCATCGCCTGGGACGCCGCGACGAACTCCTCCTGGGTCTTGGGCACCTCGACACCAGCCTGTTCGAACAGGTCGGCGCGGTAGTACATGTAGAACATGAGGAACTTGTGTGGCAGGGCGTAACGGACCGTCCCGTCTGCATTCTCGACGAACCGCCACAGTGTCTCGGTGATCTCGTCGGCGTTCTCCCAGGCGTCGATCTCGTCATTGAGATCCTCGAGCACCCCTGCGGCGATCAGCTGACCGAGCATGTTGGTGTTCAGATGGGCCACATCCGGCGCGTTTCCTGCTGCCACTGCGTTGACCAAGCTGTCGAAGAAGTCGGGTTGAGCGATGTCGTCCATGATGTTGACCGATATGCCAGTTTCCTCTTCGAACTGGTCGGCGAGGTTCTGGACCGTTGGATCCGTTGTGTCGTCCTGCGTGTACCAGTAGACAATCTCCGTGCCCGCTAGTTCGGATCCTGCCGAGGAATCGTCCGCTCCGTTGCCCGCGCAGCCCGTCAGCATCAGGCCGGCAACGCCGACGACGGCAGCGGACTTCAAGACCTTCCCGTACTTAGCCATGTTCTCTCCTTTGAGCGATGACCCGGGCACACGTCGGTGCGCCGCAGAGGGGAATCACCGATCGGACGTCGTCATCCCGAGATCGCGTTGGGACATGAGATCCGAATGTGACATCGATATCAGGGCAGAGCCTACGCTGCATCGATTCTGACGTCAATGACGCTGAGATCGTCAGTCCACCCCGGGTCTCGGCATCGGCGCGGCGCCATCGGGCACCCGTCCTCCGATCGGGGTCGATGGTCCTGGCAGGAGCGCCGAGGTCCTCTCGCGCCTTCCGCGTTTGCGAAGCGATCCGATCGGATGAATGATGTGGATCAGACGATCGGGTCGAAGGAGGCAAGGCGATGGGGGCGCTGGATGACGTGGCGCTCGCGGCGAACGTCTCTCGTTCAACGGCGGCCAGAGTGCTCGCGGACCGAGGTTACACGAGCAGTGCCGCTCGGAAGCGCGTCCTTGAGGCCGCACAACTCGTCGGCTACACCCCAAACGGCATAGCGAAGCGACTGCGTCTGCAGAGGTCGATGACCATCGGGCTGATCGTGGCGAACGTGCAGAACTCGTACTACGCGCTTATCGCCCGAGGTGTCGAGCAGACCGCGCGAATGCGGGGATACCAGACCGTGCTCGCAAACTCGGACGACGATCCAGACGTGGAGCGTCGCTATCTCGAGCTCTTCGCCGAAACCCGTGTCGAGGGTATCGTAGCCGCTCCCAGCCGCCGGACCGCGGCGGCGAAGGCGTACGCTGACGCGGTGGACCGCGGCATCGCGGTTGTCACCGTTGATACCGCTGTGCCGGGTGCGAAGCTGGACCACGTCGAGGTGGACAACCTCGCCTCGGCTCGCGATGCGGTCTCCTCGCTGATCGAAGCGGGACACACCCGCATCGCGGCACTCGTTGACGTTGCGCTCGGCGGAGCGGTCGCCGAGCGCGTGAAAGGCTATCGCCGAGCACTTCGAAGTGCGGGCCTCGTGCCGGCCGAGGGGTATGAGCTTCGAGTTCCGAGATCGAGGGACTATTCGGAGCGCGACCTCGAGCCCATCGTTCGGCTGCTCCTCCGAGATGATGGGCCCACCGCGGTATTCGCGACGACGAACTCTATGTCCGCGCAACTGGTCCGCGCGTTGACGCTCGCGGGCCTACGATGCCCGGAGGACGTCAGCCTCATCGGGTTCGACGATGCGCCTTGGATGAGCTTCTTCCCGACGCCCATCACTGCTGTGCAACAACCGACGCTCGCGATGGCGCAAACCGCGACCGCGCTGCTCCTTGATCGCGTCGAAGGAATCTCCGCGTCCAGCCCGACTCGGGTGACGATGGCGACCGACCTTATCCGCCGGCAGTCGATCGCCCCGCCGCGCGCGTAGCGCCCCGCGTGCGCCGGTCCGGCGGTCAGGAATCTGCCGGCGCATCGTTCCCTCCGTGCTCGCGTGGGCGGAGGGAACCGTCGAGCGAGTCGTCAGTGGTCCGCGGTGATGGGGTTGTTTCCTTCGACATGCGAACAGTATGGTGAGGTTCATCTGGCATCGATGCCAGAAAATGATCGCCGGTCGGCCGATGGAGAATGGTGAGGCCGCGATCCGAATCCGGCGACGGGGGAGACGGCATGAGTATCGGGGTCGGCATCATCGGAGCGGGTGCGGTCACGCAGTCCATCCATCTCCCCACACTGGCCAGGCTCCGCGACCTGTTCCGCGTCCGTCACGTGATGGACGTCGATCCCGGTACGGCGAGGGCCGTCGCGGCGCGGGCAGGCTCCCGTTGGTCCACCGAGGTCGACGAGCTTCTCGAGGACGGGCAGGTCGATGTCGTCGTGGTGTGCAGCCCTCCGCAGCTGCACGCCCAGCATGTGGTGGACAGCGCCCGGTCGGGCAAGAGCGTCGTCCTCTGCGAGAAGCCGCTCGCGACCACCGTCGAGGACGCGGCCACGATGATTCGGGTCGCCAAGGAGACCGGAACGACCCTGCTCGTCGGCACGATGCATCTCTACGACCCGGGCTGGGTCGCCGCCGAGGGAATGGCCCGCGAGCTCGCAGCAACGACCTCCGTCGTAAGGTCGAGCATCGTCCTCCCGTTCAATGATCGCTTTGAGCGCTGGGGCACCGAGTTCGTGGTTGCACCTGCGCGAGTGCCACCGGCCCTCGACACAGTCGAGGACAGGGCGCGAGTGCTCACGCAACGGGTGCTGGGGGTGGCCATCCATGACCTCCCGCTCATTCGCTCGCTCCTTCCCGCGTGGCGCGAGGCCCGAGTCTCGCGTGCGGCGCTGCTCAACCCGACGAGCTACGCCGTCTCCATCGATGCGGGTGATCGGGTCGTTCAGTTGACCGGCTCCATGCGTGGGTACTGGCGCCCGGAATGGCAGTTGGAGCTGCTGGCGGATCGAGGCCGTCTCAACATCGACTTCTCGCCCTCGTTCGTCCATGCTGGCTCCGCGGTCGCATCGGCCACCGTGGGGAAGGAGCACCGGGCGTGGGGGCCGTATTCGACCAACGGGTACGAAGAGGAATGGCGTCTCGCCGCGCAAGCGTTTTCTGATCCGAACGTCGTCCGACAGGACCCGAAGGAGCTGCTCAACGATCTTGAGTTCGCGCTCGCGATCTCGGATGCCGCCGGCGCGGCGATGCGGATGGAGGCGAAAGCATGACCAAGGTCGCCATCGAAATCGAACCGGGCATGCACCACGGGCTGCTCAACGCGCTGGCCAGCCTGCCGGAGTCGTACGCACTTGCGGAGGACGCCGACACGATTGCACTCCACGGCGACGCGTCATGGGCGCTGAGGGCGATCGAGGAGATCAGTTCGGGTCGGCGCGCGGTGCTGGTCGTCGACCCCGGGCCAGCCGACCTCACGGATCTGTCGCGTCTCGCAGAGCTGGCCCGTTCTGCCGCTGTCCCGCTCGTGGCGATCCGCGGGTGGGGATCGAACGCCGCGGTCCAGAGCTTCCGCACGTTCGCTGCCGCGGTCCGTTCGGGCGACGTTCTCTGCATCGAGAGCGTCGCTGTTGACGGACCGGAGACCTCCGTCGTCGCGCTGGCGATGGCGCAGCTCGACCTCATCGCGACGGCATTCGAGTCCCGGATAGAGATCGAGGACGTCATCGGCTCAGAACGCGGATGGGTCGCCACGTGCCGCATCTTTCTGGGTGACACGGACGTGCTGACCACCTGCGCTGCAGCGCGCGTGGAAGGGTGCGAGCCGATCGCGACAGCGCGGGCTTTCCTGTCCGAAGCGCGCCTCGCTCTCACGGTCCCGGATGGGAGAGTCGCGAGGCCAGGGACCGCTTCGTACGGCGACACCTCAGGTGAGACGACCGCACCGTTCGTCTTTGAGAGCTCCTACCGGAGTGCGTTGAGGGCGTTCGCCGATCGCCGCGACGGCTCATCCGACGCGATTGAGGACTTGTTGCGGCTGTCTTCCACGATCGACGGTGCCCGGTCGATCGAACAGGCGGTCGCGAACGAGAGCACGACCTAGAAGGAAATGGAGAGATCATGTACACCGTTCTCAGCACGCGTCGGCTTCTCCTCGAAACCGATCCATATCGATTGAAGGACTACGCCCTCGCGGAGGCATTCGACGCTCTCGAGCCGTCATCGACGTTTTTCGGGTCCGGCGACGCAAGAGTACAGGCGGAGTACGTCGCCGAGGTCCAGGATGCGGGCCTACGGTGGGGCATGGCGGTACTTCCTCCAGGGCTTGGAGTGAATGACGACGACGCCTTCCGCGTCTGGATCGAACACTGCCGCATACTGTGCGGAAACCTCGCCCGGGCGGGGGTGGACACTGTGAATACCTGGGTGCGCCCGGCGAGCGACGAGCTGACGTCCGATGAGCAGTTCACGCTGCACGTTCGACAGCTCAACGCGCTGAGCGACGTCCTTTCGACGAATGGTCTCCGCCTCGCCCTCGAGTACGTCGGCCCGGCGACTTGGCGTGCCGGCATGCGCTATCCGTTCATCCATTCGCTTGCGGGGTTGCGGACCCTACTGGCCGCGCTCGACCGCCCGGGAGATTTCGGATTCCTTGTTGACACGTTCCACTGGTACACCGCAGGAGAGACCGTTGACGACTTCCGTGCGCTGGATGGGCGGGACGTCCTTGGGGTCGATCTCAACGATGCGCTCCGGGGGGTTCCCCGCGACGAGCAGCTGGATCGGCAGCGTGCGCAGCCTGGGACAACAGGGGTCATCGACGTCGAATCGTTCGTACGCGTACTGCGGGAGATTGGGACAACGGCCGGCGTCCAGTCCGAGCCGTTCAGCGACGCGCTCGAGCTACAGCCCGAGGAGATACGCATCCGTGAATCCCGACGCGCGCTCGCTGATGTGCTCGGCGAGTCGGTGCGCTCGTGACGGATCCAGTCCGGGTCGGGCTGATCGGGGCAGGATCGGTCAGCGGGCAGTACCTCAAGAATCTTCAGAGGTTTCCCGATGTCGAGGTCGTCGCGATCGGCGATATCGAGACAAACCGAGCGGAGCAGGTCGCTCGCGAGTACCGCGTCCCGCGTCACGGCGCTCCGGACCTCGTATTGGCCCAGGACGAGGTCGAGGTCATCGTCAACCTGACGATCCCGGCCGCCCATGCGGAGGTGTCTGCGGCGATCCTCGAAGCGGGGAAACACGTGTGGTCGGAAAAGCCGCTGGCCGTGGAGAGGAGCGATGCGCGCGCGGTACTCGAAACCGCCGATCGGCTCGGTCTCCGGGTTGGCACAGCGCCCGACACCTTCTTAGGGCAGCACATCCAATCCGCCCGCCGGATCATCCAGTCGGGCCGAATCGGTACCCCGGTATCGGCAATCACCATGATGCAGGATCCGGGCTCCGAGTCCTGGCATCCGTCTCCGGAATTCCTCTACGCGCGCGGGGGCGGGCCGCTCTATGATCGCGGACCGTACTATCTGACCATGCTCGTGCAGCTCTTCGGCTCGATGGCCCGGGTCGGTGCATTGGCGACGCGTGCCCGTGCCGAGCGGGCGGTGCTGGCGGGCCCCCGTGCTGGCTCCCGGTTTCCCGTCGAGGTCGATACCAACGTCATGGTCTTGACGGAGTTCGACTCAGGCGTTGTCGCGCAGAGTGTGCACAGCTTCGAGACCGCACACCTCCGCATGGGATTCGTGGAGATCAACGGCTCCGAGGGGACGCTCGTCGTGCCTGATCCCAACAGATACGACGGCACCTTGTCGGTCCTCGAATACGGCGGCACCACGTGGAGCGAGATCCCCGTGCCTCCGGTCGAGCATCCCCAGCGCGGACTCGGTCTCGTCGAGATGGCGCGGGCGATCCGCGCGGGCGAACCGCATCGTGCGAGCGGGCAACTCGCCTACCACGTCCTCGACTCGATGGCGGCGATCGACGAGTCCGTCGCCGCGCGGAGTTTCATCGACGTGGCGAGCAGAGTGGACGACATCCCCCTGGTTCCCGCAGGCTGGGATCCGTACGAGTGCACGCTATAGGCGTGCCGCCCGATGGCCATGGGCGCACAACCGCACCGGCCGCTCGGCGCCGGCTGGCGACAGGGGGAGTGCGTCGGTCCATGAACACGGTCTGATCGGGACGGCTACAACGAAAAGGTGAGCCCTCTCACGACGTTCTCGAGATGGGACTGCAGGAGGCCGCTTGAGCGCGTGAGAAGCGCCGCCTGGCGTACCTCAGCACCGGAATGATTCGCACCGGAATGGGTCAGCGCTGGGAGGAGCCGTCGCCAGGGACGTAGCTCTCGTCGTCGGCGTATTCCGCCCACTTCGCGGCTTCGTCCTCATACGGGTCGTGCTGCGAGTTGGTCAGCTCGCGCTCGAGCGCACTGTAGTCGGTGTCGGGGCTGAAGTACTTCAGCTCCCGTGCGACCTTGGTGTGCTTGGCTTTCTGACGGCCGCGCCCCATGCGTGACCCCCTTACGACGTCTGGCCGGGTGGAATGCGCCTCACCCGGCTCACTCTGATGATGAACACTCTTGCCCAGAAGTTTAGCACCGCTGGTTGTGGCTCTCGCCTGTGGTTCGACCGCCCAATCTGCTGAGATGTACTGGTGCAGAGTATGCCCGAGCGAGTGAAGGTCGCCGTGATCGGCGCTGGGCAGGCCGGGCTCTCCGTCGCGTACTACCTCCGCCGGTTCGAGCTCGTCGCCGACGAGGACTTCACGATCCTCGATCGAGCGCCAGGGCCCGGTGGCGCCTGGCAGCATCGTTGGGCGTCGCTCCGACTCGGGACGGCGCATCGAGTGAACGATCTGCCTGGCATGTCGGAGATCGGGTTGAGCTTCGACGACGCCGATCGCCAGCGGCCCGCGCGTGAGGTCGTGGCCGACTATTACGGCCAGTTCGAGGCGGCGTACGACCTTCGCGTGCACCGGCCGGTGCACGTGCGGCGGGTCGAGAACGCGGGCGCCGATCTCGCGATCGAGTTCGAGGATCTCAGCACGCCCGCGCCCGCGGAACCGCCCGTCGAGGCGCCCAAGGCGCGCGGGTTCTTCGGTCGCCGCCGGAAGACGTTCCACGAGGTGAAGCCGCCGGCACCGCCACGCCAGACGCTGCGAGCGCAGGTGCTCGTCAACGCGTCCGGTACCTGGGGCTCACCGTTCGTCCCGTACTACCCGGGCATGAGCGACTTCCGCGGACGGCATCTGCACACGTCCGATTTCGTCGACGCCGAGGAGTTCCGCGGCCAGCACGTCGTGGTGGTGGGCGGTGGCACCTCGGCCATCGGCTTCATGCTCGAGCTCGAAGGCGTCGCCGAGGAGCTCACGTGGGTGGCGCGCCGCCCCATCGACTGGCTCGACCGGCAGGAGCTCGACCTCGAGGGGGCGTCCGCCGCGGTCGCGATCCAAGACGAGGCGGCTCGGGCCGGCCGCGCGCTGCCCTCCATCGTGAGCGGTACCGGCGTCCCGCGGAGCCGGCGCATCGCGGCGGGCATCGAGCGCGGGCTCCTCGTCGCGCGGCCGATGTTCGACCACATCGAAGCGGACCGCGTGGTGTGGGCGGATGGCGAGTGGGCGCGGGCCGACGCGATCATCTGGGCGACCGGGTTCCGGCCGGAGCTGCGTCATCTGTCGCCGCTGCATCTCAGGGAGAAGCGCGGCGGTGTTGCGGTGGGGCAGGGCTCGGTGTGGAACGACCCCCGCGTCTTCCTCGCTGGGTACGGGCCGCAGGCGTCGACGATCGGCGCCAACCGTGCGGGGCGGATGATCGCGCGCCAGATCATGGCGATGCTGTAGTCGGCTGGGCTGGTCGTCAGGGCGTTGGTGTGGCGGATGCTCCGCCTCGGGGCGTGGTGCGCACCGCACCGATCGACGCGATGACGACGAGCGTGACGGCGACGGCCCCGACCCACGTGAACGTCTGACCGAGGAACACGAGCCCGGCCACCGCCGCCGTCGCGGGGGCGAGGCTCATGAGCACCGCGAAGGTCGATTCGGGCAACCGACGCAGTGCGATGAGCTCGAGCCCGTAGGGAATGGTCGAACTCAGGACGGCGACCGCCGCGCCGAGGGCGAGCAGTTCCGGCCGGATGAGCGCAGCGCCCGTCGTCGCGATGCCGAAGGGCAGGATGAGCAGTGCCCCGATCGCCATCGCGATGGCGAGTCCGTCGAACCGGGCGAACGCGGCGCCGGTGCGGGCGGAGAGCATGATGTAGCCGGCCCAGGCCACGCCGGCCACGGCGGCGAGCAGCGCACCGAGTGGATCGAGGTGTCCGAAGCTGCCCTGCCCGAGGAGGACGACGCCCACGGCTGCAAGTCCCGCCCACAGCCAGGCCGACCGGCGACGACTCATGATGACGGAGAGCACGAGCGGCCCCAGGAGCTCGATGGTCACGGCGGCGCCGAGTGGGATGCGTTCGATCGAGAGATAGAACACCGCGTTCATGGTGGCGAGGACCGCGCCGAATGCGGTGACCGTCGCCCACGCGCGTCGAGATCGACCGCGCCAGCTCGGACGGGCGATTGCGAGCAGAATGAGCGCCGAGAACACCAGGCGGAACGTCACCATGCCGAGCGGTCCCGCACTGGGGAACAACAGCACGGCGATCGCGGCGCCGGCCTCTTGGGCGGTGAGTCCGAGGACGACGAGCCCGGTCGCCCCGAGCGGACCGCCGGAGAGTGGGGCGATGCGATGCACCGCCCGAGCCTATCCCGCGTTCGCTGGTCGACGAGATGCCGCGGAACGACAGCGCGTACCGGGCCCCGGCGACGACTGACGATCGCTCACACCACCGGTGCACGGCCAGACCGAGTTCTGGCTCGAAACGGCCTTCACCTGGGATCCTCAGCGTCGTGGACGCGTCACGCAGGTGGCGCAGTACCGCGACGGCGAGGGGTGGCGAACGGTCTATCCGGTGCAGTGAGCGCTGAACTCGCGGCATCGCCCACCAACCCGGGATTCAGCGGGGCCGCTTACCCGTCGAGTCCTGGAGCGGTCGTCGAGGCACGGGCCGCGGCGGTCGGACGGGCTCGCCGCGTCGGTCCTGCCCAGGCAGCGGGCGAGAGCGTCGGCCGTAGATCAGGTCGGAGGAGTCGAGCAACCAAGGCACGAGCGAGACGGTCACCCCGTGGACCAGCATGAGCTTCTGCCGGATGCGACGGGCCTTGTGGTTGTGCAGCAGGTTCTCCCACCAGTGCCCGACGATGAACTGCGGCATGTACACCGTCACCACCTGCGGGCCGAACTCCTCGCGGCGTTGCTTGATGTACTGCACGAGGGGGTAGCTGAGGTCTCGGTACGGTGACGACAGGATTCGCAGCTTCACGTGGATGTTCTGCTTCACCCACGCTCGTTTCAGTTGCTTCGTCTGCGTCTCGTCGAGCGACACGTGCACAGCCTCGAGGGAGTCGTGGCGCGCGGCGATCGCGTAGTCGAGGGCTTTCAGCGTCGGCTTCTGCAGGCGGCCGACGAGCACGATGGCGTGGTCGCCGCTCGCTCCGAAGGTCGTCGTCGGATCGGGTTCGATCTCGCGCTCGACGTCGCGGTAGTAGCGGTGCACGCCGAGCATGAGCAGGAACAGGACCGGCATGAGCGCGAACACGATCCACGCGCCGTGCGTGAACTTCGTGACCGTCACCACGATCAGCACGATCGCCGTCATGACGGCACCGAGCGCGTTGATGACGAGGCCGCGGATCATCTGCCCCTGGGTGATCGGCGCGGCGTCGGGCGGGACCGGTGAGCGGTGCTGCTTCGCCGATTTCTTGGCGGGCGGATGCGTCCGCCGCGCCAGTTCCCGGACCCAGTGCCGCACCATGCCGGTCTGGCCGAGCGTGAACGAGACGAAGACGCCGATGATGTAGAGCTGGATCAGCACGGTGAGGTTCGCCTGGAACACCACGAGGATGACGCTCGCCGCAAGCGCCAGGATGATGACGCCGTTGGAGTAGATGAGCCGGTCGCCTCGCGTCGAGAGCGACTTCGGGGCGTAGGAGTCCTGTGCGAGCACCGACCCGAGCAGCGGGAACCCGTTGAAGGCGGTGTTGGCCGCGAGGAGCAGCACGAGCGCGGTCGCGGCCTGGATCACGTAGAAGAAGATCGATCCGTCACCGAAGGTCGCTGCCGCGACCTGCGCGATGAGACTCCGCTGGGGTTCGGTCGCGCAGTCCTCCCAACCGATGAGGTGGCACGGCACCTCGGCGTAGTGCACCCCCGAGATGAGCGCGATGGCCGTGAGGCCCGCGAACAGCACGATCGCGATGCCGCCCATGGCGACGAGCGTGCGCTGGGCGTTCAGGATCTTCGGCCGGCGGAAGGCGGGCACGCCGTTCGAGATCGCCTCGACACCCGTGAGGGCGGAGCATCCGCTCGCGAAGCTGCGCAGCAGCAACAGCACGACCGCCGCCTGCGTGAGCGACTCGGCCTCGACGCCGTACCCGGCGGACTCCGCGACCGGTGGGTCGCCGAACGCCGTGCGGACGAGGCCCGTGACGATCATGATGAACACGCTGCCGATGAAGAGGTAGGTGGGCACGGCGAACGCGCGCGACGATTCGCTCACGCCGCGCAGATTGATTGCCGCGAGCACGAGCACGAAGAGCACGGCGAGCCCGACTCGCCACGAATGGAGCTCGGGGAACGCCGAGATGATGTTGTCCACGCCGGATGCGACCGACACGACCACGGTCATGACGTAGTCCACGAGGAGGGCGGAGGCGACCACGAGCCCCGCCTTCTCGCCCAGGTTGCGGTGCGCCACCTCGTAGTCGCCGCCGCCAGACGGGTACGCGCGGATGAGTTGACGGTAGCTGGCCACGACGGTGATCAGCAGCACCACGACCGCGAGTGCGACCCACGGCGCGAATGACAGGAACGCGAGTCCACCGACGAGCAGGATCATCACGAGTTCTTGCGGCGCGTACGCGACCGATGACAGCGGGTCGCTGGCGAAGATGGGCAACGCAAGCCGCTTCGAGAGCAACTGGCCTTCGAGGCGTTCGGTAGGGAGCGGGTCGCCGATGATCCAGTGCTTCGGCGACTTCAATGCAGCGGGAGGTGTGTCCTCCTCATGTATCACGGCGGACGACACTACACCCGCCGCTCCCAGTGTCAAGTCGTTTCTGATTGCTAGCATGGCGGCGCCCGCGTGCGACGTTCGCGGCGACGCATCCGCCGGAGACGACAGGACGTTCATGACCATCCAGCTGCACCCACTCCGCCGCCACCGAGCGTCGCGTCTGCTCGCCGCCGGGGCAGCCCTGATCGGCGCAGCCGCGCTCGTCTTCACCGGAGCGGCGGCGCCCGCCGCGGCGCACGACGAGCTCATCGCGTCCAGCCCCACGTCCGGCGAGGTCTTGGAGACGGCGCCCGAGGTCGTCGAGCTGACGTTCTCCGACGATGTGATCGAGACGGGAACCGTGATCGAGGTCGTCGACCATCACGGCGACCCGATCGAGGTGGGTGCCGTCGAGGTGCTCGGGCCCGAGGTATCGGCGACCCTCCCGGGCGATCTGTCGGGGGAATACCAGGTGCGCTGGCGTGCGGTGTCCTCCGACGGTCACCCGATCGAGGGCACCATCGACTTCGGGGTTGGCGCCGGGGCGACCGGGGTGTGGGCGTCCGAGGCGCCGCACGACGGCGGGGCCGACGACGGCGACGACGCCGCGACGACAGGCTCCGCGGTCGAGGGAGGACCGGACGGCTGGGCCGTCGCGGCGTTCGTGGTCGGGGGGCTGGTGATCCTCGGACTCGTGATCATGCTCGTCGTGCGCACGACCCGCCGGCGACCGCCGGGCGCCGAGGCGCCGTGAGTGAGACGTTCGGCGTCAACCCGTCCGCGTGGGTTCCCGTCGTTCGCGACGATCGTGAGATCGTCGGCTATCTGCAGCCCACCACGCCCGACTTCGAAGCGGTGATCGCCCGCAACCGGCTCGGGCATGCCGTGGGCGAGCCGCAGGGGTACGTGTCAGCCGAGGAGACGCTCCTCGAGCGCGGCATCGCCGAGCTTGCCGAGGACTGGTACCTCGACGGCGGTGAACAGGCCCTCGCGATCGCCGAGCTCTCGCCCGCCGGCATCGTGCTGCGCGACGCGCTGCGGGCGAAGGCCCTCGTGCCGACCGAGGACGTGGTCGTGGCCTGGCCGGATGTCACGGGAAGGCTGACGCGCGGCTGACCGGGTGAGCGCCAGGAATGGATGCTAGTATACCGAACACGTGTCTGACCGTTTGGAGTACTCATGTCCCGTTCCTGCCTCCCAGTTCGATCCTTGACCGGTGCGGGGCTCGTCCTCGCGCTGTTCGCAGCCGGAGCCGCCGTTCCCGCACACGCGGCGCCCGACGCCCCGCGCGCCGCGGTGACGTCGGAGGTGCCGGCGGCGTCGGCGCCCGTTCTGGTCGACGCCGGGAATGGCCTCACCGCGACTGTGTCGCCTGACCGTGGCAATGTGCTGCTGCGTTCGTCAGCGGGGCTGGCCTGGGATGCTTCGGTGCGTTCGGTCGATCGCTATGGCTTGGGCGGCGGTGTCACCTGGGATGCCGCCTTCGTCGACACTCACGGCGGTGCCTTTGCGTACATTCCGGGCGCCGGAGTCTTCGCCGCGAACCCGGATGTGCCGAGTGGCCTCGACGGGTATCACGGTACGGATGTGCGGTTCGATGCTCACGATCCGGAGCGGATTCCGGCCCGCGGTGTGATCCCGGCGCGGGCCGCCTTCTTCACCCTCACGCACACGTCCACCGGCGTGACCGACTACTTCGGCGGGGGAGGCGACCTGCTCACGTCGATCGATGCCTCCGGCGTGCGCACCGACCGCGTGTACGACTGGAACGGCCGCCTCGTCGCGACGGTGGATGCGAACGGCGTCCTCAGCACCGTCGAGTATTGGTCGGGCGAGATCGTCATCGGCGATGGGACTCAGCCGGCGACCCGGCTGGTGCAGGAGCGGGGTGAGGTCACGGAGATCGTGTCACCCGACGGCGGCCGCTCGACGCTCACCCGCGCTGGCGATCTCGACCGCCGCACCCTCATCGGCATCGCCTCAAGCGCCGCGGGAGTTCGTACCGACGTGCAGTTCGCGTGGGACGCGGACGTGAAGCGAGTGAGCGAGGTCACTCGGAACGGCGTGATCGTCTACCCCACGCCGCAATCCTGACCGCCAGTCGAACGTCTCGCTCGCCGATGTTTCCGTGTGCGCCGGATGTCGCCGCCGAGGCGGACACATCTGGCGCGAACGGAAACATTCGGCGCGGGTGATCGGTGGCGGGCGGACGGGACGGTCAGGCGCCCCGGGACAGTTCCGCGAGGAGGTCGGCCCGCACCTGCGCGAGCTGGGCGCGCAGCCGCGCGATGGTGTCAGCTGAGATCCGGCCGCGGTGCGCCTGAGTGCGCAGGTCGGTTCGAAGCTGCTGGCGGAACTCGTTGAGCACGAGATCCGCCTCGTGCACGGCGCGCACCGACTCCACATGCAGATCCTTGGCGCTGCCGCCGGCACCCGCGCCCCCGCCGGCACCCGCGCCCCCGCCGGCGCCAGCTGCGTCGGCGCCGGCTGCGTCGGCGCCGGCTGCGTCGGCGCCGGCACGGGCCCCGCCGCCCGATCGCGCCGCCCGCTTCGCCTCGCGCGCCGCGCTCGCGAGCTCGGCGCGGAGTGCGCGCATGGCCCCGTTCACCTCGGCTCGGACGCCGTCGGCGAGGCGGCGCACGGAGTCGGTCACCTCGTCCTCGATCGCGTCGAGCTCCGGCCGCCGCGCGGCGAGTTCGGCTCGACCGGCGTCGGTGATCGCGTAGACGGTCTTCCGTCCGTCTGCTTCCTTCGTCACGAGCCCTTCCTCTTCGAGCTTCGCCAACCGGGGATAGATCGTGCCGGCGCTCGGCGAGTATGTGCCGCCGAAGCGTTCGGAGAGCGCCTGGATGAGTTCGTAGCCGTGGCGCGGCCGCTCGTCGAGCAGGGCCAGCAGGTACAGGCGCAGGCTTCCATGTGAGAACACCGGTGGGGTCATTCGGATGCTCCTTCGCCGGTGCCCGCACCGCCGGTCGTGCCGGCGCCGCCCGCGGACCCGGCTCCGGCGCCACCCTCGCGCGTCGCGCGATCCCGATGCATGACCGAGATGTTGCCGGAGACGCTGTTGGCGCTGAGGTCGAGCCACTCGCCGGCGAGTTCGCCGACCGTGTGCTCGAAACCCTTGCCGAGCACGCCGCGGAACTGCGAATCGCCGATGAGCAGGGTCCCGCTCACCGAGTTCACTCGGTACCGCGCGCCCGAGCCGAGATCGCAGCGCACGGTGAGGTCACCCGACACGGTATTGGCGTCCACCTTCGTGGGCGTGCCGGTCGCGTCGAGGATCATGTTGCCGGAGACGGTCTTCGCGGTGAACGCGGACACCTCGCCCGAGGCGATGACGTCGCCGGACACGGAGTTCGCCTTGACTCGCCCGGTGTGATTGCCCGCAGAGATCTCGCCTGAGACGCTCGACAGCTCGATGTCGCCGTGATGGTTGTCGACGACCACGTCGCCCGACACCGTGCTGAAGCGCGCGTCGCCGTCGAATCCCGAGACGAGGGCGTCGCCGGTGACCACGCCGAGCTTCAGCGCAACCGTACGCGGTGCGAGGATCGATACGTCGGCCTTGGCGTGACCGCGGAAGTTCTGGAAGACCTCCAGGAAGTTGTCCCAGCGCAGCTGCGGGTGGTCGATCTCCAGGCGGTCGCCGTCGATGGAGACGGCGAGTTCCTTGCCGCTCACGTTCGAGATCTCGACCCGCGCGCCGGGTTCGTCGTGGGCGATGACGTCGACCTTGCCGCCGACGAGGCTCACCTTGAGGTGGCGGACGAGTTCGAGGTCGATCACCCGGCTTTCGCCGGGTGCGATGCTCCAATGCTCAATGGTCATGGTGGTGCGCTCCTTCGATCGCGCGGTGCCGATTCACGTTATATCGCGTGTGATGAAGTCACGATATAACGCGTTTCTGGCTGCGGCAAGGGGGGCGTCTGAGAATCGGGATGCCTCGGGGTTGACCTTGACGCAACGTCAAGCTCTACCGTGGTATGCGAGGCACAGGCCGGCCCCGGCCGAGCAGAAGGTGAGACGTCATGGACTGGTCCATCCAGGAGATCGCGAGGCTCGCGGGAACCACGAGCCGCACCCTCCGCCACTACGGCGATGTCGGGCTGCTCGAACCGACTCGGATCGGCCCGAACGGGTACCGCTATTACGACCGGCCGGCCCTGGTCCGGCTGCAACGGATCCTGCTCCTGCGTGAGCTCGGGCTCGGCCTGCCGGCCATCGCCGACGTGCTCCAGGGCGAGGCATCCGAAACCCGGGCGCTGACCGGCCATCTCGCGTGGCTCAGGCGAGAACAGGACCGACTGGCTCGGCAGATCGCGTCGGTCGAACGAACCATCACAGCACTGGAAGCAGGTGAGCAGATCATGGCACGTGACATGTTCGACGGATTCGACCACACGCAGTACAAGGAGGAGGTCGAGCGGCGCTGGGGCGCCGACGCGTATGCGCGCGGCGACCGGTGGTGGCGCGGGATGAGCGACGACGAGCGCGCGGCATGGCAGGCCCGTGTGACAGATCTCAACCGCGATTGGATCGCGGCCGCGGCCTCGGGCGCGACGCCCGAGGGTGAGGAGGCGC
>Ga0180223_1000628_pt1 | contig 40011 bp, 32 predicted proteins | sample eDN5th30CKraftOP_FD_151337 | JGI IMG/M metagenome (GOLD analysis project Ga0180223, IMG submission 151337) | Enriched Organic Plus compost microbial communities from Emeryville, California, USA - eDNA 5th pass 30_C Kraft OP (version 2) (version 2) ... | reverse complement strand
GAAGGAAACGTCGTTCTTCGCCGTCACATTGAAGCTCGGCTTGCGCGGATTCATGAGCACCGCGCCGATCGCCCGCACCAGGAACATGCCCTGGAGCGTCTCATACATCTCCGACACCCACGGCCAGCGCACCCGGCCATAGAGGTAGTTCTGCAACATCAGCGACGCGATCATGTAGGTGAAGGTGAACGCGATCGATTCATCGACCGTGGCGACGAAAATACGCAGGTCGAAGAAGATGTAGAGCAGCGGAATGAACAGGAAGATCAGGCGCGGAACCGGGAAAAACCAGAAACTCATGCTCGACAGATAAGACACCCGCTGCATGAACGACAGGCCGCGCTTGAAGGCTGGGTTCTTCAGCATCAGGATCTGGAACATGCCCTGGCACCAGCGCGTGCGCTGGCCGATGAACGAGGCGAAGGTGTCCGGTTGCAGCCCGGCCACCATGGGCTTGTCCACGTAAACGCTGTGCCAGCCGCGCGAATGCAGCTCGAACGCCGTTTCGCAATCCTCGGTGATCGTCACGCCGTGGAAGCCGCCCGCGGTTTCGAGCGCCTCGCGCCGCAGCACGGCGGCCGAGCCGCAGAAGAAGGCGGCGTTCCATTTGTCGAGGCCACGCTGCGTGACCGAATAGAACATCTCGTTCTCGCTGGGCATGTGCCCGAAGGTGCCCAGGTTCTTCTCGACGGGATCGGGATTGAGAAACACGTGCGGCGTCTGCACGAGGAACAGCTTCGGGTCCTCGACGAAATAGCCAACCGTTTCCTGCAGGAACTCGCGGAACGGCACGTGGTCGGCGTCGAGCACAAGAATGAGGTCGCCGGACGAGTGTTGCAGGCCGTTGTTCATGTTGCCGGCCTTGGCGCGCTCGTTGCGCTCGCGCGTCAGATAACGGACGCCCAGCTCGGCGCACAGGGTTTGCAGGGTGGCGCGCCGCTGGCGGGCGGCCAGCGCCTTCTCCGGGTCCCGGTCCCCGCACTTCTGGTCGGTGCCGCCGTCGTCAAGCAGCCAGACGTTCAGCTTGCCCTCGGGATAGTCCATGGCCCGCGCCGCCGACAGGGTCAGCGCCAGCATCGCCGGATCCTCGTTATAGGACGGCACGAACACGTCGACGCTGGGCGCCTCGCTGTCGGCGAGGCGCCGCGCGCGCGGGCGCTTGAGGGGGTCCGCGTTGATCACCAGGGTCATGGCGAGGAAGAAAACGCAGTACAACTCGCCCATCAGCAGGATCAGACCGGCCGCGAAACCCGGCGCGTCTGTAGCGGGCGGCAGCGTGTTGGTGATGCGCCAGAAGGCGTAACGGATGACCAGCAGCGTGCCGAGGGCGAGGAAAATCTGGCGAGACAGAAACCCCGTCATGAACAGCCAGACCGCGAGCATGCCGAAGATGACGGCCAGCCCCAGAACCAGCTGGATCGGCACGCCCACCGGCAGGGTCAGGAAGACAAAGGTGACGACGCCAAGGACAATCCAGGCAAGCCATCTGAGCGCTGCGACCATTTCCTGCCCCCCTCCCGCCACGACGGGCGGCTCACGGAGAATTACAAAAATGTGAAGTGCAGCAAATTATCGCAGATTGCAACAGGAGATAGCGCCGCAACGCGTCATCTGCGCCTGGCCGCCCATATGGCGAAGCAGCTTACGCCCAGGCCCCGCGCGCCCTCAGAAGGTCACGCGCGAGTCAACCAGGACGTAACCACCCGGACCGCGCCGGCTGTCGCGCACATATCCGCCCGATATGCCGAACTGGAAGCGGCCGAAAGTGAGCCCGCTGAGATGCGCGCCGATCCGCCACTGCTTGTAGAAATCATCGCCGAGCATGGAAAATTCGGGACCGATGAAGGTGCGGTCGTACAGGGCGTAGCCCGCCTTGAAGCGCGTATAATAGGCGTTGGCGTGCGTGGAGTATGAACCATAGGCCGACACCATCGTGTAGGGGGTCGGGTTGGCGTACAGTTCGCCGACGACCCGCAGGCCATAGCCATGGCCGCGCGTGCCATTGCTCGGGTCCACCGGGTCCAGCTTGATGTTCTGGTAATTGAACCCGATGTAGGCCGCGACATGGATGTCGGGCTCGGCCCATTCGTAACCCACCAGCGCGGAGCCGGACTGCTGGTTGCCGATGATCTTGGTGTCGTCGCTGCGGTATTCGAACGAGCCGACCTGCCCTTCCACGCGGGCGCGCCAGCCGGACGTCTGGTCGAGGTCGCCGGTCAGGGCCGCTGTCACCGACGTGTTGGCGAATATGGAATTGCTGGTGGTGGCCGTCACCGAGGTGTCGATCGCGATGATCGATCCGGGCGGCTGGGCGCTGCCCCCGGAACCATACCCGGACGTCCAGTCCGCCGCCTGGGCCGCGCCGGCCAGGGTCGTCAGGGCCACCGTCGCGCCGGCCAGACGCAGGACGCGCCGCACCGCGGGAACAAGACAACGCGCGTGATCGACCTTGCCGGATATCATCTGCCTGCTTCCCGTCTGGATAACCCGGCAGATACGCGCCAGGTCGAACGATACGCCAATGGGTGCCCGGGAATGGTTAACTGGCCGTTAAGGTTAAGACGAATTTTCACGATTTCGTGAATTAAACACAGTTAACCAAGGACAGTTTCAACGAAAAAACCCGCGCGCCATTCCTGCGGGCGGGTTGTTGCGATCTGCATGGCGACCGGCAAATCTGCCGGACAGTCGCCGGGCGAGGCCTGACGCCGCTTTTCCGCGCGCCGGCCCGCGCCCCCCCAATCAGCCCGTAAGCGGCGGACAGCGGCAATCTGGCGCCAGCGGCGGAAGCGTTCTGGCTGTGACGTTGATGGGAGGAGCCTTCGATCGGAGCGCATGTTCACCGTCCCGATGCCCGGAGAGTGACCGGAGAGCGAAAAGCCAGCATGTCCGCGGGACGCCGGGCGCCTGGCCCGCAACGCTTCGGGCAACAAAAAAGGCGACCCGAAACGGATCGCCTGAGCCTGACGTCGCCTGGACGGCAAAAACCGGTCCAGGAATTAGCGGCGACGGAAGCCGCCGCGCTGTGGCGGGCGTCCGCCGGGGCCACCGGGGCGCTCGTCCTTGTGACGGTAAACCAGGCGGGCCTTGTCCAGATCGTAAGGCGACATCTCGACGGTGACCCGGTCGCCGGCCAGCGTCTTGATGCGGTTGCGCTTCATGCGCCCCGCCGTATAGGCGATCACCTCATGGCCGCCTTCCAGCTGGACGCGGAAACGCGCGTCCGGCAGGATCTCGGTCACGAGACCGTCAAATTCGATCAGTTCTTCCTTGGCCATACAATCTCTTCTCGCATCATGCGGGGAATCCCCCGCCCCTGCATCCGCCCGGAAACGGCCTGCCAGCGCATGCAGGTGAATTACAGATCAACGCAATGGACGGCGGGACAGGCAAAAGCCCGGCGACGTCAGCCCGAGGCGTGGAGCGGGCGCGCAGGGACGCCCGATTGCTTGCCCGCCTATATGGCGCAGATCGGCAACAATATAAAGTGCCTGAGCAATCCGCAGTATCAAATATTTACGGGAGGCGCGCAGAATAGCAGGCCGTCGCCGGCAGGAAGGCGCGCCAGACAGGGCGGGCGCTTTCGCCACGCGCTCCCCCGGGCGCCCAATAGAGACGGCAGGGCAGACGCCCATCACCCGGGGATGCGTCATTTCCTGCCGGACGCGCCGCCCCTTAAATCCATCAGAGGGCCCGCATCTATCCCGCGCCCCCGAGAACTCCGCGTCGCCGGCGACAAAGACCAGCGCCGGCGCGCTGCCGCGTCAGAATCCAGCCCGGCCAGCGCCACCTGACCCAGCGCCATTCGGCGCGCCACGACCACAAGGCCACAAACATGCCGGCCGCGCGCGACTGGCGCATGTGACAGTTTTGGCGCACTCGCGCTGCACCCCCGTCAGGGACGAAAAACGCCAGAGGGGTATGACAGCAATCAACGGGCGCACGCGATCATCACGCCGGAAAGCGCCACGACCCGACGTGCAACGGCCGAACCTGAAATACGCAGATCAAGGCGCGCCCACGCCGCAGCGCGCCGTTCCGAAACGCCCCCCCCGCCATCCACGGAAGGAAACAGCCCCCTACGGAAACGCCCCCTTGCGCCGGAATACTCCGGGCGCCAGGCAAGCCCCGCCTGCCAAGGACAGGGACAGGGACAGGGACACAGGGACAGGATTACGGCCAGGAAAAACCGCTGCGCGCAGCAGCAATCGCGCCGGCGCTTTCGCGACAGGGAAATACGCTCAGCGCTCCCCCTGCGCGAAAGCGGCCCCGGCAGCACTCAGGCAGGCTGCAAGCTTCCGGCCGCCTGCTTGCCGGTGCGCCGGTCAATCTCAACCTCAAAACCAACCTTTTGCCCCTCAATCAGCCCGCGCATGCCCGCGCGCTCAAGCGCTGTCGCATGCACAAATACATCCTTGCCGCCAGTATCCGGCTGAATAAACCCGTAACCCTTCTGCTCATTGTACCATTTGACAGTGCCAGTCTGCATGGGTCGTCCTTTCGATCCATATGCAGGTCAACAGCTTTCAGGACACACAGCAATCAGCCGCAACCGGAAAACCGACCCACACTGCATCTTGTCGCCAATTTTCGTCGCCATCACGCTGGACGACACCTAATCAATAGCAAGCAAAAACACCTGGTTCAAGAACTATTTCTGTAATCACCTTACAAATACTTCATTCGCTCAAGTACATGACGCCGCGCGTTATCCGGGCGCCGCAACCAGGCGGCCCGGCGCGCCCTGCGGCGGCCACTTTGGCGGGCGCGACCCGATGCGCCCGCTGTTGTTGCGGGGCGCGACCCATCTTGCTAGAGGCTGTCGGACGGCCTGAACCATTGCCGGACGTCCGCCGTCCAGGTCCGGCCCATTGCCGCCGCAGGGAGCAGACGCATGAAGTTTCGCAAGACCATGGCGCTGGCCTTCGCCGCGCTTGCGCTTTCGGGGCCGGCGGCTACGGCGGGGGAAGCCCAGCTTTCCGGCGAGGTTCGCGTTGGCGAGCTGAACTCCTATTCAACCCTGCCGTCATTCACGGAGCCGTACCGCAAGGGCTGGAGCCTGGCCGTCGAAGAGATCAACGCCACCGGCGGCGTCAACGGCAAGAAGCTCACCGTGATCTCCCGCGACGACGGCGGCAAGCCGGCCGAGGCGCTCACCGTCGCCAATGAGCTGGTCTCCCGCGAGAAGGCGCAGATGCTGGTCGGCGCCTTTTTCTCCAATGTCGGCCTCGCCGTCAGCGATTTCGCGAAGCAGAAGAAAATCGTCTATCTCGCCGCCGAGCCGCTGACCGACGCCATGGTCTGGTCCAACGGCAACCCCTATACCTTCCGCCTGCGCGCCTCCAATTACATGCAGGCCCGCATGCTGGCCGAGGAAGCGGCGAAACTGCCGGCGAAGCGCTGGGCGGTGATCGCGCCCAATTACGAATATGGCCAATCGGCCGTCGCCGTGTTCAAGAAGCTGCTGTCGGAAAAGCGCCCGGATATCGAGTGGGTCGCCGAGCAATGGCCGCCCCAGGGCAAGATCGACGCCGGCCCGGTCGCCCAGGCCATCGCCGCGGCGAAGCCGGACGCCATACTGAACGTCATGTTCGGCCCGGATCTGGTCAAGCTGGTGCGCGAGGGCAATGCCCGCGGCCTGTTCCGGGATCGCGCCGTGGTCAGCTTCCTTACTGGCGAGCCGGAGTATCTTGATCCGCTCAAGGATGAGGCGCCCGTCGGCTGGATTGTCACCGGCTATCCCTGGTATGACATCAGGACGCCGGAGCACGCGGCGTTCCTGAAGGCCTATCAGGCGCGCTTCAACGATTACCCGCGCCTTGGCTCGATCATTGGCTACAGCGCCATGCACGCCGCCGCCGCCATGCTGCGCAAGGCCGGCTCGACCGACGCCGACAAGCTGATTGAAGCAGGGCGCGGCCTGTCGCTGACCACGCCGTTCGGACCGATCGCCTTCCGCCCCGCCGATCACCAGTCGACCATGGGCGCCTTCGTCGGCGTCACCGGCGTGCGCGACGGCAAGGGCGTGATGATGAACCCGGCCTATCGCAAGGGCGAGGACTATCTGCCGTCCGAAGCCGATGCCGCCAGAATGCGTCCGGCGGACAACTGAGACGCCATGGCCGCAGCCGCCCGGTCTGGCCGCGCGGCCAGCTTTTTCGCCCATGGATGACGCGCGGGACGGGCTGACGCATTGCCTTGACGCAACGCGGCGTCCACCCTGCCTGGAACCATGCCCGTGGATTGGAGCGTGACAGTGGCCTGGCGGACATGAGTTTCTGGATCGCCCAGTTCCTGACCGGCCTTGCCAGCGCCGCGTCGCTGTTTCTCGTCGCCTCGGGCCTGTCGATCATTTTCGGCGTCACGCGCGTGGTCAATTTCGCCCATGGCGCCTTTTACATGGTCGGCGCCTATATGGCCTGGTCGCTGACCGAGCGCCTCGCCGGCGCTTTCGGCTGGTGGGGCGGCGTGCTGCTGGCCGCCGCCGCGGTGGCGGCGCTGGGCGCCCTCGCCGAGATTCTCGTGCTGCGACGCATCTACCAGGCGCCAGAGCTGTTCCAGTTGCTCGCCACCTTCGGCCTCACCCTCGTCGCCGCCGACCTGGTGGTGATGCTGTGGGGGCCGGACGAGCTGGTGGGACGCCGCGCGCCCGGCCTCACCGGCTCCATCGCCCTGTTCGACCAGGTGATCCCGGCGTGGGACCTGTTCCTCATCGTTCTGGGGCCCGTGGCGCTGGGCCTGTTGTGGCTGCTGTTCAACCGCACCCGCTTTGGCGTGCTGGTGCGCGCAGCAACCCAGGATCGCGAGATGGCGGCGGCGCTCGGCGTCAATGAGAAATGGCTGTTCACCGGCGTTTTCGCCCTTGGCGTATTTCTCGCCGCATTGGCCGGCGCGCTGCAATTGCCGCGCGAATCCGTCAACCATCACATGGATCTGCGCATTATCGTCGACGCCTTCGTCGTGGTGGTCATCGGCGGCCTCGGCAGCATCACCGGCGCTTTCATCGCCGCCCTTCTGGTGGCGCAGCTCAACGCCTTCGGCATCCTGCTGTTTCCGAAAATTTCCCTGGTCATCATCTTCCTGGTGATGGCGGCCGTGCTGGCCGTGCGCCCCTGGGGCCTGCTGGGGCGTCCCGACGTCGCCCAGCGCCCGCCCGCCGCCACGTCGGCGCGCCCCTGGCGGCCGCTCGGCGGCGCCGGACGCCTCGCCATGGCGGCGCTGACGCTCGCCGCCATGGCGTTGCCCTTCATCAGCGGCGAATATCTGGTCATCGCCGCCACCGAAACGCTGATCTTCACCATTCTGGCGGTCAGCCTGCACATGCTGCTGTCCGTCGCCGGCGTCGCTTCTTTTGGCCATGCGGCGTTCTTCGGCCTTGGGGCCTACGGCGTGGCGCTGGCTGTGAAAGGACTGGGCCTTGGCATGGGCGCGGCGCTGGCCCTGGCGCCGCTGGCCGGGCTCGTCGGCGCCGGCCTGTTCGCGCTGGCGGCGGCGCGCCTGTCCGGCGTTTACCTGGCGATGCTCACCCTGGCTTTCGCGCAGATCCTCTGGTCCATCGCCTTCCAGTGGGTCGAGGTCACCGGCGGCGACAATGGCGTGCTGGGCTTGTGGCCGACCGGCTTCGCCGCGCAGCCCGCCGGCTTTTACTGGCTCACGCTGGGCGTCGCCGTGCTGGTTATCGGCGCCAGCCGGGTCATCATGTTCTCTCCCTTTGGCTACGGCTTGCGCGGCGTGCGCGATGAGGCGCGCCGGGCCGCCAGCATCGGCGTCCGCCCGGGCCTGATGCGCTGGTGCGCCTTCGCCATCGCCGGAACCGGCGCGGCCGTGGCGGGCGCCCTGTTTGCTTTTCTGAAGGGCAGCGTGTTTCCCGATACGCTGGCCATTCCGGTTTCTGTCGATTCCCTCGCCATGGTGTTGCTCGGCGGCGTGCAGACCACGCTGGGGCCGCTGGTCGGGGCCGTCGCCTACAAGGCGCTGTCGATCTGGCTGCTCAGCCAGACGCAATGGTCGAAGCTGGCGCTCGGCCTGGTGATTCTCGCCGTGGTGTTGGCCTTTCCGCGCGGCCTCGTCGGCGTCGTCAACCAGTGGCGCGATCGCTGGGCGAAACGGCGGCCTGGTTCTGGAGAGCATCCATGAACCCGCCTCCCCTGCTCGCGGCGACCGGCCTCGCCAGGGCCTGGGGCGGCGTGCGCGCCGTGGACGACGTCAGCTTCTCGGTCGCCGCCGGCGAGATCGTGGCGCTGATCGGTCCCAACGGCGCCGGCAAGAGCACCTGCTTCAATCTCATTAACGGCCAGTTGCAGCCGGACGCCGGGCGCGTGCTGCTGTCCGGTCGCGACATCACTGGCGCTGGTCCGGCGCACGCCTTTCGCGCCGGCATCGGCCGCACCTTCCAGATCGCCGCCACCTTCGCCTCCATGACCGTGCGCGAGAATGTGCAGACGGCGCTCGCCGCCGGACGCGGCCAGATCATGCGCCCCTGGGGCGCTGGCCGGAACGTCGCCCGCGATGACGCCATGCGCCTGCTGGCGCTGGCCGGCATGGCCGCCCAGGCGGAGCGGCCGGCGGCGGAGCTGGCTTATGGCGACGTCAAGCGGCTGGAGCTGGCCGTCGCCCTTGCCGGCGCGCCGCGCCTGCTGCTGATGGACGAACCCACAGCCGGCATGGCCCCGGCCGATCGCGCCGACCTGATGCGCACGGCGGTCGCCGTCGCCAGGGAACAAAACATCGGCGTGCTGTTCACCGAGCACGACATGGATGCGGTTTTCGCCCACGCCGACCGGATTCTGGTGCTGGATCGCGGCCGCCTGATCGCCAGCGGCGCGCCGGCGGACGTGCGCGACAATGCGGCGGTGCGCGCGGCCTATCTGGGCGACGGCGTGCTGTTCGCCGCCACCAGCGGCCATCAACCGGACGATGGCAAGTCTTCATGACAGTATTTTTTTGATATAACTGTAATGACCCAGTTTTCCGGGAAGCCCTCTCCGCTTCTCTTCGATGAATATCAAGGAAGCATGCATGGCCGCACAACAAATGCCATCCGGTTCGCCGGTCGCCAGCGAACCGGATGCGGATGGGCTGCGCGTCGACGGGCTCAACGCCTGGTACGGCCAGGCCCAGATCCTGCATGGCGTAAGCCTTGACGTCGGGCCGGGAGAAATCATCGCCCTGCTGGGCCGCAACGGCGCCGGCAAGACCACGACCCTGCGCGCCATCATGGGCCTGGTGCGGCGCAGCGCCCGCCAGCTTGCCTTTTGCGGCGCGGACATCGGCCCGATGCCGCCCTTCGCCATCGCCAGGCGCGGTCTGGGCTATGTGCCGGAGGACCGGCGCATCTTCACCGACCTGACCGTGGACGAAAACCTGGAAGCCGGCCGGCAGCCGCCCCGGCCCGGCGCGCCGCAATGGACGCCCGAGCGGCTGTTCGAGCTGTTTCCCAATCTCGGCCGCATGCGCGGGCGCCCCGGCGGCGCCATGAGCGGCGGCGAGCAGCAGATGCTGGCCATCGCCCGCACGCTGATGGGCAACCCATACATGGTGTTGCTCGACGAACCGGCGGAGGGGCTCGCCCCGCGCCTCGTCGAGGACATGGCGGCGGCGCTGCTGACCCTGAAACGCGAGGGCCTCAGCCTGCTGGTGGCCGAGCAGAACCTGAATTTCGCCCGTCTCCTGGCCGACCGGGCGCACGTGCTCGCCGGCGGCGCAACCCACTTTTCGGGAACCATGGCCGAACTGGACGCCGATCCCGCCGTCCGCGACGCGCTGCTGGCGGTGTGACCGGCGGGCCCCGCCGGAAGCAGGGCGCCGTCTGGCGGCCGGCAAAGCGGTGAAGCGACGCCCCACGCACGATGTCGCCATGGCGAAATCCGCCGGCCTGGCTCTGCCTGGCCCTGACCGCGCCGGCGACACGACCGCCTCCTCCCGCCCCCATGTTTTATCCCGCGCCCCAAACAGGCTAGCCTGACCCGGCGAAGGGGCAGATGCAGCCGGCGCCAGTCGGCCCCCTGCTCCCCTGGCAGCAGGCGCCCTGGCTTGCCTGCGTCTGGTCGGGCGCTGCGGGCGGCTTTCTGCGGCTGGCAGTTGGAGAGTGTTTTGACGGGTAACCTGACAGACATGCCGCCGGTCCCGCACGGCCACGCGGCGCCGGCGAACTGGATCCGGGAACTGGCGCGCATGCAGCCCGCTCGCTGGCCGGTCGGGCTGTCGATCCGCGCCGCGATCACCATCGGCGCGCCCTTCATCGTCGGCGTGGCGACGGATTCCACCAGCGACTGCATGTGGATCGCCATGGGGGCGCTGATGCTTGCCTCTGGCGAGCGGCGCGCGCCCTACAGAACGATCTTCAGGCAGGTTCTGATATCCGCGCCCATCGGCGCCGCCGGCTATCTGGCTGGCTACCTGGGCGCGCTGCCCTGGGCCGCTGTTGTCGTCGCCATGATGCTCATTGGCTTTATGGCCGGGATCGTCAGCAGCTATGGCCAGGCTTTCTCGGCCGGCGCCCTTCAGGTCCTGCTCACCGCCGGCATCGCCATCGGCATTCCGGCCATAGATCCATACTGGCGTTGCTCCCTGATGTTTCTTGGCGGCGCCGCCGCCTACGCCTGCCTGCTGGGCGTGGAGGCGCTGCTGGCGCGTCGCCAGCGCCAGCGCCATATCCTGGCGGATCTGATCAACGCCGCCGCCAGGTTGGCCCGCGCCCGCGCCGCGCCCGCGCCGGAGGCGGAGATCGAAGCGGCGCGGCGCGCTGTCACCGATGGGCTGGGCGCCGCCTGTGAGGCGCTGATCGACAGCAACGGCCTGTCCAGCGGCGGCGCCGGCGAACCTGCCGCCCACGGCGCGATCCTGCAGGCCGTCGACCAGCTGTTCACCGTCATATTGTCCAGCGACAGCCCCGAGGCGCTGAACGCCGCCGCGGGCCAGCTTGCCGACCTGGCCGCGGCCATGGCAAGCGGAACGCTGTCGCCGCCCGCCATCAGCTCCGGCGCGCCGGCCGGCCCGCTTTTGGGCGCGGTGGCGGCGTTGCAGGCCGCGTGGCAGGCCGCAGGCGCTGGCGCGCCCGGCCAGAACGCCGCCGCCCCTGACGGCGCGCCCGCCAACGCCAGGGCCGGGCGGCGCTTCACCATCAGCGTAATCCTCGATCGTCTGGCCTGCGGGCGGGAAACGGTCATGTCCGCCCTTGCCCTGGCGCTTTGCCTTGGCCTCGCCTACGCCACGCGCTGGTTCAATGACGCCAGCCACTGGTACTGGGTTCCGTTGACCGTCGGCATTGTCATGAAGCCCGACTTCGGCTCCGTGTTCACCCGCGCGGTGTTGCGTGGCGTCGGCACGGTCGGCGGCGTGCTGATTGGCGCCGCCGCCCTGATTTTCATCCCCAAGGGTCTGCTGCTGGCGCTGCTGACGGTCGCCCTCGCCGCGACGCTGCCCTGGGCCAAACAACGTTCTTACGCGGTGCAAACCGTCGTGCTGACGCCGCTGGTCCTCATTCTCATCGACCTTGCCCACCCTGGCCTGAAGAACATTGACTATGGCCTCCAGCGGGTGGTCGACACGCTCATTGGCTCCGCCATTGTCCTGGCCTTCGGCTATTTCCCCTGGCGCAGGGGCCAGCAGCGGCAGGTGGCGCACGCTTTCCATGCGGCGCGCGCCGGCATCGCCGACTGCCTGCGCGCCACCATTTCGGCGCAGGGCCGCCAGCAGGCGGTTGTGGCCCGCCGGCGCCGGGCCGCCTACGGCGCGCTTTCCAACCTGCGGGTCCAGCTCCAGCGCTCCATGGCCGAGCCGCCGCCGGCCGGCCGCGAAGCGGCGGCGTGGCTGCCGCTCGTCGCCTGCGCCGAGCGGATCTGCGACGGCATCACCATCTGGTCCACCCAAGAGCCGGCGCCGCTGGCCGATGGCGACGCGCGCACGGTCGCGCGCCTTGCCGACGCCATCGACGGCCAGGTCAGCCCGGCCGACGCCGCCAGGCTGACGTCGACCGACCCCGCGGTTAAGGCGCTGGTTGCCGGCGTCTCCGCCGAGCTGGGACGCCTTGACCGGCTGACAGAGGTGAAAAACGCGCCAGCGGCGTCGGGACCGACGTTTCCCGCCAGGCCGGAGGTTCCCAGGCCCGAATTTCCAGGACCGGAGTTTCCAGGACCGGAGTTTCCCCCGGCCGGCAAAGCAGGGTAGAAAAAATTTTCGCCGCCCTGCCCCGAAGCAGAATGGATTCGTTCTATTTCACAGCCCATGCGCCAATTTAAAATCTTTTCCCACACGTGATCGGGAAATTATTGAGCAGCGCGGCTTGCCTGTGTTACCCCTCCTGCTCCGCCATGGGCCTGGACGTTCCGGGCGTGGCGACGCGGCCCGTGTCCGCCAGTTCGTGGATGAAAGATGAGCAATTTCTATACGGAAAAAGTCCTTGCCGTTCGCCACTGGAACGACACGCTGTTCAGCTTCCGCACCACCCGGAACGACGGCCTGCGCTTCCGCAATGGCGAATTCATCATGATCGGCCTGCCGGTGAACGGAAAGCCGCTGCTGCGCGCCTATTCCATCGCCAGCGCCAATTATGACCCGGAGCTCGAATTCTATTCCATCAAGGTTCAGGATGGCCCCCTCACCTCGCGCCTCCAGCACCTGAAGGAGGGCGACGAGATCATCGTCGGCCGCAAGCCGACGGGCACGCTCGTGCTGGACAATCTGGAAAACGGCCGCAACCTGTATCTGCTCAGCACCGGCACCGGCCTCGCGCCATTCGCCGGCCTGATTCGCGATCCGGAGATTTACGGCCGCTACGACAGGGTGATTCTCACCCACGGCTGCCGCTTCGTCTCCGAGCTGGCTTATGGCGAAAAGCTGGTGCAATCCGTGCTGGAGGATGAATTCCTCGGCGAGGACGCCCGCGAGAAGCTGCTGTATTACCCCACGGTGACCCGTGAAGCCTTCCGCAACACCGGCCGCCTCACCGAGCTGATGCAGAGCGGCAAGCTGTACGACGACCTTGGCCTCGCCCCACTCTCGGCGGAGGAAGACCGCGCCATGATCTGCGGCAGCCCGCACATGCTCGCCGACCTGAAGACCATGCTGCTGGAGGCAGGCTTCGCCGAAGGCAACCACGGCGAGGCCGGCCAGTTCGTGGTCGAGAAGGCGTTCGTGGAGAAGTAAGCGGCTCCGCGGCCGCCGTGACGCGGCCGCCGGACTGGAGCATTTCCGGTGCGAACCAGTTCACCAGAAATGCTCCATCTGTTTGATTGACGCATTTTCTTCACGAAAAGTGGGCCCTTTTCCCGAAAAGGCTCCGGGAACAGAAAAACGCCAGCCCGTTGGGCTGGCGTTCTGGTTTCCAGGCCTGCCCGGGAAGCCTTGCTCAGGAGGCAAGCGCCGCCCGCATGCCGACTTTTGCGGCCTCGTATTGCGCCGCCATTTCGTCCACCAGCGCCGCCACCGGCTCCACCCGGTTGACGCCGGAAACCGAATGACCGGCGCTGCGGATGTCCACCCAGCGCTTCGGGCCGGACACCTGCGAGCCGCCGCCAAACATTTCTTTCGCCGTCTGGGCGCTGACCTGTTCATCGAGCCGTTCCGGATCGAGCCCGGCGGCCACGATGGACGGGCGCAGCATGTTGGTCTGCAGACCGGTGAAAGCCTTCGTCAGCACCACGTCGTCCATGGAGGACGACACCAGCATCTGCTTGTAGGCGTCCGCCGCCATGCTCTCGTGCGTGGCGATGAAGCGGGTGCCCATGTAAGCGAGATCGCAGCCCAGCGCCTCCGCCGCCAGCAGCGAGGCGCCGTCGGTGACGCCGCCGGCCAGCACGACCGGTCCATCGAACATGGCCCGCACCGCCCGCACGAAGGCGAAACCGTTCATCCAGCCGGTCTGGCCGCCGGCGCCGGCGGTCAGCAGCACCAGGCCATCGGCCCCCGCCTCCAGCGCCTTCTCCGCATGCTTCACCGTCGCCACGTCAGCCAGCACCAGCGCGCCGATGTCGTGCAGCGGCTTCACCACCGCCGCCGGCGAACCAACGCTGGTGATGACCATTTCCACCCGGTTGCGCACCAGGCAGGCCAGATCATCCTGCATGCGCGGCTGGCGGATAATGAGGTTGGGGCACCAGGGCGCGTAAGCAGCCCCACCCGCGGCGGAGCGCGCGGCGATATCCTGGAGCCACTGGTCCAGCTCCTCCACCGTGCGGGCGTTGGCGGTGGGGAACGAGCCCACCACGCCGCTACGGCAGGCGGCGACCACCAGGTCTGGCCCCGAAACGCGCAGCATCGGCGCGGCGATGACCGGCAGACGCAGCCGGCCGCGAATCTTGCTGTCGAGCATTGCGTTATCCCACCATGCGCTGCTGGCCGGCCCAGTAGCGGGCGCGCAGCACTTTCTTGTCGACCTTGCCCACGGGGGTCACCGGCAGCGCGTCGATGAACTCCACGGATTTCGGCGCCTGGGTGGAGCCCTTCTTCTGTTTCACCAGAGCGATCAGTTCCTCATCACTCACATCGCCGCCAGCCTTGCGCACCACCAGCGCCTTCACCGCCTCACCCCATTTGGCGTCCGGCACGCCGATCACCGCCGCCATGGCGACGGCGGGATGGCTGGTGATGGCGTCCTCCACCTCGCGCGGATAAACGTTGAAGCCGCCAGTGACGATCATGTCCTTCATGCGGTCGACAATGTAGAGATAGCCGCGCTCGTCGGCCCGGGCCACGTCGCCCGTGTGCAGCCAGCCGTGACGGAACACCTCTTCCGTCTGCTCCGGACGCTTCCAGTAACGGCCCATCACCTGCGGCGCGCGCACGCAGATTTCGCCGGCCTCGCCCGGGGCCACGCGCTCGCCGTCCTCGTTGAGCAGCGCCACGTCGCAATTGGACAGCGGGAAGCCGCAGGAGGCGAACAGCTCCGGCCGCGCCGGGTCGTGATCCGCCTTGCGCAGCACCGACACCGGGTAGCACTCGGACTGGCCGTAGAGCTGCGAGAACACCGGGCCGATGCGCTCCAGCCCCTCCACCAGCCGCGTCGGCGACATGGGCGAGGCGCCATAGAGCAGCAGTTCCAGCGACGACAGATCGGTTTTGGCCAGCGCCGGATGGTCAAGCAGCACGTAGATCATCGTCGGCACCAGCAGGGTGAAGTTGATGCGCTGGCGTTCGATGGTCTGCAGCACCCGCTCCGGGTCAAAACTCTTCATCAGCGTCACCGAGCCGCCGCGCATCAGCGTCGGCATCACCTTGGTGCCGGCCACGTGGCTGATGGGGGCGACAGCCAGATAATGGGGCGTGTCCGGCAGTTCGAAATCGGCGAGGATGGCCGGGCTGATGGCTGCGGCGCTGCGGTGGTCGCGCCAGACGCCCTTGGACTTGCCGGTGGTGCCGCCGGTGTAGCCGATGACGCAGGCGTCGTCCGGGCGGGCCAGATCGCGCGGCGTGGTCGCGCCGATCGCCGCGGCGGCGGCCATCAGGTCAATGCCATAATCCGCCTTGCCGATGGTCAGCACATGGCGCACGCCGCTGGCCTTCTGCGCCAGATCGGCGCCGCGCGCCGCGTAGGTTTCCGCGTCCACCACCAGAACCTGGATTTCAGCGTCGGCCAGCTGGTCCAGATGGTCCTCCAGCGAACCGAGCGGATGCAGCGGCGTGGTGCACAGGGCGGACGCCTGCGCCGCCTGGGTGAGGCACCAGGTTTCCCAGCGGTTCGAGGTGAGCGCCGCGACGCCGGCGCCGCGCGCCAGCCCCAGCCCGGCCAGCACCGCCTGCATCCGTCCCAGCATGTCGATGACATGGGCGTAGGAGATGGCGCCCCCGTCAGTGACAAAGGCGGTGCGATCGGGATACCGCCCCAGCGCGCGCAGGGTCTGGGCGCCGATGGTGGGCTGCGCGTTCAGGTAGCTCATGCGTTTCTTCCCGGAAGAGATTGTTTCATCGTTGATGATGTTGAGGCCTTTTTCGCCCGGCGGCGCGCCTGGGGCAATGTGAATTTTGCCCACGCGCCCGGCTTGTCCTCCGGCGCGGAAGCAACGACGTTACCAGACAAAGAGGAAGCGTCATGATCAAGCAGCTCAATCGTATCGATATCGCCGTGACCGATCTGCCCGGGGCCTGCGCCGCGTACGCCGACCTGTTCGGCGTAACGCCGCACGCGCGCGCCGCAGACAGCGCCAGGTTCCGCCTCGCCAACACCGACGTGTTGTTGCAGGCCGCCGGCGCCATCCTCCCGCATTCTGGCGGAGAAGGACTTTGCGGCGTGGCGTTTGGCGTGGACGACCTGGAGCGCGCCGCCAGGCTGCTGGACAATCGCGGCGTGGCCTGGACCCGGGAGAGCGGGCCGGACGGGCCGCGCCTGCGCCTCGACAGCGCCGCCAGCCACGGCGCGCCGGTGACGCTGGAGCCGGTTCCGGCCCGCGATACGCGTCGTGAGGCTGAAACCGGGCTTGCCGGCGCGGGCGCCGTTGTCGGCGTCGACCATCTGGTGCTGCGTTCGGCCAATCCCACCCGCGCCATGGCCTTCTGGGGCGCGCGGATGGGCCTGAGCCTGCGCTTCGACCGCACGTTCCCGCAGATGGGCGCGCGCGTCACCCTGTTCCGCTGCGGCGACATGAAGATCGAGGTCGCAAGCCGCGAGGACCCGGCAAAGGCGGAGCAGGACGATGAGCTGTGGGGCGTCTCCTGGCGCGCCGCCGACATCGCCGGCCTGCACGCCCGCCTCGCCGGCGGCTTCGATCTGTCCGAAGTACGGCGCGGCCTGGAGCCGGGCACGGCGGTGTTCACCATCCGCAACCGCACCCATGGCGTGGCGACCATCGCCATCGGCGCGCGCCAGCTTGAGGCGTGAGGCCAGGCGGCGCCCCTGAGGCGGCCGGGCTGTCGGGCGGCGCCCCTGGCCAAACGTCGCTGTCCCAGGCTCCGCCGGCGTGATTGTCAAGCAAGTGTTAGATAGATATAGAGCCTCCCAGACCAGAGCCGGCCTGCCCCTGGCACGCCGGGGCGCTCCGTCCGTCACGACGCGGCGCTGGAAACGCCAGACAGGAAAGCCGCCATGAGCCAGTTTGCCCTCGCCAACGAGCCTGAAGACGTCGCGATGTTCCGCGAGACCGCCCGCCGCTTTTTCGAGCGCGAGTGCGTTCCGCATGTGGAGCGCTGGGAAGACCAGGGCATCGTCGATCGCGAGATCTGGAACAAGGCGGGCGAGTATGGCCTGCTCTGCGCCTCGATCCCGGAGGAGTACGGCGGAGCCGGCGGCAACTTCCTGCACGAGAAGGTGCTGGTTGAAGAACAGGTGAAGGCCGGCGTCGGCGGCTGGGGCAACTCGGTGCACTCCGGCATCCTCGCCCATTATGTTTATGGTTACGGCAACGAGGAACAGCGCCATCGCTGGCTGCCGGGCATGGCCTCGGGCGAACTGGTCGGCGCCATCGCCATGACCGAGCCGGGCACCGGCTCCGACCTGCAGGGCGTCAAGACCACTGCCCGCCGCGAGGGCGACGAATACGTCATCAACGGCCAGAAAACCTTCATCACCAACGGCCAGACCGCCAACCTGATCTGCGTCGTCGCCAAGACTGATCCGACGCTGGGCGCCAAGGGCATCTCGCTGATCATGGTCGAGGTCGACAAGGTCCAGGGTTTCCGTCGCGGCCGCAACCTCGACAAGATCGGCCAGCACGCCGCCGACACCTCCGAGCTGTTCTTCGACGACGTGCGCGTGCCGGTTTCCAACCGCCTCGGCGAGCGCGAGGGCATGGGCTTCATCCATCTGATGCAGCAGCTGCCGCAGGAGCGCCTGATCATCGCCGTGCAGGCCGTGGCCGCCATGGAGCGCGCCTATGAGCTGACCGCCGAATACGTCAAGGACCGCAAGGCGTTCGGCAAGACCATCGCCGACTTCCAGAACACCCGTTTCAAGCTGGCGGAAGTGAAGACCCACGCCCGCGTCGCCCGCGCCTTCGTCGAGCACTGCACCGCGCTGGTGCTGGAGAAGAAGCTCGACGTGGAGACCGTGGCCATGGCCAAGTGGTGGACCACCGACACCCAGGGCAAGGTCATGGACGAGTGTCTGCAGCTGTTCGGCGGCTACGGCTACATGCGTGAATACCCGATCTCCCGCATGTGGACCGACGCCCGCGTGCAGCGCATCTACGGCGGCGCCAACGAGATCATGAAAGAGCTGATTGGCCGCAATATCTGACGGCCAGCTTTTCCGGCGCGGCGTCGATCGCCGCGCCGGCCCGGACCGCCGGCGGCTTGTCACAAGCCCTGGCGGCCCTTTGCGACAAGCGCCCCCGGCGCCAGCGACATCAGTCGCGGCGGAAGGGAGAAGCGCACAGGGAAGAAACAGTTCCACGGAGACCGGCGGCGCGCTGCCCGTTTCCGCGCGCCAGCGCATTTCCGAAAAGTCGAAGCTGCTTTTCGCAAGGAAAAATGCGCCCAAGCAAAGGCATGTCGCGGAAGCGAGACGTCACGATACGCGCCGGAAAAGGCGCGCTGGGGGAACTGATGAACCAATTCAGAAAGCGCCTGCTCGGCGCTATCGCCGTGCTGGCTTGCGCCGCGCCGCTGGCCGCGAAGGCCGAAATCTCTGATAACGCCGTCCGCATCGTCGTCATGAACGACCAGTCGTCGGCCTATTCCGACACCTCCGGCAAGGGCTCGGTGGTCGCCGCCCAGCTGGCCATCGATGATCACAACGGCAAGGCCGCCGGCAAGCCGGTGGAGCTGATCTCCGTCGATCACCAGCTGAAGGTCGACGTCGCCCTCGCCCACGCCCGCAAGCTGATCGACCAGGACAAGGTCGACGCTTTCGTCGACATGGCCAATTCAGGCGTGTCGCTGGCAATCCAGAAGCTCGCCCAGGACACCAACCGCGTCGCCCTGCATGTCGGCTCGGCCCACGCCGATCTCTACGGCAAGGCCTGCTCGCCCAACGGCGCCCTGTGGCTGTACGACAGCTATTCCCTGGCCAAGGGTCTGGCGAAGGCGCTGCTGGACGACACCCACAAGAACTGGTTCCTGCTCACCGCCGACTACGCGTTCGGCCACGCCATGCAGGACGACATGACCCGCACGCTGAAGCAGGACGGCGGCAAGGTCGTCGGCGCCGTGCGCGCGCCGCTCGCCACCAACGATTATTCGTCGTTCCTGATGCAGGCCATGGGCGCGGACGCCCAGGTGCTGGCCCTGCTCAACGCCGGGGCCGACACCACCAACTCCATCAAGCAGGCGGCCGAATTTGGCGTCACCCGCAAGGGCGTCAAGCTGGCCGTGCCGATTTTCACCATCATCAACGCCAAGGGCATCGGCTCCGAGCTGGCCCAGGGCGCCGTGTTCCTCGCCGGCTATTACTGGGACGCCGACGACGCCAGCCGCGCCTTCTCGAAGCGCTACGAAGCGAAAATGGGCCGCCCGCCGGCGCACACCCAGGCCGCCGTCTACAGCGCCGTCGCGCACTATCTGAAGGCGATCGACGCCGGCAATACGGATGAGGCGAAGGCCGTGATGGCGAAAATGCGCGAACTGCCGATCAACGACTTCATGACGAAGAACGGCAGGCTGCGCGAGGACGGCCGCGTCATCCGCGACATGCTGCTGCTGGAAGTGAAGGCGCCGTCCGAGGTCAGGTCCGAATGGGATCTGGCGAAGGTCGTGCGCAGCATCCCGGGCGACGAGATGATCCGGCCGGTGAACGAGGGCGGTTGCCCGCTCATCAGGTAAGCGCGACGACATCAGGCGATCCGCCAAGCCGGCGGATCGTTCCCCTGACCGCATGACGCCTTGCGCAACGCCTGCGTTCGTGCTTGTCAACGCCCAGACGGAAAGGCGGCCGCCGCCCGGTTGCCGCCGATCCATCACGCGCAGCCCGCGCCAACAAATCCCGTGACCTTCGGAACCGTGAGGGGGCCCAAGTGACGCATCCATCCATTCACGCCAGGACCAACCCGGACAAGCCGGCCTACATCATGGCCGCCACGGGCGAAACCGTGACCTATGGCCAGCTTGAGGCCCGCTCCAACCAGGTGGCCCAGCTTTTCCGCTCCCTCGGCCTGAGGCCGCAGGATCACATGGCGTTCGTGCTGGAGAACAGCGCCCGCTTCTATGAGGTGGCGTTCGGCGCCCAGCGCGCCGGCCTGTACTACACGGCCATCTCCACCCATCTTCAGCCGGAAGAGATCGCCTATATCGTCGGCGATTGCGGCGCGAAGGTCTTCATCACCTCGATCAGGTTCGCCGACCGCGCGGAAGAACTGCGCAAGCGCCTCAGCCCCGACACCGTGTGCCTGATGATCGGCGGCGTTGTCCCTGGCTTCCAGTCCTTCGAGGACGCGGTGAAGGCCATGCCGGAGACGCCGATCGCCGACGAGGTGACCGGCCCGGACATGCTCTATTCCTCCGGCACCACCGGCCGGCCGAAGGGCGTGAAGAAGCCGTTCGAGAATACGCCGATCACCCAGCTGAACCCGTTCCTGAACGCTCTCGTCGGCACGATGTGCGGCGCCAACAGCGAGACGGTCTACCTGTCGCCGGCGCCGCTCTATCACGCGGCTCCGATGCGCTTCAACATGATGATCATGTGCTATGGCGGCACCTCGATCATCATGGAGAAGTTCGACGCCGAGGAGTATCTGCGCCTTGTCGAGAAGTACAAGGTGACCTTCTCGCAGCTCGTGCCCACCATGTTCATCCGCATGCTGAAGCTGCCCGACGCCATCCGCACGAAGTACGACATCTCCTCGCTGAAGAGCGCCGTGCACGCCGCCGCGCCCTGCCCCGCCGACGTCAAGAAGGCGATGATCGCATGGTGGGGGCCGATCATCCTGGAGTACTACGCCGGCTCCGAGGGCAATGGCGTCACCATCATCAACTCGCAGGAAGCGCTGGAGCGCCCCGGCTCCGTCGGCCGCGCCCTGGTCGGCGAGATCAAGATTGTCGGTGAGGACGGCCAGCTGGAAGGCCCGGGCGACATCGGCCAGATCTATTTCGCTGGCGCGCCTGAGTTCAGCTATCACAACGATCCGGAGAAGACGAAAGGCGCCTACAACGAGCACGGCTGGTCCTCGCTCGGCGACGTCGGCTACCTGGACAAGGACGGTTATCTGTTCCTGACCGACCGCAAGTCCTACATGATCATTTCCGGCGGCGTGAACATCTATCCGCAGGAGACCGAGGACGCGCTGATCGGCCACCCGGCCGTCACCGACGCCGCCGTGTTCGGCGTGCCGAACGCGGAAATGGGCGAGGAAGTGAAAGCTGTCGTGCAGCCGGCCGACGGCTATGAGGCGGGGCCGGAACTGGCCGCCGAGCTGATGGCGTATTGCCGCACGAAGCTGTCGCCCATCAAGTGCCCGAAGAGCATTGATTTCGACCCAGAACTGCCGCGCACCCCGACCGGCAAGCTGATGAAGCGCATCCTGCGCGACCGCTACTGGCCGAAAGAGGCCAAAGGCCCGGCCGCTGTCGCCTGATTTTGTCTGGACAACACCGCCACACGGACGCCCGGAGACCACGTCTCCGGGCGCAACCGTATCAGTATGAATGACGAACGAAGTTAATGCGCGGAGCGTACAGTTCGCGAGGCAGCAGCAGCTCTCTTATGTGCGGCGGCAACGTGCATGATTCTCCAGCAGCGGCCGGGAACTGATAATGCCCGCTCTCATTGCTCCAGCTAGTTAGCGCGCCATCTGCAAAATACAGATGGCCGGCGAACAGCACCCGCTGCTGGCGCGCCAGGCCCGCATGCCCCGCGACCTTCGGCGGCCCGCCCACGCGTTTGTGCAGGTCAGACACGCCGCAAACAACTTCTCCCACAGCATCTTCAGGCAGTACAAAGACATAGAGGCCATCCGGCACGTGGCGTCGCCCCGTGGCCGACTCCTCCATCCGGTATGGTCGCACTTCATCGTTAACGTCTTTTCTCAGAAAAAATATCGCGTCCGGCGCGGCATTGGCCTGAACCCTCCCGGCAGCAACTTCGACAATGCCTCTGAAGCTCTGCGCGGCGCATTCCTGCTGAAAAGCCCTGCGCACATCGTCATACCTGTCATCTCCCGGCGGGAAGGGCAGCCGCTCTGAGCTGGCCGACGGGCTGCGTTGAACGCGCATCCCGCCACCGTGAACAGCGCCACGAACTTCGGCGGCGTCATCAACCCTGTCAGACCGCACTGCGGCTGCCGCATCCCTGGGCCAACACGCCTCAAAAACATCAGGCCAACACGCCTCGAAAATATCATGAAACCAACCCATAAATATGCTTTCCCAGATGAATACACAAAATACATTGCAATCATTATAATATATGATCATTTACAATGGTAAATAATACACAATTATAAACTGACCTAAATATCGTCTTGCAAAACTCCATATAACACCAGCAACAGATCGTTCATCTCCTGTCGTCCCCGCCGGCGCCGACGCCGCCGTGTTCGGCGCGCCGAACGCGGAAATGGGCGAGGACGTGAAGGCTGTCGTACAGCCGGCCGACGGCTATGCGGCGGGGCCGGAACTGGCCGCCGGACTGATGGCGGATTGCCGCACGAAGCTATCGCCCATCAGGCGCCCGAAGAGCATTGATTTCGACCCAGAACTGCCGGGCGCCCCGACCGGCAAGCTGATGAGGCGCATCCTGCGCGACCGCTACTGGCCGAAAGAGGCCAAGGCCCGGCCGCTGTCGCCTGATCCGGCGACGTGGCGCGATATGCAAACGCCCGGGGCAACCGGGCGTTTTTTATTGTCCACCCCAAAAACGCGCCCTGCCACGCGCTCCGCGAATAGGCGTTATCGCCAGCATTCCCAGCCAAGTACTGGCGTGTACCGCCATTCAGATATATCGTCGGCGACCACAATGACTGGGCACGGCGGCGCGCTTCAACACGGCGCGGCGGTTGATGCGCGCCCAGCAAAGGTCTGCAGGAGAGACGCCATGGCCGGAAGCCAGTTGCCGCCGTTCCATAAACTGAATTTCATGCCGCGCGACATCGATCTCGAGCGGCGCGCCGACGGCTCCATGGTCATGCGCCAGCGCATCCCGCTCAAGGCTTATGAGCAGCACATCCCGGCGTTTCTCGCCCAGTGGGCCGCCGAGACGCCGGACGCGGTGTGGCTGGCCCAGCGGCGCGGCCCCGATCGCGCCTGGGACAATGTGACCTACGGCGCGGCGAAACAGCGGGTCGACGCCCTGACCCAGGCGCTGCTCAACCTCGGCCTGGGCGAAGACCGCCCGGTGATGATCCTCAGCGGCAATTCGATCGAGCACGCGCTGATGACCCAGGCGGCGATGCAGGCGCGCCTGCCGGCGGCGCCCGTGTCGCCCGGCTATTCGCTGATGAGCCAGGACTTCACCAAGCTCAGGCATGTGTTCAACCTGCTGACGCCCGGCGTCATCATGGTGCAGGACGGCCCGGCTTTCGCCCATGCGCTGAAGGCGCTGGACCTCACCGGCGTCACCATCGTCCATGTGGAGCGCCCGGCGCCTGGCGTCGACAGCGTGGCCTACGCCGACTGGGAGAAGACGCCGGTGACCGGCGCCGTGGCGGAATCCATCGCCGCCATCAGGCCCCAGACCGTCGGCAAGCTGCTGTTTACCTCCGGCTCCACCGGCATGCCGAAAGCCGTCATCAACACCCAGGAAATGATGGCCGCCAACGTCGCCATGGGCCAGCAGGCCTGCCCGCGCGACCCGGCCGAAACCCGGCGCACGGTGCTGGACTGGCTGCCCTGGAACCACACCATGGGCGGCAACTCGACGTTCCATTCGGTGCTGGCGGACGGCGGCTCGTTCTACATTGACGACGGCCGGCCGCTGCCCGGGCAGTTCGACGAAACCATCCGCAACCTGCGCGAGATCTCGCCCACCTACTACGGCAGCGTTCCGGCCGGCTTCGCCGCGCTGGTGTCGGCCATGGAGCGCGATCCCGAACTGTGCAAGGCGTTCTTCAAGAACCTGCGCCAGCTCGGCTACGGCGGCGCCACCCTGCCGGACGACCTCTACACCCGCATGCAGAACCTGGCGGTGCAATACACCGGCAAGCGCTACGTGTTCTCCACCGGCTGGGGCTGCACCGAGACGGCGCCGACCGCCACCTATACCTATTGGGAGACGGAGCGCGTCGGCCTGATCGGCCTGCCCTTCGCCGGCATGGAGCTGAAGATGGTTCCGGTCGGCGACAAATACGAACTGCGCCTGCGCGGCGTCACCGTCACTCCCGGCTACTACCGCCAGCCAGAGCTGACGGAAAAGGCGTTCGACGAGGAGGGCTTCTACAAGATCGGCGACGCCGGCGTGTTCGTCGACCAGAACCGCCCGGAGGAAGGCCTGGTCTTCGCCGGCCGCGTGGTCGAAGACTTCAAGCTGATGACCGGCACCTTCGTCCACGTTGGCTCGCTGCGCGTCGCCGCCGTGGCCGCCATGTCGCCCGCGGCGCAGGACGCGGTGGTCGCCGGCCAGGATCAGGACTACATCGCCCTGCTGGTGTTCCCGAACGTCATGGCCTGCCGGCAGATCGCCGGGCTGCCGGACGCCGGCGCCGAAGAGCTGATCCGTCATCCGGCGGTGATCGCCACGGTGCGCGACGGCCTCAAGGCCTACAATGCGGAAAATCCTGGCTCCAGCACCCGCATCGCCCGCGCCCTGCTGATGTCCGAGCCACCCTCTGTCGACGGCAACGAGATCACCGACAAGGGTTACATCAACCAGCGCGCCACGCTGGAGCGTCGCAACGATCTGGTGCAGCGCCTGTTCGCCAGGCAGCCGGATGCGGACGTAATCGTGCTCGACGCCCGCACCCTGCCGGAAGGCGCGCAGGTGGCGGCGGAGTAAGCCGCCGGAAGCCGAACGGACCCTGAACGGACAAAGGGCGCTCCAGCGAGCGCCCTTTTTCATGTCCGCCCACCCTGTCCGGTCAGGGCAAGACGACCTTCAATGCCCGGTAAACCGCGCCGGGCGCTTCTCCAGAAACGCCTGCACGCCCTCGGCGAAGTCGCTGGCGCGGCCGGCGGCGCGCTGGAACTGCCGCTCCAGGTCGAGTTGCTCCTCAAAGCTGTTCCCGCTCGATTCCGCGTAGAGCCGGCGGATCAGCCCCAGCGCCACGGTCGGGCCATTGGCCAGTTCGCGCGCCAGCTTCATCGCCTCGTTCAGCGCCTCGCCGTCATCGACGACACGGTTGATCATGCCCCATTCCAGCGCCTTTTCAGCCGGCAGGCGCTCGCCCAGCAGCGACAGCTCCAGCGAGCGGGCGCGCCCCACCAGCCGCGGCAGCAGCCAGCTGGAGCCGCAGTCCGGCGCCAGGCCGATGCGGCGGAACGCCTGCATGAAATAGGCCGAGCGGACAGCGACGATCAGATCGCCCATCAGCGCGAAAGCCATGCCGCCGCCCGCCGCCGGCCCGTTGACCGCCGTGATCAGCGGACAGTGCAGGGCGCGCAGCCGGCGCAGGATCGGGTGGTAGGAGGTGTCCAGCACCGCGCCTGCCTCCGGCGCGTCTCCCGACGCGCGCGCGCGCAGATTGGCGCCGGCGCAGAAAGCGCGGCCCTCGCCGGTGAGCACCACGCAGCGCACGCCGTTGGCCGGGTCATCAATGATGTCGAGCGCCTCACCGAATTCGGCCAGCGATTCCGGCGACATGGCGTTGAGCACCTCCGGCCGGTTATACGCCAGCACGGCGACAGGACCCTCCAGGGTCAGCTTCATATATCTGAAGTCCATGGCTTCCTCCCGGGGAGCAGGCCCATTCATGCGGACCGGATTTCCCGTGTTGTCTTTTTTGTTTTGCGGCGTTTTTTCCACGCCGCCGTTGCGCGCCAACCCGGGGATGTTCCGCCGGACAAACCTCAGGCGCCAGACAGCCCGGCCTGTTTCCGCACGCCCAGTCAAACAAAAAGCCCCGGCTTTCGCCAGGGCTTTCCGATCATTCAGGCGCCGCAACTGCAGACTTGCAGACGCGGCCTCATGCCGTCAGCGGCCCTTGAACTGGGCCGGGCGCTTTTCGAGGAACGCCTGCACGCCTTCCGCGAAGTCCTGGGCGCGGCCAGCGGTGCGCTGGGACTGGCGCTCCAGATCCAGTTGCTCCTCGAAGCTGTTGTCGGTCGATTCGATATACAGCTTGCGGATCAGGCCGAGGGCCACGGTCGGGCCATTGGCCAGCTCGGTCGCCAGCTTCAGCGCTTCGTTCAGGGCCTCGCCATCGTCGACGACGCGGTTGATCAGGCCCCATTCCAGCGCCTTCTCGGCCGGCAGGCGGTCGCCGAGCAGCGACAGCTCCAGCGAGCGGGCGCGGCCGATCAGGCGCGGCAGCAGCCAGGTGGAGCCGCAGTCCGGCACCAGGCCAATGCGGCGGAACGCCTGCATGAAGTAGGCCGAGCGGGCGGCGACGATCAGGTCGCCCATCACCGCGAAGCTCATGCCGGCGCCAGCGGCCGGACCGTTAACGGCGGTGATGATCGGGAAAGGCAGATTGCGCAGGCGGCGCAGGATCGGGTGATAGATGGTTTCCAGCGCCGCGCCGGCGTCGATCTTGCCGCCTTCGCGCTTGCCCATGTCGCCCTGCAGGTTGGCGCCGGCGCAGAAGGCGCGGCCCTCGCCGGTGAGCACCAGGCAACGCACGCCGCTGGCGGGGTCTTCAATGGTGTCGAGCGCCCTGGCGAAATCCGCCAGCAGCTGCGGCGACAGGGCGTTCAGCACTTCCTGATGGTTGAACGCCAGGATGGCGACCGGGCCATCAATGGTGAGCTTCATGCGTTCGAGCGTCATGTTTCCTCCCCTGCGACGCGGCCGCAGGGGACCGCGCCTTCCACAATGGCGGACGCCCCGGCAGGAGCGCGCCGCCCGATATCCGCGCCCGGAGGGGCGCAAAACCCGCGCAGGGCAAAATCCGTTCTCACTGAACCGGCTTTTGCCCTGTCGCCCGGGCGCCAGCTTCCGGCGCCGGCCGGCGGGCGCCCTGCCGGAAGATCCTCAGCGCGGCGCCATGCGGATGGCGGCGTCGAGGCGGATGGTCTCGCCGTTCAGCATCGGATTTTCGACGATCTGCACCGCCAGGCTGGCGTACTCGGACGGATTGCCGAGGCGCGACGGGAACGGCGACTGCTGCCCGAGGCTCTTCTGCGCTTCCTCCGGCAGTCCAAGCAGCATTGGCGTCAGGAACAGGCCCGGCGCGATGGTGCAGACGCGCACGCCGTACTGGGCGAGATCACGGGCGACCGGCAGGGTCATGCCGGCGACGCCGGCCTTCGACGCCGCATAGGCGGCCTGGCCGATCTGGCCGTCGAACGCCGCGACCGAGGCGGTGTTGACAATAACGCCGCGCTCCTCGCCAACCGGATCGGCCTCCATCAGGCCCTCCGCCACAAGGCGGATCACGTTGAAGGTGCCAACCAGGTTGATGTTGATCACCTTCTGGAACTGCTCAAGCGGGTGCGGCCCCTTCTTGCCGACCACGCGGGCCGCCGGAGCAACGCCGGCGCAGTTGACGGCGATGCGAACGACGCCGTGGGCCTGCGCGGCCGCCGCGAGCGCGGCGCGGACATCAGCTTCGCTGGTCACGTCGGCGCGCACGGCGATGCCGCCAATGTCGGCGGCGACGGCGCGGGCCCTGTCGTCCTGCAGGTCGATGATGGCGACCTTCGCGCCCTTCGCCGCCAACGCGCGCGCCGTCGCCTCGCCGAGGCCCGAACCACCGCCGGTGACGATTGCGGAAACGCCGTTGATATCCATGCCAGTCTACTCCGTCGCGCGATTGGCGCACGCGCCTTTCGCGTTATTCCATTCCACTGGCCTGTAGCCGATGTGAGGTGGAAGACCAAGAGGCGAAACGATATTGGTCAACGCCGCCGGCGCCCTGATTCTGGCGCGGGCGCCCCGCCATCCGGCAACTTGCAGCGACGGCCGCAGCCCGAAGCACATCCGGCAATCTGTTGATTTTTGTCCGGAATTTTTGCATCTGACGTCGGCTTCCCCCAGGATGCAGGGGTGTTTGCAAATGTCAAATCCGCTCCACTAGCCCATCAACCTATCGTTTGTTAGACTGGCGCAGCGGTACCGTCGCGCCCCCCGCGACCGGACGCTGCTGGCCAGGGCGTTTTCAGGCGCGCCGGAGCAACGGCTCCGCCGGGAAATCGCGTCAGGACAGAAAGACGGCGCGAAGCCCCCGCCTGTTCTGGCGCCGGGTTTCGCCCTGACGCGCCTTTCCCGGGCGCGGCATGGCGCGTAGTGGAGGTTGTATGGCCAGATCGACGGGACGTATGCGCAAGGACAGTGAGCGTGGTTCGGACGCCGGCGCAGCGGAGCGCCGCAAGCAGATTCTGACGGAAGCCGGCAAACTGTTCGCCGCCCGGGGTTTCGAGGGCGCCTCCATGCGGGAGATCGCCGCCGCGACCGGTCTGCTCTCAGGCTCGCTGTACTACCATTTCGCCTCGAAGGAAGAGCTGTTCGTCGCCGTCTACGACGCCAATATCCGCATGGTGTCCGAGGCGGTGCGGAAGGCGATCGAGGGCGTCGAGGGCGCGTGGGCGCGGCTGGAGGCCGCCGCCATCGCCCACTGCGAAACCCTGCTGACCGGCGACCGGACGGCGGTGCTGGATGTAAAATTCCCGCCGAGCCTGCTTGGCGTGCGCCCGCGCCTGATCCAGTCGCGCGACGAGCACGACCGGCTGTTCGACAGCCTGATCGAGCCGCTGGACCTGCCGGAAGACGTCAACCGCAACCTGTTCCGCCTGCACGTGCTTGGCGCGCTCAACAGCGCGGTCATCTGGTATCGCCCGTCATCGCATCTGTCGCCGGCCGACGTGGCCCGCCAGGTCATCGGCGTGCTGCGTTATGTGCGCAAGGGCAACACGCCGGCGACCTGACGGCGTCATTTCGGGGCGGCTTCGCCCCGAACCTGCTCCACCCAGCCCGGGAAATCGCGCAGGACGCTGGCCCGCAGCCGTGGCCCGGCGGCCTCGCTGGCCGGCGGATTACGGGTGCGCTCATAGACCGCGAAGGCCAGCGTGCGGCCGTCCTTCCGGGCCCAGCCCACGAACCAGCCGTGATCCTGGCGGCCATCGGCGGCCTTCGTGACGGCCGATGAACCGGTCTTGCCATGAAGGGTCCAGCCGCCCTCCGCGGCGAACTCAGGAATGATCGCGCGCGTTTTCCCGATGGCCTGCGCCGAAGCCGGCAAATCGTCGCGCAGCAGCCGGCGGACAAACGCCGCCTGCTCCTCCGGTGAAATCTTCAGCGACGACGACAGCCAGGCGTTGGTCAGGCCATTATTCTTCCCCGGATCACCGGAGACATCCTGGTTGCCGTAATTGAACCGGGCGACCCAGGCGCCGAAAGCGCCAGCGCCGTCCCGCGCCGCCAGCCGCTTCACCAGTTCGCGCGAGAACCAGACCACCGAGTCGCGCTCCCAGATCGCCGGATCCACGTCCTTCTGGTCGCGTTTCGGCGCCTTGAACGATGCGTCGTAGCGCCATACCGGATCGTGGGGACCGGTCAGCAGTCCCGTCTCAAAGCCGATCAGCGCCAGCGGAACCTTGAAGGTCGATTCGGGCGCATGACGGGCGCCGCAGTCACCGTCGCGATGCACGCGCGCGCCGCTGGCCACATCGACCACCAGCACGCAACGATCGACGACCTGCGGCGCCGACGCCTTGCCGGCCGGCTGCGCCGAGGCAGGGCCAGCCGCCAGCAGAACCGCCGTCAGAAAACCGCTGGCAAATGCCCCCCGGGCAAATGAACCAGGGTTACGTGAACCGGCGACCTCGCCTTCAGACCGTACTGTGCTCATCGGATGCTCCAGGGATGCTCTCAAAGGGAGTAGCGTCGCAATTGTTCCATCCTGTCGCGTCCCTGGCGTTCCGCCCGTGCGCCGGCGCACGCGGCGCACGCGCAGCTCAGGCCTGCTCGTCAGCCAGCATCTTGCGCAAGGTGGCCTTGTTGATTTTCTCCAGCGTCGATCGCGGCAACTCGGCGACGATCCGCACCTCGTGCGGAACCTTGAAACCGGCCAGCTGCGCCTTGCACGCGGCCATCACCTGGTCGGCCAGATCCGGCGCCGGCTGCTGGCCGGCCAGCGGCAGGATGAAGGCTACCGGCGCCTCATCCAGCATCGGATGCTTTTTCGCCACCACCGCGACTTCGGAGATACCCGGAACCAGCAGCGCCACGCGCTCGATCTCCGAAGCGGCGACGTTCTCGCCGCCCACCTTCAGCATGTCCTTGCTGCGGTCGGCGAAAACGAAGAAGCCGTCCTCCATCAGCGACACCCGGTCGCCGGTGATGAACCAACCGTCCTCGGTGAACGAATCGCGCGTCGCCTGCGCGTTGCCGTCATAGGCGGCGAACAGCGACAGGCCGGGAATGCCCCTGATCTGGAAGTCGCCGGTTTCTCCGGCGCCGAGTTCGACCCCACGGTCGTCAACGATGCGCACGGCGTATTCCGGCGCGCAGCGCCCCATCGACATCGGCCGGCTGTAGCTGTGCAGTTCGCCCACCGTGCCATGGGTGATGGTCTCGGTCATGCCCCACCAGCCCAGGGAGCGCACGCCGAAGTGGGCGTCCCACGGCGCGTCGCACACGCCCACGCCCCAGGCCCGGTAGCTGTGCGGCGGCACGTCATGCGCCATCAGCGCCTTGATGCAGAACGGGATCATCGACGCCCAGGTGCAGCCATGCTTCAGCGACACCGGCCAGAACCGCGAAGCCGAGAATCGCGGCTGCACCACGCAGGTCGCCCCGGCCCACAGGCTCGCCAGCAGCGTGTAGGCCTGGGCGTTGGTGTGGAACAGCGGCATGGTCATCAGATGCGTGTCGCTGGAGCGCAGCTCCTCGTGCACCGCGTTGACCTTGGCGCCCCACAGGGCGTTGGCGTGGGTCCACAACACCGCCTTGGGTCGCGAGGTGGTGCCGGAGGTGAACTGGAGCGAGAACGGCGCCATCGGATCGTGCGCCCGGGCGAGCAGCGCGGCCGGCTCGCCGTCGATGGCGCTGAAGGCGTCGGCCGGCGCGGGACGATTGGCGCCGGCGTCGGCGCCATTGTCGGTTTCGGTCACCGCCAGCCAGCGCAGCCCCCTGCACGCCCCCGCGAGCAGATCAGCGAATTTCGGCTGGGTGATGCCGGCGACGGCGCCGCTGTGATCGGCGAAATAGGTCAGCTCGTCGGCGCTGGAACGGGCGTTGGTGGTCACCGCCACCGCCCCGGCATAGGCGCAGCCCAGCCAGGCCACGATCGATTCCGGACAATTGTCGAGATGCACCAGCACCCGGTCGCCGGGCCGCACGCCCCGGGCCTGCAAACCGGCGGCGAAACGGGCCAGCCGGTTGGCGAACTGGGCGTAGGACCAGGCAAGGCCCGGCCCCTCGAACGGCTCCCAGATGATGAACGGTTTGTCGGCGCTCGCCTGTGCGCGGTAGTCTACCAGGGTGCGGATGTCCTGGCCCGCGAAAGGGTGCCCCAGGCCGGGTCGCAAGGTCGCCATCATGTCCTCCCGCAGCGCGCCTCTTCCAGGCGGGCTGGCCAATGCATAATTTGGCGGACATTACGCCGGACAGGCCCGTAATTGGCAATGGCGGCCCGCCGCGCGCGCCGTGTACGAACCCGGCGCCCGGCGGACCACAGCGAGGTAAACGAAATGAAAACAGTTGCAGTCGTCGTTGGCAGCGTCCGGGAAGGTTCGCTCAACCAGCAGCTTGGCCGCGCCCTGGCGAAGCTGGCGGCGGGGAAGCTGGCGTTCCGCTTCCTGAAGATCGACGATCTTCCCATGTACAATGACGACCTGTGGAAAAATCCGCCGGAGGCGGTCACCCGTTTCAAGCGGGAGCTGGAGGCCGCCGACGCCGCCCTGCTGCTGACGCCGGAATACAACCGCTCCACCTCGCCGCTGCTGAAAAACGCCATCGACTGGGGCTCCCGCCCCTACGGCAAGAGCAGCTGGATGCACAAGCCGACCGCCATCGCCGGCGCCAGCCCCGGCGCCATCGGCACGGCGGCGGGCCAGGCCCACGTGCGCACGACCGCCAGCGCCGCCGGCGCCCTGCTGATGTCGCAGCCCGAACTGTACTTCAGCGCCAAACCCGGCCTGATCGACGCGGACGACGCCATCACCGATGAGGGAACGCGCAAGTTCCTGCAAGGCTATGTCGACGCGCTCGCCGCCCATATTGACCGTCTGGTCCGGTGAGCGCCGGCCCGCGGACGCCCGCCGCCACGGGCGCGGCGCCCGCGGGCGCCGCCTGTCCATCCACGGCGCGCGCTGACGGGGATGACCGCCAGCCGGTGCGGCTCGGCGTCGACGTCGGCGGCACCAAGATCGAGGCGATCGCCCTTGCCGCCGATGGCCGGCAGCTGGCGCGCCGGCGCGTCGCCACCCCGCGCCACGATTATGAGGCCGGGATCGCGGCCATCGCCGCGCTGGTGGCGCAGGTGGAGGCCGAAGCCGGCTCGCCGCCCCTGACGACGCCGGTGGGCTTTGGCATTCCCGGCTCCCCCTCCCCGGCCACCGGCCTCATCCGCAACGCCAACTCCACCTGGCTGAACGGCCGGCCGCTGCAACGCGACCTGGAGGCGGCGCTTGGCCGCCCGGCGTTCATCGCCAACGACGCCAATTGCCTCGCCGCCTCCGAGGCCACCGATGGCGCCGGGGCCGGCGCGCCGGTGGTGTGGGCGCTGATACTCGGCACCGGCGTCGGCTCCGGCCTCGCCATTGCCGGCCGCCCGCTGACCGGGCGCAACGCCATCGCCGGCGAATGGGGCCATATGCCGTTGCCCGCCATGAGCGACGCGGAAGCCGCCGGCCGGGCGTGCTATTGCGGGCGGACCGGTTGCGTTGAAACCTTTCTCAGCGGCCCCGCCTTCACCCGCGATCACATGGCGTCGCTCCGGCGCCATGGCCAGCCGGCGCCGGAGGCGATGAGCGCGCAGCAGGTCATCGCCGCCATGCGCGCCGGCGACCGCCTCGCCCAGGCGTCTTACCGGCGCTATCTGGACTGGCTGGCGCGCGGCGTCGGCGCCGTCGTCAACGTGCTCGATCCGGACGTCATCGTGCTGGGCGGCGGCATGTCCAATGTCGATGAACTGTACGCCGACCTGCCGGCGGCGATCGCGCCACACGTCTTCTCCGACGTATTTGACACGCCGGTTCGCAGGGCCGCCCATGGCGACAGTTCCGGCGTGCGCGGCGCCGCCTGGCTCCCCGCCGCAAGCCTGGGCGCGGCTGGCCGCTGACGCAACGGCGCTTGACAATTGCCCCGCGCTCCTGACCATCAGCGGCCAATTCAATCGAATGCTTGTTAGGCTACGCGGCGAATGAGGCTGCGGACGGCAGAACCAGAGGAACCATGACCATGCAGGGGCGTATCGCGATCAACATTACTGGCGGCGTCGCCGACGTGAAGCTTGTGCGCGCCGACAAGATGAACGCGCTCGATCACGCCATGTTCGACGCGCTGGTCGAGGCGATCGAAACCCTTGGCAGGAACCCCGCCGTGCGCGTTGTCGTGCTGTCTGGCGAAGGCCGGGCCTTCTGCGCCGGCCTCGACATGGGCAACTTCGGCAAGATGGCCGGCAAGGGCGCGGATAGCGGCCAGGACGATGGGAAAGCCGCCGTGCCCCGCAAGCTGGAGCCGCGCACCCACGGCGCCGCCAACCGCCCGCAATATGCGGTGTGGGGCTGGCGCGAACTGCCCGTGCCGGTGATCGCCGCCGTGCATGGCGTCGCCTTCGGCGGCGGCTTCCAGCTCGCCCTCGGCGCGGACATGCGCTACGTCACGCCGGATACGCGCATGTCGGTGATGGAGATCAAGTGGGGTCTGGTGCCGGACATGGCCGGCACCCAGATCATGCGTCACCTCGCCCGCGAGGACGTGGTGCGCGAGCTGACCTACACCGGCCGCATCTTCAACGGCGAGGAAGCCCTGAATTACGGCTTCGCCACCCGCGTCTGCGCCGATCCTTACGCCGAGGCCATGGAAACCGCCCGTCTGATCGCCGACAAGAGCCCGGACGCCATCCGCGCCAGCAAGCGCATCCTCAACCGCGCCGCCATCGTTTCACCGATGGAAGGTCTGATTGACGAGTCGATCGAGCAGGGCGTGCTGATCGGCAGCCCCAACCAGGTCGAGGCCATCATGTCCAACCTGGAAAAGCGCCCGGCCAAATACGCCGATCCGAAGATCTGACGGCGCCCCGCCAAAGGCGGCGGTCACCGCCTGGCGTGGCTGGCGCCGCGCCGGGCGTTCCCCTGTCAGGACGCGTCCCCACGCCCTGACAGACCTGGTTCGCCAGACCGGCCGCATGAAGCCGGCTGAGGAGAGAAACGCCCATGATCGATCTGCACTACTGGCCGACCCCAAACGGCTGGAAAATCACCATCATGCTGGAGGAAGCCGGCATTCCGTACCGGGTGGTCCCCGTGAACATCGGCGCGGGCGACCAGTTCAAACCGGAATTCCAGGCGATCAGCCCCAACGGCCGCATGCCGGCCATCGTCGACACGGCCCCGGCCGACGGCGGCGAGCCGGTGTCGATCTTCGAATCCGGCGCCATCCTCGAATATCTGGCGGAGAAATCCGGCAAGTTCCTGCCGGCGGACGTGCGCGGGCGCTATCGCGTGCTGCAATGGCTGATGTGGCAGATGGGCGGCCTCGGCCCGATGCTCGGCCAGCATGGCCATTTCAAGCTCTACGCCCCGGAGCAGGTGCCCTATGGCGTCAGGCGTTACGGCGATGAGGCCCGGCGCCTCTATGGCGTGCTCGACCGCCAGCTCGGCCAGACCGGCGCCTGCGTCGCCGGCGACTACTCCATCGCCGACATGGCGATCTTCCCGTGGATCATGACCCACAAGGCCCAGGAAATCTCCCTGGACGCCTACCCGCATATCGCGCGGTGGTACGCCGAACTGCGCCAGCGGCCGAAGCTGCAGGCCGGCCTCGACGTGGGCAAGGACTGGCGCAAGCCCATGACCGATGAGGCGAAGAAAGTGCTGTTCGGCCAGACCGCCGCCGGCGCCGCGCCAGCCGGTAACTGACATTTCCGCATCCAGGGCTTCCCGATGACCACGATTGAATGCTTCTTCGACTGCTCCAGCCCATGGACCTACCTGGGCTTCGATTCGCTCATCAAGCTGGCTGACGAACTGGGTGAGACCATCACCTGGAAGCCGATCATGGTGGGCGGCATCTTCAACACCATCAATCCAACGGTCTACGCCTCGCGCCAGCAGCCGGTGCCGCAAAAGGCCAACTACATGCGCAAGGACCTGCAGGACTGGGCCCGCCATTGCGGCATTGAGATCAACTGGCCCAAGGTGTTCCCGGTGAACAGCGTCAAGGCCATGCGCGGCTGCGTCTGGCTGCTGCCCCAGGGCAAGATGGTTCCGTTCGCCCGCGCCGTGTTCGAGAGCTACTGGCGCGATGAGAACGACATTTCCCAGGACGGGCATCTCGCGCCGATTCTCGACCGCCTCGGCATTGATCGCGACGCCTTCTTCGCGGCCATCGGCCAGCAGGAGATCAAGGACGCCCTGCGCGCCAATACCGACGAGGTGATGGCGCGCGGCGGCTTTGGCTCGCCAACCATCTTCGTCAACGGCGGCGACATGTATTTCGGCAACGACCGCATGCCGCTGATCCGCGACGCCATCCTGCGCGCCCGCGCCGCCTGAACGCGCGGAGCGATCCCCCCGCGCCAGGCCCGTCGCGCCGTCGCGCGGCAAAAAAACAAACATCAGACATTGAGGAAACGCCCATGCCCCGCGCCGTCATCTGTCATGCCCTCGAAAGTCTCGACGGGCTTTCATTGCAGGAGACGCCGCGCGCGCCGGTCGGCCCCGGCCAGGTCCGCGTGGAGATCCACGCCGCCGGCATCAATTTTCCTGATCTGCTGATGACCACCGGCGGCTACCAGTTCAAGCCCGAAACGCCTTACGTTCCGGGCATGGAGGCGGCTGGCGTGGTGAGCGAGACCGGGCCGGGCGTCACCCGCTTCAAGGTCGGCGACCGGGTAATGATGGGCGGCAAGACCGGCGCTTTCGCCGAAGAGGCCGTGACGGCGGAAACGCAGCTGGAGCCGCTGCCGGACGCCCTGTCGTTCGCCGAGGGCGCCTGCTTCCGCGTCGCCTACCTCACCGCCTGGTACGCGCTCAATGAGCGCGCCCATCTCAAGGCCGGCGAAGTGCTGCTGGTGCACGGCGCCGGCGGCGGCGTTGGCCTCGCCGCCGTGCAGATTGGCAAGATGATGGGGGCGACGGTGATCGGCTGCGCCTCATCGCCGGAGAAACTCGACGTCATCCGCGCCAGCGGCGCCGACCACGCCATTCTCTATGGCGCCGGCCCGTTCAAGGACGAGGTCAAGCGCCTCACCGGCGGCAAGGGCGCCGACGTGGTGTTCGACCCGATCGGCGGCGAGATTTTCGAGCAGAGCCTGCGCTGCATGAACTGGGGCTGCCGCCTGCTCATCATCGGCTTCACCGGCGGAGTCGGCAAGGCGGCGACCAATCTGGTGCTGATCAAGGGCGCCAGCGTGCTCGGCGTGCGCGCCGGTGAGTCGGCGAAGCACGATCCGGCCAGCGGCCAGCGTTCGAAAGCCGCCCTTGCCGAACTGGCCGCCAGCGGCAGGCTGAAGCCGCACATCTCCCATATCGTGCCGCTGGAGCGCTGGCGCGAAGCGTTCGAACTGATCCGCGACCGCAAGGCCATCGGTCGGGTGGTGATCCAGACCCGGTGAGCCTGGCGGGGTTCGCGGCGGAACGGAGACGCTCCGCCGGTTCTTCTCAGTGCGCCAGCAGCAGCGCCCGGTCGGTCTGGGTGATGACGTCGCGCGTCGTGCCGCCCATGAACCACTCCAGCCAGCGCGACTGGCCATAGCCGCCCATGACCATCAGATTGGCGCCGAGGCGCTCGCTCTCGTCCAGCAGCGCCTCGGTGGCGACGCCCGCGTCCAGCTTCACCGGATGGATCGCCACCTGCCCCGGCCCCTGGGCCGTCTGGCGACGCAGATGGGCCGCCAGGTCCTCGGCCGACCGGTCCGTCGCCTCGTCTTCCCTGGTGAAGGCGTAAACGATGTCGGTCTGGTGGGCGTTGGCGATCAGCGGCATGGCCTCGGCGACGGCGCGGGTCGCCTGGCGGCAGTCGCGCCAGCCAATCAGGATGCGGTCGAACTTCTCCGGCGCGTGGCCCCCGGGCGGGGCCAGCAGCACGCCGCGGCCACTTTCGGTCAGCACCGCCTCGACCAGATCGCCCCAGTCCTGCTCGGCGTCGCCGCGATAGGGGCAGGTGGCGATGAACAGGTCGGCCCAGCGCGCCTGGCGCGCCGCCAGCCGGGCGAGCCCGGCGGGGCGGGCTTCGAGGCGCCGCACTTCATAGGGCACGCCATAGCTGGCCAGCCGTTCATTGAGCGCCTTTTCGATATTGTCGCCCTCGCGTCGCACCTGATCCTCGATATCGGCCACGACAGAAACCGCCGCCGCGCCCGCCTCGATCGGCATCACCGTGGCGAACTCGGGCAGCGCGTTGGTAAACAGCCCGATCAGGCGCGTCACGCTGGGGGCTCCCAGGCTGGCGATGACCGTGCGCGCATGCGCGAGCCGGACCTCATCCTCCGCCGAACCATCGAGGTGCACCATCAGATCCATCATCGCCCATCTCCCTGAGAACCGCGCGTCATGCGCCATCGGCTCCGCCGGCCGCCAGCGCCGGAAGTTCTTCGTTGTTTCCGGCACAGGACAGCACGCCGCGCGGCGCGCGTGAAGCGTCTCTCTCAAAACATTTACGCCTTCCCGTAGAACCATGCTATTGGCCCTTGCCGTAACATTCTGGCCGCAACATCCGATGAGCATCATGTCCACTGACGGGGTCGCTGACGGCGACGAGCCGAAGCTCAATCTCCAGTCTTACCTGCCCTACCGCATGGCTGTGCTGTCGGAGGTCGTTGCCCAGGGACTGGCCAGACAGCACCTCAACCGGTTCAACATCGCCATCCCCGAATGGCGGGTGCTGGCGACGCTGGGCGCCTTCTCGCCGCTCACCGCCAAGGCCATTGGCCAGCACAGCCGCATGCACAAGACCAAGGTGTCGCGCGCCGTGACGGCGCTGGAGGCCCGCAGCCTCCTGCGCAGCGAGGTCAGCCCGCACGACCGGCGCGAGATCAACCTGTGGTTGAGCGAGGAGGGCCAGGCGCTTTACCGGCAGATCGTTCCCCTCGCCCACGCCTATCAGGCCGAAATCGTCGCCGGCATCGATCCCCAGGACCTGGAGACGATGACGCGAACCATGGAAATCATCTTCCAGCGCGCCGACGCCTGACCCCTTGCGCTGGCGAGCCGGCCAGGCCGCGACGCACGGATGACCACGGCAAGGCTGACCCGGTCGACCAGGGCGGATTATAATTGCAATGTTATTTCATTGCATATAAAGCAAGACACATCGGGCAGGACCTGCGGCGCACGCCCAGGCCCCGCCTGTCTGGAGCAAACCCGTTCATCCCGAAGCGGAGCCTTACGCCATCCTTTTGGCTTGACGCGTTTTCCCCGACGGTATGACGTCCCCTGGAGAACGCCAGCCCACGCTTTTGCCGCAGGCGCCGCCGTTTCGCCGACAGCCGTTTTGAGGGAGCCAACCCATGTCCGCCAGTCCCGGCCGCGCCGTCTGGATGAACCGCAGAGCCGTGCTGGCGGCGATGCTGGCGCTCGCCAGCGGCGGGCCCGCCGTCACCGGCGCATCCGCCGCCAGCGACGGCGACAGGCTTCCGGTTGTCGCCAGCTTCTCCATCCTCGCCGATCTGGTCCGCCAGGTCGGCGGCGGGCGGGTGGAGGTCACCGCGCTGGTCGGTCCAGGCGGCGACGCGCATGTCTTCTCTCCGGCGCCGGCCGACGCGAAACGCATCGCCGCCGCCGGGCTGATCGTCACCAACGGCCTCACCCTCGAAGGCTGGCTGCCGCGCCTCATCAGCGCCTCGGGCGCGAAAGCTCCGGTCATCGTCGCCAGCAAGGGCGTCAACGCCGCCCACCTTGACGAAAACGCCCCCGGCCACGTCCATGACGCCGCGCCAGACCACAGCCATGGCCACGGCCATGGCGGCCTCGATCCGCACGCCTGGCAGGATGTGGTCAATGTCAAAACCTATGTGCGCAATATCCGCGATGGCCTGATCGCCGTCGATCCCGCCGGCCGCGAGGTCTATGAACGCAACGCCGCCGCTTATCTCGCCCGGCTGGATGAGCTGGACGCGGACATCCGCCGCCGCATGGCGGCAATCCCGGCCGCCCGCCGCCGCATCATCACCACCCATGACGCCTTCGGCTATTTCGGCCGCGCCTATGGCCTTGGGCTGATCGCGCCGCAGGGTCTCTCCACCGACACCGAAGCCTCCGCCGCCGACGTCGCCCGGGTGGTGCGCCAGATCCGCGCCGAAAAAGCCCCGGCGGTGTTTCTGGAAAACATCGCCGATCCCCGCCTGATGGCGCGCATCGCCCGCGAAACCGGCGTCAGGGTCGGCGGCCAGCTCTACACCGACTCCCTGTCGCCCGCCGATGGCCCCGCCGCCAGCTACATCGCCATGATGCGCAGCAATGTCGGAACCCTGGAGAAAGCGCTGGCGCCCTGAGCGAGCAACAGAGCTGTCAAGGCAAGGCCTCCTCGACAATGGCGGAAATGCCTTTCCGGGCTGCCCGGTCGGCGGCGCGGCCAGCTTTTGGCGCACTGCCAGGCAAGGGCCAGACAGCGTCCCGAAGCTTCTCATCACGCTCCAGAATCCCGGCGACATGCGGCGCGTCAGCCGGCGCCATGTAGAGCCTGTCGATATCCTGACCCCGGACCGGCGCTTTGGTGAAATGAACTTCGCCAGCGGAAAAGACCGCCTCCGGCGGCTGTTTTAAACCAACCCATATCGTCGGCGCGTCGCGCGTATCGAAATCGAAGCGCAGCGCCTGCACCAGCCCGGAGGCGGCGTAGTCGTCGCAACTGACGACGAATGGCAGTCTGGTCTTCAGGTTTCCAGACGCTGTCAGACTGTCGGGAGGCCGGACCGGCGGCTCGCGAAACTGGTAAACGCGCTCGCTGTCGGCCGG
>Ga0180223_1000626_pt1 | contig 40211 bp, 36 predicted proteins | sample eDN5th30CKraftOP_FD_151337 | JGI IMG/M metagenome (GOLD analysis project Ga0180223, IMG submission 151337) | Enriched Organic Plus compost microbial communities from Emeryville, California, USA - eDNA 5th pass 30_C Kraft OP (version 2) (version 2) ... | reverse complement strand
CCGATCCGCAAGAAGGGCAAGCTGCCGCACACCACCGTGCGCATCGCTTACTCGCTCGAATACGGCATCGACGAAATGGAGATGCACATTGACGCGGTGAAGCCCGGCGAGCGCGTCATCCTGATCGACGATCTCATCGCCACCGGCGGCACGGCAGAGGGCGCGGTGAAGCTGCTGCGCCAGATCGGTGCGGAAGTGGTGGCGGCCTGCTTCGTCGTCGATCTGCCGGAGCTGGGTGGCGCCGCAAAGCTGCGGGCGATGAACGTGCCGGTGCGCACGCTGATGGAATTCGACGGGCACTGACCGTCAAGCGGCGGTCAGGTGTGCAGCTTCAGCCGTTTTTCCAGATTCCTGAACTTGGTATAGTTCGCGCGCGTCCACTGATGCAGCTCGGACGATGAATCCTGCGCCGTGCGCAGATAGTGCGTGAACGAAAAATTCGACCGCTGCACGATGGAGCGTAGGAACGCCGGCAGCGCCGCGATGTGAAGCGGCTTCACGCCCTCGAAATTCTTCGGCGTCTCGCCGTGCAAAACATGCTCGTTGTCGATCGCGATCAGGTCGAGGCCCGGAAAGGTCTTGCGCAGCATCGCCCATGCGGTGGCGGAGGTGCGGGTCGCGTCGGGGATGAACAGCACGATCGGCTCAACACCGCGCCGGATCGCTTCCTTCATGAAGCCGATCTCGTCGGCGAGCCTGAAGAAATCGTCGAACGCATGAAGCCCGAGGTCGATCACCTTAGCCACGCCGTCATTGACGATGAGGCGGTCCATCAGCGCGATCTGCGAATGGGTATCGGCAATCGAGGCCGTCTCGGTGGTGCGCGGCAGGAAATCCAGCAGCGAGGGCTCGCGCAGGTTGATGTCGAAGGCGAGCACGCTGCCGTTCTGCAGGAGCAGGAACTCGCTCAGGACTCGCGAGAGCAGCGTCTTGCCGACATCGGGGCGCGGCGAACAGACGATGTAAACGGGCGTGCGTGGCATCGTTGAAATCAGCCGGAAGCCGTGAGTGCGGCGCGGCCGTCGGTGTTATTCGTCGCCGGACGGGCGGGCAAAGCCCTTGTCCTTGCTGCCGACGATGTCGGTGAGCTTGATGCGGTCGAACTCGCCCCAGACGTTGCCGAGCCAGTGCCGCACGTAGCCGCGCAGCACGAAGGAATAGTTGGCGGTCTCGTCGCTGGGGCCCTTGTTGGCCACGAATTTCAGGAACGGCACCGAGGAGACTTCGACCTGCTCATAGGCCATTTCGTTGAGCTTCGGAATCGTGATCTCGGTCGCGTTCTTGATGCGCTTGAAATACGAGTTGTAGGTCGCCTGATCCCACTCGAAGAAGCTCGTGTTGTTGATGAAGTTCTTCACCAGGAAGTACTTCGCGCCGTCCATGAAGTTCGCGGTCTCGGCGATCTCGTCCAGCGAGGCGATCGAGGGGCCGAGGATGTGGAACACGGCGAAGGTGATCTGGCCCGAGCGCGCGGCGTCGAGGAAGCCGATGTCGCGCAGCGAGACGAGGGTTGGGGACATCAGGCCTGCGCGGACGTCGATGACGGTAACATTCGGCGCTGCGGTGTTCAGCGTATCGAAGATCTTCATCTGATCGGATGTCGTGGTGACATCGACGATCTCGGTCACATCCGGGTGGAAACGCTTCAGCGTGCCGCGCGGCGCTTCGGTGTCGAATGCCCGCGTCGGAATGTTGTTGGCGGTGAAATAGTCCAGAACGGTGCGCGAAACCGTGGTCTTTCCGACCCCGCCTTTGTCCGCGCCCACCACGATAACTGCCGGCTTCGCCATCACGTCCCTTTATCGCGCAAGGTAGGCCACCAATGTGACAGCCACCCAGCCATTTTTTTGGACCATGGCAGAAAATGCGGAGAATTCAATTCTTTACAGCCGTTCTTAACCGTATTCACACCGTTTCCTTAACGGCGTCTGATGCCGGGAAACGGTCGCACACCGGCCCGCAACGCCTTCTGGCGCTTGATAAAAAAGCTCCCGCTCCCTGGGGGAGAGCGGGAGGGGGCGCGCTGTGCTCGCGCAGTCAAAGACTTAATCGGTTAGGGCTTGGCGATCTGCCAGGCGCCGTTCAGAAGGCCGTCGCCCTTCACGTCGCCGGCGGCCATGTCGTTCTTGAAGGTGTAAAGCGGCTTGCCCTTGTAGGCCCACATCTTGCTGCCGTCGTCGCGGGTGACCACGGTCCAGTCGCCGGAAGCCTTGGCGTCGGCAGAAGCGGCGAGGATCGGCCAGTTGACGGCGCAGGGGCCGTTGCAGGCGGATTTGCCGGCGGAATCCTTGGCGAAGGTATAGAGCGTCATGCCCTTGTCATTGACGAGGGCCGCGCCCTTCGAGGTCTGCGCGGTCTTGGCCGGGGTAGCGGCCTGCGCGAGCGCGCCGAAGGCGGTGGTCATGACGATGGCGGCGGCGATCTTGAGCGAAGTCTTCATGCGTGTACTCCCTGTGAAATCCGAAACGCGGACACTTCACAAGGACAAACTCCGGCCCCCTCCGGTTTATTCCGCCGCCTCGTCCGGCACGGCGTCGCCCCAGTTCCATCGCCGCGCGGCGGCGTAGGCCGCTTTGTCGCGGCGGGGCACGGAAATTAACGAAAGTCCCGCTGCCGTGCAGAGCTTGGCGTTCACCGCGACCTTATTCAGCGCCGGCTGCGCCAGTACGCGCGCGGTATTTACCATTCTGGGAGAACGCGACAGCGCCACATAGATGAATCGCTCGTCCTCGAACGGCACTTCTGCGCCCTTGAGTTGCTTGTGGGCGCGCGAGCGCGGCAGGCGTTGCGAAAAGTGACACCAGTCAGGCTGCGTCAGCGGACAGGCGCGGTCATGCGGGCAGGGCGCGAGCACGTGCGCGCCTTGGGCGATGAGCCGCGCGCGCAGCGCGAGGATGCGCTCATAGCCTTTCGGCGTGCCGGGCTCGACCACCAGCAGCGTGTCGCGGGTCTTTTGCCACATCAGGTCCGCGAGTGTGTCGCGCGCCGCGTCGGCGAGTTCGTTGATGACGTAGCTTGCGATCACGAGGTCGGCGCTCTCCATCGTGGCAAGCCCCGCGAGCACGTCATTCTGGACATAATGCAATGAGGCGAGGCGGCTGCTTTCGACGGTGTCGCAGGCCAGCGTGCGCAATGCGGGGTTGGCGTCGATGGCGGCGAAGTTCGTGAGTGTGTCGAATGCCTGCGCCGCCGCCCAGCTCGCGGTCGCGGGGCCCGCGCCGACATCGAGCAGCGTTGCGGGCGCAAAATCAGGATACTGTTCGGATAGCGAGTAAAGACTCGCGCTGATTGCAGCGTAGGTCGCGGGCATCCGCGCCAGCGCATAGGCCAACGCATCACGCTCGGTGCGGATCGGCGCGGAGGTGCCGCCGCCGCGATAAGTCTCCGAGATCGCCCCCGCGCGCTTCGCAGCATCTACACGCGACAGGCCTTCGGCCTTGGCCGCGAGTGCTGTTTTCAGATCCGGAGGGAGATCGAAGGCAGGCATCTTTCACCCTCCCCTTGATGGGGAGGGTCGATCTGAGCATAGCGAAGATCGGGGTGGGGTGGATTTCATTTGCGATTGTCACCCCACCCCGGCGCTCACGTTGTTCGCGCCGACCCTCCCCATCAAGGGGAGGGTGAAATCACGCCACGTTCTGATCGAGCACCTTCATCGCGCCATCGAGATCGACGGAGACGAGCTGCGACACGCCGCGCTCGGCCATGGTGACGCCGAACAGCCGGTTCATCCGCGCCATGGTGATCGGGTTGTGCGTGATGATGATGAAGCGCGTATCGGTCGAGCCGGTCATCTCGTGCAGCAGGTTGCAGAACCGTTCGACGTTGTGATCGTCGAGCGGCGCGTCGACTTCGTCCAGCACGCAGATCGGCGAGGGGTTCGTGAGGAACACCGCGAAGATCAGCGCCAGCGCGGTCAGCGCCTGCTCGCCGCCCGAGAGCAGCGACAGCGTCTGCGGCTTCTTGCCGGGCGGCTTGGCGATGATCTCGAGGCCCGCTTCGAGCGGATCGTCGCTCTCGATCAGTTTCAGTTCGGCCTCGCCGCCGCCGAACAGTTCGGTGAACAGCCGCTTGAAGTGGTTGTTCACGGTCTCGAACGAGGTCAGCAGGCGTTCGCGCGCCTCCTTGTTGAGGCTCTGGATGCCGGTGCGCAGCTTCTTGATCGCTTCCACGAGGTCGTCGCGCTCGGTGGTGAGGCCGGTGTGCTGGGTCTCGATCTCGCGCAGTTCTTCCTCGGCGCGCAGATTGACGGCGCCGAGCCGGTCGCGGTCGCGGCGCAGCTTTTCGAGATCGGCCTCGACGGACGCCACGTCCGGCAATTCCGTTTCCGGCGTGACTTCCGCCATCGCGGCGACGCCATGCGGCTCGACCTCGAGCATGTCGCGGATTTCGCGCTCGATGTCTTCGAGGCGGCGGCGGGTCGCCTCCATGCGCTCCTCGGCGCGGGCGGTAGTCTCGCGCGCGGCGGACAAGGCTTCGAGCGAAGCCCGCGCGGCCTTGTCGGTTTCCGCCATCAGGTTTTCGGCGGTGGCGAGCGCGTCGGCGGCTTCGCGGCGGGCGGCTTCCGCCGTCTCGATCTCGCTGATGATGCCGCGGCGTTTCTCGGCGAACTGCGCTGGCGCATCTTCAAGCTGCGCGCGCTCGGTCTTCACCTCGGCGGTGCGCTCCTCGATGGTCGCGATCTGCGCGGTGGCGTTGTTCTTGCGGCTCTGCCACTCGTTGCGCTCGGAAGCGATCGCCTGCACGCGGCGGTCGGCGAGTTCGGCCTCGCGGGCAAGTGCCTGCGCCTCGGCGCGCACCTGCGCGGCGCTCTGGCGCTTCTCGTCCATTCCCGCGCGCGCGGTGGCGAGCTGCGCTTCGGTCTCGTCGCTGGCAGGCAACTCAGCGACGGCCTGCGTCGCGGTGCCATGGGCGCTGTCGGCCTCGGCGCGGTCGGCGGCAAGGCGCGTCTGTGCTTCCGCGAGCGCGGAGCGGCGCGCGGCGTGGCGGTTGATCTCGCGTTCGGCGGCTGCGTGACGCTCGCGCGCGGCATCGGCATCGCGCTGCGCGGCGCGGGCGGATTCACGCGCGGCGGACTCGGCTGCGGCGGCGAATTTCAGTTCGGATTCGGCGGCTTCCAGCGCCTGCCGCTTGGCGGTGGCATCGGCGCGGGCCTGCTCCAGTTCGTGTTCGATGTCGGCGAGGCGCGCGCGTTCGGCGAGACGCCGCGCCGCGCCGGTCGGCGCATGCGCGCCCGCGACGAAACCATCCCAGCGCCACAGGTCGCCTTCGGTGGACACAAGACGCTGGCCGGTTTTCAGGCGGCTGACGAGTTCAGCGCCGCGCTCGCGGCTGACGACGCCGATCTGCGCGAGACGGCGCGCCAGTTCGGGCGGCGCGTTGACGTGGGTGGCGAGCACTTCGACACCATCCGGCAGCGCCGGATCGTCGGCCATCACGCCAAGATTCGACCAGCGCAGCGGCGCGGAGGGATCGGTCGGCGCGTCGAGGTCGTCACCGAGCGCGGCGCCGAGCGCCTTTTCATAGCCCTTGGCGACGCTGACGCCGTCGATGATCGAGGGCCACAGGTTCTTGGTTTCGCTGTTGACCAGCTTGGCGATGGTCTTGGCTTCGGTTTCCAGCCGCTGCACGCGCTTGTCGGCTTCGACCACCGGCGCACGCGAACCGTCGAGCTTGGCGCGCGCCGCGACATGCGCGGCTTCACTGGTCTGCGTGGTGCTGGCGGATTGCGCGAGCGTCTCCTGCGCGGCCGTCATCGCCTGCGCGAGCGCCTCGAGATTGCCGAGGCTGCCGGTCTCGTTGTCGAGTTTCTCGACATCGCGGCCGACACTGGCGATTTCCTGATCGATGCGCGCAAGGCGCTCCGCATGGGTGCGGACATTGGCTTCGAACTGGCGGCGGCGCGCGGTGAGATCGGCGAGCGCGGTGGTGAGTTCGGAGAAGGTGCGCTCGGCGGCGGCCAGTGCTTCGTCGGCTTCCGCCACCTTGGCATCGGCGCCGCTGCGCTTCTCGACGCGCGACTTGATCTCGTCCTTGAGGATCGCTTCCTCGGAATCCAGCCGCTGCACGGCGACATCGGCATCGGAGAGCTGGCGCTGCTCGCGCTCGATGTCGGCGGTGAACTGCGTCAGGCGGCGGTCAAGCTCGGCGGCACGCTCCTTGGCGCGCTCTTCCTCGCGATCGAGCATGTCGCGCGCATTGGTGAGACGCTGCAGACCGGCAGCGGCGCGGGCTTCGTTCTCGCGCAGCGCGGGCAATTCGGAGGCGCGGATCGCTTGAAGGCGCGCGGCTTCGGCCTGATGTTGAACACGCTCGGCCTGCTCGCGCACGGCAAGATCATGGATACGGCCGGATTCAGAAATATCCTGATTGGCCTGCAGCCAGCGCAGATGAAACAGCAGCGCCTCGGCCTTGCGGACCTTGGCCTGCACTTCGCGATAACGGATCGCCTGCCGCGCCTGCCGCTTCAGCCCGTCGATCTGGCTCGCCAGCTGGCCGATCACGTCCTCGACGCGGGTGAGGTTGGTCTCGGCGGCCTTGAGGCGCAACTCGGCCTCGTGGCGGCGGGCGTGAAGTCCGGCGACACCCGCGGCATCTTCCAGCACGCGGCGGCGCTGGTCGGGGCGGGCCTGAATGATTTCACCAATTTTGCCCTGGTGGACGAGGGCGGGCGAGCGCGCGCCGGTCGCGGCGTCCGCGAACAGGATCTGCACGTCGCGCGCGCGGACATCCTTGCCGTTGATGCGATAGACGGAGCCTGCCTCGCGCTCGATCCGGCGCGACACTTCGAGCAATTCGGAATCGTTCATCGACGACGGCGCGGAGCGATCCGTGTTGTCGATCGTCATGACGACTTCGGCGTGGTTGCGCGCGGGGCGGTTGCCGGAGCCGGAGAAGATCACCGCGTCCATGTCGGCGGCGCGCAGCGACTTGTAGGACGTTTCGCCCATCGCCCAGCGCAACGCTTCCACCAGATTGGATTTGCCGCAGCCGTTCGGGCCGACCACGCCGGTCAGGCCGGGCTCGATCAGGAAGTCGGTCGCCTCGACGAACGATTTGAATCCATGCAGGCGAAGGCGCGTCAGTTTCATGCGAAATTACTCTGTTGGCGGCCCCTCACAGGGCGCGCCGGTACCAATCCATGGGGATGCGGTTTCCATCCCGTGACCGGGGGATTTGCGCGAATCGCTCATACCCCGCCGTTCAGGCCGGACAATGGCCAGCGGGCTCGGGCAGGGCAACGCCCGCTCGCCTGTTTCCGGGGGATTTTGGCCGATTTTCCAACGGTTTTACGGCGCTTTTCCCGGTTCCATGAGAAGGAAAAGCGAACAAAACCGCACGATACCGCCCGTCCGGAGGTCCGGTTCGGGAGGCGGGTGGAAAGACCTCAGCTCTTCTTCAGCAGCGGGTCGATCATCGCCTTGAAGCTGTCGAACGAGGTTTCGCCCTTCACCAGCTTGCCGTTGACGAAGAAACTCGGGGTGGAGTCGATCTTCAACGTCTTGTTGGCGTATTCGCGGTCGGCGAGGATGCCTTTCTGCACCGTAAGGTCGTCCTGCACGCAGGCCTTGATCATCTTCTCGCTGAAGCCGGCCTGCTTGCCGACGCGGTTGATGGTTTCGAACGCATGGGTCTGCAGGTCGGCCTGCTGGTTAAACAGAATGCCGATCATGGCGAAGTACTTGTTCGAGTCATCCTTGGCGACGCAGCGCGCCAGCGCGGATGCTGCCAGCGCCACCTGATCCAGCGGAAACTCGCGGAAAATGAACTTCACCTTGCCGGTGTCGATATAGGCCGACTTGATCTGCGGGAAGACTTCCTTCTCGAACGCCGCGCAGTGCGGGCAGGTCATCGAGGCGTATTCGATGATCGTCACCGGCGCGTCCTTGGGGCCCAGCGCCATGTCGCCGAGCGTGCTGGGCTTGGCGATCGCCTCGGGCTCCTGCGCTGCTGCCGCAGAGATCAGCTTCCAGGGCGACAATCCCGCTGCGACCGCGGCGCCGGTGAAAGCCAGGGCAGCATTGAAGGTACGGCGCGTGATCATCGCTGGAAACTCCGGATTGGCGTGCGCGGGGTCCGCGCGGGGTCAGGGACTGCTAGCTTGAAACCGGAATTGTGGCAATGCCGGGGGCATTACCTCCTTTTGGAAGGCGTCAATTTCGCTTGATCGAGGCGCCGAGCCGCGCAAGCGCGGTGCGCAGGTTGTCGTCGTCCACGGTGTCCAGTTCGCGGGCTTCCTCGGCGATGGCGGCCTCGCTCGGCGGCTTTTTGGTCTTGCGGCGCGCCGGGCGGGAGAGGGGCGCCTGCCGCAGCGCGATCTTGCCAACCGCGCTCCAGCCGAAGAAGCGGTTCACCCGCTCCAGAATGACGGTCGAGGAATGCTGGATTTCCAGCGCGCGCGGCCCCTCCACGCGCAGGATCAGCGTCGCGGGGATTTCAGGCTGGCCTTCGACCGGCCGCTGCCACTGGATTTTCAACGGCTCGGCATAGGCGGCGATGTCGGCACCGACGATCTCGCTCCACCGTGTCACCAGTTCGCGCGACGCAAAGCCCTGCTTCTTGAAGGCGTCGTTGAACACGCCCGCAAGAAGCGCGGATAACGGCTTGGAGGTGAACGGGCCGGGCTTGCTCATGATTGCCTGTGATGCCTAAGAAGTCTCATGATCTTATCAGGCGCGGCGCGGCGAAACAAAGTCACGGCATCCGGCGAGGAGGAATCCGCGTCGCGTGCGGAACTGCTGCTCGCCTGGTACGACCGCCATCGCCGCGTGCTGCCATGGCGTGCGCTGCCCGGCGAACTGGCCGATCCGTATCGGGTGTGGCTGTCGGAAATCATGCTGCAGCAGACCACCGTGAAGGCGGTCGGCCCGTACTTCCTCAAATTCATCGCGCGCTGGCCGAATGTCACGGACATGGCGGCGGCGTCGCTCGACGATGTTTTAAGAATGTGGGCCGGGCTCGGTTACTATTCGCGCGCGCGAAATCTTTATGCCTGCGCGGTCGCGGTTAAGCGCGAGCATGGCGGCGCGTTTCCTGACACCGAGGAAGGCCTGCGTGCATTGCCCGGCATCGGCCCCTATACGGCGGCGGCGATTGCCGCGATCGCGTTCGGACGGCAGACCATGCCGGTGGACGGCAATATCGAGCGCGTGGTGTCGCGGCTCTATGCGGTGGAAGACGAACTGCCAAAGGCGAAGCCCGAAATCCAGCGCCTCGCTGCGACGCTGCTTGGCTCTTCGCGCGCGGGCGATTCCGCGCAGGCGCTGATGGATCTCGGCGCCACGATCTGCACGCCGAAAAAACCAGCCTGCGCGCTGTGTCCGCTAAATGACAATTGCATCGCGCGCATTCGCGGCGAGCAGGAGATTTTCCCGCGCAAGGCGCCGAAGAAGACCGGCGCTCTGCGGCGCGGGGCTGCGTTTGTGGTGACGCGCGGCGATGAAGTACTGGTGCGCACGCGATCCGAGAAAGGGCTGCTCGGCGGCATGACCGAGGTGCCGGGTTCGGAGTGGCTTGTCACGCATGATGAGACAGCTGCGAGGGCTCAGGCTCCTGCCGTCAAAGGCGTTGCGCGCTGGCACCGCAAAACAGGCACGGTCACGCATGTGTTCACGCACTTTCCATTGGAGTTGTCGGTGTATGTCGGCAAAGTAGCGCCGAGAGCCAAAGCGCCGAAGGGAATGCGCTGGGTGAAAATCGCGACGCTGAAAGACGAAGCGTTGCCGAACGTGATGCGCAAGGTCATTGCGCACGGATTGGGAGAGAAGTGAATGCTCGAGCTTTACTACGGAATTGGAACGTGCGCGGTAGCGTCGCACATCGCGCTGGAAGAAGCGGGCGCGCAATACAAGGCGCACCGCGTCGATATGAAAGCCAACCAGCAGAACAGCCCTGAATATCTTGCGATCAACCCCAAGGGCCGCGTGCCCGCGCTGGTGACGGATCAGGGCGTGCTGACCGAGACGCCTGCGATCCTTGCCTACATCGCTCAGATATTTCCCAAGGCGAACCTTGCGCCGTTGAGCGATCCGTTCGCGTTCGGGCAGGTGCAGGCCTTCAACAGCTATCTGTGCTCCGGCGTGCACATCTCCCATTCGCATGGGGGGCGCGGCGCACGCTGGGCCACCGAGGACAGCTCGCTACAGGACATGAAGCGCAAGGTGCCTGAGAACATGCGCGCGGGCATCGCCATGATCGAACAGAACATGCTGCGCGGCCCCTGGGTGATGGGCGACGCTTATACGGTCTGCGATCCGTACCTGTTCACCGTCGGCACATGGGCCAAGGGCGATGGCGTTGATCTCGATGCGTTTCCGAAGGTGGCCGCGCATCGCGAGCGCATGAAGCAGCGCCCGGCGGTGCAGAGGGTGATGGACCAGCAGAAGGCTTGAGGCCTCTGCTCACGATTGCCGAACGCAAAACGGACGCCTTTCGGCGTCCGTTTTCATTTCAAGACTGTTTTGCGTTTCAGCCTGCCGCCATCTCGCGGCGGATTTCGGCGCGCAGCTCGTCGATTAGCTTGAGGCCCTTCTTGGTCTCGACGTGCCAGAATGACCAGCCGTTGCAGGCTTCCGAGCCCTGCGCCACCGCGCCCATGCGATGGATCGAGCCGACCTTGTCGCCGAGCATGATGGCGCCGTCGGCGCGCACCAGAGCGGCGTGCTTTTTCTTCGAGTCCACAAGCTTCGCGCCGGGCGAGATCATGCCGCGCTCGACGAGTTCGGAGAACGCCACGCGCGGGGCATCGCGCGCGGTCAGGAACGGAGCAAGCGTTGCTTCCGGCAGCGGCTCGACAGCGGCAATGCGCTTTTCGGCCGCCGCAGCATAGGTCTTGTCGCGCTCGAAGCCGATGTAGCTGCGGCCGAGGCGCTTGGCGACAGCGCCGGTGGTGCCGGTGCCGTTGAACGGATCGATCACGAGGTCGCCGGGCTTCGATGACGACAGCAGCACGCGCGCCAGCAGGCCTTCCGGCTTCTGCGTCGGATGCACTTTCTTGCCGTCCTTGCCCTTGAGGCGTTCGTCGCCGGTGCACAGCGGGATCAGCCAGTCGGAGCGTGCCTGCACGTCCTCGTTGGCGGCCTTCAGCGCATCGTAGTTGAACGTGTATTTCGTCGATTCATCGCGCGCGGCCCAGATCATGGTCTCGTGCGCGTTGGTGAAACGGCGGCCGCGGAAATTCGGCATCGGGTTGGTCTTGCGCCATACGATGTCGTTGAGCACCCAGAATCCGAGATCCTGCATGATCGCGCCGACGCGGAAGATGTTGTGATAGGAGCCGATCACCCAGATCGTCGCGGTCGGCTTCATGATGCGGCGGCAGGCGAGAAGCCAGGCGCGTGTGAAATCGTCATAAGCGGAGAACGACGAGAACTTGTCCCAGTCGTTATTGACCGCATCGACATGCGACTCGTCGGGGCGCTTCAATTCGCCCTTGAGCTGCAGATTGTATGGAGGATCGGCGAACACCAGATCGACGGAGTTCGCAGGCAGCTTCGTCATCTCGGCGACGCAATCGCCGATGACGATGCGCGAGGATGGCGAAGTTTCAAAATTAGTGCGGGGCGCCTTTGCAGACGCCCCGCGACGCGACACAACCATGACTCAAAACCTGACTCAGGCGACGCAGCCGGCGACGCGGGACCAACAAATCCGACTTGTCATCACCATGAATGTCCAAGGTAAAAATCGACTTAACTGCGAACATCTTTCGTCATCGCGAAAATTTATTCGTTCGTCGCGAGATCGGACTCGATTCCATCGTGTGCCGAGCGTGTGAGGGATGAATGACCGACGCCGTGTTGTTCGGAGTGTGTTTGAGAACCTCGTATGAGGTCGGCCAGTGCACGACAGGGCTGCCCCGATCGACTAGGCAAAAATTGCCGGGGGCGCTAAAATCCCCACCCGAGCGCGGTTCTTGTTGCATCATGCATCAAACGATTCCCGCCATCGGCCGTTAGATGATGCGTGGCCCTGAGGAGAGATGCGATGCGTTATGACGATTTCCGCCGCAGCGACGATATTGACGACCGGCGCGACGACAGTGGCGGCGGTTTCGGCGGCGGAGGCGGGGGATTCGGCTTTCCGATGGGCGGCGGGGGCCGTCTCGGCATCGGCACGGTGGTCGTGCTCGGCCTGATCGGTTGGGCTGTCGGCATCGACCCGCGCATTCTGATCGGCGGTGCGGAAATCCTGACCGGCGGCGGGGGGCAGGCGCCGAGCTATCAGAGCGACCGTCCGTCCTCGCAGGCCAAGCGTGGTGCACCGACCGACGAGATGGGCAGCATGATCGCCGGCGTGCTCGGCGAACTCGACGACCGCTGGAGCGAAATATTCTCGGCCAGTGGCCGAACCTACAAGGGCCCGCGCATCGTGCTGTTCCGCAACGCCACCAATGGCGGCCGCTGCGGCATGGCGCAGTCGGCGATGGGGCCGTTCTATTGTCCGCCCGACAAGCAGATTTTCCTCGACACCGGCTTCTTCCGCGAGATCGAGACGAAATTCGGCGGCTGTCAGGGCAGCGCCTGCAAGTTCACCGCGGCCTACATCATCGCCCATGAAGCGGGCCATCATATCCAGAACCTGCTCGGTATCCTCGACAAGGCGCATGCGATGCAGCAGCAGGCCGGCAGCAAGGCGGCGGCCAACGCGATCCAGGTGCGGGTCGAACTGCAGGCCGACTGCCTTTCCGGCGTCTGGGTCAACCGCGAGGAGAAGAAGCGTCCGGGCTTCATCGAGCCGGGCGACATCGACGGTGCGCTGCGCACGGCGGCGGCGATCGGCGACGATACCTTGCAGCGGAAGATGCAGGGCCGTGTGGTGCCGGATTCCTTCACCCACGGCTCGGCCGAGCAGCGCAAACGCTGGTTCATGACCGGTTACCAGCAGGGCAGCGTGGCGGCCTGCAACACCTTCGGGGCAGGGAATTTGTAAGTGTCATTCCGGAGCGCGAGCATTTGCGAGCGAATCCGGAATCTCGCGCTCCATATCGGGATTCCGGATCAGCCCGCGTCGCGGCCTGTCCGGAATGACGGATAAAACATCATGACCTCACTCGACTCCTCAAAACCTTTCATCCCGCTCAACATCGCGGTGCTGACGATTTCGGATTCGCGCTCGCTCGCCGACGACAAGTCAGGCACGACGCTGGCGGAGCGGATCACGGCGGCGGGACATCATCTCGCCGCGCGCGAGATCGTCACCGACGATGTCGAAAAGATTCAAGCGCAGTTGAAGCGATGGATCGCCGACGATGGCGTCGATGTGGTGGTGACGACGGGTGGCACCGGCTTCACCGGGCGTGACGTCACGCCCGAGGCGGTCGAGCCGTTGTTCGACAAGCGGATGGATGGCTTTTCCATCGCGTTCCACATGCTGAGCCATGCCAAGATCGGCACCTCGACGATCCAGAGCCGCGCGACGGCGGGCGTGGCGGGCACAACGTTCATCTTCTCGCTGCCGGGTTCGCCCGGCGCCTGCCGCGACGGCTGGGACGGCATCCTCTCCCATCAGCTCGATTATCGCACGCGGCCGTGCAATTTCGTCGAGATCATGCCGCGGCTGGACGAGCACCTGAAGCGCGGCAAGGCGCAGGCGAAGTAACTTACGCGGGCACGAAAATCCGCGTGCGAAGGATCGCGCGGCCCGAGGGGCCGATCTTCGACAGCAATTTCGATTCTGCGCTGCGTGCCCCCGCTGCGTAACCGCCGAGCCGGTCGTAATGATCGCGCGCGATCAGCAAGCCCTGATTGGCGGAAGGCCCGGTGACGGCGCGTGTAATCTGCCGCATCGCTTGGCCGATGCCGCCCTCGGCATAGGGCGAGCGCGCGTAGCGGAAAATGCCGGCGCGTCTGCGGCCGCTGATGCCGACGCTTTCGATGAATTGCGAGGTCTCGTCGATCCAGCCGGATTCGAGCACGGCGCCGGCATGCAGGAACATCAGCCAGGAGCCGCGCGTGAGTTTGACGCCCGCCGCGATGGCATCCGCGCGCGAGCCTTCGAATGTGAGAAAACGGCAGCCCGCGACATCGGCGACACGTTCGATATTGCCGCTGCCGCCCGCGCGCTCGACCAGCACGACGTCCCGCACCATGCCCGCGGCCGAGCCCGGCACCAATGCTGCGAGCGTCGCCACCGTCTCCGCTTCGTTGCCCTGTGTGGGGATCACGATGCTGATCATGCAGGCTCCATCATCAAAACGACGACGGTGCCTTAGCATTTCATGCGCCGGCGAAAAACCCCGCACAGTGCAGGGCACATCGTGGGAAAGCTCATATGAATGGGCGAAGCGAAATCTGCGCTTCGCCCAAAGACACCGGCTCTCAGCGGTTATTGGCCATCGACCGCGGCGCTGCCACGAGAGATCGGGCCATCGTAGCGGTTATAGGCCATGCCGAATTCGCCCGACGGGCCTGCAATATAGCCATAACGGCTGTCATCGTCGCCAATCAGGTTGCGTTCGCAAGAACCACCAGCGCCAAGCGCGAACGCTTGGCAAGCCGCGTAGGTGTAAAAGTCGCACGAGGCCGTCGGGCTATCGCTGTCGGTCAGGCAAACCGGGGCCGCCTTGGCAGGTGTGCTGCCGAGCGAGGTGATGCCCGTTGCCGCGAGGCCAAGGGCTGCCGCTGTTAGAAGATATGTTTTCATTGAATCCTCCCTGTGAAATGCCCCGCCGACAACGCGGCCGAGCCGGGAGGGCTCCGCAAAGGCGGATACCGAAAACGGATTACACAATCCGTGCGGGCTTCAGACTTTTTGCGTCAATAGATGGGAGGCTCCGCACTGTATTCGGGAACCGATGCACAGAGGGTGGAGCGATACGATATATCGCTCCACCCTTCCGGTCGAAATCAGATAACTAAAAATTCACCAGCGATAGCCAGGGCCATAGCTGCGATGATAGATCGGGCCGTCATAGCGGTTATAGGCCGCGCCGAATTCGACGGCAGGACCGCCGATGTAACCGTACTCGCCGTCATCGCCGCGCGGGTTGCGCACGCAGGAACCGCCGACGCCTTTTGACGACGCCCGGCAGGCCCGGAAGCTGTAGAATTCGCACGTCCGATACGTATTCGGACTGTCCTGATCGGTGAGGCAGACGGTCCCAGCCTTCGCGGGCGTGACGCCAGCCGAGGTGACACAAGCAGCCGCCAGACCGAGAGCGGCAGCCGCCAGAAGATATGTCTTCATCGAATCCTCCTCATCAATGTTGCGCTGGGCCGACAACGCCGGGCCACGATGCGAGGTCCGCTGGGGATGTCATAAAAATGTTCTTGTTTTGTTCTAAAGGCAGATTATCTTTGAGACATGACCAGAGCTTCGCAAGCCGCGCAGATTCCTCCGTCGCCAGCCGTCCCGGCGGGTGCCGTCCCCGACTTCGAGCAGATCGGCGTCGCCATCGACGCCGCGCGCCGCCGTGGCCGTGGCGCGCAGACCAACGCCAGCGGGCGTTATGAAACCGAGGCGCGTGCCGCCTTCGACGACGGCTGGCAAAGCCTCGACGAACTGCCGCCGTTCAAGACCAGTGTCGGGATCGACACCGCCCGCAAGGTGATCTCGCGCAACGACTCGCCCGACATCGGCTTCGACCGTTCGATCAATCCGTATCGCGGCTGCGAGCACGGCTGCGTGTATTGTTTCGCGCGGCCGACCCACGCCTATCTCGGCCTGTCGCCAGGGCTCGATTTCGAAAGCCGGCTGTTCATGAAGCCGGATGCCCCGGCGCTGCTGGAAAAGGAGCTGACGGCTTCGAACTACGAGCCGCGCACCATGGCGATCGGCACCAACACCGATCCCTACCAGCCGATCGAGCGCGAGCACAAAATCATGCGCGGCATTCTCGAAGTGCTGGAAAGGACCGGCCATCCGGTCGGCATCGTCACCAAGTCGGCGCTGGTCACGCGCGACATCGACATCCTTGCGCGGATGGCGGAGCGCAATCTCGCCAAGGTGGCGATCTCGGTGACCTCGCTCGATCCGAAACTCGCGCGCACAATGGAGCCGCGCGCCTCGACGCCGCCGAAGCGGCTGGAGGCGTTGCGGCAGCTCTCCGCCGCCGGCATTCCGACAGTGGTGATGACGGCGCCGCTTATTCCCGCGCTCAATGATTCCGAGATGGAGCGCATCCTCGATGCCGCCGCCCATGCCGGGGTGAAGGAAGCGAACTACACATTATTGCGGCTGCCGCTGGAGGTGCGCGACCTGTTCCGCGAATGGCTGATCGCGAATTACCCCGACCGCTACCGCCATGTCTTCACGCTGATCCGCGACATGCGCGGCGGCAAGGATTACGACTCGCAATGGGGCACGCGGATGAAGGGCACCGGGCCGATGGCGTGGATGATCGGCCGCCGTTTCGAGATCGCCTGCGAACGGCTGGGGCTCAACCGCAAGCGCGTGAAGCTTTCTACCTCGCATTTCGTGCAACCGGAGAGGAGCGGGCAACAGTTGGATTTGTTTTGAGCGCGCCCCGCATTGAATAACGGGCACATCCGGGAGGTTCCGGCTTGCCGAACTCGGCGGTTCGTTTCAGTGTCCGCCCATGAGTCGGGCCAAGCTCCCAGCGAAAGAAAAACCTGCTGCCAAACCTGCGAAGGTCACGGTCGCAACGCGCCCGAGCTTTCGCCGCGAGCGCGCGCTGATGGCGCAGGGCATCTGGCCGGTGGCGGGCTGCGATGAAGTCGGGCGAGGGCCGCTCGCCGGGCCGGTGGTTGCCGCCGCCGTGATCCTCGATCCCGACCGCATCCCCAAGGGCATCAACGATTCCAAGCGGCTCACCATGGAGGCGCGCGAGGCCCTGTTCGAGGAAATCTGCGCGACCGCGCTGGTGTCGGTCGCTGCCGCGCCGCCGTGGCGGATCGACCGCGACAACATTTTGCGTGCCTCATTGTGGGCGCTGGCGCGGGCGGTGCAGGGCCTGCCGCAAGCGCCCAAGCATGTGTTCGTCGATGGCCGCGACAAGATCGATGTGCCGTGCGACTGCGAGCCGGTGATCGGCGGCGACGGCCTGCTGCTGTCGATCGGCGCGGCCTCGATCGTCGCCAAGGTCACGCGCGACCGCCTGATGTGCCGGCTGGCGCAGGTGCATCCCGAATACGGTTTCGATTCGCATATGGGTTACGGCGTGCCCCGGCATCTGGAAGCACTGAAGCAGCATGGTCCGACGCCCCATCACCGGCGGCATTTCGCGCCGGTGGCGGCGGCGCATGCCAGGCTCAACGGCGTGACTATCCCGCCCGATCTGTCCCAGATCGAAGTGACGGAAACCGTGATCGTGGCGGAGGAGGCGGCCGTTCAGGTTGCCTGATCCGGCGCGGGCCTTTATCAAGCGTTGAACGGTCTTTCCGCCCTCACGCCCCGGTTCGTCCGCGCGATGCGCTTTACCTCCCTGATCGTCGAACTCGTCCGCGCCAAGCCGCGATGGATTTTCTGGAGCGCCGTTCTTGCGCTGGCGCTGCTGTGGCTGGTGGTGCCGACGGCTCTCTATCTCAGCCCGCCCGGCGACGTGCCGACCGTGCTGGCGTTCGGCCACGAATATCAGGTCGGCACCGCGCTCGGCCCGCCGCTGTCATTCTGGTTGGCCGACCTCGCGTTCCGTCTCGTCGGCGGTTATGCCTTCGGCGTGTATCTGCTGGCGCAGATCTGTTTCGTGGTGACGATGGGCGCGGTGTTCGCGCTGGCGCGCGCCGTGGTCGGGCCGCAGCAGGGCGTGCTCGCGGTGCTGCTGACGCTGGCCATTGCGGCCTTCAGCTATCCGGGGCTGGAATTCGGTCCCGACGTGCTGGCGCGGCCGCTCTGGGCGCTGACGCTGCTGCATGCGTGGCGCGTGATCGGAGAGCGGCAGCGCGGCGCGTGGTTCGCGCTGTCGATCGAGGTCGGATTGTTGTTCCTCACCACCGCGATGGCGCCGGTGTTGCTGGCTCTGCTCGTGATCTTCGCGCTCGCCACGTCGCGCGGGCGTGCGGCACTGCGTTCGATCGATCCTTTGTTCGGTGCGCTGGTGATCGCGGTCATCGCGTTGCCTTACATGATCTGGCTGGCACGCAACGGCGCCTTGCCGCATCCCGCGCTCACATCGCTCGAAGCCTATGCGCGGCACACGGGCGCGCTGTTCGGCGCGCTGCTGCTGTCGGCGCTCGGCGTCGTCGCTCTCATCGTTGCGAATACACGCATGTTCGAACGCAAGGGCGAGGATGCGCCCGCGATCTTCCGCCCGCCGGTCGATCCCTTGGCGCGGCAATTCGTCGTGTTCTTCGGCGCGCTGCCGCCTTTGCTGTTTACGCTGGCGTCGCCGGCATTCGGCCTCGATCATGTCGCGGGCGGCGAGGGCGTGGCGCTGCTGCTGATCGGCCTTGTTGCCGTCGTCATGGGTGGCGATTTGATTTATCTGCGCCGCCAGCAGGTGCTGCGCACGATCTGGCTGTTGGCGATGGCCGTGCCCGTGATCGTGATTCTGGCGGCGGTGTTCGTGCAGCCATGGACCGATGCTGCAGAGACGCAGACATCGCTGCCCGCGCGCGCGATGGGCAAATTCTTCGCCGACAATTACAGACTGCGGACCAATCGCCCGCTACCCGCCGTCGCGGGCGATCCGCAGATCGCGGCATTGATCGGCCTCGGCGCGCCGTCGCGGCCGCAGGTGCTGTTCTCGAACCTCAATGGCAAGACGCCGTGGATCGATGCGGCCACGGTCAATATGGGCGGCGGTCTTATTGTCTGGCGCGCTCATGACACGGTCGGCGCGCCGCCCGAAGCGATTGCGAAAATGTTTCCCGGTCTCGTCGCCGAAGTGCCGCGCGCCTTCGATCGCCTGATCGAGGGGCGGGTGGAAGCATTGCGGATCGGCTGGGGCGTGGTGCGCCCGCGCGCAACCAAATAACAGTTCTCTCTGTCATTGCGGGCGAAGCAACCCGGGTGGGTAGGAGACACCCGGATTGCTTCGCCGCACGCATCCGTAGCGAAGCAGCCGCGCGCTGCCCGCTGCGGACGAACCTTCAGAAGCCCGCGACGCCGCCGTTGCTGCGCGGATCGCTGCCGCCTTCGAATACGCCGTTGGGGTAGTGCACGATGCCGCCGGCATGGCCGACGATTTCATCGAAGTCCTCGACCATCTCGACCTCATGGCCGAGCGCCTCGAGCTTGCGGCGGGTTTCTTCGGGGAAGCGGCCTTCCAGCTTCAGGCTGTCGGTGTCGTCGCCCCATGTGCGCCCGAGCAGCCAGCGCGGCGCGGTGATCGCAGCCTGCATCGTCTCGTTGTAAACGGCGTAGCGCGTGAACACGGCGGCCTGCGTCTGCGGCTGGCCGTCGCCGCCCATCGTGCCGTAGACCATCACGCGGCCGTCGTTCAGCCGTGCGAGGGCCGGATTGAGCGTGTGGAACGGCTTCTTGTTCGGGGCCAGCGCATTGATGTGCTGCGGATCGAGCGAGAATGAGCAGCCGCGGTTCTGCCAGTTGAGGCCGGTCTCCGACAGCACGAGGCCGCTGCCGTATTCGTGATAGATGCTCTGGATGAAGGACACCGCGCGGCCTTCGCCGTCGATCACGCCCATCCACACCGTATCGGCCGGACCCTTGCCCTGACCCCATGGCAGCGCCTTGTCCATGCGGATTGCCGTGGTCAGCTTGTCGAGATGCTCCGGTGCGAGCAGCGACTGCGGATCGACATCCATGAAGTCGAGGTCGGTGATGTGGCGGTCGCGGATCAGGAACGCCTGCTTGGTCGCTTCGACGACGCAGTGGATGTATTCCGGGCTTTCCGGTCCGAAGCCGCCGATGTCGAGCCTGTCGAGCAGGCCGAGGATGATGAGCGAGACGAGGCCCTGCGTCGGCGGCGTCATGTTGTAGATCTTGCCGAGGCTGTGCGCGAGTTCGAGCGGCTTGCGGACCGTCGCGCGATATTTTGCGAGGTCTTCGGCCGACACCGGGCTGCCGAGCGCCTTCAGTTCCTTGGCGATGCTGGCAGCGAGGCGGCCGCGATAGAAACTGTCGAGACCGTCATCGGCCAGCGTGCGCAGCGTCTTGCCGAGTTGCGTCAATTTCATCCGCGCGCCGACGTCCGGCTCCTTGCCGTTGACGAGGAAGGTTTCGGCGAAACCCGGAATGGCCTGTAGTTCGCCGAGCTTCTTGGCAGTCGTGACGCTTTGCGAGCGGGTCACGGCGATGCCGTCCTCGGCATAGAAGATCGCGGTTTCGAGCAAACGGCCGAGCGGAAGTTTCCCGCCCCATTCCTTGCTGATGTCGAGCGCGGCCTGCCAGCCGCCGATGGTGCCGGCGACAGTGTTGGCGGAGTCGGGTCCGCGCGATGGAATCTTCGCGAAGCCTTTCGCGGTGTAGTAGTCGCTGGAAATGCTGCCTGCCGCCGCGCCGCAGGCCTCGATGGCGACCACGGGCTTGCCGGGGCATGAAATCGTCCAGAAACCGTCGCCGCCGATGCTGTTCATGTGGGGATAGACCACCGCGATGGTGGAGGCTGCCGCGATCATCGCCTCGATGGCGTTGCCGCCTGCGCGCAGGACGTCGACGGCGGCCTGCGATGCCAGCGCATGAGGAGCAACGGCCATGCCGCGGGTGGAGCGAACGGTCTGGAGCATCTTTGAACCCGATATTCTGCGTGTGCGTGTGAGGGAGAAGCCGGGGCGCATCGTGCGCCCCGGCGGATGTTGTTAGGCTGCGCTGCCGCGCGCCGCCAGTGCGGCATTCGTCGCATTCTGCTTGCGGTGGTTGGCGCGCATCGGCTTGAGAACGGCGATGGCGAGGAACGCGGTGAGGAAGTTCATCGCGATCACGACGCCGAACACCACGTTCCACGATGCGGTGACCTCATGCAGTTCAGCCGCGAGCGGGCCGCCGAGCACCGAGCCGACACCCTGCGCGATGTACAGGAAGCCGTAATTGGTGGTGGCGTTCTTGGTGCCGAACGTGTCGGTGAGGGTCGAGGGGAACAGCGAGAAGATTTCGCCCCAGCCGAAGAACACCACCCCCGACAGCAGCACGAAAGTCAGCGGATGGTGCGCGAACAGAAGCCAGATCGTCATCGCGATACCTTCGATGCCGAACGCGATCAGCATGGTGTTCTCGCGGCCGATCTTGTCCGACACCCAGCCGAAGAACGGGCGGGTCAGGCCGTTGGTGAAACGGTCGATGGTCAGCGCCAGCGGCAGTGCCGCGAGGCCGAACACCAGCGCGTCCTTGACGCCGAAATCCTTGGCGAAGGCGCCCATCTGCGAGATCACCATGAGGCCCGAGGTGGACATCATCGTCATCATCACGAACATCAGCCAGAAGATCGGCGTGCGCAGCATCTCGCGCGGCTCATAGTCGCGGGTTTCCTGGATCAGGCCGTGCGCTGTCGCATCGGGTGCGACGTGCGGCATGTTCTTGTCGGGACGGCGCATGCCGAGGGCGGCGAGGATGCCGACGATGCCGAAGATGATGCCGTACATGGTCAGCGTGTGCGACAGGCCGCTTCCCTTAAGGCTGTTGGAGATCGGGAAGGTGGTCAGGATCGCGCCGAAGCCGTAACCCGCGGCGACAAGACCTGCGGCAAGGCCGCGCTTGTCAGGGAACCACTGCACCATCATGCCGACCACGCCGACATAGATGATGCCGGTGCCGATGCCGCCGAGCACGCCATAGGTGATGTAAAGCGCAAACACGCTGGTGGCATTGGCCGCGAGAACCCAACTCAGGCCGGTGAGGGCGGCGCCGAGCGACAGCAGCACGCGCGGACCGAAGCGGTCGACGAGATAGCCCTGCGCCGGCGACAGGAACGTTTGCAGCATGATGAGCAGCGAGAACGTGACCTGAATTTCCGCCAGCGGCGCGTTGAATTTTTCCCGAAGCGGGCCTGTGAACAGCGCCCAGACATATTGAGGGCTGGAGATCGCCATCATCGCGATCAGGCCGAGGATCAATTGGTACCATCGCGAGGATGGTGACGTTGCACTTGTAGTCGTCATTTTACCGCTCCCTGGGTTGTGATTGGGTGGTTTCCGCCGGTGGTCTTGTTTCTTCTGTTATGTTTCTGGTATGTCAGAGACATACGATTATGACAGAAAGGAAATAACTAACAAGTCCTTTACGAGCCCGGCGAGGAGGACATCCGGCGGATGTTCACAGGCCTCCATGCAGGAAGCAGGCCGGTGCGGCAGGAGGTGACGTTGAACGTTTGTCGGAGAAGCCCTATGCGTGCGTCCCGGCAGATGGGTTGAAACCGTCAGTCGCGTGTCCTGCCAGGGCCGATATGTTTTCGCTCGGCGGATTCGTGCTCACGAAATCCCGTCGATCTTTTTTCACCAGCGGCGAGCGTGCACATTTATGATGCAGCCCATGAATCGTCCCAGCAGTCTTCCCGACGTTTCCGACAACGACGACGAGCCGCAGTCGCGGATCGCCTATCGCCTGATCGAAGCGATGATCGTCACGCACGAGCTGCCGCCCGGTTCACGGATTTCCGAGGCGACGCTGAGCGCCAAGCTCGGCATCGGACGCACGCCGATCCGCGAGGCGCTGCAGCGGCTGTCGTTCGAGGGCACGGTGCGCATCGTGCCGCGCTCCGGCGCGTTCGTTTCCGAAATTGATCTTGTCGATCAGCTCGCGATGATCGAGGTCCGCAAGGGTATCGAGAATGTGCTGGCGGGCCGCGCGGCGCGCTTTGCGGGAGAGCCAGAACGCAAGCGTTTTCGCGAACTGGCTTTGATGTTCGAGAAATCCGCCGCGAACAATGACGGTCATATTTTTGTCGAGGCGGACCGCGAATTCAATTCGCTGATCGTGGCGACCGCGCGCAACAAATACGCCGCGCAGGCGATCACCCCGATCGAGGCGCAGACGCGGCGGTTCTGGTACGTGCATTTCAAGCAGTTCGGCGATCTGCAGCGGGTCTGCACGCTGCATGCCTTCGTGGCGCGGAAGATCGCGGCGAACGATGAGGCCGGCGCGCGCGAGGGCTCCGACAAGATCGTGGACTATGCCGAGGAATACACCCGCAAGACGCTAATGTTCTTCGGCATGGGCTGACGCTGCTTAAAGATCAGCGATCATCTGCCTAAAGCGCAGGCGCGCGGCGGCGCATGAGATGGGCGAGGCCGAGGCAGATCAACGCGACCGCGACCGGCGGAAACACCACTGCATTGACGATGTTCCAGCCGTAATCGGCGAGCAGTTGCCCCGAGGCGAACGAGCCCACCGCCATCATCCCGAACACCAGGAAGTCATTGAACGCCTGCACCTTGTTGCGTTCCTCGGGGCGATGGGTCTGCACCACTAGCGCGGATGCGCCGATGAAGCCGAAATTCCAGCCGAGCCCGAGCACGATCAGCATTGCCCAGAAGTGCAGCGGCGTGATGCCCGACATGCCGATGGTGGCGGCGGTCGCCTCGAGCGCGAGCCCGATCGCGACGATCACCGGTGCGCCGAAGCGCGCGATCAATGAGCCCGTGAAGAAACTGGGCCCGTACATCGCCACGATGTGCCACTGGATGCCGAAATTGGAATCGCTGATCGGCAGTCCGCACAGCCGCATCGCCAGCGGCGCCGAGGTCATCACCAGATTCATCATGGTGTAGGCGACGGTGCCGCACAAAGCGGCGGCGATGAAGTCGCGCTGGCCGATAATCGCGGACAGTGGACGGCCGCGGTGAAGGTCGGTTGTCTTCGGTCGGGGCGCATGCACGGTGGAGAGCACCGCCATCGCCACCAATGCAACGAGGGCCTGCACGACGAAACTCGCTGCGAACAGATGCGGCGCCCAAAAATCCATCGTCCACTGCACAAGCTGCGGGCCGAGCACGCCGGCGAACACGCCGCCGGCCAGCACCCACGAGATCGCTTTCGGGCGGAACGCTTCGCTGGCGCGATCAGCGGCGGCGAAGCGATAGGATTGCGACACCGAGCCGTAAAGTCCGCCGCAGAAGGTCGCGAGGCAGAACAGCGGGAACGATTTCAAAATGATGGCGATGGCGGCGAGCACGCCGCAAAGCGCGCCGAAGCCTGAACCGATAAAGAAGGCCACACGGCGTCCGTAGGTGCGCGAGATCCATCCGGTCGGAAGCGTGCCGGTCGCCATTCCGATCACATAGACCGTCAGCGGCAATGTCGCGAACGACATGCTGGGTGCGATGGAAGCCCCGACGATCGAGCCGGTGGCGAAGATCACGGCGGTGTTCGCGCCGGTCAGCGCCTGCGCGACCGCGAGCCGCGCGACATTGGCGCGGGCTCTTTGGTCGTCATGAAGTTCGGCGGCAATCGCTGTCATGGCTGTTCCGGCGCGACACGAGAATAATTGTCTCGGAGAACAATTTTCTCGCATGTTCGGCCGGAACAGAACAGATGCGCCGCCGGGAAGACCCCCTATGCATTTTCGCAAGGGCGTTCGCCGCTCGCGATTACAGGAAGATGCCGCCCGAGACCTCGATGCGCTGGCCGTTGATCCAGCGATTGTCCTCCGACAACAGCGACGCGATCATCGGGCCGATGTCGTCGGGCAGGCCGGCGCGCCCGAGCGCGGTGTTGTTCGCGACCTGGCGGTTGGCCTCAGCGTTGTCGCGGACATGGCCGCCGCCGAAATCGGTCTCGATAGCGCCCGGCGCGACTGTATTCACCGCGATACGGCGCGGCCCGAGTTCCTTGGCGAGGTAGTGCGTCAGCACCTCGATTGCGCCCTTCGTCGCGCCATAGGCTGAAAAGCCCGGCAGGCTGAAGCGGGCAAGACCGCTGGACAGATTCACGATGCGCCCGCCGTCCGCGATCAGTGGCAGCAGCGTCTGGGTCAGGAAGTACACGCCCTTCAGGTTGATGTTCATCAGCCGGTCGAAATCGGCTTCAGTGGTTTCCGCGAACGGCTTGTTGATGCCGATACCGGCATTGTTCACGAGATAATCGAACTGTGCGGCATCGAAGTTGTCCTTGAGGGCCGCCTTCAGCCGCGCGGCGAAATCGGTGAATGTTTTGATCGCGCCGGTGTCGAGTTGAAGGGCGACGGCGTTGCGGCCGAGCGCCTTGATGGCGGCAACGGTGGCGTCGGCCTCTGCCTGATTTGAATGATAGGTGATGACGACGTCCGTCCCCTTGCGGGCGAGGCTCAACGCGGTGTTGTGGCCGAGCCCACGGCTGCCGCCGGTGATAAGAGCGATCTTTGCTATTGAATCATTTGAATTTTCCGTGGCCATGGAAGCCTCCTGAAGCGTCATGCGATGGCCGCTTGTGTAGTCCTGCGGGGTGACCGGCAAAATGCCGGTGGCTCCGAGTTTATTGCCTGATCCTCCAAATCCGTCTTGCCTGCCGCAGCAGGCGGCCTATCTTGGCGGCATGGTCAGGAGGCCACCGTGCAGATGTCGTTGAAGCAAAGCATCGCCCGCCATATCGACGCGGTGAGCCGCGAGGACGGCTTTTTCGACACCGCGATCGAAGGGCTGATCCTGACGCGCTCCTCCACCGAGACGCTGCCGCACCCCATTCTCTACAAGCCCGCGCTGTGCATCGTCGCGCAGGGCGCCAAGCGCAGCCTGCTGGATGAGGATGCCATCGCCTATGCGGAGATGCAGGCGCTGGTGGTGACGGTGGAGATGCCGGTGCGCGGCGGCGTCACCCGCGCGAGCAAGGCCACTCCTTATCTCGGTCTCATTCTCGAATTCGATCTGCGGCTGCTGCGCGAGGTGCTCGAGGAATTCGACGATCCGCCGAAACCTGCGAGCCAAGGGCCTGCCTTGCTGGTCCACGACATCGGAGGCCCGCTTGCCGACAGCGTGCTGCGGCTGGTCAATCTGCTCGATACGCCCGCGGCGATTCCGGTGCTGGCCAAATCCGCGATGCGCGAGATTTATTTCTGGCTGTTGAGCGGGCCGCACGGCGCGAGCATCAGCCGGTTGGCGTCGCCCGACAGCCACACCGAACGGTTGAGCCGTGCGATCCATCTCTTGCGCGACGATCTCGCGCGTTCGATCTCCGTCGATGAACTGGCCGCCGCCGCGAAGATGAGCCCGTCTTCGTTCCACCAGCACTTCAAGGCGCTGACGTCGCTGACGCCGCTGCAATACCAGAAACAGCTACGGCTTCTGGAAGCGCGGCGGCTGATGCTGGCCGATGCGATGACCGCAACGACGGCGGCCTATCGGGTCGGTTATGAAAGTCCCTCGCAGTTCAGCCGGGAATATGCCCGCATGTTCGGCGCGCCGCCGCGCCGTGACGTGGCGGTGATGCGGACGATCGCCTGAGGCGTACTTTAAGTTTTCGCGCCTGCCGCCAGCGCGGCCTGAATCGTGCGCAGGTCTTTCCACGTCATCCGCTTGTAGATCGGCTGGCGCAGCAGGTAGGCCGGATGGAAGGTCGCCATCGCACGGATGGTGCGCGTGCCGGTGTTGTAGTCGAACCAGCGGCCGCGCGTTTTCATGATGCCGTCCTTGAGGTCGAGCACCGCCTGCGATGACGGCTTGCCGAGACACACCACGATGTCCGGATCGACCAGCTCGATCTGCCGCTTGATGAAGGGCAGGCACATCTGCGTCTCATGCGGGGAGGGGTCGCGGTTGCCTGGCGGCCGCCACGGAATGACGTTGGCGATGTAGGCCCCGGTGCGGTCGAGCCCGATGGAGGCGAGCATCAGGTCGAGCAGCTTGCCCGAACGGCCGATGAAGGGGATGCCCTGCAGGTCTTCGTCGCGGCCGGGCGCTTCGCCGACGAACATGACGCGCGCCTGCGGGTTGCCGTCGCCGAACACCAACTTGGTCGCGGTGGCCTTCAGCGCGCAGCCGTCGAATTGCTCGAGCAGGCCGCGCAGTTCATCCAGTGTCTTGGCCTTCGGCGCGAGTTCGCGCGCCGATTCGATGGCGGCATCGGGCGCGGGCGCGAGATCGGCCGGCGGCGGCGCGGCGGCAGGGATGGACGCGGACGCCAGCGGTACGATCCGCCGTGGCGCGGGCGCCGGTTCCGCCTCGATTTCGGACAGGCGGTCGGAGGGCTCCTCCGCCAATGCGCAATCGACCCCGGCTTCCAGATAGAAGGCCAGCAATTCGTGCGGGGTCGGGGAACGCTCAAAGATCATGGGCGGCAATGTAAAGCGTCCGGGCGGGGAATGAGAGTCCCCGATTGGCCGTTCCACAAAATGGATTCCGGGGCGTGCACAGGTCCCATGATTTTCAGCGGGGTTGTTCTCCTTGCGAAAATCGTACAAGGCTTTTTAGACCTATTCCATCCACGCTTGCCCGCAAGATCAGCCGAGCCCCACATGAGCGATGAGCCGCAGCCCCGCGACTCCATGGAATTCGATGTCGTCATCGTCGGCGCGGGCCCCGCAGGCCTCAGCGCCGCGATTCGTCTCAAGCAGATCGAGCCCGCGCTCAGTGTGGTGGTGATCGAGAAAGGCTCCGAGGTCGGTGCGCACATTCTGTCCGGCGCGGTGATCGATACGGCAGGGCTCGACGACCTCATTCCCGAATGGCGCGATGAAGACGACTGTCCGCTGAAAACCCGCGTCCGCGAAGACCGCTTCGCATGGATGACGGCGAGCGGGGAATTCAGGCTGCCGAATTTTCTGATGCCGCCGCTGATGAACAACCATCATTGTTACATCGGCTCGCTCGGTGATCTCTGCCGCTGGCTCGGCGCGCGCGCTGAATCGCTCGGCGTGGAAATCTATCCGGGCTTTGCCGCCACCGAGATCGTCTATGGCGAGCACAACGAAGTGCGCGGTGTCGCCACCGGCGACATGGGCGTGGCGCGCGACGGCTCGCACAAGGCGTCGTACACGCGCGGCATGGAATTGCTCGGCAAGTACACGCTGTTCGCGGAAGGCGCGCGCGGCAGCCTGACGAAACAGCTGATCGCTCGCTACAGGCTCGACAGTGGCAGCGAGCCGCCGAAATTCGGCATCGGCCTGAAGGAAGTCTGGCAGATCGACAAGGCCAAGCATCAGCCCGGTCTGGTGCGGCATTCGTTCGGCTGGCCGCTCGACAACAAGACCGGCGGCGGATCGTTTCTCTATCATTATGGCGAAGACCTCGTCGCCACCGGCTTCGTCGTCCATCTCAACTACGACGACCCTTATCTATCGCCGTTCGAGGAATTCCAGCGATTCAAGACCCATCCCGCGATCCGGCCCGTGCTGGAAGGCGGCAAGCGGTTGTCTTACGGCGCGCGCGCGATCACCGAGGGCGGTTATCAGTCCGTGCCGCGGCTGACCTTCGCCGGCGGCGCGCTGATCGGCTGCGCCGCGGGCTTCGTCAACGTGCCGCGCATCAAGGGCGTTCACAACGCAATGCGCAGCGGCATGATCGCCGCGCGTCATGCCGCGGATGCGCTGGCGGAAGGCCGCGCCAACGACGAGCTGGTGAAATACGAGGACGGCTGGCGTTCGTCCTCGGTCGGCCGCGATCTGAACCGCGTGCGCAACGTCAAGCCACTGTGGTCGAAGTTCGGCACCGTGCTTGGTGTCATGCTCGGCGGCATCGACATGTGGATGCAGACGCTGCTCGGCCTGTCGCTGTTCGGCACGCTGTCGCACGGCAAGACCGACGCCGCGAGCCTGCATCCGGCACGCGAATGCAAGCCGCGTTCTGCGCCGAAGCCCGACGGGCAGTTGACGTTCGACAGGCTGTCGTCGGTGTTTCTGTCCAACACCAACCATGAGGAGGACCAGCCGGTTCATCTCAAGGTGCTGGACATGGCGCTGCAGAAATCGTCCGAGCACGATGTTTTCGCCGGACCATCGAACCGTTACTGCCCGGCCGGGGTCTATGAGTGGCTCGATGAGCCGGACGGTCTGCGCTTCCAGATCAACGCGCAGAACTGCGTCCATTGCAAAACCTGCGACATCAAGGACCCGAACGGCAACATCGTCTGGGTGCCGCCGGAAGGCGGCGGCGGGCCGAACTATCAGGGCATGTGAAGGCTGGCGATGTTGGCGAACGGACAGGGCGGTATGAGCTGAAATGCACGACGTTGTTTCCTTCGGGCTCACCGCCTTCATCCTGTTCGGCGCCTATACGCTGTTCGGCATCACCGGCTTCGGCCAGAGCATGATCGCGATGCCGTTCCTGGCGATGGTCGCGTCGCTGAAATTCTTCGTTCCGCTGGTGGCGCTGCTCGATACCGTGTTCGTCGTCTGGAACATGACCAAGTTCCGCAAGCAGGCGAACTACAAGGAACTGATCGCGCTGTTGCCCACCACCTTCATCGGCCTGATCGGCGGTGCGACCATGCTGGTGCTTCTTCCGGAACGCATTCTGCTGCTGACGCTGGGTGTGCTGATCACCGCCTACGGCCTCTATCGTTTGGTGGCGAAGCAACAGGCAGGGAAGCTGAACAGGTTTGTCGCCGTGCCGCTCGGGCTGCTTGCGGGTGCGCTGTCCGCAACCTTTGGAACTGGCGGTCCGGTCTATGTTGCCTATCTCTCGGGCCGTATCTTCGACAAGAGCGAGTTGCGTGCAACCATTCTGGGATTGATCCTGCTGACCGCGATTTTCCGAATCGGCGCTTTCGGAATCGGCGGTCTCTACGACAACGCCCATATCTGGCTGTGGTGGCTGATGGCGCTGCCGTTCTGCTTCGCCGGGGTGAAACTCGGCCATTATCTTCACGACAGGTTGAAGAGCGAGAGTCTGCTGACCCTCGTCTATCTGACCCTGGTGATTTCCGGGGTGACGCTCCTCATCAAGAACTTCTGACCGCAGGCGATCTCCGCGCCCGATGGCAAGAGCGGGGCGTCATTTGGCCGTCCCGGTTTCCGCCACGATGCAGCCATGTTTGCGGGAACGCTTCGAAAGAAACCGTCCGAATCCTTGCGGACGGCATATAAACGGGCCATTGTGCGATGCCCTGAGCCGCCCGGGCGGCCTTGCGTTTCAACCTCATCTTGACGGAGACGGTGCGCGTGAATTTTTCAACTCGTTCTTCTCGCGCGGCATTTGCTGCTGCGATGGCGGCGGCGATGATCGTCGCGCCGATTGCGCCTTCCGCCTTTGCCGAAACCTCGCCGACGATCGATAACGGATTGTCGACTTATCCGACCGCGCGCGATCTGCAGGGATTGAGTCCCGCGGGCAGCTACCTTGCCGCGCGCCATGCCAGTGCGGATCGCGATGCCGGCGTTGCCGCGTCATTCTACCGTGCCGCGCTTCGGGCCGATCCGAAGAATGCCGATCTGCTGGACCGTGCTTTCATTTCCTCCGTCGCCGACGGCGAGATGGATGAAGCGGTCAAGCTCGCGGGCAAGATTCTCGCGACCGACAAGACCAACCGCGTGGCGCGGCTGGTCGAAGGCGTTCATGCGCTCAAGCTGAAACACTACGCGGCGGCGCAAAAGCACATCGGTCAATCGGTGCGCGGGCCGATCACCGATCTGGTCGCCACGCTGCTGTCGAGCTACGCGATGCAGGGCGCAGGCAACACCTCCGCCGCGATCGCCAACATCGACAAGCTGACCGGCCCCGAATGGTATCCGATCTTCAAGAATCTCCACGCCGGTCTGATCGACGAACTCGCTAACCGGCAGAAGGACGCGGGCGCCCGTTTCGAGGCGGCCTACAAGCTTGACGACACCGCGCTGCGGATCGTCGATGCCTATGGCCGCTGGATGTCGCGTAACAAGAAGGAAGCTCAGGCGGTAGAGCTGTTGGAGACCTACGACAAGAAGGTGCCGCGTCATCCGCTGATCGTCGATGCGCTGAAGGATCTGAAGGCCGGCAAGAAGCTGCCTGCGCAGATCGACACGCCGCAGTCCGGCGCGGCCGAGGCGCTGTACGGCATCGGTTCGTCGCTCACGCGCCGCGGCGGCGAAGACCTCGCGCTGGTTTATCTGCAGCTTGCGTTGTACCTGCACCCCAACCATCCGCTGGCATTGTTGTCGCTCGCCGATCTCTATGAATCGGTGAAGAAGCCGCAGCTGGCGATCAAGGTCTATGAGCGCATGCCGGCGAATTCGCCGCTCAAGCGCAACGCATTGATTCAGATGGCGACGGACCTCGATTCCGTCGATCGCACCGATGAGGCGCTGGCGATCCTCAGGAAAGTTACGGCGGAGGATTCCAAGGATACCGAAGCACTGATGGCGCTCGGCAACATCGAGCGTGCGCGCAAGAAGTTCGCCGAGTGCGGCGGCACCTATACCAAGGCGATCGATGCTTCCGACGCGGCGAAGCCGAACTGGGTGCTGTATTATTTCCGCGGTATCTGCGAGGAGCGCTCGAAGGATTGGCCGAAGGCGGAAGCCGACCTGAAGAAGGCGCTCGCGTTGCAGCCCGAGCAGGCGCACGTGCTGAACTACCTCGGCTATTCGTGGGTCGATAAGGGCCTCAACCTGCCCGAGGGCATGGCGATGATCCGCCGCGCGGTCGATCAGCGTCCCGATGACGGTTACATCGTGGATTCGCTGGGCTGGGCGTATTTCCGCATTGGCGACTACGCCAACGCGGTCAAGACGCTGGAACGCGCGATCGATCTCAAGCCGGAAGATCCGACCGTCAACGATCATCTTGGCGATGCCTACTGGCGTGTCGGCCGCACGCTGGAGGCCAAGTATCAGTGGGCGCATGCGCGCGACCTGAAGCCCGAAGCCGAGGAGTTGCCGAAGATCGAGGCGAAGATCGCCAACGGCTTGCCGGATCTGCCGGCCGGGCCGGCCGCTGCGTCCAACGACAAGAAGAAGGACGACAAGGGCGGTTAGCGCGCTGTCGAATCGGACTTTGAACGTCGGTGGCCGGGCTTGTCCCGGCCATTGTCGTCTTGGTATGGGTTTGAAAATGTGAAGCCGGCGGCAAGCGCGGGCTTAAACCAGAGACAGGCATGGCCTCATTCACCGAAATCGCGCGCGCCAAGGTCAACCTGACGTTGCGGGTTCTGGGCCGGCGGCCGGACGGCTATCACGACCTCGACAGCATCGCCGCCTTCGCCGATTGCGCCGACAGCCTGACGCTGGAGCCGGGCGATCTCGGCCTCGCCGTGACCGGGCCGGGCAGCGCCGCCTGTGGCGACGCCGGCGACAATCTGGTGATCCGTGCCGCGCGCCTTCTCGCCGAGCGCGTGCCGGGGCTGCGGCTCGGCCTTTTCACGCTCGACAAACACCTGCCGGTGGCGGCCGGAATCGGCGGCGGCTCGGCGGATGCGGCGGCGGCGCTGCGGCTGCTGGCGCGCGCCAATGACATTGCTTTCGACGATGCGCGGCTGTTCGAGGCGGCGCGGCTGGCAGGCGCCGATGTGCCGGTTTGTATCGCGTCGCATGCCTGCGTGATGGGCGGCGTCGGCGAGAACCTGACCATGCTCGATCTGCCGCCGCTGTCCTGCGTGATGGTCAACCCGCGCGTTGCGGTGGCGACCAAGGATGTTTTCACGGCGCTCGGGCTGCGCGCGGGCGAACTGCGCGTCGGCGTCGATGAAATTCTCGAAGCGGTGACGCTGCCGAAGGCAGGGGCCTCGGCCGCCGACTGGATCATCCAGCTATCGGGCGGCGTCAACGATCTCGAAGCGCCGGCGCTGCGCGTTCAGCCGGTGATCGGCGATGTGCTCGCGGCCTTGCGCAAGACGCAAGGCGTGCAGCTGGCGCGGATGTCAGGGTCGGGTGCGACCTGTTTTGCGTTGTACGACGATGTCACGGCCGCAGAGCGGGCCGCGCAATCCATCACGCTGGCTCACCCGGAATGGTGGGTCCACGCAGGGACGCTGAGCTAGTTCAGTTCGATCGCGCCAGACAGAACGCCACGACCTGTTCGAGCGCGCCCTTCATGGGTGAGGGCGGGAACAGCGCCAGCGCATCGACAGCCATTGCGCCGTAATGCTGCGCGCGCTGCATGGTGTCTTCCAGCGCGCGATGCTTGGTCATCAGGCCGATGGCGTGATCGAGATCGGCATCGGCGACTTCGCCGCGCTCCAGCGTCCTGATCCAGAAATCGCGTTCGACATCGTTGCCGCGGCGGAAAGCGAGCACGACGGGCAGCGTGATCTTGCCCTCGCGGAAATCGTCGCCGACATTCTTGCCGAGTTTCGCGGCCTTGCCGCCGTAGTCGAGCACGTCGTCGACAAGCTGGAAGGCGATGCCGAGATTCATGCCGAACGAGCGCGACGCGGTCTGCTCCGCTTTCGGCCGGCCCGCGATCACAGGTCCCACCTCGCTTGCGGCGGCGAACAGCTCAGCGGTCTTGCCGCGGATCACCGCGAGATATTCGTCTTCGGTGGTCGCGGTGTTCTTTGCGGCGGCCAGCTGCATCACCTCGCCTTCGGCGATGGTGGCGGCAGCGGACGACAGAATGTCGAGCGCGCGCAATGAGCCGACCTCGACCATCATGCGGAAGGCCTGGCCGAGCAGGAAGTCGCCGACCAGCACGCTGGCCTCGTTGCCCCACAGCATCCGCGCGGACAGCTTGCCCCGGCGCAGTTCGCTTTCGTCCACCACATCGTCGTGTAAGAGCGTCGCGGTGTGCATGAACTCGACGGCGGCAGCGAGCTTGATGTGGCCGTCGCCGGTGTAGCCAGCGAGCTGGGCCATCGCCAGCGTCAGCATCGGACGCAGCCGCTTGCCGCCCGAGGAGATCAGGTGGTTGGCCACCTCCGGGATCATCGTGACTTCGGAGCCGGTTCGCGACAGAATGGTGGTGTTGACCCCCGCCATGTCGTCCGCGACAAGCGCAACAAGCCGGTCGATCGATGGGGTGGAATGGCCCTCAAAAGGTACGATAACTGCCACGCAGGGTCTCCCGGTTCTGGCTGGCCGGACAATAGAAACTGCCGCGCCCCACGGCAAGAGCGTCCCCGGCCGGCGGGGAGGAGGAAGCAGGATTGCGCGAGTTATTGAGGACGAACGATATGGTCATGGTGTCGGCGGTGGGCGCGCTGCTCGATGGGGCAAACATCAGGCATCTCCTGCTGGATGCCAATATGAGCGTGCTGGAAGGCTCGGCCGGAGCGATTCCCCGCCGTATCCTCGTGCATGAAAGCGATGCTGCCGCCGCGCGCCTCTTGTTGACCGAAGCGGGATTGGGACACGAATTGCGCGATGGGAACTGATCCGGTCCGTCCCGACGATCTGACCGAGGACGCCTTTCTTGCAGGGAGGCTCAGGCTTCGCCAGTTCAGGCGGGGCCATCGTTCGGGCCACGATGCGATCCTTCTGGCCGCTGCCGTTCCGGCGCGTGCAGGTGAGCGCGCCGTCGAATTCGGGGCAGGCGCGGGGGCTGCGGGTCTTGCGCTGGCGCGGCGGATCGAAGGCATCGATCTCACTCTGGTGGAGATCGATCCCGCGCTCGTTGATCTCGCGCAAACCAATGCGGCGATGAACGCCATTGCGGCGCGGGCGATCGTGCTCGACGTCGGTGCATCGTCGGCGCGGTTCGCAGAGGCGGGGCTTCCGCCCGACCACGCCGACCATGTGATGATGAATCCGCCCTTTCATGCGGCGGACCGTCACCGTGCTTCGCCCGATGAAGCCAAACGTACGGCGCATCTCGATGAGGGCGAGACGCTCGATGTCTGGGTCAAGGCCGCGCGGCGCATCCTCAAGCCGGGCGGGTGCCTGACGCTTATCTGGCGGGCGGATGAACTGGATCGTGTGCTGGACGTGTTGGGTCGAGGGTTCGGTGCGGTCGAGGTTGTTCCGGTCTATCCGAAGCCGGATGCGGCGGCGATCCGCGTTCTGGTGCGGGCGATCAAGGGAAGCCGCGGGCCGCTACAGATTTGTCCGGGATTCGTTTTGAACGACCGGCGAGGGCGCCCCTCCGAGGAGGCGGAACATGTTCTGCAGGGTGCCGCGCTCGGTTCCGGCATTTGCGCCGAAACGGCGCGCGGCGTGCTCGAAAAATAAGCGTTCCGCTTACTGCGGAAGCGAGGTCGGCTTCTTATCTTGAACCGTGGTGAAACGGATAGCCGTGAAAAGTGCGCTTATCATCAACACCATCAGATAGATTTTCATCGAAGCACCTTTCGGCTGGTCTGCCGGAAGTTCGGGGCAGGGGCGTTATCGCGGTATGCAATGCAAGTGGCGTACCGGACGCGCCTCAATGCCATTCCGCGGATAATAAGGCGTTAATGCGAAGGACGTTGCATGACGAATGAAGATCACGATCACAAGTCGCTGAACGATGGGTGGACCCGCTTCCTGCCGGAACGTTTTCGCGGGGCAGTGGTGCCCGTGGTCCGGTTGAGCGGCACCATCGGAGCGGTCACGCCGTTGCGGCCGGGGCTGTCGCTGTCCGGCGTCAGCAAGTTGCTCGAGAAGGCATTCGAGACCAAGCGGGCAAAGGCGGTTGCACTGGTGATCAATTCGCCGGGCGGCTCGCCGGTGCAGTCGCATCAGATCTACGCGCGCATCCGCCAGCTCGCGGAGACGAAGAAGATTCCGGTGCTGGTCTTTGTCGAAGACGTCGCAGCCTCGGGCGGCTACATGATCGCCTGCGCGGGCGACGAGATTTTCTGCGACCCGTCATCGATCCTGGGATCGATCGGCGTGATCGGCGGCACGTTCGGTTTTCACGATCTGATCAAGAAGGTCGGCATCGAGCGCAGGATCTACACCTCGGGCGAGCACAAGAGCAGCCTCGATCCGTTCCTGCCCGAAAGCCCGGACGATGTGGCGCGGCTGAAGACGATCCAGCGCGAGATTCACGACAGCTTCATCGATCTCGTGAAGGCGAGCCGCGGCGCGCGGCTTCAGGGCGAGGAGTCGTTTCTGTTCTCCGGCGAGTACTGGGCCGGCGAGCGTTCGGTGAAACTCGGGCTCGCGGACGGAATTGGCGATCTGCGCAGCGTGTTGCGCGCGCGTTACGGCGAGCGGGTCCGGATGCCGGTGATTGCGCCGAAGAGCGGATTGCTGTCGAACCTCGCAGGCCGGAAGCCGGGCGCAGGCGCGATGATCGGCGCGGGCTTCGCCGACGACCTGATTTCGGCTCTGGAGACGCGCGCCTTGTGGGCGCGCTACGGACTGTGAGTGTGAGGGACATATGCCGCCGCTGGTTCTGATTGCTTTGGGTGTCTTGGGCGGGGCCGCCTTGCTGCGGCTTGCGACGAAGGAGGGCCGCCGGGTCAACCGCGAACTCGACGAGATTCGCGAGCAGGAGGCCTCCGGCCCCAAGGACACGGTCCGGCTGCGGCGCGACCCGCAGACGGGCACATATCGTCCGCATTAGGCATGATGGACGTGAGCCGCCTCCCGTGACGTGATAAGAGCCGTTTTCTGCGGCCTCTTCTTGATTCCTGACCCCCGCGCCGATACGGTCCGCCGCGCCAGACCGGCTTTGCCGCCCTTGAACTGATTGCAGAATATCCGATGGAAACGCTTCCGCCGCACATGCGCCCCGAAAAATCGTTTCAGGGCCTGATCCTGACATTGCAGCGTTATTGGGCTGACCATGGCTGCGTGATCCTCCAGCCCTACGACATGGAAGTGGGCGCGGGCACCTTCCATCCGGCGACGACGCTGCGCGCGCTCGGGCCGAAAACCTGGAACGCTGCTTACGTGCAGCCTTCGCGTCGGCCCAAGGATGGCCGCTATGGCGAGAACCCGAACCGCCTGCAGCACTACTATCAGTTTCAGGTGATCCTGAAGCCGTCGCCGTCCGATATTCAGGACCTCTATCTGAAATCGCTCAAGGCCATCGGCGTCGATGCCGCACTTCACGACATCCGCTTCGTCGAGGACGATTGGGAAAGCCCGACGCTCGGCGCGTGGGGCCTCGGCTGGGAGTGCTGGTGCGACGGTATGGAAGTCTCGCAGTTCACTTACTTTCAGCAGGTCGCGGGCGTCGAATGCGCGCCGGTCGCGGGCGAGCTGACTTACGGCCTCGAGCGCCTTGCGATGTATGTGCAGGGCGTCGACCGTGTTTACGATCTCAACTTCAATGGCCGCGAGGGCGCCGAGAAGGTGACGTATGGCGATGTGTTCCTGCAGGCCGAGCAGGAATATTCGCGGCACAATTTCGAACACTCCGACACCGCGATGCTGTTCGAGCAGTTCAAGATGGCCGAAGGCGCGTGCAAGAAATATCTCGACGCCGGTTGGGCCGATGGCAAGAAGGAGCGTCATTTGATGGCGCTGCCGGCCTACGACCAGTGCATCAAGGCCAGCCACGTCTTCAATCTGCTGGACGCGCGCGGCGTGATTTCCGTGACCGAGCGTCAAAGCTACATCCTGCGCGTGCGCGAACTGGCGAAAGCCTGCGGCGAGGCATGGATCGCCACCGAAGCGGGTGGAGTGAGAGGATAGTTTTGTGCGCGATGGTTTGAGTTTACCCTCCCCTTGAGGGGGAGGGTCGGCGAGCGTAGCGAGGCCGGGGTGGGGTGGCGAATGGTCAGGAAGACTGTCAGCGACTTCAAGCGGCGGGCCGCGAAGCGATTGCGAGCGAATGTAACGGGTGCGGAGGCGCTCCTTTGGCGTCACCTTCGGCATCTTGATGTGCAGGGGAGTCATTTCAGGCGGCAGGTTGCGATTGGTCCTTACATCGCGGATTTTGCCAGCCTGTCTATGAAACTGGTTATTGAGGTCGATGGATCGCAGCACGGAACGAACGAAGGTCTGCGAAGAGATGGTGAGCGAACGCGCTGGTTGAACAACGAAGGTTACCGCGTGCTTCGATTTTGGAACAATGACGTGATGAACAAGACAACGGCTGTGCTGGAGATGATACGTCAGGCTATTGATGCCACCCCACCCCGCCTGCCTTTGGCAGGCGACCCTCCCCCTCAAGGGGAGGGTGAGTAGAGATTATGCCCGATCTTCTCTTTGAATTGTTCTCCGAAGAAATTCCCGCGCGGATGCAGACGAAGGCGGCGGATGATCTGCGCCGCATGGTGACGGACAAGCTCGTCGCCGAGGGGCTGGTCTATGAAGGCGCGAAGGCATTCGCGACGCCGCGCCGTCTCGCGCTCACGGTGCACGGCTTGCCCGCGCGCCAGCCCGATCTGAAGGAAGAGCGCAAGGGGCCGAAGGTCGGCGCGCCGGATGCCGCCGTGCAGGGCTTCCTGAAAGCCGCAGGGCTGAAGTCGCTCGATGAAGCGAAAATCCAGAAGGACCCGAAGAAGGGCGACTTCTATATCGCGCTGATCGAGAAGCCGGGCCGTCCTGCCATCGATGTGATCGCGGAAATCCTGCCGCTGGTGGTGCGCACGTTCCCGTGGCCGAAGCAGATGCGCTGGGGCGAACGCTCCGCAAAGCATGGTGCGCTGACATGGGTGCGGCCGCTGCATTCGATCATCGCGACGTTCGGGCCGGAAACCGAAGACCCGGAGATCGTGAAGTTCGATGTCGGCGGCATCGAGGCCGGGCAGGTAACGCACGGCCATCGCTTCATGGCGCCCGCCGAATTTTCCGTGCGCCGCTTCGATGATTATGTCTCGAAGCTGGAGGCGGCCAAGGTTGTGCTCGACCCGCAGCGCCGCAGGGACATCATTCTGGCCGACGCCAAGCAACTGGCGTTCGCGCAGGGCTATGAACTGGTCGAAGACGAAGCCTTGCTTGAAGAAGTGGCCGGTCTTGTCGAGTGGCCGGTCGCGCTGATGGGCTCGTTCGATCAGGAATTCCTGTCGATCCCCGGCGAGGTGATCCGCGCCACCATCCGCAACAACCAGAAATGTTTTGTGGTGCGCGATCCCAAATCTGGCAAGCTCGCGCCGAAATTCATTCTTGTGTCCAACATCGAGGCGAGCGACGGCGGCAAGGCCATCGTCGCGGGCAACGAGCGCGTCATCCGCGCGCGGCTGTCGGATGCGAAGTTCTTCTACGACACGGACCTCAAGACGAAGCTCGAAGCGCGGCTGCCGAAGTTCGACAACATCGTGTTCCACGAAAAGCTCGGCACGCAGGCGGAGCGCATCGCGCGCATCGAGCGTTTGGCGGCAGAGCTTGCGCCGCTGGTTGGCGCCGATGTCGAGAAGACCAAGCGCGCTGCAAAGCTCGCCAAGGCGGATTTGCTGACCGAAGTCGTCGGCGAATTCCCCGAAGTGCAGGGTCTGATGGGCAAGTACTACGCGCTGGCGCAGGGTGAGGATGCCTCTGTCGCCACGGCCATCGAGGATCACTACAAGCCGCAGGGCCCGAACGACCGCGTGCCGAACGATCCGGTCGCGATTGCGGTCGCGCTCGCCGACAAGATCGACATTCTTACTGGCTTCTGGGCGATCGATGAAAAGCCGACAGGCTCGAAAGACCCATTCGCGCTGCGGCGCGCGGCGCTGGGTGCAATCCGGCTGATTGCCGATAACGGCATTCGTCTGCCGCTGCTGGCGACCTTTGCGAAGGCCGCGAAGCCGCATGACGGCAAGGATTTGCTTTCCTTCTTCGCTGATCGCCTGAAGGTGCAGTTGCGCGAGCAGGGCGCGCGGCACGACCTTGTGGACGCCGTGTTCGCCCTCGAAGGGCAGGATGATCTTCTCATGGTCGTGCGCCGCGTCGAGGCGCTCGGCAAATTCCTCGACACCGACGACGGCAAGAATCTGCTCGCGGGCACCAAGCGCGCCTCGAACATTCTCGCGATCGAGGAGAAGAAGGACAAGCGCAGTTTCACCGGCGCGCCGGAGGCTTCGCTCTACAAGCTCGATGAAGAAAAGAATCTCGCCCGCGCCATCGGTGAAGTGAAGGCCGAGGCAAGTGCCGCGGTGGCGCAGGAGGATTTCGCGAGCGCCATGACTGCACTGGCGAAATTGCGGCCCGTGGTCGATGCCTTCTTCGACAAGGTGAAGGTCAACGACGACGACAAGGCGGTGCGCGAAAACCGGCTGAAGCTCCTGAGCGAAATCCGCGAAGCGACGCGCGCGGTCGCGGATTTCTCAAAGATTCAGGATTGATGAAGTCCCGTCATTGCGAGCAAAGCGAAGCAATCCAGCATCTTACCGAAAACTGGATTGCTTCGTCGCTAACGCTCCTCGCAATGACGACTGAGCGGATTTGAGGCCGCTCAACCGCTTCCGTTAATCGATCACCTGAATGATCCGACGGGTCTGCGGATCAACAACGACGTATTCGTCATTGACGCGGCTGTAACGGTAGCGATGCGCGCCATATTGGGCAGGCACGTCGTAATAGGTCACGCCCATTTCCGGCAGCGTCACGCCGACCATCACGCGGCCCGGCACCGTGTAGTTCGGGATATTTTCCTGCACGACATATTCGCGGAAGCGCGGCTGCAGTTCGGTAGCGATGCCGCCTTCATCGACAACCATGCCGGTCGTCGCGCCGTCGCGAACGATAACGCCTTGCGCCTGCGCGGCGGCCGGTACCGCCGCAGTGCCGGCAAGGACGGCAAGAA
>Ga0180223_1000624_pt1 | contig 40256 bp, 38 predicted proteins | sample eDN5th30CKraftOP_FD_151337 | JGI IMG/M metagenome (GOLD analysis project Ga0180223, IMG submission 151337) | Enriched Organic Plus compost microbial communities from Emeryville, California, USA - eDNA 5th pass 30_C Kraft OP (version 2) (version 2) ... | reverse complement strand
CTTATACCCATGTCCCGTCGGCGCCCCGGCCATGCTGCGCCGCAGCGTCCCGTCCGCCGGCCGCCATGGTATAGGGCGCCCCGCCTGGCCGACGGCCGGGCCTTCCAAGGCCGGATCGTTGCAGCGCCCTCTCTCCTCTTCGCTGTCCCTGCGCGACGCGCTGCTCACCTTCGCCGTGATGGTGGTCTGGGGCACGAATTTCGTCGTCATCCATATCGGCGTCGCGCATTTCCCGCCGCTGCTCTTCGCCTGCCTGCGCTTCGCCTTCGCCCTCCTGCCGATGGTCTTCTTCCTGAAGCGCCCGGCCGTGCCGTGGCGCAAGCTCGCCGCCTACGGCATCCTGATCGGCGCCGGCCAGTTCGGCCTGCTCTTCATCGCGATCAAGAGCTTCATCACGCCCGGGCTGGCCTCGCTGGTCGTGCAGTCGCAATCCTTCTTCACGATCCTGCTCGCCGCGGCGCTCACCCGCGAACGGGTCCAGCCCTTCCAGATCGCCGGCCTCCTGCTCGCCTCGGCCGGCATCGTCGTGATTCTCTGGCACACCGACGGCGCGACGACCCCGCTCGGCGTCGCCCTGATCCTCCTCGCCGCATTCTGCTGGGCCAGCGGCAACATCGTCTCGCGCAGCACGCCCCATGTCGACATGCTGGCCTATGTCGTCTGGACCAGCCTCTTCGCCGTGCCGCCGCTCTTCGTCCTGTCCTGGTGCATCGAGGGCTGGCCCGCGATCCGCGACGGATTGGCCGGCGCGCCGCTCGCCGCCTGGGCGGCGGCGCTGTGGCAGGGCGTCGGCAACGTCATGTTCGGCTATGCGGTGTGGGGCTGGCTGCTCTCGCGCTACACCGCGGCCACGGTGGCGCCGACCTCGCTGCTGGTCCCGGTCTTCGGCATGGGCGCTGCGGCGATCTGGCTGGGAGAGCCGCTGCCGTGGTGGAAATTCCTCGCCGGCGGCCTCGTCCTGGCCGGGCTTTGCGTCAACATCCTGTGGCCGAAATTCGCCGCGATCCGCGCCGCCCGGCATCCGCCGGCCGCCTGAGCCGGCTCCGGCGGCTATTGCTATTTCCGGTCGATCGCGCCGAGCGCGGCCCGGACCGAGGCGAGCTCGCCGACGAAGCCGCGCAGCCTGTCCCCGATCGCCTGCGCGATCGCCTCCGCCGAATCCGGCGATTCGCCCAGCACGCGGCGCATCACGCTGCGCGGCAGCCGCATGATCTGCGTCGGCTCGCGCGCGATCGCGGTGACCTGCCGCGGCACCGAGGTGAACAGGGCGAGCTCGCCGATCATCGCCCCCGGCCCGGCGATCTCGCTCGCCGGCCGGCCGTCCTCCTGCGCCGTCAGCGCGACCGCGCCCGACACCACCAGCACCGCCCCGTCCGAAGGCTCGCCGGCGCGGAACAGCACGTCGCCGGCCCGCAGGATGCGGCTTTCCGCCGCGAAGGCCAGCAGGCGCAGCGCATCCCGTTCCATCAGGCTCAGCAGCGGCTGCCGGGCCAGCAGGGCCATATCGTCGTCGAGCGCCATCCGTCAGGGATTCAGCCGGTAGCCGCCGGCGTCGGTCACGAGGAGCCGGGCATTGCCGGGATCGGGCTCGATCTTCTGGCGCAGCCGGTAGATATGGGTTTCGAGCGTATGGGTGGTCACTTGGCTGTTATAGCCCCAGACCTCCTGGAGCAGCACCTCGCGCGCGATCGGCTTGCGGCCGGCGCGATAGAGGAAGCGCAGGATCGCCGTCTCCTTCTCGGTCAGCTTGGTCTTCGAGCCTTTCTCGCTGACCAGCAGCTTCGAGCCGGGATGGAAGGTGTACGGCCCGACTTGAAAAATGGCGTCCTCGCTCGCCTCGTACTGACGTAAGTGCGCCCGGATGCGCGCCAGCAGCACCGCGAACTTGAACGGCTTCACCACATAGTCGTTGGCCCCGGCCTCGAGCCCGAGCACCGTATCCGCGTCGGAGCTCTGCGCCGTCAGCATCACCACCGGGCTCTTGAAGCCGTTCTTGCGCATCAGCTTGACCGCCTCGCGCCCGTCCATGTCCGGCAGCCCGACATCCATCACCACGAGGTCGATCCGCTCGCTTTGGACGGCCTTGACCGCCTCCGTCGCATTGCCGGCCGTCGACAGCCGGAACTCGTCATAGAGCGCCAACTGCTCGGAAAGGGCATCGCGAAGGGTCTGGTCGTCATCGACCAGAAGAATATGATGGACGACGGACATGGGTTGTTCGCTCGCACGCAAAGAGTAGGGCAACATGAGCCGGCCGAGTCGTCACCGCAAGTCACGCATTCTGGAATCCTCTTGAGAAACCGTGAAATGAACGGCCGGCACCCCGGCGCGCGCCCGCAGAACCTCTCCTCGCTTCGGGTCTTCGCCTCGGTCCGCGACCGCCGCAAGGGCTTCCTCGTCGCCGGCAACGCGGTCTTTCCCTGCGCGCTCGGCCGCTCCGGCATCCGCACCGGCAAGCGCGAGGGCGACGGCGCCACGCCGCGAGCCGCCCTGCCGCTGCGCGGGGTCTTCTACCGCGCCGATCGCCTCGTCCGGCCGCGCACGCTGCTGCCGCTGAGGCGGATCGGCGCGCGCGACGCCTGGTGCGACGATCTGAACGACCGCCGCTACAATCGCCTGATCGACCGGCCGCCCGGCGAGGCCGAGGAGAGGCTCCGGCGCGAGGATCATCTCTACGACATCGTCGTCGAGCTCGGCTGGAACGACCGCCCGGTGATTCGCGGGCGCGGCAGCGCGATCTTCTGGCACCTCGCCCGCCCGGGCTTCACCCCGACCGCCGGCTGCGTCGCGGTCGAGGGGCATGTCTTCGCCAAGGTGCTGCCGCGGCTGGCCCGCCACTGCCGGATCGTGGTCAGATAGGCCGGAGCCGGCCAGCTCCTCGTTTTGGCGTCGCGCTTCCCGTTCCGCTTTTCGCGCCGATGCTCTAGAAGCGACGGCGAGCACCGTCTCGATCATCCTCTTCGGACCGCAGCCACGCCCAGGGGCACCGTCCCCTGCCGCGGCGCCGTCCCAATCCGAGATCTGCGATGACTGATTCGGCTTCCTCGTTCCGCTTCGGGCGGATCGCCGCGATGCTGCCCGTCGCCGACATGGCCCGCGCCTGCGATTTCTACATCGGCGCCCTCGGCTTCCGAAAGACCTTCGAGAACGGCGATCCCGTCGGCTTCATGATCCTGAAGCGCGATGCGGCCGAATTGCACCTGACGCTGCAGCCCGGCCACAAGGCTGCGCCCTTCAATGTCGCGCATATGATGGTCGCGGACATCGAGGCGGTGCATGCCGTGATCCGCGGGCGCGGCCTTCGCATCGTCAAGGGCCTGCGCGACAAGGATTACGGTTTGCGCGCCTTCGTCTTCGAGGATCCGGACGGCAACCGCATCGATGTCGGCGAGCCGCTGCGGCGCTGAGCGGTTCTAGCCCCGCTCGCCGAAGATCGCGCTGCCGACGCGCACATGCGTCGCGCCGAGCTGGATCGCCGCCTCGTAATCGGCGCTCATGCCCATCGACAGGCCCGTGAGCCCGTTGCGGGCGGCGATCTTGGCGAGCAGGCCGAAATGCGGCGAGGGCGGCTCCTCCGCCGGCGGGATGCACATCAGCCCCTCGATCGCGAGACCGTGAACCGCGCGGCAGCGCGTCAGGAAGGCATCCGCGTCGCCGGGCAGGACCCCGCCCTTCTGCGGCTCCTCGCCGGTATTGACCTGGACGAAGAGCCTCGGCGCCTTGCCGGCCCGGGCGATCTCGCGAGCCAGCTCCTTGGCCAGGCTCTCGCGGTCGAGCGACTGGATCACGTCGAACAGCGCCACCGCCTCGCGCGCCTTGTTCGACTGCAGCGGGCCGATCATGTGCAGCTCGGCCTCGGGGAAGCGCTCCTTCAGTGCCGGCCACTTCGTCTTGGCTTCCTGGACGTAGTTTTCGCCGAAGACCCGCTGGCCCGCTTCCAGCGTCTCGAGGATCTGCTCGGCCGGCTTCGTCTTCGATACGGCCACGAGCGTGACGCTCTCCGGCTTGCGCCCGAAATCGCGCGCCGCGCGCGCGACCGAGGCCCGGATCGCCTCCAGACGCGTGACCGTATCGCTCATATCGCTGCCCTTCATGTCGTGAAACGTTGCCGCATCGGAGAATTCCGAAAAGCGGGTTCCAGTTTTCGGTCCGATGCCAGCGCGCGCCGTTGACCCCGTGCGCGCAATGGTGTCCTAGAACAGGATGAGGAAAACCTCATCCGGTTTTTCGCAACGGACCCCTGCGCCGGCAGCGTCCCGCTCCGGCACCTCCCGCAAGAATGCCCGCAGAGTGATTGCTCGCTGATATGGCCGTCGAACGCTACAACCCGAAGGAATCCGAGCCGAAATGGCGCACCGTCTGGGAGGAGCGCAAGCTCTTCGAGACGAGGAACGACGATACGCGCCCGAGCTACTACGTCCTCGAAATGTTCCCCTACCCTTCGGGGCGCATCCATATGGGCCATGTCCGCAACTATGCGATGGGCGACGTGGTGGCGCGCTACAAGCGCGCCAAGGGTTTTTCGGTGCTGCACCCGATGGGCTGGGACGCCTTCGGCCTGCCGGCGGAGAACGCCGCCAAGCAGAAGAAAGTCCATCCGCGCGAATGGACCTATGAGAACATCGCGACGATGCGCAAGCAGCTCAAGTCGATGGGCCTGTCGCTCGACTGGAGCCGGGAGCTGGCGACCTGCGACCCGAGCTACTACCGCCACCAGCAGAAGATGTTCCTAGACTTCCTGAAGGCCGGGCTGGTCGACCGCAAGACCGCCAAGGTCAACTGGGACCCGGTCGACGAGACGGTGCTGGCGAACGAGCAGGTGATCGACGGCCGCGGCTGGCGCTCCGGCGCGCCGGTCGAGCTCCGCGAGCTGACCCAATGGTTCTTCAAGATCACCGCCTTCGGCCAGGAGCTGAACGACGCGCTCGACGGCCTGACGCGCTGGCCCGAGAAGGTCCGGCTGATGCAGAAGAACTGGATCGGCCGCTCGGAAGGGCTTCTGGTTCGTTTCGCCCTCGAATCGAACGCTGCCGGCACCGACGAGGTCGAGGTCTACACGACCCGGCCCGACACGCTGTTCGGCGCGAAGTTCGTCGCCGTCGCCGCCGATCACCCGATCGCCAGGGCCATCGCCGCGAAGAGCCCGCAGCTCCAGGCCTTCATCGACGACTGCAAGCATACCGGCACGGCCCAGGAGGCCATCGACAAGGCCGAAAAGCTCGGCTTCGACACCGGCCTGCGGGCCGTCCACCCCTTCGACCCGAACTGGACCCTGCCGGTCTATGTCGCGAACTTCGTGCTGATGGAATACGGCACCGGCGCCATCTTCGGCTGCCCGGCCCACGACCAGCGCGACCTCGACTTCGTCAACAAATACGGCCTCGGCAACACCCCCGTCGTCGCCCCCGAGGGCACGGACCCGGCGGCTTTCGTCATTACCGACACCGCCTATGATGGCGACGGCCGCATGATCAATTCCCGCTTTCTCGACGGCAAGACCATCGTCGAGGCCAAGGAGGAGGTCGCCCGCCGCCTCGAGAGCGAGATCCGCGGCAACCGCCCGGTCGGCCAGCGCAAGGTCAATTTCCGCCTGCGCGACTGGGGCGTCTCGCGCCAGCGCTACTGGGGCTGCCCGATCCCGGTCATCCATTGTTCCGCCTGCGGAACGGTACCGGTGCCGGACACTGACCTGCCGGTGACGCTGCCGGACGACGTCTCCTTCGACAAGCCGGGCAATCCGCTCGACCATCACCCGACCTGGAAGCACGTGGCCTGCCCGCAATGCGGCGCGCCGGCTCGCCGCGAGACGGACACGATGGACACCTTCGTCGATTCGTCCTGGTATTTCGCCCGCTTCACCGATCCGTGGCGCACCGAGAGCCCGACCGACCGCAAGGCCGTCGACCGCTTCCTGCCGGTCGACCAGTATATCGGCGGCGTCGAGCATGCGATCCTGCATCTGCTCTATTCGCGCTTCTTCACCCGCGCGATGAAGAAGACCGGCCATGCCGGGCTGGACGAGCCCTTCGCCGGCCTCTTCACCCAGGGCATGGTCGTGCACGAGACCTACCGCGCCGCGAATGGCGACTGGGTCGAGCCCGGCAATGTCCGCATCGAAACCGTCGGCAGCGACCGCAAGGGCTTCGACGTCGAGACCGGCGCGCCGGTCGCGATCGGCGCGATCGAGAAGATGTCGAAGTCCAAGAAGAACGTCGTCGACCCGGACGACATCATCGCCTCCTATGGCGCCGACACCGCCCGCTGGTTCATGCTCTCCGACTCGCCGCCGGATCGCGACGTGATCTGGACCGACGAGGGCGTGCAGGGCGCCGCCCGCTTCGTGCAGCGCCTCTGGCGCATGGTCGCGGAGATCGCCGAGCGCACCGGTGGCAAGGCCGTCCGGCCCGCTCAGATCGGCGAGGCGGCGCTGGCGCTGCGCAAGGCCGGCCATCGCGCCCTCGATGCGGTCGGCGCCGATATCGAGAGGCTGGCCTTCAACCGCTGCGTCGCCCATGTCTACACGCTGACCAACGCCATCGGCAAAGCGCTCGACGCCGCGGCCGAGAAGCCACAGCTCGACGACGATGTCGCTTTCGCGCTGCACGAGGCCGCCGCCATCGTCACCCAGCTGGTCGCGCCGATGATGCCCCATCTGGCGGAGGAGTGCTGGCACGCTCTCGGCCAGCCGGGGCTCGTCGGCGAGGCCGCCTGGCCCGTAGCCGACCCCGCCCTGCTGAAGGACGACGCGATCACGCTTCCCGTGCAGCTCAACGGCAAGAAGCGCGCGGAGGTGACTGTGCCGGCGGATGCCGATACGGTGGCCGTCGAGGCGGTGGTGCGCGCCGACGAGGCGGTGCAGCGAGCTCTGGAAGGGCGCGCCATCCGCAAGATCATCGTGGTTCCCGGGAGAATCGTGAATGTCGTCGTCTGAGACCGCGGCGCAGATCATCCGGCCGAGCAGCCTGGCGCTTGCCGTGGCGCTGAGCCTCGCGGCGCTGGCGGGAGGCTGCTTCCGCCCGCTCTACGCCGAATCGACGGCGAGCACGGTCGGCGGCAGCGTCAGGAGCGCGCTGCGCAGCATCGAGTTCCCCGAGATCAAGGGGCTGATCGGCCATTATCTGCGCAACGAGCTGGTCTTCGAATTCGACGGCGGCAACGAGCCCGATGCCGCCAAAACCCTGAAATTCGACGCCAGCATCGCCGAATCGATCCAGGTCGTGACCGTCGATTACGCCAATGGCCGCGCCGATTCGGCGGTGCTCGTCGCCACCGCCACCTGGAAGGTCACCCGCAACGGCACGGGCGAGGTGGTGTCCTCCGGCACCAACTCCGTCCGCGAGCCTTACGAACGCTCCTCGCAGCGCTTCGCGACGGTGCGCGCCGCCCGTGACGCGCAGGTCCGCGCCGCCAAGAATCTGGCCGGGCTGATTCGCGGGCAGATCTCGGCCGACCTCACCTCCTGATCCGCCATGGTCGCGATCAAGGCGCATGAAGCCGACCGCACGCTCGTGCGCCTCGACCCGGCCTGGCGCCTGGTCCTGTTCTACGGCCCCGATACCGGCCTCGTCTCGGAACGGGCCGGCCATCTCGCCCGCAAGAGCGTCGACGACCCCGACGACCCCTTCCAGCTCATCCGCATGGACGGCGATGCCATCGCTGCCGACCCGCTGAAGCTGGTCGACGAGGCCAATACCATCGGTCTTTTCGGCGGCCGGCGCGCGATCCGCGTTTCCGCGACGACAAAGCCGCTGCTGGCCGCCGTCGAGCCGCTGCTGGCGACGCCCTCCCAGGATGCGCTCGTCATCGTCGAAGCCGGAGACCTGCAGCGCAGCAACCCGCTGCGGACCGCCTGCGAAAGGGCCAAAAGCGCGCTGGTCGTGCCCTGCTATGGCGACGCGGCCCGGGATCTCGGCTCGATCATCGACGAGATGGTCCGCGCCGCCGGCAAGAGCATCGACCGCAATGCACGGGACCACCTCGCCGGGCTCCTCGGCGGCGACCGCCAGACCTCGCGGCGCGAGATCGAGAAGCTGCTGCTCTATCTCGGCGACGAGCGCATGGTCACCGAAGACCATATCGACGCCGTCGTCGGCGATACCGCCCAGCGCGAACAGGCAATGCTGGTCGATGCGGTCTTCGCCGGAAAGCTGTCCGTCCTCGACCTCGCCCAGGCCAAGCTCGCCAGCGAAGGGCTCGACCCCGGCGTGATGCTCGGCACCGTGCTGCGGCAGGCCCTGGCCCTGCTCAAGGCCCGGCAGAGCGTCGATGCGGGGCGCGGCGTCAGGGACGTCGTCGGGACGATGCGCCTGCCCTATCCGCGGATCGCCACCACCGAAGCGGCGCTCAACGCCTGGAGCAGCGCGCGCTTGACGGAAGCCGTCGCCGTATTGGGCAACGCCGTGCTGGCGACCCGCCAGAACGGCGAAACGGGCCGCGCGACGGCGACCCGTGCCTTGTGGACCCTGGCGCGGCTCAGCCGCAGCAGCCGCGGCGATTGATCACGCCTTCAGCCGGCGGCAGAGCGTGTCGAGCTGTTCCAGCGTCTTGTAGGCGATCCTGACCTCGCCGGCGCCGCTCGCGCGATGGGAGATCGCGACCGAGAGGCCGAGGGCCTCTTCCAGCGCCCTCTCCAGGACGCGCGTATCGGCGTCCTTCTCCGGGCGGGGTTTCGCGACCACGGCGCTCTTGGTCTCGCCGCGCGCCTCGTCCTGGACGACCCGCTCGATATCGCGAACACTCATGCCTTCCGCGACGATCTTCTTCGCCATCAGTTCCGGGTCCGAAACGGATAGCAGCGCACGGGCATGGCCCGCCGAAACGGCGCCGTCGCTGACCATCTTGCGCACCGGCTCCGGCAGCTTCGACAGGCGCAGCGTGTTGGCGACATGGCTACGGCTCTTGCCGATGACACGGGCCAGGTCGTTCTGGGTGTAGTTGAATTCGGCGATCAGGCGTTCATAGCCCGCCGCCTCTTCCATCGGATTGAGGTCGGAGCGCTGGACGTTCTCGACGATCGCGATCTCGAGCGCCTCGCGGTCGTCGGCCTCGACCAGGATGACCGGCACATCGTGGAGCTCGGCCCGCTGCGCCGCCCGCCAGCGCCGCTCTCCGGCGATGATCTCATAAGCGTCGATCATCCCCGGCAGGGAGCGCACGATGATCGGCTGCAGGATGCCGCGTTCACGGATCGAGGCCGTCAGATCGTCGAGATCGCCTTCGGCGAAGTTGCGGCGCGGGTTGCGCGCGCTCGGGCGCAGGAATTCGACCGGAACCCGGCGCTGTCCGCGCGCCCGCTCGATCGCGCCGATTTCATCTCCGACATCGCCGATCAGCGCCGCCAACCCGCGGCCAAGGCGGGAACGCCCCTGGTCTTCGGCCATCGCCATCCCTCGTCAACCTCTGCTTTGTTCGTCGAATTACGCGGCCGCGCGCAGGGCGCGTTCGCGCTTGATCACTTCCGAGGCCAGCCGCAGATAGGCCTGCGAGCCCGAGCAGCGCAGGTCGTAGAGCAAGGCCGGCTTGCCATAGGAAGGCGCCTCCGAAATCCGCACATTGCGCGGAATCACCGTCTCGTAGACCTTGTCGCCGAGGAAGCTCTTCACATCGGCCATGACCTGGCCGGAAAGATTGTTGCGCGGGTCGAACATGGTCAGCACCACGCCCTGGATGATCAGGCGCGGGTTGAGCCCGGCCCGGACCTGCTCGACGGTCTTCAGGAGCTGGCTCAGGCCCTCGAGCGCAAAGAACTCGCACTGCAACGGCACCAGCACCGCATCCGCCGCGGTCATCGCATTGATGGTGATCAGGCTGAGGGATGGCGGGCAATCGATCAGCACATAGGTCAGGTCCTGGCAGCGCTGATCGTAGACCAGCTCGTCGATCGCGTTCTTGAGGCGGTGGGCGCGGTCCTTGGCCGAAGCGATCTCCAGCTCGACGCCGAGCAGGTCCAGCGTCGAGGGCGCCAGCGACAGCCCCGGCACGGCGGTCGGCTGCAAGGCCTGGCCGAGGCCGACATCGCCGCACAGGACGTCATAGGTCGAGGATTTGCGGCTGCGCCGATCGACGCCGAGCCCGGTCGAGGCGTTGCCCTGCGGGTCGAGGTCGACGATCAGCACCTTCTCGCCGATCGCCGCCAGCGCGGTGCCGAGATTGATCGCCGTCGTCGTCTTGCCGACGCCGCCCTTCTGGTTCGCAAGCGCGATCACGCGCGGGCGGCGCGGCATGGTCACGGATCTGACGTCTGTCATGGATCGGCTCGTCTCTCGGCCGAGCGAACCAGCAGGATGCGCGCGGCGTCGTCAGTCACGGAAGAAACGGTTGTTGCCTGAATCTTCCAATATCTGGCCGAGTCGGTCAATTCCGTATCTAGATGTTGTCCCTTGGGAAAGAGGCCGAGCGCCCCCGTTCTCAACAGCTCTTCGCACCAGTCGAGCAATTGACTCAGCGGGGCGAGCGCGCGGGCCGTCACCACCTCGACCTTTCCGGCAAAGCCGCCGACCACCTGCTCGATCCGGGCCGGATGGACCTTGACCCGCGCGCCGGTGACGCGCGCGGCGTGGCGCAGAAAAGCGCATTTGCGGGCGTTGCTTTCGACCAGATCGATCTGCCCGGCGCCGCGTTCCGCCAGGCAGATGCCGATCACGAGTCCGGGAAAGCCGCCGCCGGAACCGAGATCGAGCCAGCGCTCCCGCTCCGCCGCGAGATTGAAGAGCTGGAGGGAATCGGCAATGTGGCGCGTCCAGACATCGGCGAGCGTGGCGGAAGAGACCAGATTCTTCGCCGCCTGCCAGCGTTCGAGCTCCGCCACCAGAAGCGCAAGGCGCTCCTCTGTTTCACGTGAAACAGGCGTCAAGCTCAAAGCACGCTGGCGATCGCCTTTATCAACAGTCACGGCGCGCCTGTGGACAAGCTGGCGGAACGGCTCTTGCGGGCATGGGCCGCCAGCAGGGTCAGCGCCGCCGGCGTCATGCCCTCGATCTTGCCGGCCTGCGCCAGATCGGCCGGCCGAATCGCTTCGAGCTTCGCCCTGATCTCGTTGGAAAGCCCGGAAATCGTGGCGAAGTCGAGGTCGCCCGGCACCTTCAGCGCCTGATCGCGGCGATAGGCTTCGATCTCCGCCGCTTGCCGGTCGAGATAGACCGCGTAGACGGCGTCGGCGCTCACGTGATCGACCACCGCGACGGGATAGGCTTTCAGCTCCGGCCAGATCGCGGCGAGCTGCGCAAAAGAAATGTCCGGATGGGACAGGATCTGATAGGCGCTGCGCCGCAGCCCGTCGCGATTGAGCTGCAGCCCTGCCGCTTCCGCCTGCTGCGGCGTCAGTTGCAGAGCCTGGAGCGTCGCACGCAGCCGTTCGATTTCGCCATGACGCGCCTGGAACGCCGCAAGCCGCGCCGAACCGACGATCCCCAGCGCCCGGCCGGACATCGTCAGGCGTTCATCGGCATTGTCGACCCTCAGCGACAGACGGAACTCCGCCCGCGAGGTGAACATCCGATACGGTTCCGTAACGCCATGCGTCACCAGATCGTCGACCAGCACGCCGATATAGGATTGGGCCCGGTCGAACACCGTCGGCGTGGCGCCGCCCGCCAGCCGCGCGGCATTCAGGCCCGCGAGCAGCCCCTGCGCGCCGGCCTCCTCATAGCCGGTCGTCCCGTTGATCTGCCCCGCCAGGAACAGGCCGGCGACGGCGCGCGTCTCGAGGGTGTTGCGAAGCGCGCGCGGGTCGACGAAATCATATTCGATCGCATAGCCGGGCCGCAGCATCGCCGCTCGTTCCAGGCCCGGAATGGTCTTGAGCAGATCGCGCTGCACATCCTCCGGCAGCGATGTCGAGATGCCGTTGGGATAGACCGTGTCGTCGTCGAGCCCTTCCGGCTCGAGAAAGATCTGGTGGCCGTCCCGGTCGCCGAAACGGCCGACCTTGTCCTCGATCGAAGGGCAATAGCGCGGCCCTCTGCCCTCGATCTGGCCCGAGAACATCGGGGCCCGGTGCAGATTGGCGCGGATCAGCGCATGGCTCGCCAGAGTGGTCCTGGTGATGCCACAACAGATCTGCGGATTGACGATTCTCTCGGTCAGAGCCGAGAAGGGCTCGGGCGGGCTGTCGCCCGGCTGCATCTCGAGCCCGGCCCAGTCGATCGTGCGGCCGTCGAGCCGGGCAGGCGTACCGGTCTTGAGGCGGCCCAGAGGGAAGCCGTGACGCTCCAGCGTCGCCGACAATCCCAGCGAAGGCGCCTCGCCGACGCGGCCGGCGGGAATCCTGGTTTCGCCGATATGCATCAGCCCGCGCAGGAAGGTTCCGGTCGTCAGCACGACCGTTCCGGTAGCGAATCGACGTCCATCCGCCAGCGCGACGGCAACGACGCGGCCGGCCTCGATCTCCAAATCGAAAACCTCGCCGGCGACGATGTCGAGATTCGGCTGCTCCGCGAGCAGCGCCTGGACCGCCTGCCTGTAGAGCTTGCGGTCGGCCTGCGCGCGCGGGCCGCGCACCGCCGGCCCCTTGCGCCGGTTGAGCATGCGGAACTGGATGCCGCCCAGATCGGCGGCGCGCGCCATCAGGCCGTCAAGCGCATCGATCTCACGCACCAGATGCCCCTTGCCGAGCCCGCCGATCGCCGGGTTGCAGGACATCACGCCGACCGTGGCCGGCTGATGCGTCACCAGGGCGGTGCGGGCGCCGTAGCGGGCGGCGGCGGCCGCAGCCTCGGCTCCGGCATGGCCTCCGCCGACGACCACGACGTCGTAGGATCGCGCGAGAACTGACATGCCGATTTCGCTAGCGAAGCCGGGCGGGGCGGTCAATCGTCCTGTGGCCGCCGCCCGGCGCCGCGCATCCTCATTTCCCGATGCAGAACCCGGCGAACAGCGTATCGAGCACATCCTCGACTCCGATCCGCCCGACCAGCCGCTCCAGCGCCGAGACCGCGATGCGCAGATCCTCCGCCGACAGCTCGCTCGGCCCCCCTCGGACCCGGGTCGCCCGCTCCAGGGCCAGGATGGCCTCGGTCACCGCGACACGGTGGCGTTCGCGCGTCAGCAGGGCCGGCTCGTTCTGGCTCAGGCCGCGCAGATGCGCGACGATCGCCGACAGCAGCTCCGGCAGACCTTCGCCGCTCCTGACCGAAATCGCCCGTTCGCCGGGCAAGACCGTCCCGTCGAGGTCGGCCTTGGTCGCCACCGCGATCCGGGACTGGGTCTGCTCGGTTTGATACGGCTCCGAATCGATGGCGCGCAGTTCGAGAACCAGATCGGCCCGCTCCATCAGGGCCCGCGCCCGCCTGACTCCCTCCGCCTCGATCGGGTCCGTGCTCTCGCGCAGCCCCGCCGTGTCCATCAGCAGGACCGGCAGGCCTTCGAGGTCCAGCCGAACCTCCAGCGCATCCCGCGTCGTGCCGGCAATGGGGGAGACGATCGCGACGTCGCGCCGGGCCAGCGCGTTGAGCAGGCTCGACTTGCCGGCGTTGGGCGGCCCGGCCAGGACGACGACGAAACCCTCGCGCACCCGCTCGCCCATCGCGAAGCTGCCGAGCGCCTGGCGCAAGGAGAGCAGCACCGCTTCGGCGATGTCCAGCGCCTCGTCCTGCAAGGGACCCTCGACATCGCCCTCATCGGAAAAGTCGATCTCGGCCGCCAGCAGGGTCATCGCCTGCAGCAACTGCGCACGCCATTGCTCCGCCAGCACGCCGAGCGCGCCGTCCATCTGCCGCAGCGCCTGTCGCCGCTGCCATTCCGTATCCGAATCGATCAGGTCGGCGAGACCTTCCACCGCAGCGAGGTCGAGCTTGCCGGCCTCGAAGGCGCGGCGGGTGAATTCCCCGGCTTCCGCCAGTCTGACCTGCGGTAGTGCGGTCAGACGCGCGAGTAGTGCCGCGAGCACCGCGCGCGAGCCATGCACATGAAATTCAACGACATCCTCCCCGGTGAAGCTGGTAGGACCGGGGAAGAACAGAACGAGTCCCTTGTCGATGACCCGGCCGTGCCGGTCGCGCAGGGCGCGCAGGGTCGCCTGCCGCGGCGGCGGCACGGTTCCAGCCGTCGTTTCGATAACGAATCGAACCCGCACGCCCGAGACGCGCACAACCGCGACGCCGGCGCGCCCGGGTGCCGAGGAGAGCGCGACGATGGTAGGCTGGACCGTCCGATCGATCATGGTGCCGCCCCGGCGCCCGGAAGGAACGCCCGATGAACCGCCTCGCCGGAGCCGCCAGCCCCTATCTGCTTCAGCATCGCGACAACCCCGTCGACTGGTGGGAATGGGGACCGGAAGCCTTCGCCGAGGCGAAGCGCAGCAATCGGCCCGTGCTGCTTTCGATCGGCTACGCCGCCTGCCATTGGTGCCATGTCATGGCGCATGAGAGCTTCGAGAACCCGGCGACGGCCGCCGTCATGAACGAGCTCTTCGTGAACATCAAGGTCGACCGCGAGGAGCGCCCCGACATCGACCATGTCTATATGAGCGCGCTGCACAGCCTGGGCGAGCAGGGCGGCTGGCCCCTGACCATGTTCCTGACCCCGGAGGGCGACGCCTTCTGGGGCGGCACCTATTTCCCGCCTGAGCCTCGCCATGGCCGCCCGTCCTTCACGGGCTTGCTGCGGCAGATCTCCGCGGTCTTCCAGCGCGAGCCGGAACGGATCGCCGGAAACGCCGCAGCCATCCGCGACGCTCTTCGACGGGCGGACGCTGCGAATCTCGCCGATGTCGCGGAACCGGATCTCGACCATCTCGCCGATCAGGTCGCAGGCGCCTTCGATCCGCGCGACGGTGGGCTGAACGGCGCCCCGAAGTTCCCGAATCCCGGGCTGCTCGAACTGCTCTGGCGGGCGGGATCCCGTCGCTCCGGCATCAGCTCGGCGCTGGCGGCCGCAACCCTGACCCTGGATCGCATGGCCCGCGGCGGCATTCACGACCATCTCGGCGGCGGCTTCGCGCGCTACGCCGTCGATGCGCACTGGCTCGTGCCGCATTTCGAGAAGATGCTCTACGACAACGCCCAGCTTCTGGCGCTCTATGCGCTCGAGGCGAAGCGCAGCGGAAACCTGCTCGCGCGCGAGGCCGCAACGGGAATCGTTGCCTGGCTCGAACGCGACATGCTCCTGCCGGAAGGAGCCTTCGCCGCGAGCCTCGATGCCGATTCCGAAGGCGTCGAGGGCAAATTCTATGTCTGGTCGCTGGCCGAGATCACCGCCATCCTCGGCGCCGAGGATGGCGCGCTGTTCGCCCGATTCTACGACGTCACCGGCCCGGGCAACTGGGAGGAGACGAATATCCTCAACCGGCTCGATCAACCGGACCCGGATGCCGAGACCGCTTTGCGGCTCGCCGCCCTGAAGCAGCGGCTGCTCACCGAGCGGGCCAACCGGGTGCCGCCGGCGCGCGACGACAAGATCCTGGCCGATTGGAACGGGCTGGCCATCGCCGCCCTCGCCCGCGCTTCGGGATTGCTGGACCGGCCCGGCTGGCTGGCACTGGCCCGAGACGCCTACCGTTTCGTTGCCGAATCGATGGCCGATGGCGAGGGCCTCGCCCATTCCTATCGTCTCGGGCGCCGGATCAGGCCCGGATTCGCACTGGACCATGCCGCCATGATCGACGCCGCTCTGGCTCTCCACGATGCGACGCTGGAACGCCGCTTCCTCGACGACGCCATACGCTGGTCGGACCATCTCGATCGGCACTACCGCGACCCCGGAACCGGGTTGATCGGGATGACCAGGCTGGAATCCGGCGAGCTTCCGGTCCTACCCAGGCCGACTCACGATGACGCCGTGCCCAATGCCCTCGGCATTCACGCCGCAAATCTGGTGAGGCTCGCTGTGAAGACCGCCGGCCCGGGTCAGCGCGCGCGGGCCGGGTCATTGATGAAGGCGGCCCTGAAGGCGGCCGCCCGCGCGCCGATGGCGCATGGCGCGATCCTCAACGCTTATGATCTCGCCCGCAATGGTGTCGAGCTGGTCTTCGCCGGTCCGGAACGCGCGGCGTTCCACCAGGCCGCTCGACGTCTGCCCTATACCACTACGATCCTGATCGACTGCCCGGATGCGACCTCTCTGCCGGCCGACCATCCGGCCGCGGCCATGATTCGCCTGGCCGGTGCCGGCGCGGCCTTCATCTGCTTCGACGGCCGCTGCCTCCCGCCCGTCACGGACCCGAATCGATTGGCCGAAGCCATCGCCGCCGCGCGATGACACACTCTCGGGGCTGTTCGCCTATCCCGGGGCGGCGGCGCTGCCCTGGCGACCCGGGTCATCCCGGAGGCAGCGAAGCGGAGGTCCGGGATGCATGCCTGAAGCTTTGCCGGAAAGGCTCCGGCAATGGAATCCCGAGGCAAGCCCGGACGACCGCGTGGCTCTCGGAAAGGTCCGGACACTCCAGAAATGGAAACGCCGCCGCTCATGACGAGCGGCGGCGCCGAAACCGGGCCTGATCGCGAAACGATCAGGTGTTCATCGAATCGAAGAATTCCGAGTTCTGCTTGGTCTGGCGCAGTTTGTCGATGAGGAACTCGATCGCATCCTGCGGCCCCATCGGATTGAGGATGCGGCGCAGCACATAGGTCTTCTGCAGGTCGGAGCGCGGGGTGATGAGCTCTTCCTTGCGGGTGCCCGATTTGAGGATGTCGATCGCCGGGAAGATGCGCTTGTCGGCCACCTTGCGGTCGAGGACGATTTCCGAATTGCCGGTGCCCTTGAACTCCTCGAAGATCACCTCGTCCATGCGCGAACCGGTATCGATCAGCGCCGTGGCGACGATGGTCAGCGAACCGCCTTCCTCGATATTGCGCGCCGCGCCGAAGAAGCGCTTCGGCCGCTGCAGGGCGTTGGCGTCGACGCCGCCGGTCAGCACCTTGCCGGAAGAGGGCACCACGGTGTTGTAGGCGCGGCCGAGGCGCGTGATCGAATCGAGCAAGATGACCACGTCGCGGCCGTGCTCGACCAGGCGCTTCGCCTTCTCGATCACCATTTCCGCGACCTGGACGTGGCGCGAGGCCGGCTCGTCGAAGGTCGAGGACACGACCTCGCCCTTCACCGAGCGCTGCATGTCGGTGACTTCCTCGGGCCGCTCGTCGATGAGCAGGACGATCAGATAGCACTCGGGATGATTCGTGGTGATCGACTGCGCGATGTTCTGCAGCAGCACGGTCTTGCCGGTACGCGGCGGCGCCACGATCAGCGCGCGCTGGCCCTTGCCGATCGGCGCCACGATGTCGATGACCCGCGGCGAGAAATCCTTCTTGGTCGGGTCCTGCACCTCGAGCTTCAGGCGCTCGTCGGGGTAGAGCGGCGTCAGATTGTCGAAGTGGATCTTGTGCTTGATCTTCTCGGGGTCTTCGAAATTGACGGTGTTGACCTTGAGCAGGGCGAAATAGCGCTCGCCGTCCTTCGGGCTGCGGATCGGACCCTCGACCGTATCGCCGGTGCGCAGGCCGAATTTCCGGATCTGCGAGGGCGAGACATAGATGTCGTCCGGCCCGGGCAGATAGTTCGAATCGGGCGAGCGCAGGAAGCCGAAGCCGTCCTGCAGGACTTCGACGACGCCTTCGCCGAGAATTTCGGTCTCGCGCGCCGCGAGCTGCTTCAGGATGGCGAACATCAGCTCCTGCTTGCGCATGGTGCTGGCGTTTTCGACCTCGACCTCTTCGGCGAAGGACAGCAATTCGGTCGGCGACTTGCTCTTGAGCTCTTGGAGCTTGATTTCCCGCATGGGGCACCCGGATCGTAATCGCCCCGCGACGGCGGGGTAGGGATGATACTGAAGTGATCGAGCTGGACCCGGACCGGGCCTGCGCGGAGGGAAGGCGCGCCATGAGCTGCTGCTGGCAGCGGGCTCACGAACAGTCGACTACAGGGAGGGCGCTGGAGAAGCGCGGCCATCTGATAACGGGAATCGCGATCCGGCTCAAGCGGAAACGACAGCTTCCGTCAGAACGGTTTCACGATCACCAGAATGACGATACCCGCCATCAGCAGCGCCGGCACCTCGTTGAGGATGCGGTAGAAGCGCGCAGGCTTGTCGTTGCGGTCCTCGGCGAAGGCCCTGACCCGTCCGACCAGATAGCCATGGATGGCTGAGAGGATCAGCACCAGCAGGATCTTGGCGTGCAGCCAGCCGCCCTTGAAGGCGAAAGCGTACCAGGCAAGGTAGAGCCCCAGCGCCCAGGCCACGATCATCGCCGGGTTGATGATGCCCTTGAGCAGCCGCCGCTCCATGACCTTGAAGGTCTCCGACTGGATCGAGCCCGTCTGCGCATCCGCATGATAGACCATCAGCCGCGGCAGATAGAGCATCCCGGCCATCCATGCGATGACCGCCATGACGTGGAAAGCCTTGATCCATTCATACACGGCGAGAGCTCCCTAGCCCCTGATTGCCTTGAGCAGACGCTCGACATGGGCGATCGGCGTATCCGGCAGGATGCCGTGCCCAAGATTGAAAATGAAGGGCGCCCCGGCGAAGGCGGCGAGGATGGCCTCGACCTCCCGCTCCAGCTCCGGCCCGCCGGCCCGCAGAAGCTGTGGATCGAGATGGCCCTGCACCGGCACCAGCGATTGGATCTCCGAGCGCACGAAATCCCGGTCGATCTCGGTTTCGAGGCTGACGGCGTCGACGCCGGTGCCCCGCACATAGTCCGGGATCAGGGCTCCGGCGCCGCGCGGAAAGCCGATGATCCGCACCTGCGGATGCGCGGCGCGCACGCCCTCGACGATCCGCTTCGTCGGCGCGATGCACCAGCGCCGGAAATCATCCGGGGTCAGCACGCCGGCCCAGCTATCGAAGATCTGGACGGCGTCGACGCCCGCCACGATCTGGGCGTTGAGATAGGCGATGGAGCTCGCGACGATGCGGTCGACGATGGCCTGGAAGAGATCGGGGTCGCTGGCAAAGAGGGCTCGCGCTGGACCCTGATCGGGCGTTCCGCGCCCCGCCACCATATAGGTGGCCACCGTCCAGGGCGCGCCGCAGAAGCCGATGAAGCCGGTCGATCGCGGCAGCGACGCACGCACGCGGCGGACCGTCTCGATGATCGGAGCGAGCTTGTCCTGGTCGGCCTGCACGTCGATCTGCGCCAGCCGGCCGGCATCGGCGACAGGCTCAAGCCGCGGCCCTTCGCCCTCGACGAACCAGAGCTTCTGGCCGAGCGCCTGCGGGACGACGAGAATGTCCGAGAACAGGATCGCCGCATCGAAGCCGAAACGGCGGATCGGCTGGAGCGTCACCTCCGCCGCCAGCACAGGATCGTAGCAGAGCGACAGGAAGCTGCCGGCCTTCGCCCGCGTCTCACGATATTCGGGGAGATAGCGGCCGGCCTGGCGCATCAGCCAGACGGGCGGGACCGGAAGCGTCTCTCCCGAAATGGCTCGCAGAAAGGCGGGGCCTTCGCTGGAGGCCGATTCCGCGTTCGTCGTCGAGCCCGTCGGGCGATCCATCTCACATCCTCTTAAAAAGAGAATCCTAGAAAGACTCTTCTTTCTTTGACTCTTTGGCAGGGGGAGATAGCCCGCCACAATTTCGTCCACAACCGTTCCACAGGCGGTGGGACAGCAGGTCGCGGGTCGTCGGGCGGCGGAAGAGCCGGTTAAGGCTTTCTTAACGAATTGGAATCGGCGGGTCGGCTATGGGCCGGCCGAATGATTCACGTGAAACACTTTCTTTACCATGCACAGCGCCGGGCCTGTTGATGCGGGAGCGGGGTTGTCCAGAGGCTCCGCGCCGGCTCGCCGGTTGCGAGTCTTATCCACACTGCTCCTCGGGGGCTTGGATAACCCGCCGGCCGCATGGTCCCGTCGCTGCGATTTGCCAAAGCCGCGTCAGGCGTTAGAGGAGGGGAAGGCTTCAGCGCGAGGGCTGCCGTGGTCCGCAACTACTTCCACCTTCATCTGGTCTCGGACGCGACGGGCGAGACGCTGATCGCGGTCAGCCGCGCCGCGGCGGCCCAATACGAAACCGTTTCGGCGATCGAGCATGTCTATCCGCTGGTGCGTTCGGAAGCGCAGCTCGCCCGGGTCCTCGCCGAGATCGAATCCTCGCCGGGCGTGGTTCTCTACACACTGGTCGAGCCGGAATGGCAGGAGAAGCTGGAGACCTTCTGCCGGGAGCTCGGCTGCACCTGCCTCTCGGTGCTGCAGCCGGTTCTGTCCCTGTTCCAGTCCTATCTCGGCCAGGTCTCGGCGACGAAGCCGGGTGCGCAGCATGTTCTCAACACCGAATATTTCCGCCGCATCGATGCGATGAACTACACGCTGCTGCACGATGACGGGCAGTTGGGTGGCGACCTCGACAATGCCGATGTCATCCTCGTCGGCATCAGCCGGACCTCGAAGACGCCGACGAGCATCTATCTCGCCAATCGCGGCATCAAGACCGCCAACATCCCGCTCGTGCCGAACGTGCCGCTGCCGCCGGAGCTCGACACCGCCAGGAAACCGCTGATCGTGGGTCTCGTCGCCAGTCCCGACCGCATCGTCCAGATCCGGCAGAACCGCCTGCTCTCGCTGCGGGCCGATGACGAGACGCCCTATGTCGACCCGGCGGCGGTCGCCGACGAGGTCGCCCAGTCGCGCCGGCTCTGCGCCCGCAAGGGCTGGCCGGTGATCGACGTCACGCGCCGCTCGATCGAGGAGACGGCGGCGTCGATTCTCGACCTCCTGCGCGATCACCGCATGAAGTTCATCGCGACATGACGCGGCTGTGGCTCTCGCCGGCGCCGCTGATCCTCGCCTCGGGCAGCGTCACCCGGCGCGACATGCTGATTGCGGCCGGGCTCCCTGTGGAAACGGTGAAGCCGGACATCGACGAGCGCGCGGTCGAGCGACCGCTGGCTGAGCAGGGTGTCGCGGTCGACCGGATCGCCTCGGCGCTGGCGGAGGCCAAGGCGCTCGCCGTGTCGAAGCTCCGTTCCGGCCGGCTCGTCCTGGCCGCCGACCAGACCCTGACCTGCGAGGGGCGGTCCTTCCACAAGCCGGCGGACGCCACGGCCGCGGCCGAACAGATCGCGGCGCTGGCGGGGCGGGCCCACGAGCTGCACTCCGCCTTCGCTCTGGCGCAGAACGGAGTGGTTCTGGCTCAGGGTCGGGCGACCGCGCGCCTGACCATGCGCCCCCTCGATGCCGCTTTCATCGGGCGCTATGTCGAGGCCGCCGGTCCCGCCATTCTCGCCAGCGTCGGCGGCTACCAGCTCGAAGGGCTTGGCGCCCAGCTCTTCGCGCGGATCGAAGGCGACCATTTCACCATTCTCGGCCTGCCGCTGCTGCCCGTCCTTCAGGCCCTGCGCGACCTCGGCCATCTCTCCCGCTAACCGGATTTCATGATGCCTCCCCATTGCTTCGTCATCGGCCATCCCATCGCGCATTCGCGCTCGCCGCTGATCCACGGCGAATGGCTGCGGCATTACCGGCTGGCGGGCAGCTATGAGGCTATCGACGTGGCCCCGGCCGATCTGCCGGCCTTCATCGCCAGGCTGCGCGCCGGTGAATTCGCCGGCGGCAACGTCACCGTGCCGCACAAGGAAGCGGTGATGGCGCTGGTCGACGAGGTCAGCGAAGCGGGCCGGGCGGTGGGCGCGGTCAACACGCTCTGGCGCGACGGCGAGCGGATCTTCGCCGACAACAGCGATGTCTCCGGCTTTCTCGCCCATCTCGACGCCACCGTCCCCGGCTGGGATGACCGGGTGGGCACGGCCCTCGTCCTGGGAGCGGGCGGGGCCGCGCGCGGCATCGCCTTCGGCCTGAAATCGCGTGGCGTCGGCCGCATCCTGGTGGCTAACCGCAGCCGCGGGCGCGCCGAGGAGCTGGCGTCGTCGTTCGGCGCGCCGTTGACGGCGGTCGACTGGGAGCGGCGTGGCGAAGCGGTCGGCGAGGCCGGTCTCGTCGTCAACACCACGGCGCTCGGCATGCAGGGCAAGCCGCCGCTGGAGCTCGATCTTTCGCGCCTGCGCCCCGGCACCATCGTCGACGATATCGTCTATGCGCCGCTCAGGACGGCGCTGCTCGCCGAGGCGGAACGGCGCGGCGGCATCGTCGTCGACGGACTCGGGATGCTGCTGCATCAGGCCGTGCCGGGCTTCGGCCGCTGGTTCGGCGTCACGCCGCAGGTGACGCCGGCGCTGCGCGATCTGATCGAAGCCGATATCCTCAAGGCGTGATTCGCAAGGAACGCGCATGACCTTCGTGCTGGGCCTCACGGGCTCGATCGGAATGGGCAAATCGACGACGGCCGCTCTTTTCGAGAAGCGGGGCGTGCCGCTGCACGACGCCGATGCGGCGGTGCATCGCCTGCACCGCGGCCGGGCGGCGGCGCCGATCGCGGCGGCCTTTCCCGGAACGGTCGTCGACGGCGTGGTCGACCGCGCCAGGCTCGGCGCCGCGGTGCTCGGCAGGCCCGATGCGCTCAGGCGGCTCGAAGCGATCATCCATCCGCTGGTGCGGGAGGAGGAGGAGGCTTTCCTCGCCCGCTGCCGGACGCAGGCGGCCGGGCTCGCCGTCATCGACGTGCCGCTCCTGCTGGAGACCGGCGGCGAGGGGCGTTGCGACGCGGTGCTCGTCGTCACGGCCCCGGCTGCGGTCCAGCGCGAGCGCGTCCTGGCGCGTCCGGGCATGAATGCGGAGAAGCTGGAAGCGATCCTGTCGCGCCAGATGCCGGATGCCGAGAAGCGCCGCCGGGCGCATTTCCTTGTGGACACCTCGCGCGGTCTCGTGGCCGCAGAGCGGCAGGTCGGCTCTATCCTCGCAGCACTGGCCGGCCGGCCCGGACGCGGTGCGGCCACGACAAGCAAGGCGAGATCCTGACCCGATGCGCGAGATCGTTCTCGATACCGAAACCACCGGCGTCGAAGCTCATAACGGCGATCGCATCGTCGAGATCGGCTGCGTCGAGCTGGTCAACCATTGCCCGAGCGGCCGCACCTTCCACGTCTACATCAATCCCGAGCGTTCGATGCCGGTCGAGGCCTACAACGTTCACGGGCTTTCCGAGGAGTTCCTGTCGGACAAGCCGGTCTTCGCCGCGGTCGCGGGGGAGTTCGCCGAATTCATCGCCGGCGCCAAGCTGGTGATCCACAACGCCGCCTTCGACGTCGGCTTCATCAACATGGAGTTCAAACGCCTCGGCATGGCGCCGGTCGAGCAGGCTTTCGTGGTCGACACGCTTTCCATGGCGCGCCGCAAGCATCCCGGCGCCTCCAACAGCCTCGACGCGCTCTGCTCGCGCTACGGCATCGACAACAGCCGACGCACCAAGCACGGCGCGCTGCTCGATTCCGAGATCCTGGCCGAGGTCTATATCGAGCTGATCGGCGGCAAGCAGGCCTCGCTCGGTCTCGGCGTCGAGACGGCGGCCGGGCGCCCGGGCCTGGCCGCGCCGGTGCTGGAGAGGCCGCAGCGCCAGCGCCCGCTCGCGCCCCGGCTGGACCAGGCCGCCCTCGCGGCGCATGAGGCCTTCATCCTCAAATCCCTGAAGGCCCCGCTCTGGAAGGGCTATCTTGGCATCACCGACGAGGCGGCGCAGTAGATCGGGAGCGCTACGAAGCCTTTCGCCGCGACAGCATGTTGAGCGCCTCGACCAGGGCCGAGAAGGCCATCGCCGCGTAGATATAGCCCTTCGGCACATGCACGCCGAAGCCCTCGGCGATCAGCGTGCCGCCGATCATCAGCAGGAAGCCGAGCGCCAGCATCACGATCGTCGGATTGTTCTCGATGAAGCGTGCCAGCGGGTCGGCGGCGAGCAGCATGGTCAGCACCGCGACGATCACGGCGATGACCATCACCGGAAGATGCTCGGTCATGCCGACGGCGGTGATGATCGAATCGACCGAGAAGACGAGGTCGAGCAGCAGGATCTGGACGATGACGCTGCCGAAATTGGCGGCGGCGCGGCCGCCGTCGAACAGGTCCGGGCCCGGATCCGGGTCGACCTTGTGATGGATTTCCTTCGTCGCCTTCCAGACCAGGAACAGGCCGCCGGCGATCAGGATGAGGTCGCGCCAGGAGAAGGCATGGCCGAGGACCGAGAAGACCGGCGCGGTGAGCTTGACGATGACCGCGACCGTGCCGAGCAGCGCCAGGCGCAGGACGAGCGCGAGCCCGATGCCGATCCTGCGGCCTTTGGAGCGCTGATGCGCGGGCAGCTTGTTGGTCAGGATCGAGATGAAGATCAGGTTGTCGATGCCGAGCACGACCTCCATGGCGATCAATGCCCCGAGCGCGGCCCATACGGCCGGGTCGGAGGCAAGCGTCACAAGGGCGTCCATCGGGTCTCCATCGGATAGGGTCTGGCGGGTGCCGCCACAGCCGGTCCGAGATGGCGAGGCGCCGATGGCTGCGCAAGGGCAATAATCTGGCGCAACAAACGAGAAAGGGCCCGCGAGGGGCCCTTTTCGATGTCGTGGGAAAGACGACGCTCAGGCGTTGGCGGCGCCGGGCTGACCCATCTCCTGCATGCGCTGCTGGTAGAGCGCGGCGAAGTCGATCGGCGGCACGTAGAAGGGCGGGAAGCCGCCATTCTGCACCGCCTCGGCGATGATCTGGCGCGCGAAGGGGAAGAGCAGGCGGGCGCAGTCGATCACCAGCACCGGATGCATGTGCTCTTCCGGGATGTTCTGCAGACGGAAGACGCCGGCATAGCTCAGGTCGAAGGCGAACAGCGTCTCGTTGTTGAGCTCGGCCTTGCCCTCGAGCTTCAGCACGGTCTCGTAGTCGGTGCCGCCGAGGCTGGTCGTGCCGACATTGACCTGCAGCGACATCTGCGGGCCCTGCTGGGCGTCCTGCTGCGCGAGGGCGCGCGGCGCCTTGGGGTTCTCGAAGGAGAAATCCTTGGTGTACTGGATCAGGGCGTTGAGGCTCGGAGCCGTATCCGCGGCGCCGGCGCCGTTGCCGTTGGGAAGTTCGTTGGCCATCGGTCCCATCTTGTTCTGGCAGGCTGTGTCGGGAAATCCCGCGCCGGTTTCGGGCATGCGGGACTGCGCTCCGCCTCCGGGGCGACGCGCGCGTCGGCTATCATGGACGGCAGGGACGCACAAGAACTCGCCTTCACAAGGCCGGGGGTGGATGTTACGAGCCTGTCTCACCATATGACGGTGGTGACGGCCTGCCGCCGGTGTTCTGGCAGAGGCCCGGACCATGACGAGACGGGAGCCGCGGGTCAGCCTTCGATGCAAAATTCCTTCGACATAACGACTCTGGTCTTCTTGGCTCTGGCCGTTTTCGTCGCCTGGAAGCTGCGCTCGGTCCTTGGCCAGAAGACCGGCCACGAGCAGCCGCCGAAAGACCCCTTCGTCCGGCGCGAGACGCCGCCGCTGCGGCCGGACCAGGCCCAGGACAAGCGCGACAACGTCATCCGTCTGCCGGGCGCGGCCAACGACCCCGCCGCCGCCGCTCCGTCGCCGGCCGAGCGCTGGAAGGACATCGCGCCGCCGGATTCGCCGGTCAGCAACGGCATCGAGGCGATCGTCCGGCAGGAGCCGGCCTTCGACCCGCAGGCCTTCCTCGGCGGGGCGAAAGCGGCCTATGAGACCATCGTCACCGCCTTCGCCCGCGGCGACCGCAAGGCGCTGAAGACCCTGCTCGCCAAGGATGTCTATGACGGCTTCGAGCAGGCGATCACCGAACGCGAGCAGCGCGGCGAGAAGGCCGAATCGAATTTCGTCTCGATCGACAAGGCCGAATTGACCGGCGTCGAGGTCAAGGGCAAGGCGGCGCAGGTCACCATCGCCTTCGTCTCGCAGCTCATCAGCGTCACGCGCGACGCGCAGGGCAACGTCGTCGACGGCAGTGCCGATCAGGTTTCGGAGGTCAACGATATCTGGACCTTCGCGCGCCAGCTCGGCAGCAGGGACCCCAACTGGCTGCTCGTCGCCACCGAAGCCGGGGCGTGAACCGTGGCGCCGCGGCCGCGCTCGCGCTGCTCGCGGCCCTCGCTCCGGTTCCGATGACGGCCATGGCCAATCCTCCCTTCCCACTCCCGGACGGCGCCCGCGCCGAACCGGCGACGCCCGCCGGGATCGCCGGCTGGCGGCAGGACGACCAGGGCGAGGCCTTCGCCGTTTTCGCTCGCGGCTGCATGGCGGAGCCGCCACTGCGGCAGGCGGTGCCCTTGCCGAAGGGTCTCGCCGCCGCCTGCGAAAAAGCCAAGGCCCTTGCTGCGGCCGGGCCGGTGAAGGCCGGGCCGGCGCGCGATTTCTTCGAGCGCAACTTCAGCTTCTGGCGCATCCGCCCGGCTGGCGCCGAAACCGGCTTCACCACCGGCTATTTCGAGCCGGAATTCCAAGGCAGCCTGACCCGCTCCGACGCCTTTCCGACGCCGCTCTATGCCCGGCCGAAGGATCTGGTGACGCGCCTGCCCGAGGATGACTGGCCCGGCCTCGACAAGGCGCTCTCCGCCGCGCGCCGCACCGGCAAGGGGCTCGAGCCCTTCCCGGATCGCGCCGCGATCGAGGACGGCGCGCTCGACGGGCAGGGGCTGGAGATCCTCTGGCTGCGCGACCCCGTCGACCGCTTCGTTCTGCAGGTGCAGGGCTCCGGCCGCGTGCGCCTGCCCGACGGCAGGGTGACGCGGCTGGTCTATTCCGGCCGCAACGGCCTGCCCTATACCTCGCTCGGCCGCGTGCTGAGCCAGCGCGAGAACATCCCGCCCGAGCAGATGACGATGGACCGCCTCGTCGCGCGGCTGAAAGCCGACCCCGTCTTCGCGCGCGACCTGATCCGGCTCAACCGCTCCTTCGTCTTCTTCGCCCGCCGCGACGACCTGCCGGCGGAGGCCGGGCCGATCGGCGGTGCCGGGCTGCCGCTGACCCCGCTGCGCAGCATCGCCATCGACCGCAATGTCTGGCCCTATGGCCTGCCGGTCTGGATCGACGCGACGATTCCCGACGGAAAGGACGGCGCGGCGCCGCTCGCCCGGCTGACCATCGCGCAGGATACCGGCTCGGCCATTCTCGGCCCGGCCCGGATGGATCTCTTCGTCGGGTCCGGTGCCGCGGCCGGGCATCGCGCCGGGCTGATCCGGCATCCCGTCTCCTTCACCGTGCTCTGGCCGCGTTGAGATGCGGTCGCGCCGGGGCAAGACGCTGAGCGAGGCCGACATCGCGCTCTGGCGGCAGGTGGCGCGCTCGGTCAAGCCGCTGCCCGGCCGCGCGCCGCTCGAACCGGAGCCGCCGCCCGCACCGCCGATCCCGACCGAAACCTCGGTTCTCGTCGTCGCCGGCATGGCGACGGCCAAGGCCGCTTCGCCCGGCGCGCCGCCTCTGGCGCCGCTCGAGCGCCGCCTGCGCACGCAGCTCCGCCGCGGCCGGCAGGAGGTGGAGGCCGCGATCGACCTGCACGGCATGCGGCAGGACGAGGCGCATCTGGCGCTGCGCGGTTTTCTGCGCCGCCAACAGGCGCGCGGCACCCGCATCTGCCTCGTCGTCACCGGCAAGGGCGGGCCGGCGCCCGCGCTGTTCGGCGCCGAGCGCGGCATCCTGCGCCGCATGGTGCCGCATTGGCTGGGCCTGCCGGAGCTGCGCCCGCTGATCCTGGGCTTCGAGGAGGCGGAGCAGCGCCATGGTGGCTCGGGCGCGCTCTATGTGCGCCTGCGCCGGCTCAGGGAGCCGGGCGCATGACTCCCTTCGGCCGGCGGGTACGCGAGCTTCGCGAGCAGCGCGGGATCACGCTCGCCCGGATGGCCGCGGGACTCGGCGTCACGCCGGCCTATCTCTCGGCACTGGAGCACGGCAAGCGCGGCCGGCCGACCTTCAGCCTGATCCAGGGCGCGATCCACCTGCTCGGCGTGATCTGGGACGAGGCCGACGAGCTGGTACGCCTCGCCGACCTCTCCCATCCGCGCGTGACCGTCGACACGGCCGGCCTGGAGGCGGAAGCGACGCTCTTCGCCAATCGCCTGGCTCGCGAGATCGCGGCGCTCGACCTCGCGGATCTGCGCCGCCTCGGCGCCGTCCTCGACGAGGCCGCGGCGCGCCGCGACCCGCCGGCTTGACCCGGAACCGGCCGGATGCGACACGGCGGCCATCTCTCCTTCCGGCCATCGAGCGCCGCCCCACCCCGGATCCGCCATGACCAGCACCCGCACGGACGTCCTCGCCCTCGGCAACGCCATCGTCGACGTCCTCGCCTCCGCCGAGGAGGATTTCCTCATCGCGCAGAAGCTGACCAAGGGCGCGATGATGCTGATCGACGAGGCGCGGGCGGAATCGCTCTTCGCCGCGATGGGGCCGGCGCGGATCGTTTCCGGCGGCTCGGCCGCCAATACCATCGCCGGCCTCGCCTCCTTCGGCGGCAAGGGCGCCTTCATCGGCAAGGTCCGGGCCGACGAGCTCGGCAAGCTCTACCGGCACGACCTGACCTCGCTCGGCGTCGCCTTCGGCACCGCAGACGCCACGGAAGGCCCGGCGACGGCGCGCTCCTTCATCATCGTCACGCCGGATGGCGAGCGCACGATGAACACCTATCTCGGCGCCTGTCAGGGCCTCTCTCTCGCCGATGTCGACGAGAAGGCCGTCGAGAGCGCCGATATCGTCTATCTCGAAGGCTATCTCTGGGACCCGCCGGCGGCGAAGGAAGCCTTCCGCAAGGCCTCCGAGATCGCGCACAAGGCCGGCGGCCGCGTCGCCATCACCCTGTCGGACTCCTTCTGCGTCGACCGCTATCGCGACGAGTTCGTCGGCCTGATCCGCAACCGCACCATCGATCTGGTCTTCGCCAACGAGCATGAGCTGAAGAGCCTCTACCAGACCGCCGATTTCGACACGGCCCTGTCCTGGCTGCGCTCGGAGAACATCCTGGCCGTCGTCACCCGCTCGGAAAAGGGCGCGCTGGCGGTGACGCCCGACGGCATCGTCGAGGAGCCGGTCTTCCCGGTCGAGCGCGTGGTCGACGCCACCGGCGCCGGCGACCTCTTCGCGGCGGGATTCCTCTACGGCCTGACCTCGGGCCGCGAGACCCGCGATTCGCTGCGCCTCGGCGCGCTGGCGGCGGCCGAGATCATCTCGCATGTCGGCGCCCGCCCGGACATCAGCCTGAAGACGCTGGCGGGCAACGAAGGGCTGCTCTGACGATTCCACGGTTGTCGTTCCGGGGCGGCCCTCTGGGCCGAGCCGGAACCCACGACGGGGTACGTCCGAATTACAATTTCTGCTGCATCGCTGAACGCTCGGCCTCACCCCGTCGTGGGTTCCGGGCTCTTCGCTGCGCGAAGCCCCGGAATGACAAAACGGGCTTCCCCTCAATACAGCGTCGCCTTGACCCGTCCCGGCAGCGCCTCGTCATAGGCCTTGCCGTCGAAGGTCTCGACCTCTGCCTTGCGCGCCGTGATGTCGCGCAGGATCGTGCCGGGCGATGGCAGGGAGTGCCGGTCGACCTGCCGCTCCGGGTTCCAGAGCTCCGCCCGCACCACCGCGCGCGAGCATTGGAAGTAGACCGTCTCGACATGGACGACCATGACGCTCGCCGGCAGCTTCCCGGCCATTGCGAACTGTGAGCACAACCCTGAATCGCAGGAAAGCTCCGCGCGTCCGTTCACGCGCAGCGTCTCGCCGCAACCGGGGAGCAGGAAGAGCATTCCGATTCGATCGTCGAACAGGATATTCTTCAAGGAATCCAAACGGTTATTTCCTTTTCGGTCCGGAATCAGGAGCGTTTTCGCGTCCCGGACCGTGACAAAGCCCGGCAAATCCCCGCGCGGCGAACAATCCAGCCCCTCCGGACCGACCGTCGCTAGCACGAAAAACGGAGAGGCGGCGATCAGTGCGGCATAGTTCTCGTCGACATGGTCGATCTCCTTGAAGAGCGATGCCGGTGCCATCGGATTGGGATAGGCGCGAGTGAGGTCGTCGAGCGAGGCGATGCGGTGGTCGGACATGCCGGTCTCCGTGGATTGGCATATGTCTAGACTATTGCGAGCGCGTCGTCATCCTGGCGATTTGCCGGGGCCGCGGGACAGTCCGATTGCGATGGCGGTGGCCAGGCCGGCCGGATTCTCCGACGACATGGAGTGCCCCGCCTTTGGCACGATGGCGATCTCGATACCGGCTTCCGGCAGGCCCAGCGCATCGTCATAGGGCAGCGATCGCTCTCCGATGATCAGGGTGCAGGGCACGGTGAGAGACGTCAGCATGCTCCGCCATGTTGGATCGCTGCCCTCGACGAGCGAGGATGCACTCCGGTGCACGGCATGAGCCGCGCTGCCGGCGAGGGACGCGGCCCAGATATCGTAGCCCTCCGATCGGGCCGCCCGAGCGATCGCGTCCTGCCCCCCGGCACGATATTCCGCTTCGGACATCGCCGCGATTCTGCGGCTGAACACGCCTCCGCCCGGGTCCAGGTTGGGCTCGCCGACGACAAGCCTGCCGAGGCGTGCGCCCAGCATCGCCGCGGCGGCAATGGCGACGGAGCCGCCCATGCTGTGCCCGAACAGATCGAGCTGCGGCAAGCCCAGCGCATCCACCAGCGCAACGATGCTGCGGGCATGATCGTCGATCGTATAGCCGAACGTCTCCGGCCGATCGCTGAAGCCGGAGCCGAGCAAGTCGATCAGCAACATGCGCCGGCCGCGGAGGGCCGGATCTGCAGCGACCGTCGGATAATCGCAGGACGAGGCGCAGCCGAGGCCGTGGATCATAACCAGTGCAGGCTCCTCACCGGGCAAGTCGTGATAGCGCAATGACCCGCCAGCATCTGGAACGGCAAAGGATTTCATCGATGGCACTCCGGTTTTCGCGGAAGGCTAGATCATCGCGCGTCCTTCCGGACGCGGTAACGATGATCTATCTCATTGTTGGTGCATCGGATTTCTCCGAAAAGTGGATTCCACTTTTCGGTCCGATGCTCTAGGCAGCGGCACTGTCCGGCCGTGGCGGTATCGTGTCTTCCGCCCCCGAACGAAAAACGCCCCGCATCGGTCGATGCAGGGCGTTCTGTCTTGCACAGGCTGGCTTGCGGCGATTACTCGGCCGCGCCCTGCTTTTCGCGGCTCTTTTCGGCTTCGCGAGCCGCCTTGAGCTTCTCGGTCAGGTCCTCGCCGGTCGTCTGGTCGACGACCTTCATGGAGAGGCGGATCTTGCCGCGCTCGTCCTGGCCGAGGAACTTGACCTTGACCTTGTCGCCTTCCTTGACGACGTCCGAGACCTTCTGGACACGCTGGGGGGCGAGCTCGGAGATGTGGACGAGGCCGTCCTTGGCGCCGAAGAAGTTCACGAAGGCGCCGAACTCCATGATCTTGACGACGGTGCCGTCATAGATCACGCCAGGCTCGGCTTCCGAGACGATCGACTTGATCCACTTGATCGCGGCTTCGATCGACTTGCCGTCGGCCGACGCGATCTTGATGGTTCCGTCGTCCTCGATGTTCACCTTGGCGCCGGTCTTCTCGACGATCTCGCGGATCACCTTGCCGCCGGAGCCGATGACTTCGCGGATCTTGTCGACCGGGATCTTCATCGTCTCGATGCGCGGCGCGAACTCGCCGAGCTGGCTGCGCGAGGCCGAGAGGGCCTTCGACATCTCGCCGAGAATGTGCTCGCGGCCGCCCTTGGCCTGCTCGAGGGCGACCTTCATGATCTCCTCGGTGATGCCGGCGATCTTGATGTCCATCTGCAGCGAGGTGATGCCGGAGGCGGTACCCGCCACCTTGAAGTCCATGTCGCCGAGATGGTCCTCGTCGCCGAGGATGTCGGAGAGCACGGCGAAGCGCTCGCCTTCCAGGATCAGGCCCATCGCGATGCCCGCGACCGGCGCGCGCAGCGGCACGCCGGCATCCATCAGCGCCAGCGAGGTGCCGCAGACGGTGGCCATCGAGGAGGAGCCGTTCGACTCGGTGATCTCCGAGACGACGCGCAGCGTGTAGGGGAACTCGCCCTTGCCCGGCAGCATCGGGTGGATGGCGCGCCAGGCGAGCTTGCCATGGCCGATCTCGCGGCGGCCGGGCGAACCCATGCGGCCGGTCTCGCCGACCGAATAGGGCGGGAAGTTGTAATGCAGCAGGAAGGTTTCCTTGTAGGTGCCTTCCAGCGAGTCGATGAACTGCTCGTCGTCGCCGGTACCGAGCGTGGTCACGACCAGCGCCTGGGTCTCGCCGCGGGTGAACAGGGCCGAGCCGTGGGTGCGCGGCAGGACGCCCGCTTCCGCGACGATCGGGCGCACGGTCTTGCCGTCGCGGCCGTCGATGCGGATGCCGTCGTCGAGGATGTTCCAGCGCACGATCTTGGCCTGGGCTTCCTTGAACTGCGCGCCGACCTTGTCCTTCGGGAAGGTGGCGACCCCGTCCGGCGTCTCGGAGACGAGAGCGGCGACGACCTTGGCCTTGACCGCGTCGACGGCCTTGTAGCGCTCGGCCTTGGCGGTGATCTTGTAGGCGGCGCGCAGATCCGCTTCGCCGACCTTCATGATCGCGTCGAGGATGGCGGAATCATCCGGCGGGTTGAAGTCGCGCGGCTCCTTGGCGGCCTTCTCGGCCAGGCGGATGATCGCCTCGATCACCGGCTGGAAGTGCTTGTGGCCGAACATCACGGCGCCGAGCATGATCTCCTCGGAGAGCTCCTTGGCTTCCGACTCGACCATCATCACGGCGTCCTGGGTGCCGGCGACGACCAGGTCGAGCGCCGATTCCTTGGCCTCATCGATCGTCGGGTTGAGCTTGTAGGCGCCGTCGATATAGCCGACGCGGGCACCGCCGATCGGGCCCATGAAGGGCACGCCCGACAGGGTCAGAGCGGCCGAAGTCGCGACCATGGCGAGGATGTCGGGATCGTTCTCGAGGTCGTGCTGGAGCACGGTGACGACGACCTGGGTGTCGTTCTTGTAGCCTTCGACGAAGAGCGGGCGGATCGGCCGGTCGATCAGGCGGGAGACCAGCGTCTCCTTCTCGCTCGGGCGGCCTTCGCGCTTGAAGTAGCCGCCGGGGATGCGGCCGGCCGCGAAAGTCTTTTCCTGGTAGTTCACGGTCAGCGGGAAGAAGTCGAAGCCCGGCTTCGGCTCCTTGGCCGAGACCACGGTCGCGAGCACGACGGTCTCGCCATAGGTGGCCATCACGGCACCGTCGGCCTGGCGGGCGACCTTGCCGGTCTCGAGGACGAGCTTGCGGCCGCCCCAGATCAGTTCTTCGGTTTGGATGTCGAACATGTGTTTCGTCTTTCGGTCGGGTTCGACCCGTCCGGTGCCTTCAGGCCCATGGGCAAGACGGCGGAACGCTCGGGTGGGAAAGGATTGTGCGCCCGAGCGCTCGGCGATCCTGCCATGGACGTCTTTCGGCGCCCGGCGGGTCACGCGGGAGGGCCGCCCCATGCGGCCGCCGCGGCAGGCGGGCATGCCGCCCCCGGCGGCCCTGCCCGAAAAGGTGCGCCCGGAGCGGGAAGCACCGGGCGGAAACGGCTTTCGGCCTTCGATCAGCGGCGGATGCCGAGCCTCTCGATCAGCGTCTTGTAGCGGGCCTCTTCCTTGCCCTTGAGGTAGTCGAGCAGCGAGCGGCGCTGCGAGACCAGCTTGAGCAGGCCGCGGCGGGAGTGGTTGTCCTTCGCATGCGACTTGAAGTGGCCGGTCAGGTTGTTGATGCGCTCCGTCAGGATCGCGATCTGGACCTCCGGCGAGCCGGTGTCGTTCGGCTTCGTGGCGTATTCCTTGAGCAGCGCGGTCTTGCGCTCGGCAGTGATCGACATCGGAGGATCCTTTGTTCGGGTTGATCTGGCGGGCCTGGCCGGGATGTCGTCCAGCGAGGTCCGAAAATCCGCGGGCCGCCTCATCGCGGAGGGGTCGCGCAGCCGGCTTTTTCGGTCCGGATGCGCGGCATATACACGAAATCGGCGGAAACGCCAGCGCTTCGCGGAACAGGACTGCCGGATGCCGGTTTGATTCGCTATCCTCATCCGAGAAAGCGAGGGCTCGTCCATGCCCGTTTGCATCCGAACCGCGACGCGCATTGCGCGGGAGGTCCTCTGATGGCGCCGCGCCCGGCCTGGAAGGGCTATCTCAAGCTCTCGCTGGTCTCCTGCGCCGTCGAGCTCACCGGTGCGACCAGCCAGAGCGAGCGAGTCTCCTTCCGCATCATCAACCGCAAGACCGGCAACACGGTGCGGCGGCAATATATCGACAGCGTCACCGGCAAGCCGGTCGCGGACGAGGACGAGGTCAAGGGCTACGAGGTCGGCGACGACGAATATCTGCTGGTCGAGGAGGACGAGATCGAGGCGGTACAGATCGAGTCCTCGCATACGCTCGCGATCGAGAGCTTCGTCGACCGGGCCGACATCCCGCAGATCTATTTCGACACGCCCTATTATCTCTCGCCTGCCGACGAGGTCTCGGAGGAGGCCTTCGCCGTGATCCGCGAGGCGATGGCGAAGCAGAAGAAGGCCGGCATCGCCCGCATCGTGCTCTATCGCCGCGAGCGGCCGGTGATGATCGAGCCCTTCGACCGGGGCCTGCTCCTGACGACCTTGCGCTACGACAAGACCGTCAGGAAGCCGGAAGAGGTCTTCGACGGACTCGGCAAGCGGAAGAGCGACCCCGAGCTGATCGACCTCGCCACTCACATCATCGAGAAAAAAGAAGCGGCCTTCGATCCGACGGCCTTCGACGACCGCTATGAGGACGCGCTGATCGCGCTGATCGAGGCCAAGCGCAAGGGCCGCAAGCCGCCCGTGGTGCAGGCGGCCGAGCGCCCCGCCAACGTCGTCAACCTGTTCGATGCCTTGAAGAAGAGCCTCGCCGGCGAGGGCGGCGAAAAATCCGCTAGGCCGGCGAAGAAGGAGAAACCGGCCCCGAAGCGCGGCGGGGCCAAGGCGCGCAAGAGTGCCTGAGCCTTGCCGGCGAAGGGTGAGGAGGACCGATGTCCAAGCTCGATCTCTACCGTTCCAAGCGCGATTTCAGCCGCACCCGCGAGCCGAAAGGCGCTGGCAAGGCCGGCAAGGCGTCCGCCGGGCAGGGCGGCGCCTTCGTCGTCCAGAAGCATGCGGCCCGGCGGCTGCATTACGATTTCCGGCTCGAACAGGGCGGCGTGCTCTGGTCCTGGGCGGTGACGCGCGGCCCGAGCCTCGATCCCGCCGAGAAGCGCCTCGCCGTCCATGTCGAGGACCACCCGCTCGAATATGGCGGCTTCGAGGGCACGATTCCCGCCGGGCAATATGGCGGCGGCTCGGTCATCGTCTGGGACGAGGGCCGCTGGATTCCGGAGGGCGATCCGGCGGCGGGCCTGAAGAAGGGCCATCTCGCCTTCACGCTGGAGGGCCACAAGCTGCATGGCCGCTGGCATCTCGTCCGGCTGAAGCCCCGGCGCGGCGAGAAGCGCGACAACTGGCTGCTGATCAAGTCGGAGGACGAATTCGCCCGCACCGACGAGGACATCCTCGAAACCCAGCCCAATTCGGTGAAGTCCGGTCTCTCGGTCGAGCAGATCGGGGCCGATGCCGACAAGGGCGCCGTCTGGGACACGACCAAACCGGCAAAGCAGGCGGCCGCCGCGGCGAAACCGGCCCGCAAGGCGAAGCGGCGCAGCGACGAGGAGGAGCTGCCGGCCTTCGTCGAGCCCTGCCTGGCGACCTTGCAGGAGAAGCCTCCCGCCGGCGAGAGCTGGCTGCACGAGGTCAAGTTCGACGGCTACCGGCTGGAGGCCCGCATCGACCATGGCGAGGCCAGGCTCCTGACCCGCTCCGGCCTCGACTGGACCGCCCGTTTCGGCAAGGGGTTGGTCGCGGCCCTGGCCGGCCTGCCCTGCGAGACCGCCCTGATCGACGGCGAGCTGGTCGCGCTCGGCGAGGACGGCATCTCGTCCTTCTCCGCCCTGCAGCAGGCGCTCTCGGACGGAAAGACCGCGGGCCTCGTCTATTTCGCCTTCGACCTGATGCATCTCGACGGCGAGCATCTGCGCGGCGAGCCGCTCCTCGCCCGCAAGGAAAGGCTGCAGCATTTGCTGGAGGGCGCGCCCGCCGACGGCCCGCTGCGCTACAGCGAGCATTTCGTCGAGCCGGGCCAGGTCATGCTGGCCCATGCCTGCCGCCTCGGGCTGGAGGGGGTGGTCTCGAAACGCGCCGACGCGCCCTATCGCAGCGGGCACGGCCGCGACTGGATCAAGTCGAAATGCACCCAGCGCCAGGAATTCGTCATCGCCGGCTACGTCCCCTCCCAGGCCTCGCCGCGCAAGCTCGGCTCCATCGTCGCCGGCTATTACGAGGATGGCGGGCTGAAGCCGGCCGGCCGGGTCGGCACCGGCTTCACCGCCGCTTCCGCCGCCACGCTGAAGGCGAAGCTCGACGCGATCGCGGTCGACGCCTCGCCCTTTGAGGGCAAGGCCGGGCGCGAGCGGGGCGTCGTCTGGGTGAAGCCCGAGCTGGTCGCCGAGGTCGCATTTCGCGCCTGGACTGCCTCGAAGACCTTGCGCCACGCCACCTTCCTGGGCTTGCGGGAGGACAAGCCGGCCGGCGAGGTCGCCGCCGAGATGCCGGCTCCGCCCGCTGCCGCGCCCGACCCCGCCCCGGAGAAGACGGCGGTGCGAAAGGCGCCCGGCAAGGCCGAGGCGGTGGAGACGCGCGTGACGCTGACCAATCCCGACAAGCAGCTCTGGCCCGATGCCGGCTTCACCAAGCGCGATCTGCTCGCCTATTACGCCCGGGTCTGGCCGCTGATGCGGCGCTTCGTCACCGGGCGCCCGCTCAGTCTGGTGCGCGCGCCGGACGGCATCGAGGGTCCCCGCTTCTTCCAGAAGCATGCCGGTGCGGGGATGCACCCGGCCGTGCGCCGCCGGAAGGACAGCGACGGCGAGGAGCTGATCTCGATCGAGGATTTCGACGGGCTCGCCGCCCTGGTCCAGCTCGGCACGGTCGAGATCCATGTCTGGGGCGCGACTTTGGATGCGATCGAGACGCCGGACCAGATCATCTTCGATCTCGATCCCGATGCCGGGGTGCCGATCGAGCGCGTGCGCGAGGCGGCGCTGACCGTGCGCCGCCATCTCGACGATCTCGGCTTCGACAGCCTCCTCAAGGTTTCCGGCGGCAAGGGCTTCCATGTCGTGCTGCCGCTGAAGCCCAGGGCGGACTGGCCGCGCGTGCGCGGCTTCGCTCGCGATTTCGCCAAGGCGATGGAGCAGGCCGAGCCGAAGCTCTACACCGCGACCCTGTCGAAGAAGGCGCGGCGCGGCCGGATCTTCATCGACTATCTGCGCAACGGCCGCGGCGCCACCGCGATCGCCCCCTATTCGACCCGCGCCCGGCCCGGCGTGACCCTGGCGATGCCGGTGGAATGGGCCGATATCGACAGCCTGAAGCCCGATGCCTTCAAGGCGCGCGACATCCTCGACGGCGCCTTGCCGCCCGATCTCTGGAGCGATTTCTTCACCCGGGGCAAGCCTCTCACCGGAGGCTGAGCGGGGCCGGGCCGTGGCCGTCCGGCGGCGCGAGGCCCTGGTCGTAGCGCCGCTGCGCCGCCTCGATCTCGCCGATATGGGCCTCGGCCCAGAGCGTGAGCTGGTGCACCGTCTGCGACAATGTCCGGCCCAGCCCGGTCAGGGAATATTCGACCGTGACCGGGACGGTCGCAAACACCTCGCGCCGGACGAGCCCGTCGCGCTCCAGGCTCTTCAGCGTCTGCGACAACATCTTCTGTGAGATGTTTTCGATCCGGCGCCGCAACGCGTTGAAGCGCAGCGTGCCGCCGTCGAGCGCGACCAGGATCAGCACGGCCCAGGTGTCGCCGATGCGGTCGAGCACGCGCCGCGTCGGGCACAGGGCCTGGAAAGGGTCGGGGCGTTTCAGCATGGCGGTTTCCGGGAGGTAACCACGTCGCACGAAGGTGCCTTCTTTACGGGGCGCTGCAGCGGCATCAGATAGGTTCCATTGGAGCGCAGGTATCGAATAGTTACCTGAGAAAGGAGTCCTTGTCATGAAAGTCGCATTGATCGGCGCCAGCGGATTCATCGGTTCGCGCCTGCTCGCCGAATTGTCGGCGCGCGGCCACGCCGTCACCGCCATCGTCCGCAGCCCGGAGAAGGTGGCCTCCCTGCCCGGCGTCACTGCGGTCAAGGGCGATGTCTTCGACAGGGACGGCCTGGCGGCGCTGCTGGCCGGCCATGACGCGGCGATCAGCGCTGTCCACTTCACCGCCAGCGACCCGCAGATCCTGCTCGCCGCGGTGAAGCAGTCGGGCGTGAAGCGCTATCTCGTCGTCGGCGGCGCCGGCAGCCTCGAGGTCGCGCCGGGCGTCAAGCTGGTCGACACCCCCGATTTCCCCGCCGCCTATCGCGACGAGGCGCAGAAGGGCGGGGTCTTCCTCGACCTGCTGAAGCAGGAGCCGGCGCTGGACTGGACCTTCCTCTCGCCTTCGGCGCTGATCCAGCCGGGCGAACGCACCGGGAAATTCAGGCTCGGCACGGATCAGCTCCTGGTCGACGCCAAGGGCGACAGCGCGATCTCGGCCGAGGATTACGCCGTGGCGCTGGTCGACGAGCTGGAAAAGCCGGCGCATCGCCGCCGCCGCTTCACGGTCGGCTACTGAGGTTTCCCGGCAGCCTCGGGGCCAAAGGAAAAGGCCGCGCCCTCTCGCGGGGGAGGGGCGCGGCCTTTTTGGGAGGAGCGGGCCTGCGGCTCAGGCCTTGTGGAACTGCTTCTCGCCGATGCTGAGCCTGCCGCGCTTCAGCTTGCCGAGGGCGACCCAGCCGGACTCGCCCTCGAAATAGAGCTTCGAGCGGTCGACAGCGTAGCGACCGCGATGCTGGGCGCCCGCGGCGGGCTTGCATTTGTGGAACTGGCCGTCCGGCCTGAGGTCGATGAGGATGGCGCCGTCCTCGGTCTTCCAGGTGCCGATGGCGGCCTGCTCGAAGGGCGAGGGGGCGTCGGTTTCGTCGAGATCGATCTCGAGCGGGCGGATGGCGCGGCCGCGCGGCGCGATGCCGCTGGCGAACTGGCCGAGAGCCTGAAGAACCTGGCTGAACTGCATCGGTTCGGTCTCCCTGAAGGAATGAAAACCCGCCCTGCGGCGACGGGCGGGACGGAAATGCGAAAACGACGGCGCGCCGGCGGGGCTGGCCGAAGTCGTAGCGATGATGTCGGTCGATGGTGGCGCCTGCTGGGCATGATTGCGGCGGCGCCGGTCGGAAATGGGGAGAGGCCGGCTCCATTGCAAGGGGCAGGGCGGTGCCCGCCTGCCGGGAATGAGCGCAAGCCCTTGGCGAATCGTGGCAACGGCGCCCAAGGGCGCCGTCAGGGAGTATGGCGGAGTGGCGGGTGTGGCGAGGCGTTCGCCTCAGAACTCCTCCCATCCGGTGTCGATGGCGCGTCCGTTGGCGACCTTGCGCGGGGCGGGGACGGCCCTGGACTGGACGAAGGCGGCCTCGGCGAGCTGGCGCAGCCGCTCGGGCTCGGAGCCGTCCCCCGCCACGGCCTCCGCCGGCGCGGGGGCCGGAGCGGCCTGGCTCGCGCCGCGCGCCGCCCGCGCCGGGCGCGGGGCCGCGGCCGGGAGCGGCTGCGGAGGCTGCGCCGCCGGCGCCTCGCGGCCGGTGCGGAAGGCGGCGACGAGCGCGTTGAGCTGGCCGATGCGGCCCGACAGCGCATGCGCCGAGGCCGCGCTCTGCTCGGCCAGCGCCGCGTTCTGCTGGGTCATCTCGTCGAGATGCGCCACCGCCTGGCTCATCTCGTCGATGCCGTTGGCCTGCTCGCCCGAGGCCGCCGAGATGTCGGCGATGGTGGCGGCGACCTTCTGCGAGGCCTCGAGGATATGCGCGAGCTGGTCGCCGGCCTGGCGCACCAGCCGGACCCCGGCCCCGACCTCGGCGTTGGAGGAGGAGATCAGCCCGGAGATGTCCTTGGCCGCCTCGCCCGAGCGCTGGGCCAGCGTCCTGACCTCGGAGGCGACGACGGCGAAGCCCTTGCCGGCCTCGCCGGCTCGCGCCGCCTCGACCGCGGCGTTGAGGGCGAGCAGGTTGGTCTGGAAGGCGATGTCGTCGATGACCCGGATGATGTCGGAGATCTTCTGCGAGGCGGCCTCGATGCGGGCCATGGCCTCGACCGCCTGTCCGGCGATGGCGCCGCCGCTCTGGGCCGCCTCCATCGCCTGGGTGGCGATCTGGGCGGCGTCGCGCGAGGCCTGGGCCGAGGCCTTGACGGAAGCCGCCAGCTCCTCGGTGGTTGCCGCCGTCTCCTCCAGCGAGGAGGCCTGCTCCTCCGTCCGCTTCGACAGGTCGTCCGCCCCGGTGTTGATCTCGCGCGCCGCCAGCCCGACATCCGCCGAGGTCGTCTGGATCGTTGCCACCGTCGCAGAGAGACGGTCCACCGTCTCGTTGA
>Ga0180223_1000623_pt1 | contig 40326 bp, 47 predicted proteins | sample eDN5th30CKraftOP_FD_151337 | JGI IMG/M metagenome (GOLD analysis project Ga0180223, IMG submission 151337) | Enriched Organic Plus compost microbial communities from Emeryville, California, USA - eDNA 5th pass 30_C Kraft OP (version 2) (version 2) ... | reverse complement strand
CTGACAAAGTTGGCGGACGCGTCTGCCAATGAAATGGCAAAGGCGGCCTGATTTCGACAACGCCCGGCTCTGCCGGGTGGCCTTTTCTTCAACGAACGATCTTCGAGAGGAGACCATCATGGGTCGCGGCATTCTGCTCTGGCTGCTGGGCGTTCCGATTCCGATCATCATCCTGCTCGCGCTGTTCATGCGATAAGAGGACACCATGGCAACAACCGTGTCTGCAATAGACGCTCCCGCTTCTATCGAATCCTCGCCATCGGCCGTTAGCTGGGGCCCGATTGTTGCCGGCGCTTTCGCTGCGTCGACGCTCACGCTGATTCTGATGCTCCTCGGCTCTGGCCTTGGGCTGACAATGGTGTCGCCGTGGTCGAACGAGGGTGCCACCGTTACGACGTTCGCTGTTTCCACTGCAATCTGGCTAGTTGTCGTTCAATGGTTGTCGTCGGCCGCTGGTGGCTATCTGACCGGGCGGCTGCGCACCAAATGGGTTGGCATCCATTCGGATGAGACCTTCTTCCGTGACACCGCGCATGGCTTCATGGCCTGGGCGTTGGCAACGCTGCTGGTCGTATTGGTTTTGAGCTCGGCGCTGTCGGCCGTGGTCGGCAGAGGCGTCCAGGCCTCCTCGACTGTCGCTTCGGGTGCGGCCATGGGCGCTTCGGCTGGCGCGACGGCCAACGCGGGCTCGGGAGGAGCCACCAATGCGACGTCGTATTTCGTCGACGCGCTGTTCCGGCCGTCTGATCCGGCTCGTCTTTCAGCGCCGGGTGCTGAAAGCGATGCCGCTGCGGCCGCGCAAGCCTCCCGTATCCTGATCGCAAGCGCCGCCGCCGGTGAAGTCTCGGCCGACGACAAGGCTTATCTTGGCCAGCTGGTGGCCGCGCGCACCGGGTTGGCGCAACCTGAAGCGACTGCTCGTGTCGATGCTGTGCTGGGGCAGGTCCAAGCCGCCAAGGTCAAAGGGCAGGAAGCCACAGATGCCGCGCGAAAGGCCAGTGCGACCTTCGCTCTGCTTGGAGCTCTGTCTCTGATCATTGGAGCGTTCATCGCCTGCGTGGCCGCGGCGTTGGGTGGCAGACAGCGTGATGACGACGAAGCGTTCTATCTCACTCCGCGCGGTTAAGAGATGTCGTTCTGGCCGGCCCCGCGAAGGCCGGCCGATCTCTATCGCTAAGCTTTTTTGCATTGCAGCAACCAAAGTCCTCTACCGGCGTTGTTGATCCGTCGTCCAAACCTAGGCGTCACAACATGGGCGTCTCCTTGCGAAAATATCAGATACCATTGTGCGTCTGGCGGCATGGCGTGCACAACAGTCTTCGCGCCCCTCCGACTTCATCGGCCCGGATCGTCTCTCGAGGCTCGGCGTGTTCGGAATCCAACCCCGGTGCTTTGCGCGCGCGATTTTATCTTCCAGAAAATCTCTCTGGCGGCGCACCGCTGGTCGTCGTGCTGCATGGCTGCACTCAAAATGCCGCCGGATATGATTATCGTGCGGGCTGGTCGCAGTTGGCCGATGAGGCCGGCTTCGCTCTGCTGTATCCAGAGCAACAACGAGCAAACAATCCTAACCTTTGCTTCAACTGATTTCTTCCCGGCGACACCCAGCGCGACAGTGGCGAGGCGCTCTCGATCCGGCAGATGATCGAAACATTTGTGGCGGTCCATCATCTCGATCGCCAGCGGATTTTCATTACCGGCGTGTCGGCGGACGGCGCCATGGCTGTGCGATGCTTGCCGCTTATCCGGAAGTATTCGCGGCCGGCGCCATTGTCGCCGGCCTTCCTATGGCACCGCGCGCACGGCACCCGAGGCCTTCGATCGTATGCGCGGTCAGGGTGGCCTCTCGGAGCAGGACCTGCAGCGACTTCTGCGGGACGCCTCAGGCGTCGGCATTTCCTCGACCCGGCAGATCACCCACTTTTGGGGCATCGCGGGGGGGGCCGCAAGCCACCCCCTTACCAGCGAAGGTCGAACTCCGAAGTAAGCGATCCGATCCGCACGAGCCAACGGAGGCTGTCGATCTGGCCGACTGGCGCAGCCGCCGTGGAGAGTTCGAGCGGCGTTTCCGCTAGGTGAGGTGATCATTCGTTATCTCTCAATGGATCGCGTATAGCCCGGTGCGCAATGCCGTCGGACCTCGATCCGCGAGACCGATTACCACCCGAAGACGAGAATTCTTTCGGTATGGTTCGTTACCAGCGGCAAGCAATGCGACTATAAGGGAATGTCACCCGAGACCTACGCTGCATTTTCGGAGCGCATTCTCAAAAGGACGATCGTTCAACGAGCATATTCGCGGTCATTTTACGTACCGTCTGCATGAGGCCCCTGCGCGAGCCCGCATCGTCTCGTAACGGTGGTTTGATGCCCCTATGCACCGGTTTCATCGTTCCGCGCGCCGGCAGGCTTCGATTCTGGCGATCCTTTGTGTCGAAGGACGATGGATAGTACGACCAGCACTGCTGTCGACATGAATTCGGACTGCCAATTCTGGAATGACTCGAACCAAAGTTGTGCATCCCACAGATAGCTTGTGAGCGATTGCATCTCCGCTCCGTGCCGCTGTGCCTCCTCGTTCGCCGCCGCAAGGCTCGCCCACCAGTGCAAGCCAAAGCACGCCACGAACAAAAGGGCCAGCCCAATACCGAGGGAGTAAGAATACAGCCAGGCCAGGACGGGGTTTCGCTTCCGCACGTGTGATGGCGGCTCGTCGTCGGGACGATCCGGATTGTCAGGATCGCGGGATTCGGCAGAGCCGCGTTGAAAGAGCACCGCGGTCAGAATCACATAAGCCGACATCTGCAGAAACTCGCTCTCCCAGTTCTCGAACAATGCGGAAAGAAAGTCGCCTGTTGTCAGATAGGCCAACAATCCAACCGCTTGCGAACCATGGTCCTGAAGCTCTCGATTATACGCAGCCTGCCCGCTGTAGATCATGCCGAACACACTGAACAGAAACATCGTCACCAAAGCGATTGTTAGTCCGTTATCTCGAAAGAAGGTCTTCATCCTGCATTCCTTCTTTCAGCGTTCGGCTAGCGCCAGCCGTCCAAGACGTCTTGCAGCCTTACGGTTTCGACCTGCTCGCTGAAGCGAGAGTGATAGAGCTCCATCAGCGCATCGTGGGTCTGGTCGGCGGAGCTGCAGATCGCGTCAGTGACGAGCACGACACGAAAGCCCCGATCGATGGCGCCCAGCACCGTGGCCAGCACACAGACATCGGTCTCACCACCGGTCATGACCAACGTGTCGACGCCAGACCCGCCGAGCATCGCGTCCAGTTGTCCTTCGGTCCATGGCGAGTAGACGCGCTTGTCGAGGAGCTTGGCGGGCGGCACAAAACGCGCCAGTTCGGGCATCAGGTCGACAAGACTGTTGTCGATCCGAGAGAGAGTAAGCTCGGCCCAGCGGCGATAGTACCGCGCCCAACTTCCGGGTCCTCTCCCCGGCTCCGCGGCCGGGATGAAGCGCGTAAAAAGCGTCCGCTCCGCGTGTCGCGATGTCAGCTCTACAATCGCCGGCAGCACTTTTGGCGCCCAAGGAAACAGTCCACGGACCGCCCGGTGCAAACAACCGCTGCATGTCGACGCAAAGGTGCAGGCAATTTTCGCCAAGCGGGCCGTGAACCAATCCTTGCTCAGCCATGCTCAACCCCTTTCGAGGTCGACCCGGACGGTGCTCTCGCTGACACGACTAGAGTTTGACACTGGATTCCCGCGCCCACAGCCGCAGCTTCCGGCAGGACTCGATATACCCCGTAACCGACTTGGGTCCATCCAGCGAGATCAGGCCTTCGTCAGCTTCCGGATCGACGCCGGCTTTTTGCAAGAGCGGGGTTGCGTCCGCGGTAAACCCGATGAACTTGCAATGGGCGAAGGCGTCAGCGACGAAGTCGCGCGCGGCGGCTTCGCCCATTAGGCGCTCCGCGCCCTCCTGCGACAGCAGCAGCACGACGGCATCGAACAGCACCGACGGTCCGCCGTCGATCATGTGCTTGGCTTTGATCCAGCTTCCGTCTGCTGCTTCGACCCCGCCAACCTTCGGCGCGATCACTTCCAATTCAGCACCTTCCTTCTTGGTCGCGGAGAGGAGCCTCTTCAGCAGTGCGGCATCTGCACCAGGGCTGGCCAGAACGCCGATCTTGCGACCCGCGAAGCTCTCGGGCCCGTTCTCGATAATGCTGAGTGCGGGTGACGGCTCGAGATCATCTCTCGGGACAACAGCAGCGTCCGCCGGTTTCGGCAGCATCTTTATGCCAAGCTTCTCGGCAACCGTTTCGGCGAGCCCCTCGTCAATGTTCAAAAGATGCGCCACCATTCTTTCGCGAATGACGGGCGTTTCCACCTTGCTGAGCTCGAACGTCAGAGCCATCGCGATGTGGCGCTGCTCCGGCACCGTCTGACTGATGAAAAACTGGCGGGCCTGGCTGTAATGATCGGCAAAGCTTTCGGCCCGCAGGCGGACCTTTGGGCCCTGTACGACATCAGCGAAGGACCGAAAACCACGCTGTGGACTTTCGCGCGGTCCTTCGCCAAATGAATTCGGCTGGTAGTTCACCCGGCCGACGGGATTGCGCATCGCCATGTGGCCGTCCTGCTGGAAATGGTGGAAGGGGCATTTCGGCGCATTGACCGGGATATGGGTGAAGTTCGGACTGCCGAGGCGTTTCAACTGGGTGTCGAGATAGGAGAAGTTGCGGCCCTGCAACAACGGATCGTTTGAGAAGTCGACGCCTGGCGGCACGTTCTGAGTCATGAACGCGACCTGCTCGGTTTCGGCGAAAAAGTTGTCGGGCATGCGGTCGAGAACCAGCCGTCCAACCGGAATAGGCTCGAGCAACTCCTCAGGAATGATCTTGGTCGGATCGAGCACGTCAAAGTCGAAGTTGTCGGCAAACTCCTGGTCAAACAATTGCACCCGCAACTCCCACTCAGGGAAGTTGCCGGACTGGACAGCCTGCCACAGATCGCGACGATGGAAGTCCGGATCGGCCCCGTTGATCTTCACTGCCTCATTCCAGACGACGGATTGCAACCCCAGCTTCGGCTTCCAGTGGAACTTGACGAAGGTTGACTCGTCCTTGGCATTGAGGAAACGAAAAGTATGGACGCCGAAGCCCTCCATGAAGCGAAAAGAGCGCGGAATCGCCCGGTCGGACATGACCCACATGATCATGTGCATCGATTCCGGCGTGAGGCTGATGAAGTCCCAAAAATTGTCGTGCGCCGATTGCGCTTGTGGAAAGGCGCGATCCGGCTCGGGTTTCACCGCGTGGATGATGTCAGGAAACTTGATGGCATCCTGGATGAAGAAGACGGGGATATTATTTCCGACGATGTCCCAGTTTCCTTCCTGGGTGTAGAGCTTGACGGCGAAGCCTCTTACGTCACGCGCCAGATCGAAGGATCCCTTGGACCCTGCCACCGTCGAGAAACGCACAAAAGCCGGCGTCTTTTCGCCGGCCCGCTGGAAAATGTCGGCACGGGTATATTTGGCGAGGGATTTATAGGTTTCAAAATAGCCGTGGGCACCATAGCCGCGGGCATGCACCACCCGTTCCGGAATGCGCTCATGATCAAAATGGAAGATCTTCTCGCGGAAATGAAAATCGTCGATCAGGCTGGGACCCCGTTCGCCGATCCGCAGCGTGTTCTGGTCATCCGAAACCGGACCGCCTTGGGCGGTGGTTAAGACCGGGATATCGCCCTCGGCAATCTGGTGCAGTTCTCCGCCATTGCCGCGCGCCAGCTTTTGATCGTGGATCGTCGCGCGCTTATTCGTCACCCCCCTGGCGGTCTTGGCCATTTTCAGCTTCCTTTGAGAAACACACGCTGCGTCCGTCTTTCACAATGCTGCGAGCGATTTGTGGTTCCGGAGGGCGTCGCTTTAGTGCCGAGGATAACCGACAGGCGGCTTTGATACCCGAACCTCAGCCGAATTCGCGAGCTTTGAGTGACGAGGGAGCTGCGCACTGCAACAGCCCGGCCTCATTAGGACCGTGTCAGACGCTATAGGACTAATAACCGGGGGACTGAACGGTAGTGGGTCAGTCAGACTGCCCACTACCGTTCAGTCCTGCGCCTGCCGGGGTGGTGCACCTTGGCGTGTCCGCGACCTAGATCGACGCGCCCCGCACCTGGATCTGATCGAGCATGCATTGAGACGGAGCCTTGTCCGGCCGCCATCGAACAAATTTCGTTCCGTGCCTGAACCGATGGCCGGTGACGTGGTCGAACCGCACCTCAACGACGAGCTTGGGTGCAAGTGGTTCCCAGTCACCGCTTCGCTCCGTGCTCCACCGACTGGGTCCACCCGGCGCCTTGCCGGAAAACCCAGGAGGCTCGCGCAGGGCCTCAAGCCGTCGCGTCAACGCAAGCCGTTCGACAACCGGAATCGCCGAGGTGAATCCGACGTGGTCGAGTTTCCCTGCTGCGTTATAGAGCCCGAGCAGCAATGATCCGACCTCGCGGCTCCCGCTTCCATACCGAAACCCGCCCACGACGCAGTCGGCTGTGCGAAGACGCTTCACCTTGATCATCGCGCGCTCGCCGGGCTCGTAAGGGCCGTCAAGACGCTTTGCCACGACGCCGTCGGTTGATTGTCGATCCTTGCCCAGCCAATCTTCCGCCACGTCTCGATCCCGGGTGAACGGCGAGATGGCGAGACCAGGCGGTCCTGCCCCACGGATAAAATCCCCAAGGTGACGTCTGCGCACCGAGAGCGGCTGATCGATGACGGTGTCGCCACGCGGTATCCGAAGAATATCGAACAAAATGAAGCGGGCGGGCGTTTCGCGCGAAAGCCTCTGAATTCGGCTTTCCGCCGGATGAAGCCGCATCTGCAGCGCGTCGAACGATAAATCGCCGTCGACCTCGATGACGAGTTCGCCGTCGACGACAAATCGTTCGGCCGAGAGGCCCGCCAGCATAGTGACGACCTCGGGAAAATACCGCGTCAATGGCTTACCGGACTTCGCGCGCAGCTCGACGTCGGGTCCAGCCTTGAACGCAAGACAGCGAAAGCCATCCCATTTCGGTTCATATTGCCATGCGCCGTCGGCGGGGAGACTCTCGAGTAGTTTTGCTTCCATCGGCGGCAGGTCGAGCGGAATACCAAATTTCCGACTTGCGGGCGACCGACCCACCCGGTCTCCCGCCGCCGCCTTGGCGCTCTGTCTTACTGGCCGATCACTGATCCTTTGAACGTCTTTCCTCTGCGCGCGCACCAGGCCCGTCCTTTTAAGGAGATCCATTGAGCACCAGCATAGCGATTGCCGCCACCGCCATGATGGCGGTCGCCGCCCATCCGAACACCAGCACGGGAAGCGTGACCGTAAACCGGCCCATTTGACTGCGCTGACTTGCAACCCACATCATTGCAGCCATGATCGGCACGGCGACGAAGCCGTTGATGACTGCGCTCCAGAACAGCGCCCGGATCGGATCGATCGGCGAGAATTCGATGCCGAGACCGAGCACAATGGCGGCTGCGATGACGCTGTAAAAGCCCACGGCTTCCCACGGCTTGTTCTCGAGGCCGCATTTCCAGTCCTGTGACTCGCCAAAGGCGTAGGCTGCAGATCCAGCGAGAACGGGCAGCGACAGCAATCCCGTGCCGATGATGCCGAGGCTGAACAGCACGAAGGCAAAATCACCGGCGATCGGTCTCAGCGCCTCCGCTGCTTCCGCGGCCGAACCGACCTCGGTCTTGCCTTGCGCGTGGAGCGTGGCTGCGGCGCTCATCATGATGGCGATCGCGACGACGTTAGAGACGGCCATTCCGAGAAAGGTATCAAAGCGAATCCGGCGCATTTCATGGTGGGCCTGTTCCGGCGCCTCCGCCAAGGGCTTGGCCTCGGACTTTTGCTCGATCTCCTCGACCTCCTGACTACTCTGCCAGAACAGTAAGTAAGGACTGATCGTCGTGCCGAGGATCGCCACGATGACGGTGAAACTGTCTGCCGTCAGGGGAAACGTGGGTGCGACCATCCCCTTCGCAGCCGCCGCCCAGTCCACCTTCACGATGAAGACAACGGCTACGTAGGAAAGCAGCACGAGCGTCAGCCATTTAAGGTAGCGGGCGTACTGCTCGTAGGGGACAAACATCTGAAGGGCCAGCGAGGCGAGCGCAAAAAAGACCGTGTAAAGATGTGACGGTCCGCCGACGGCCAATTGAGTAGCGGCCCCCATCGCGGCGAGGTTGGCCCCGATGTTGATCGTGTTGGCGATAAACAGGAGCCCGACAAGACCAAGAACGAGCGGCTTTGGAAAGAGATCGCCAATATTTTTGGCGAGACCGCATCCCGTGACCCGGCCGATCTGCGCGCTAACGAGCTGGACCGCCGTCATCAACGGATAGGTCAGCGCCATCGTCCAGAGCATGTTGAAGCCGAATTGGGCACCCGCTTGCGAATAGGTCGCAATGCCGCTCGGGTCATCGTCGGCGGCGCCCGTGATGAGGCCCGGCCCCAGCTGCTTGAACAGCGCAGCTTTGCGCAGTCTGGTTCCGGCCTTTCGCCTCAAGGGCGCGTCGGCGACGCCGATCGGCTCAGACGTCACAGGATGGGCTTCCCGCCGGTCACCGCGATGGTCGCACCGGACACGTAGCTCGACAGCGGATCGGCGAGCATGACGTAGGCGGTTGCGAGTTCGGCCGGCTGCCCAGGACGCTTCATCGGCACTTGCTTGCCGAAATTGACGACCGCATCGTCGGGCAGGGTCGACGGAATGAGCGGGGTCCAGATCGGTCCCGGCGCCACCGCGTTTGCGCGAATGCCCTTATCGGCGAGCAATTGGGCCAAGCCCGCCGTGAAATTCTGGATCGCTCCCTTGGTGGTCGCGTAAGCGAGAAGCGTCGGATTCGGCGTGTCGGAATTGATGGATGCGGTATTGATGATCGCACTGCCAGGCCTCATGTGCGGGACCGCAGCCTTGGTCAGATAGAACATCGCATGGATATTGACGCGAAAGGTCAGCTCCCATTCCTCGTCCGAGATGTCTCCGATCTCCTTGAAACTGGCTTGATGCGCCGCATTGTTGACCAGGATATCGATGCCGCCGAGTTCGGACACTGCGGTGTCCACGATCGCCCGGCAGTGTGCGGCCTCCTGAATGTCGCCCGCCACCAGGACGATCTTCTGGCCCGCCTCCTCGACCAGCTTTTTGGTCTCCTGCGCGTCCTCGTCTTCGCTCAAGTAGGCAACCAGCAGGTCCGCACCCTCCCGCGCGTAGGCCAGTGCAACCGCCCGGCCGATGCCGCTGTCCCCGCCGGTGATGATGGCGCGCTTGCCGGCAAGACGTCCCGACCCCTTGTATGACACCTCGCCATGGTCCGGAATCGGATCCATCCGGGCGGTCAATCCCGGCATCGGCTGCTGCTGCTCGGAAAATGGTGGTTTCGGTGGGCCGGACATTCCGGTTTTCCTTGATTTGACTGGATGCACCGGCGGCAACGCGTCTGCGACCGTGCCAGTCCATAAATCCCAACCAGGACGCGGGGTTCCAGCGGACTCATACGTCTGCGATCGCCCGGCATGCGCAGACAGCGCCCCAGGAACGTTCGGCTTCCGGTTCCGTTGTCGTTCAGGGACGGAGATATTCCCATGCCAGCGCGATCAAAAGCTCAGCAAAAGGCGGCAGGCGCGGCCCTCGCCGCAAAACGCGGACAACGCAGCAAAAGCGAACTCAAGGGCGCGTCGCGCTCAATGGTGCGTTCGATGAACGAGGCGGAGCTGCGCGAGATGGCTTCGACTCCGCGCAAGGGAAAGCCTGAACGTCGCCGCCGAAAGTCCTGATCCGCTTCATAATCCGCGAGATGCTCCATGCCGAACGCCGCCGAGATCCTCATCGACACGCTGGTGGAATGGGACGTCGACGTCGTGTTCGGCCTTCCGGGCGATGGTATCAACGGCATCATGGAAGCGTTGCGGACGCGCCAGGACCGCATCCGTTTCATTCAGGTCCGTCACGAGGAATCTGCCGCTTTCATGGCTTGCGCATACGCGAAGTGGACCGGCCGGCTTGGCGTATGTCTCGCAACGTCAGGTCCTGGCGGAACGCATCTTCTGACCGGCCTCTACGACGCCAAGCTCGATCAGGCGCCCGTGCTTGCCATTACGGGCATGCAATTCCACGATCTCATTGAAACCTTCACCCAGCAGGATGTGGACCTGACCAAGGTTTTCAATGACGTGACGATCTTCAACGCTCACGTTGCGGACGCCTCGCACATGGAAAACGTCGCCAGTCTGGCGTGCCGCTCAGCGCTGAGCGGTCACGGTGTTGCGCATCTGTCGATTGCGAACGATGTCCAGGAACAGGAACTGGAGGACGCGGAACGCTCCAAGCGCAACCGGCCCAATCACGTGCCGAATCGCATGGTCGAAGGTCGTCGGCTACCAGCGGAAGCCGAACTCGACACGGCTGCACACATTTTGAATGATGCCTCGAAGGTGGCCATCCTTGTCGGCCGCGGTGCGCTGGGCGCGCGCGACGAACTTGAGCGCACCGCAGAACTCCTCACGGCGCCGATCGCGAAAGCTCTGCTCGGCAAGCCGGTTCTCCCTGATGACCATCCGTACACGACTGGCGGGATCGGCATTCTTGGCACTTTGCCGTCGCCGCGCCTACGCGGATATTTTGCGCCGCGCGATCGAGAACTCGTAGGCACCCCATTGACGATGCGCCGCTCAGGTAACGAGCGTGATCTTATCGACCATGCGGCCACGCTGCCGCTGCAGCCCCTCCAGTTCGGGCAGTACGAGGGCAGGCGTCGTGTCGCGTCGTCCGGCTGGCAATACGACTATTCGCAGCGCCGCCTATTGTCTCCGGAGCCAATCCCGGGCTGGCTGGCGCCGTTGATCGAACAGGTCGGGGCGATCGGCGACCCGGGAAGCCAGCGCAGCAGACCGAGAGCCGGCCGTTGATCCCGTTGACGTTGAATGTTGCGATCTTCATGACGACCAGCGTGCTCCAAGATCACGTCCTTGCCGCGATCTGAGCAACATTATTTCATCGGGAGCTTGTCCACTTCGTTCAAGAGGCTGCTGCGCATTCAAGTGGGAGACGGCTAACTTTGCGGCAGCTTTCCTGGTTCGGCGTCGATGAGCGCGATGCCAAGATCGGAGCGCTTTCGCCGCCGCAGCTTCGCCGGCGTTTCCGTGAGCACAACTTCGAGCGTCGGATGGACGGTCCCCTTGAGCAGGTGGCCGCCGCGCGTCGACCCGTCCGACAACCCGAGCACGACGTGGACATGAAGGCTCGCTTTGCCGTCGTCGCCGACTGCCACGTCCCCGATCGCGCTCAGAACCTCGCACTGCTCATCGACGGCGATTTCCTTGTAGGACTTGCTGGCGAAATCGAACCAACCGACGGTTGCCCGCGAGAAGGCGCCGATCGCCGTCAGCGATGCAGCTGACACGCTCTCTTTTCGTGCAAACTCCTGCAAGGCGGAGAAGGCCTCCTCCCCATCATCGAGCACGATGATGAGCGTCTCACCCCGGCCCTCGGCTGCAATTCGTTGGCTTTTCATGATCACCTCACCGGCCATGGCGTTGCAGGACTCCGCGCAGGCGCTGCCCGCCTCACGCGGAGTTCCAGAGCAACGCTAGGCAAATCGCCTCGTTCCCCGATGGCCCGCGCTTGCGAAGAAGCCGGAAGCAGCTCGACCAACCGCATGGGAATCCTCTCCCAATGAGGCTGACCTGAGCAAAGGAACCCACCTCCGATTTGGATGTTTCTAAACTGGTCCCAGAAGAGCTGGGCGGGAGTAGCCCCAGCGGCGGAGCCCTGCGTCGCCGGACAGCGGCATTTGAGGATGGTCGTTTCGTCCCGCGGCTCGGAAAACACGGAAAGGCGCGGTCACGATGCGGTTCGATGTGAACGGACGCTCCCTGGAGCTGGAATTCGATGCCCGGACATCGCTCCTTGATGTTTTGCGCGAGCACCTGAAGCTCACCGGCACGAAGAAGGGATGCAATCAGGGCGCCTGTGGCGCCTGCACCGTCCTTGTCGACGGGGAACGCATTCTGTCCTGCCTCACGCTCGCGGCCCAATATGAAGGGCGCTCGATCACGACCATCGAAGGTTTGTCGTCGGACGGGGCGCTGCATCCTTTGCAACAAGCTTTCATCGAGCATGACGGCTTCCAGTGCGGATACTGCACGCCGGGTCAAATCTGCTCCGCAGCCGGTATGATCGACGAGATCGAGCGAGGCGTGCCAAGCCACGTCACCGAAGATCTGTCGAGCCCTTCGATCGCGCTCAGCCGCGAGGAATTGCGCGAGCGCATGAGCGACAATCTCTGCCGTTGCGGCGCGCATAACGGGATCGTCGACGCCATCCTCGAAACCTATGGGACGTATAAGGAGGCCGCAGAATGACGCCGCTCGCTTTCGCTCGCGCCGCCGACGCGGCCGAGGCCATCCGGCATGGAGCGGCTGCGCGCGCCAAATACCTCGGCGGCGGCACCAACCTGGTCGACCTGATGCGCGAGACGGTCGAGAGACCGTCTGCGGTCGTCGATGTGACGAACCTTTCGTGCGACATCACCGAGCGAGACGGCAGCCTCGTGATCGGCGGCGCGGTGCGCAATACAGCGGTCGCGGAGCATCCGCTCGTGCGCACGCGCTATCCCATGTTGTCGCGCGCCATCCTCGCAGGGGCGTCCGCCCAGATCCGCAACATGGCGACCGTCGCCGGCAACATCCTCCAAAGGACGCGCTGCGCCTATTTCTACGACAACGAAGGCTCTCGCTGTAACAAGCGCAGCCCGGGTGAAGGATGCGATGCGCTCGAGGGCTTCAACCGCATGCACGCCATCCTCGGCGCGTCGCCAAGCTGCGTCGCTACCCACCCCTCCGACATGTGCGTCGCGCTGGCAGCGCTGGATGCGACTGTCACCGTCCAGAATGCCGATGGCGATCGTACAATCCCGCTCGAGGGCTTCCACCAGCTGCCAGGCGAGCATCCCGACATCGAAACCGTGCTCCGGCCGGGAGACCTGATTACGGCCGTCAGCATCCCCGCGCTGCCATTCGCCGCAAACTCGACCTACCGCAAGGTGCGAGACCGCGCGAGCTACGCCTTCGCGCTGGTTTCAGTCGCCGGGGCGATTGAGGTCGAGAACGGGAGCGTGAAAGACGTGCGGCTGGTACTCGGCGGCGTCGCGGCCAAGCCCTGGCGCGCCTTCCAGGCTGAAGCCGCGCTGCGCGGTCAGCCCGCAACCCCGCAGTCATTTCGTAAAGCGGCCGAGGCCGAATTGTCCGCTGCCGTGCCGCTGCAACACAACGCCTTCAAGATCGAACTTGCTGCGCGCACCATCGCGGCGGTTCTTGGCGAACTCTCGGGAGCAACCGAATGAGCATCCTCGACCGCGCCAAGAAGGCTGCGAAGGGCGCCGCCCAAGGCGCGATGAAGAAGGCGATCGAGATCGCGCCGGATCGCATGATCCCCGGCGGTACGCCCGACCCAGCAATCGAGAAGCACGGCCATGTTGGAAAGCCGGTCTCGCGCATCGATGGTCCGCTCAAGGTACAGGGGAAAGTGCGCTTTGCCGCCGAGTTTGCCGCGGAGAGCTTGAGCTACGCTGCTCTGCTGTTCAGCACCATCCCCAAGGGCCGCATTTCGGAACTCGACGTTACGGAAGCGGCAGTGGCTCCTGGCGTCATATTGGTGATGACGCATAAGAACGCGCCACCCATGAAGCCAATGCCGCTGTTTATGACCGATGCGAAGGCCGCGGGCGGCGACAACCTGCCGATCATGCAGGATGACCGCATCCACTGGAATGGTCAGCCGATCGCGCTGGTACTCGCAGAAACCCAGGAGCAGGCCGACCACGCCAAATCACTGATCAGCGTCACATACGATATGGAGCCGGCTACCACCTCGTTCGAGGCGGCCAAGGCTGCGGGAATCGACCTCGCGGAATTCCAAGGCGAGCCACTCAAGCTGGAAATCGGCGATGCACCGAAAGTTCTGGCAGAAGCCCCGTTCCGTACGGATCAAATCTACCGGACGCCCCGCCATGCGCATAACGCCATCGAGCCGCACGCGGCGACCGTGAGCTGGAGCGGTGACGATTTGATCGTGCACGACGCGACGCAGGCCGTGGTGCACACGGCGTGGTCACTCGCGCAGGTGTTCGACATCGACGAGAAGCAGGTCCACGTCACATCGCCTTATGTCGGCGGCGGCTTCGGTTCGAAGACGCTGTGGCAACATCAGGTTCTGGGTACTGCCGCGGCAAAGCTCGCGGGACGTCCTGTCCGCATGGCGCTCTCCCGCGAGGGCGTCTACCGAACCGTCGGCGGTCGTAGTCAGACCGAGCAGCGTGTTGCCATCGGCGCCAAAGAAGATGGGCATTTCACTGCCATTCTGCATACCGGGACCACGGTGATGACGCGCAACAATGCGATGCCCGAGCCGTTCATCGTGGCGACGCGAAGCGGTTATGCGGCCGACACGTTCAAGCTGCAGGTCGAAGTCGCGTATATGGACATGCTCGCAAATACATTCATGCGGGCGCCGGGCGAAGCGGTTGGAACGTTCGGCCTCGAATGCGCCATCGACGAGCTGGCCGACCGTCTCGGCATCGACCCGATCGAGCTGCGGCTGCGCAATGAACCCGAAAGAAATCCGACAGGCGGCGTGCCCTTCTCGGCACGCCACATCGTGGAGGCTTACAAGTCCGGCGCCGCACGCTTTGGATGGGACCAAAGAGGGCAGCCCGGTGCAAGGCGCGAGGGCGAATGGCTGATCGGGCTCGGCTGCGCGACCGCGACCTATCCCTATTACCGCATGCCGGGCGGCGCGGCTCGCATTACCCTCAAGCGCGATGGCCACGCCACAGTAGCCGTCGCTGCGCACGAGATGGGCATGGGTACGGCGACGACGCAGACAATCGTGTTGGCCGAGCGGCTCGGCTTGCCACTCGATCACGTCTCGGTCGATTATGGCGATTCAATTCTGCCGGGGCTCGTGCTTGCAGGCGGCTCGCAGCAGACCGCCTCCATCGGAGCTGCCGTCATGGCGGCCCAGGCTAAGCTGAACGCCGAGCTTCTCAAACTCGCCGGCAACGACTCTCCTCTCGCAGGCCTGCGAGCCGACGATGTTGAGGGCGCAGATGGCGGGCTCCGCAAACGCGGCGAGCCCGACCGCCATGAGAGCTACGAGTCGATCCTGGCCCGCGCGCAACGCGACGAGGTTACGGTGGAGGCTGAAGGGCCGACCCCGCTCGAACTGGTCCACTGGTCGATGCATTCTTACGGCGCAATGTTCTGCGAGGTGCGGGTCAACGCCGTTACCGGCGAAATCCGCGTGAGCCGTTTCCTCGGCTCTTTCGATTGCGGTCGCATTCTCAACCCCAAGACGGCCGCCAGCCAATTTCGGGGTGGCATCATCATGGGGCTCGGCCTGGCGCTGATGGAAGAGACGCAATTCGACGAACGTAACGGACGCATTATGAATCCGAGCCTTGCCGACTACCATGTGCCGGTCCACATGGACGTCCCCGACATCGATGTGATGTGGACCGATATCCCCGATCCGCACACTCCCATGGGTGCGCGTGGTATTGGCGAAATCGGAATCACGGGTGTCGGAGCAGCGGTCGCCAATGCGGTCTTCAATGCGACTGGCAACAGGATTTGTGATTTGCCGATCACGCTCGACAAAGTCATGCCGCGGTTGAATTAATACCAATGGCGCCCGAGCGCGCGAAACGGCGCGCGCTTGATAGGGCCATTTGCCCTAGGATGTGAAAGGTAGTCCGTAGGGCAAGGCATAGATTCTGAGATTGACACATTAATTCGGCATTCATGCCGGGCTTCTTCGCTTCCGACTCCTTGCGTATGATCGCTTGTAAGAATGGGAGTGGGTAGCACAGAGGAATGAATCTTCGCGAGAAGAAGCGTGCAGGAGCTAAGAGAATCACACGATTGCTTGCTTTTCCACTCGACTTCTCTCCAAAAGAAAGCGTGTGTGGTGCCGAAAGGAACGCCACATGGACGCGCTTGCCCTCGAGACCACACTCAGATTCCATCTGGCTGCGATCCGCGAACGGCTGGATAAAGCCGCAGCCATCGCGCGCGCGGCGGAAGCCTGCGCCACAGCCGGCAGCATGACCAACGCCATCGATGGGTCGCGTTCGAACACAGTAGGCACGTCGGTACGCTGACCGCGAGATCCTTAAGCTCCGCCATCGCTGACTTGGCGCCGTTCCCGTCCAAATGCCGAGAATAGATGAGTCGGAACTCCGCGTATCGCCCTTCCCTCGCCGCTTCTCGCCCCGGTTTGGGGTCTCCCAACTGTGCAAAATGCTGATAGCGAATGCCCTCGGCTTCCATCCCCGAGCGCGAAATATCGGGTCATGCCGCCTCCCAATGAAAAACCCGCTCAGGTCTCCCTGGCGGGTCTCCGTTCGTTCGCGCTCTCCAGTACATCCGTGGGCTCGCGAACGACGGATGATGTGTAGAGGTCAATTGCGTCGGTTCCGTGACACTACACGCCCCTGAAAAACAGCGGCGCCCGCTCTCCAACCGGAGGGTTCCCGTGATCGCCAGCAGGCTCCGCATATCGTGTTGGGATCCGCTTCCTTGCACCGGCAGCTGCACCGGGGTCCGGTCATCGAGAGCGGACACAAAACCTTTACGCCCGATGGACAGTTTTGGCGGGAGTGTCCCGCGACCCCGACGATAGTCCGGCGAAGCCGGCATGGAGGAGATATGTCAACCCTTGCTCGCGCGTTTGCGATCGCGGTTCTGCTTTTCGGCAGTGCATGTGGCCAGACGCTGGCCCAAGACCGTGGCCCGATCCAAGTCGCTTCAGGCGTGCACTACGAATTCCTCGGCCGATGGGGCCAGGATCGGCTCAACCGCATCCTCGAGACAGATACCCCTAAATTTGCCGGCGTATCGGAGAGCTACAGCCCTGCCCGCTACGCGGTTCGACTCTATCGCGTGACCTACTCCTCGGTGATCCCTGAGCACGGCAACAAGCCAACGGTGGCGACCGGGCTCCTTGCGGTCCCAGACACAATCGACACGACCTTTCCCGTGGTCTCATACCAGCATGGGACCGTCTATGGAAAACACGAGGTTCCTTCTTTCCCGGAGCAATCCGCCGAAACGCAGTTGATGATCGCTCAGTTCGCGGGCCAGGGGTATATTCTTATTGGCTCTGACTATTTCGGCATGGGCCTGTCTGAAGAGCCTGAGGGCTATATGGTCAAGGGCAGCCACCAGCAGGCGGGCTTCGACATGTTGATCGCGAGCCGCGCCGTTCTCGACTACCTGAAGCTCGGCGCAACCAAGCTTTTCCTGGCTGGCTGGTCCCAAGGCGGCTTTGTGACGATGGCGTTGCTTGAAAAACTGGAGAGCGCAGGCGTGCCCGTAACTGCGGCCGCAACGGCAAGCGCTCCGGTTGATATTTTCGTCCCGCTGAACGGCTTTCTGAACTTTCCTCGAAAGATTGATGCGCCATGGGTGACGACGCTTTTCATCCTTTCATCGTTCGCGTTTGAAAACTATTACAGCGTCCCTGGCTTGGCGCGATCGGTCATCAATGACGACTACTACGAGGTCTCGCGAAAGGCCTACGAGAAGCAGCCAATCGATCCGGCGGATGTTCCGACTGATTTAAAAAAGCTCATTCGAGGGGACTATTTCGATCCTCAGTTCTTTGCGGCCTCAGCCTACGGCAAGCTGGTCGCCGCTGCTCAAGCCTATCGGTGGATCATCAAGACGCCAGTCCGCAACTACTACGGTGAGAACGATGAAGTCATCAGCGTTGGCTTGGGACAGCTGGCAATGACTTACCAGCGTGCAATCGGAAACTAGCGTGTGGAAGCGATATCCACCGGTCACACCAGTCATCGGGGCACCTTTGCCGTGGCTGTTCCTCATTGGAAGGGTTGGTTTGACAGTCAATAGAAGCAAAGGCGCCGATGCGAACTCGGCGCCCTCAACGAAGACCTCTTTGATTAGGCTGTCCGCATTTCCTGAAGGTCCCGCGCGAGCGAGCACAGCGCCTCGATGCCGGTGCCAGCGTCGTCGGCCGGCGTGATATCGCCGGTGTAAGCGTCGCTGACGATCTGGAGCTTCGCATAGATCCCGGCCGTCGACTTTGCTGGAAGGGCGATGATGGCATCCCGGACCGCATCGATTGCGTCTACGGCGTCCTCGATGGCTTTGGCAGCCGCCTTCAGCCCCTTGGCTTCTTCGAAGGCCTCAGTCGCGGCCTCGTGCTGGTCATGCGCGGCGACGATCGCATCCCGCCTCGCCTGGGCCTCGGGCCATGGCAGGCGCTCGGCTCGGCCATATGTCCATCGTAGCCGTGACGGTCGGCGATCCGCTCACCGGTGTCCCGGTCAATCCAGAAGAACACCGTGTGGAACGATCGATGGGACCGTATCTCCACAACTTCCTTCGGGGTGTAGAATTCGCCCCCGCGATCCACCCGGGCGATATGGTAGAGGGTGGCGTCCGACGGCTGTTTGCAGAGGGCATGCGGACGGGCGGGCCACTGATGCTCGAGGCGTTGGAGCAAGGCGTCTTCATGTTCGAAGGCGGCGTCCCGAGCCGCTACGAGGCGTTCGAACTCGGCTACAAGCGCGAGAAGAGCAGCGTCGGGATGCAGGGCCCCCGGCGGGCTCCCAGCGGCGGCGAGCGCCGGCGCCGACGATGCCAAGGCGGTCACCACCGCCCTTCGGGAGGGGGAACGGGGATTGTCTGAGGTGCTCATTCCTCCCTTTTCTGAGCCAAACGCTTCGCCCGCTACAGGGTGGCGGGCTGGTCGGTTGGCGGAGCGAAAGCCGTAAGCGGTACGGATTTTCGAGCGGCAAGAACCCGTATCGCTGAGGCGCGCCGGGCCTCCCGCTGTGCCTCGCTTGCTGGCGCCCGCCACGGGTTCGCGCCCATGCGGAATGGCCATGCCGGGCACCGGGTCGCGGTGCAAAGCCGGACCTCGCTCGCCTGCCCCGCCGAACAGTCCAGGCATCGCGCCCGGAGCGCCGCGATCGGCGAGCGCAGGGCGTGGCCGAGCTCCCGCAGCTCGGCTTGCGTCATAGTCCTCGAGTCGCGGCCGACGGCATGGCCGCCAGGACCCGTTTGGAAGCGGCGGGTCGAACGGCCGGCTTGTGCTCAGCGGGACCACGGTGGCCAAACGGTAGCGATGCTTCATCTTGGGCGATATCACGACAACGGGCCGGCGCTTCACCATTTCAGGAAGCTGAAACCCCGTCGTAAAGTCGCAAATGAGAATGGTCCCGGGCTCGGGATGGAAGGTGAGCGGCATCGTTTCGCAGTTGTGACCCCCGATTCGTTGGTAACATGATGCGGGGTATCGCTGGTAAAAACGACTACTCTCTTGCGGCAGACGGCGGATCGCCTCCAAGCACGCCGTGCGACGGGGGGCGAAATCCTCACAGTTCAATGGCCGAGGCGGGGATACAATCAAAAAGGAGGTCGCCCGCCCTTCTGCTTCAACACAGGCCAACGAGCCTGCATTCGAAGCCCCGCGCCACCGTCACCAAGTTGGCCGAGATGAGGAAGCATTCAACCTCACATGGCCGCCATAACTCTATTTTCCCGATCCGCTTTGCCACGAATTGTCAACACGGCCGCGATAGTGAGCCCAGCCGCGAACATCATGTAGAACGCCGGAGCCTCGGATTGTCCGGTCGTCGTGATCAACCACAAGTTGATGAATGGCGTTGTGCCCCCCAAGAATCATTTGTGTCAGTGCGTTGCTGATCGACAGACCTGACGTGCGGAGCGACGTTGGGAACAAATCAGCGATGATCGCACCCGTGCATCCAAGCTGGACCGCAATCAGCGTGCTTAGCACGGCCTGCATGCATAACAAGCTCCAAAGCGTCGGAATCAACAGCAACAGCGTGTACATCGGGAAAGCAAGCAGAAGCATTCCGACTGAAGCGCCGAGCAACAGGAATCTGCGGTCCACGTGGTCAGACAAATGGCCTATGAAAGGTATTAGGATCATTTGAATTGAGCCGGAAAGCATAGTGCCGAGAAACGCGACTGAAGATGGTAATCCAAGCTCTCTGATTGCAAACGTCGGCAGAAACACCAGCGTGTAAGTCGCGACAGCGGAGACGGCGATCACGCCCGTAGCCAGAGCGATGTGCGGCCAATGCGCTAGGACGACCTCACGCACCGGCGCTCGGCTGCGGGGCGCGGCCATGAAGGTGTGCGTTTCCGTGAGCTGGCTTCGGATGTAGAGACCGACTGGCGCGATCAGCAGCCCGAATATGAACGGTATGCGCCAGCCCCAAGATTCGGTCTGGGCCGGCGTCAGCCCGGCATACAGCGCTGTCGCAAAGCCTGTCACCAGTACCGCGGTGAGTGCCTGACTTGCATATTGCCAGCTCGCGAAGAAGCCCCGTCGGTTGACGTCCTGTTCGACCAGAAACGACATCGACGCACCGTATTCACCGCCGACGGAGAAACCCTGAAGCATCCGCGCCACGAGAACGACCACCGCGGCCCACGCGCCGACCGACTCGTAGGTTGGCGCCGCCGCCATGGTGGCGGTGCCCAGCGTCATCAGGCCAATCGACACGAGCAGCGCCGCCTTGCGGCCATGGCGGTCCGCATAGGCCCCCAGCATGATCGCGCCGATCGGCCGAATCGCAAACGGAATGGCGAATGTGGCGAAGGTCGCGAGCAGCGCAGTGATGTCGTTCGACGGCGGGAAGAACAGCTTGGCCATCGTCGTGGCCAGAAAGCCGAAAAGAACGAAGTCAAGCCATTCCAGGGCGTTTGCCACTGATGTCGCGGCAATGACCTTCCAGCGGTAAACCCGCAGCCTGTCTTTGTGAACTGACGGAATGGTGGAGGGCAGCGGTTGTTGGTCCCCCGGCGCCGCACCGAACCCCGCTCCTGAACGCAACGACTCTCCTCGATCGCCTGAATCAAATTGATCGGCCGTTTCGTGTCCCCTAGAAACGTTCATGAACCGATCCTGAGAGATTCTCGCCAGCCGGCCGCGCATCGCGTCTCGGCGCGCGCCCGCCCGGATAGGAATAGCCAGCCGGAGGCCGCCAAAACAAGAGTGTTCGAAGATATCTCGCCGATGCTCCGAGGCAGCGGGACGGACGCGCGGCGGGAAGAACCGACAGCCGGCCTGGCTGACGGATTCCAAGGCGTCTCAAGCATTCCACGATCACGGATCGCGATTTTTACTCACGAAGTCAGCTCTGGCGGAGAGCTTTCAAAGCGTCACGCGGCGCCAGAAGTCATCGAAGGCTATGCTGTCGAAGAACGCTGTGGCTGCCACGATCCGCCCATCGCGCATTTGCATGAACCACGCATAGCTGTTGACGTATGGTTTTCCATCGCGCGCGGTGCCACGCGCGTCAAACAAGACAATCACGGTGTCCCCGCTCGTGTAGAGCCGGTGGACACTCGGCACGAGCCGATCGCGCATGCGCGCGTTGAACGGCCGGATCACCTCGGAAAGGAATGCCTCACGACTTGGATAGGTCCGGGCTGCCAGCGAATTGCCGGTGATGGTCCAGTTTGCATTCTCGGCGAGCAGATCATAAGGACTGCCCGTCCCATCCCGCCATGCGTCGAAGGCGCGCTGGACGAGCGTCCGGTTGCGTTCCTCCTCGGCTGCTGACTGAGCCGATGCAGCTGTCGCAAGAACGCCGGTGCTTGCAATGGCGAAAAGGACTGTCTGGGCGATGGAAAGCAAGAGCGTCCTCACTGTCTATACTCCGTCCCGTGTTTGAAAGGCTTGCCCCGCTGCAGCGGCGGCCCTGGCGACTTCAAGATCCTGCTCGACAGCACCGCCGGATACGCCAATGGCGCCAAGGACCGTGCCGTTGACATCGCGGATCGGGATGCCTCCGGCAAAAACAACAAGAGTCCCATTGGTCAGTTCGAGCCCCGGCGACGATCCGCCGGGCTTGCAGAACTCCCCGACCGCTTCGGTTGCCATCCCGAACAGGGCCGCCGTCTTCGCCTTGCCGAGAGCGATATCGATTGAGCCCAGCAAAGCCCCGTCCATGCGGACGAAGGCCTTGAGGCGCGCGCTGGCGTCAAGGATGGCGATGTTCATCGGCACGCCAATCTTCACGGCGGCGCTCCGCGCCGCGGTGATCACATCCTCCACGTGAGGATCTGTGATGCTCATGGATTCTCTCCGTCCTGGGAATCATTCCGGCCGCGATGGCGGCAACCCCGTCCGTGGCGGGAGCGATCAGATCGTGTTGTCCCAGGCCGCGAGCTGATGAGCCTTGAGCATGTCCTCGATGACCTTTGGGCAGACGTTGCGGAATTTGCCTTCGTCGGCCGGCACGATCTCGATCATCCGATCGATCACCTCCTTGGGGTCCATTTTCCCCTCCGGGGTGGCAAAGAAATCGTCGAAGCCCTTGCGCAGATCAGCACGCTTGGTGAAATTCTTCGTATCGTCGAGCCAGCGGAACGGATTGTCCGCCATCGTCTCGTTGTATCCGGTGTAATAGGCGCCCGGATTGATGGTCTGAACCTTGATGCCGTAAGCCGCCAGCTCCTGCTGCATCGCTTCCGCAAACGCCTCCAACGCGTGCTTGGTCGAAACATAGGTGCCCCAGTTGGCGGGAGTGAAAAGCCCGCCCATGGACGAGGTGAAGACTACCTTCCCCTTCTTGCCATCGCGCACCCACTTTTGGACGACACCCTGGGTCAGGGTCAGCGGCAGGAAGACGTTGATCTCATAGTTCTTGCGGACGAGATCGACCGGGATTTCCCAGACCGGGCCAGCTTCGCCCATGCCGGCATTATTCCACAGCACGTCGAAATCCCAAGCCTGGGCCTGCTTGATGTCATAGGGATCAGTGAGGTCGAGACGCTCAACCCGCAGATTGTCCAGACCAAGCACCCTAGCTTCCTCACGCAGCGGCGTCACCTGCGACGACGCCTGTGTCGTGGCGATGATCGCGTGTCCGTTCCTTGCCATGCCGATGGCAGCGGCCTTGCCAAAGCCCGAGCCGGCGCCAGTGATGAGAATTCGCTTGGTCATGTCGGTTTGCCCCTTCCTGGCGGCGTTCTGGCGACTGAGCCTCCGCTCGACAGATGAGATAGCGGCCACAGGAACGTCAAACCGTCGAGATGTTGCGGCGACTGTCGCAATGTTGCGATGACATTGCGGTGCGGCATCTTGTCAATTCAGGGTATCAAAGGCCGCGGCGGAATCCGGTTGGCGTCGTCCCGACGATCTTGCGGAAGCTCGCCGCAAACGCCGACGGCGTGGCGTAGCCGACCGCGAGCGCGACCTCGCTGACCGACAAGTCGCGCTCGCCGAGAAGGCGGCGTGCACGCGCCATCCGCTGCTCCGTCAGCCAGACATGCGGCGAGCGCCCCGTGGCGACACGGAACGCCGTGCAGAAATGGTAGCGGCTCAAACCCACCAGCCCGGCCAGTTCATCCAGGCCGATCGACTTATCGATATGCTCCCGCATGTAGTCGGTCACACGCCTGACCTGCCAGGTCGCCAGACCTCCGCGCTCCTGCCCGGCCGTCTCCGGAAGTCCCAGTGAACAATGCCGCCGCAATAGGTGCATGCAGAGCAGGTCGACCGTCCGCTCGACAAACAGGCGCGCGCCGGTCTCGCGCAAAACCTCGCCGTCGCTCAGGATCGCCAACAGGTGCGCAGCAACCGGATCCTCAAACCCAACTCTGTCAAACAATTCCTCGCACCGGCCCTTGACGTAGAGCTCGGCGCAAGTCTCGAGTCGCTCATGGGTTAGGTAGACATGCGAGACTTCAAGTGGTCCATCGAGTATCCAATGTCCATCATGCCGGTCGGAGATGACCGTGATGGCGCCTGGCCGCAACCGGTTTTGCAGCCGACGCCCTTCCAGTGTCCACGAGCAGTCCTGCGCGCGGCCGTGATAGGTTGCGATCAGATGGCCAGGCATGCCGGGCGCATAGCCGTAGCGTCCATCTCGGGTCCAACGCTGCGTAACCTGGGTGCCGCAAGTAAGCGTGTGGGGTGCGAGCGGCGGCGGAGCTGGAAGCAATCGAGACATTGCTTGGAATGGGTTGCGTTCGCCCGACGGCAACTGCCCTAGGGACAAAATGTGACGGTCTTGGCTTCCATTGCCTGCATTCGACATCGAAAAATCGATCCCGCGCCTATACCCACGCTGCCTAAAATACCACAACCGGTCGGTTAGAATTGTGCGAAATCACGGCGGCGGCAAGGGTCGTCGCAAATTGCCCAGGGAATTACACATTCGGGTATCTTGTGTTGTAAATTGCAAGACTTCGCCACCAGATCATCGACAAGGTCTCGAGGTATTCCTGGGAATGGTTGGCGATGGCTTTCGCCACATCGGGAACAGCCACACCGCCAACGGCGTATGATCCTTTGATCTCGGCAGCGGTGCAGAGCGCATTGAGAACCTCTGCCTTGCTGATCTGCTCGGGCAGCATGCTCATGATGAGACCCCACGCCATCTTCAGCAGGAATTCCTGCGTGGCGAGCTCAGCGCGAAGCGTGAGCAGCTGGACCTCGGTCTCTATCATCCGGCGTCGCCGTTTGTATGCGGTGCGGCCGCGTCAGGCGACGATGTGCCCAGAGATCCGGGGCTACTGCTGCGCTCGGCGTTTAAGCGGAAGAAACCTCTGAGCGTCATCAAGGCTTCATCGAGGCTGCGCTTGGTGGCGATCAGATCCGAGCCGGCGACGACCTCCACAACGATCTTGCTCTCGCCCGTCACCTCCCCTTGCACCTTTACGTCGCGCGGCTGGCTCAAGCCCATCAGAGCCTGGCGAACGCCCTCAACCTTCAGCTGAGGCAAGTGAGCTTGCTGCTGACGATCGATATAGCTCACCATCTGCCCAGCCTGCTCCTCGGTTGCGCCCTGGATGTTGTAAAGTGTCTTGCGCGGATCAGCCGTCGGAAGCGGAACGTTCTTGTCCAGCTTGCGATCGATGATGTCGATCATCCGCTTGACGTCATCCGGGGTCGCGCCCTCGACCTTTGGCTGCGGCGTGATAGAGGGCAACCGGCATGAAACGGTACAGCCGAACGAAAAATGCACCGCTGATGCTCTGCCGCACGTGAAGTTCCCAGAACCCGTGAGCTAACTGACGCCCGCCCTCGGTAAAGTCCAGCTCCTGTCTGGCCATTCGCTCCAAGATCGGTCGAAGGGGAGAGTCCTCGCTGAAGGAATGGACCCCATCACCGGCCTCACTTTGGATTCTCGCTCTAAAAAATCCTTTCTGCTGCACTTCAATCTTGTCGCGAGGCAAAAACTCCTGATCCTGATGGGCGACCAGATGGATTATCATTCGGTCGACCCGGAGTGTCATCAGTCAGGTAACCCACGCTCCCCCCGGACTTAATTGAAAAGGCCGCGGCACTAACCCGGCTACCTCAACTTTTGGAACGAATTGGCCAAGAGCACCGCGACCCGCTGATGGGGCCTCCAGACTCACGCGGACCAACGTCCTGTGGGTGGTAGGGAACCGCCTGTCGGCGGTTCGGCTTCGCCGGTTCTGACTGTACGGTCTCCGGGTAGAAATCCGCATTAGACGGAGATTGATCTTCGGATGTGTGGTCAGGTACCTGCCGGTATCGGTTTTCCTTGGCTCCCAGCTCGCTGGTAACCCGGGGGAGAATCAGCACATCATCTGTCCCCGTTTGATGGACCCCATAACATAATCCGCAATGTCATGGGGATCGTGGGTCACAGGCCTGATGTCGTGATTCGACACTCCGTGTCCGGCGACGACCAGTGCTCGTTCGATGATCTCTTCAAGACTTGAACCGGACCGAGATTCCGACTGTTCGAACTACAATGAATGGACGTGGAGCCCGTCGTTGGCCCTGACCTGTTGGATGGTCTGGGGTTGCCGTTTCTCCAGTCCCTTCGTCTTCCTGAAGGTCTGGCCACACGTATAGACCCCAATAAGATCGCTTCTATGACATGCTTGCCGAGCACACCTCGGCAAGGAAACCATTTCAACGGTCTGACATTGCAAACCTAGTGGCGTCCCCCTAGACATATGAATCACACGGGTTAGGCGGGGGACTTTAACATGAAATTGTCGACTTTGGCGGCGGGCGTATGCCTGCCGGTGGCATTTGCTTTGTTTGCAGGCTTTGAAACTGTACATGCGCAAGTCGAGGCCCCAGCGGCTTCCCCGATCCAGAAGATCGGCTCCGAGTTCCAGGCAAACCAGATTGTCAAATATTCGCAGATCGAGCCGAGCGTCGCCGGACTGTCCGATGGCAACTTCGTTGTTGCCTGGCAGGACGACAGCGGAACCCCACCAGATACCAACAGCTACGCTGTTCGTGCGCGCATCTTCAAACCCAACGGCATAGTCATCACACCGACCGAGTTCCTCGTGCCCAATCGGTTCGGCTACACGCAGAGCCAAGCGCAAGCGGTTGGTCTCAAAGATCGGTTTGTCATTGGCTGGTCGGATGACGGCTGGAACGGTGGCGATCAGGAAGGCTACGCCATCCGTAACCGACACTTGGCCAACGACGGAACCCCCTCCGGCAAACAGACCACGGTCAACCAGATTACGGGTGGCGACCAGTGGCAGCCAGCGATGGCGGCAATCCCGACCGGTGGATATATCGCCGCCTGGTTTGATGGATGCCGCTGCGATGGCGACGGCGATTATCAGGTGCGCGCTCAGGTTTTCGATGAGAACGGCAAGCGTGTCGGCAAAAGCTTTCGCGCCGCGGATATTCCCAACGGTACCCAGCAATTTGCCGCCGTTGCCGGCCTTCCAAACGGCGAGTCGGTGGTGGTCTGGGAAGACTGGAACTTCCTCACTTTTGAGAAGGATCCGGACATCGGCTCGGTGATCCGCGGACAGCGGATCGGCCCCAAGGGCAAGAAAAAGGGCAAGAACTTCCTTGTCAACACCACCATCCGTGGAAGCCAGAGCAAGCCAGGCGTCGCCTCGATTGGCGACGGCAGCCGATATGTTGTGGTCTGGGAAGACAATACCGGCAGCGCTGCAACGCCAGCGTTCGACACCAACATTCGCGCTCAGGTCCGCGGCGCCAAGGGCAAGGTTGGAAAAGAATTCGTTGTCAATACAACCACTGCAGGCGAGCAGCGCTATCCAAAGGTGCTGGGCCTGAGCGACGACAAATTCTTGGTCTGCTGGGTGGACCTGAGCCAGACCGCACCGGATTTCAGCGGCAACAGCATCCGCTGCCAGGCATTCACGATGTCAGGCAAGCAGGTCGGCAAGTACGGCCCGGAATTCGTGGCCAACGGACGCAAGACCAATGATCAGGGCAACGAATACGGCTTCCAGGGCGGCTACTCAATCGCGCGCCTGAAAAGCGGCGACGTGGCTGTGGTTTGGGAGGACTGGAGCGGATCTGCGCCTGATCGAGAAAGCGCGGGCATCCGCGGCCAGGTTTATCGGATCAACTGAAAAGCATGGGCGCGGCGGCGGCCTCCGCGCCGCTCCCTCACGCCACCCGCATGTTCTGCAGGTCCCGCGCGAGCGAGCACAGGGCCTCGATGCCGGCGCCCGGTTCACCGCAGGCGCTGGCGTGACGTTCATGCATTGGAAGGACTGAGCGGACGTCTTTGGACGCGTGCCGATGTCGCAATCATATGGGCGAGTCTGCGACAGTTTGTCGCGAAGTATGCCTAGGTGCCTGACGTTATTGTCCCGCCTTGCTTTCGGGGTTGGCAGTAAATGGAACTTCACTTTCTTCACATTGGGAAGACGGGCGGCACCGCGCTGTCCAGGATCTTGAAATCCAAAGCGAGGGAGATCGAAAGCACGCCATTTTCGATCATGCGTTACAAGCATGATTCGAATATGAAGCTGATCAGGATCGAAACGGATACCGGCAAGTTTGTTTTCTTTGTCCGCCACCCCGTAAGTAGATTCGTTTCCGGATTTTATAGCCGTCAGCGCAAGGGACGGCCGGCCTATTTTATTCCCTGGTCAAAGTCCGAAGAGGCCGCCTTTGGCTATTTCAAGGATCCAGAGTCGCTGGCGGTGGCGCTCGATTCTGACGATCCGGCGGCACGTGCCGCGGCCATTATGGCAATGGAAGCCATTCAACACGTCAGTGACCCGATGACCTTTTGGGTCGGGAAGACGAACGCCCTTCGCCGGAATCGGGACGAAATCTTTTTCATAGGGGCTCAGGAAACATTCGACGCCGACTGCGCGGCCTTATTGACCAAGATCGGTGTCAATCCCGAAGTTCCTACCCTTTCTGAGTCCGAGCGGCATGCATCAGGACGGCAGCCACCGGCGCTCTCTGAGCGGGCCACAAAGAATATCGAGGCCTGGTACGCTCACGATCTGGAGCTGTATCAATGGTGCATGCGGAATCGCGAAACCATCAACAATCCAGAGACAATGGAAATGGGAAAGCTTCACACCACACCAAAAACCGCCAACACCGCGAAGAAAGTCGCACGGCGCAAGAAGATCAATGCACTCGCCAGGAAGGCTGCCAAAGAAGCAGGTCTCGACTGGGCCACACTCGGTAAGGAAGAGCGGAAGCCCTTCAAGGTTGCGGCGCGGACGTCCGTCAGGGGGGCGCGCAAGCGCCGAAAGAACAAGAAGCTTGAGGCTGCATAGGATCGAAGCCCCTCCTTTTTGAGAGACGGGCGAGGCCAAAGCTCTCCTACGGAGGATATTGCACACGGCATATTCTGCTGCCAGTCCCCCGGACGCAACCTCAATCGAGGTCGACCTGTCATCTCGAAACCCGCCGCGACGCCTGAGGCGGGAGCGAAACGGCCCCGCCGCTGTCAAAGCGGCAGGGCCATGCGAGCCGCCCGATCACCGGGGGGAGAGAGACGACTCGCGGCGACATTGTGGCAGTTTCAGCGCGACGAGCAAGTGAGCCCCGCCGGGCGTCTCCGAGGGGGCCCGGCGATGGCAACGCGGGAGCGAGCGGTTCGCCCTCAAGTCTTCGAAATCGCGATGCTTCACACCGGCATGATCTGGGACGAAGCAAGAAAGCCACGCTGAGGGGACTCTCTCGTTGGCATGTGGATTAATCGCTTTTGGTTTCTACCGGCAATCCACCTATTCCAAGATCGTGTGGGCAGCGTTGTGGCGAAAGCAATGTTCCTCCGGAGATCGAGGAACAGCCGCGCCCGCCGTCGGTTGAAGGTTCGAACGGAAAGCCAACCAGGAGGGCACACCCCATGGCAAGCACCCAAAGCGAAACACTTGATCTGATCGGCAGTGACAAGGTCGAGGGAACCAATGTTTATGGCGCCGATAATGAAAAAATTGGCTCCATCCAACGCGTGATGATCGGGAAGCGTGACGGCAAGGTCGCCTTTGCGGTTCTGAGTTTCGGGGGTTTCCTCGGCATGGGAAAGGACCACTACCCTGTGCCTTGGTCGAGTCTCACCTACGACACCGAGTTGGACGGCTACAAAACCAACATCAACAAGGATACCCTCACGGGCGCACCGAAATTCACCCCTGAGAGCGAGTGGGATTGGAACGACCGCCAGCGGGCCCGCTCGGCCTATGATTATTACGGCGCGACGTGGCCCTATTGACCAAACGCGTGCCATGCCCAAGCAACCCAAAAGCTCGCGAGACCTGGATGGTCCCAAGCCCCGGAGAGATGAGCGTCGAGAAACGGATGAGGCGATCATCGAAGATGCTGACGAGACTGAAGGCCGCGAGCGTGATCGCGTCCACGGTGACGGCGGAGAGATCGGGCTAGATCCGGCGCAGGATCAGAAATAGGCGCAGGGCCCGCAGGGGAAGGCCGGGGGCCTTAGCATTTGTTGGTGGCGTCGGCTGAGAAGCCCACACACGAGAGCATCACCCTGACCGCTCTCGTGCTCAAGAACGTACTAACAGGCAATACTGTGGGATGAACCAACCCTTTAGTTTTGAGTCGGGCACAGTGATGGGAGCGAAGAAAGATGCCCAGCAAGAAGCGCAGTAACGGCTTGGGGCCACACATAGATGACAGCGTCGAGATGACCCGTGACGTTGACTTCTCGGAAGGCCCGGATGGCGAAGTGACACTTGAGCGCCCCGGCTGGGACCGTTTGATGGAGGGCGAGGCAACCGGCCAAGAAGTGACGATAAAAGCGCGCGGTCGGAACATCTTCCGGAAGCCAAGACGAAGCGTGGAGAGCTAGCACTGAGCCGGCTCGGGCATAATCAGCTGCGGCAGGCCCCGGTGTTGAGGTTGGGGCGCTGGAGCTCGTCAAGCATGGCTGTTTAGGTGCTTCCGGACCGCGTCAACTGAGTTGCCGACCTGCGAGATAACGTTCCGCAATCGGCTCTCGCTGACTCCGAGCTCTTGGGTCCAATATCGGACTTCGTGCTCTTCGCTCAGGCTGATCCGGGACCGGTCGGGCTCCCCCCAATTCTTCAGATCGTCGGCCATGGCATCCTCCTACGCGGGCTAGAACGCTAAGACGCTCAGGCGGTTCCGCTGGTGGATGATCTGCGGTTCTGGCGAGCGGGGCCGCCCACAAGAGCCTGATCTGAGAGGTTCCGCCGTCGCAACCAATACCTTTGGCGTCTGTTGACTCCATGCAACTCGGTTGGAACCATGCAATGAATAAATCCCGCGATGAAGACCACAAGACCGAAGATGAGATGCAGCGCGAAGCCCTCGGTCCGCGCGGTGTTCCTGGACAGCGTGATCCGGCGAAGATGACGCCCGTCAGAGAAAAGAAGACCCCAAAGAACATTGATCCCGGCCACACCGCATGAGGCCGAACATGTCTGACAATCGCGATAAAGCTAAAGACGAAGAATTCGACCAGAACAAGCAGGGCACTAACGAACCATGGAAGCGGCCGGGTCAGGCATCTCAAGACCCATCGCTCCCGGATCCAAGCCCTCGCGAAAGAACGTGGGAAGATAACGCCACGTCATGAGCGGGCATCGGTTCCCCGACCGCAAAGATCGCTTAACCTCTTCGCCCTCCGAACGGCTACGGCCGGCGTCTAACGGGAGCTATTACCCGCCGCATCTGAGGTTGACGCCGATCCCGTCGTGGCTGGCCCAGCGGTCCCGCCGGGCGTCTTCGGATTCGCGTTGGGGACGGACGGCGATTCGGCGCTGTTGGTCGGCGGTGCGCCGCGCTCGGTGTGAGTTCTACCGTCCATTGGTGGCGGCGTAGCCGGGTCAATCCGAAACATCATCCAACCGAAGACGGCGACGATGAACACCAACGCCGTCGCGAAAGCGACCATAACACCCTTATTGTTCATTCTGGCACCTCGACAGTTGTAAGAGGGGGAACGGCTCGATCCAGATCCGGTTGCGCTGGTGAGACGATTTATCTATTCAGCCGTCTCGCCCCTTTTGACCCGGTCGCCCATGCCTCATCTTACACCGGCAGTTCCACTCCTTTCGCCATCGCTCTTCCCGCCTCGCCCAACGGGTGCGGGGCACTGATCAACGAGTTCTATGAGTTCCACAAGCAGCGCGGCATCAGGGCTGTCCGTCCTCCCAACATCCGGCGCGGCCTAGACTACTACACCGTCTGGCAGTTCGAGACGAAGGTGCTGGCGGAGGAGTTCAGGACGAGTTTTGGTGGGGAACGGTTGGTGGAAGGGACTACTTGATCGGCGATAGTCGCCTGATTATTCTGCATGTGATCTAACTGATGGGGCCAAAATCATGTCCCACATAATCATCTCCTGTCCAAAGACCCACCTGCCCGTCCAAACGAGCTTCAAGGATTCCCCCGTCGAGCTCGAAAAGCATTGGGATGAACACGCAAAAATCAAATGCCCTCACTGCGGCGATGTCCACAAGTTCGTCGTAAGACAGGCATTCGTGGACGGCGTGCTTTCCGACCAGGGGTTAAGCCACCGCGGAATATCTGACTTGATAAAGGAACTGGAGCCAAGGACGGCGCCAGTACCGCCGCAAGCCGTTCCGACTCGGAATCAGGTCAAAGCCAGGCGCGGACCAGCGAAGGGGAGACAAAGACCAAAAAGAACTCCACCTCTTTAAAGGAGGGGGCCCGCTCGTAGTGTCTTTGCCGCCGCGTTAACCATTCGGACAAATGGAACACGTGATCGCATTGCGATGCACAATGCATAATCAGATAACTGGCAGCGGGTCGACGTCGTGGGGGCTCGCGTCCCGTGAATCATCTTACATCAGCTAGCGTATGGGAGAGCGCTCTCTCTCCATATCGGGCCGCCCTTCATTCCAAGTCACTGGTTGTCCACTATGGGCGCTGCGTCGAGGTTGTCGCCATCAGCAATTCGCCGGCGGACGGAGAAGTCCGTAGAGTTTTGCTTAGGGAGGTTGCCCAAACTACCAGCGATAAGTCCTCCCGACCGGTGAGATGGGCGACTGGCGGTCTGACCGCAGGATCAAGGCCGTACGCCCTCCCAACGCCCGCTGTGGCCTTACTCCGCCGTCTGGCGGTTCAAGACGGACGATCTGGCAGACGAACTCATGGCGAGGTTCGGCGGGGGCCAACTGACTGAAGAAGGTTAGCCGGGCTTTCAGCTTCCACCTGCTGGCTCCGCCCCTCTTCTTCGAGAGCCTCATCGAGGCATTCCCGTTCCCGCTTAGCAAAGTATTCTTTTACGTCAGGCGACGCCGCCGATCTCTTCAAAGCAGCCATCTCTTCGGCCATTCGCCGTAGGGCTTCGCTACGCATCGGGTACCTCCGCTTGAGTTACGGACGTATTTGAACAGTCAAGCTTAGTGGTCGGGACATAAAAAAACCCATGTCCCGACCGAAGTCGAAACTGGGCCAGACCAGACGTGCAACTAGCCACTCCCAACGCAATGGAGGAAGGTTTGTTCCATTCAGTGCGGAAGCGGAACTGGCAGGTCAACCCTCGGGTGTCGTCGGCGTGCTTTCCTCGTCGCGTTCCGCAATTTCAGCAAGCTCAGCCCAACGGGATGCGTCGTCTTCATGCTTGGCACGGCTCAAGTCGGTCACGGCCGTCGTCGCCAGGAGCGTTGACTGCTCCGACCTCAGCCGAAAGAACCTGGACATTTTCATGGGATTGACCCTGCCCGCAGCGCTTAACAGTAAAAGCCCCGCCACCCTCTCGGGCAGCGGGGCCCTGCGGACTGGTCTTGGGGTGGGTGGACCATTCGACGCGCCCGCGGCCAAGAACGAGCAATCCTCGGGCCGGTTGCATTGTCCCGGATCGAAACAGAAAAAAGCCACCGTCATCCTCTCGGGCGGCGAGGGCCTTCCGTGCCAAGGTCGTCCTGAATTACCACCGCGTCGGAGGTATCGACATCCCGTAGATCAGCGGCAATATTGGCCAGGTTTGCAGGTTTAGCGGTGAACGGGGGATCAGCCGTGAATGGGTCTTTGAGGGTGAGCTTCAAGTGGTCGAGTGTCGTGACGATGCTCCTTATGGCTGGGGCGCTAAGTCTGACCGGTCGGGCAGATGCCGCCTCTTCGATCACGACCCTTTTTTCTTTCAAAAACAGCGAGACAGGCAAAAATCCATGGTCATCCGTGGTGTTTGATGCCGACGGGGCGCTATTCGGAACGACCCATGACGGTGGGGCCTATGGAAAGGGAACCGTCTTCAAATTATCCCCTCCGAAATCCGGGAGCAGTGCCTGGGTCCGTAAGGTCGTCCATGACTTCCGGGGAGGCTCGGACGGTGATACGCCGCTGGTTGGCCTCTCAAAAGCATCCTCAGGAGCCCTCTATGGGACAACGGATGCCGGAGGTGGCGGCTCCTGTTCAGGAGGCTGTGGGACGGTCTACGAACTGTTGCCCAAAGCTGATGGAGGAGTGAAGTATTCCGTGGTCTACCGGTTTAAGAGCGTCAAAGACGGCTCGCGCACTTCAGCCCGCCTTGTTCTGAAAGGCGGCGTACTCTACGGAACAACCCGTACCGGTGGCACTGAGGATAAGGGCACCGTGTTCAGCTTGCGGAAGGTCGACGGCAACTGGACGAAAAAAACATTGCATAGCTTTGTAGGCGGTCAGAATGACGGGCAATATCCTGCGGCAGGAGTTGTCTTCGGTCCTGATGGTGCGCTCTACGGAACCACTCAAACGGGCGGATCAGACGTCGGCGCACATGGAGTCGTGTTCAGGCTTGCTCAGACCGGCGAGGGTGCCGATGCGCCGTGGAAAGTGAAGTTGTTACATCGCTTTCAGGGTGGTGCGGACGGTGAAGGGCCGATCGCCCCGGTCACCTTTGATGGTGACGGAGCCTTGTATGGTACAACTCCCTATGGCGGAGAGGGACCGTGCTACCTCGCGTGTGGCACTGTGTTTCGGCTCGCCCCAAAGAGTGGCGGCGGATGGACCTGGAAAACGATCTACTCGTTTAAGCATGGCGAGGATGGCTCATTCCCTCGCAGCGGCCTGATTAGCGATAGCAGCGGCGCCCTTTACGGGACAACATCGAAGGGCGGTAGCGGAGCCTCCCTGGGAACCGTCTACAAGCTAACACCGCCCGCGACGACCTCGCAGCCGTGGATGGAGACGGTGCTTCATAGCTTTGCCGGTTCACCCGCTGACGGTGCCACGCCGTTCGGCGAGCTCACGCTTCGGAAGGGGGTGCTTTATGGCACGACCCGCGATGGCGGTGCGAATACCTTTGGCACAGTATTCAAACTGACGCGTTGATAGGTAAGACCAGCGCGCCGCACCTTGAAACGGTACGGCAATCCTGGGCGACCGTCTGGGAGGTCACCAGGCGACGACGGAGCAACACCGTGTCGGACGTCGCAATCTCATTCACATCGGCTTCGTTGCGCTTCGATCAAGTCCTGCACCATCATCACCTGCGAGCCGAACATGATCGTCGGGGAGCTGCACAACCGCATGCCGGTGATCCTTGGTGAGGATCAGTGGCCGACCTGGCTGGGTGAGGAACCGATCACTCTGGACGAGGCCAAGGCGATGCTGGCACCCTGTCCGGACGAATGGCTGAAAGTCTGGCCCGTCGATAACCGGGTCGGCAACGTCAGGAACAAGGACGCGGGACTGGCGGACCCGATCGAGTTGGTGCTGACATGAACAAGATCGACGAGTTCAAGTTCTGGATCGCCACCATCCACGCGCTCGAGGGCGCGACCGGCCCGGACCGCTCGATCGACGTCGACGTCGCCGTACTGCTTGGGGCAGCCGATGAGGGGCAGCGCGGGCGGCCCCACCCGCATTGCATCGACGGCACGCCGATCCCGCATTTCACGAAGTCGGTTGAAGAGGTCGAGGCCCGGATCCGCCGGGAGATTCCAGACGCAATGTGGGAGTTTCAGACAGAACCATTCATCGACGCCCACATTGTCGATGTGGCGCCAGCGCGGGACGGTATAGAACCAGAATTCTGGTCGGCGGCATTTCTCACCACCGACGACCTCGGAGAGACGGTCAGGCTCATGGAAAAGCCGCCGGCCAATGTCGCGATTGCGCCCACGCTCGCCCTGCTGCGGGGGATGGAGGAAGTGCTCGGATTCGACGGGATGGAGGACGACGACGGTCCCTCGATCACACGGCACTGACGAAGATGCCGCTGGATACCAAACACTGAGGGATCGACATGGCTGACGACGAGATGACCCCGGAAGAGTTCGCAAAGCTCCTGGAGCTTGGGAAGGTGGTCAGCGCGCGGATGCTAAAGGCCGGCGGCAAGAACAGCATGCAGACCATGGCGATGGCGATGGCCATCTGCCTTGCTGAATTCGCGCGCCAGAATAGCGGCGACCCCATCGGCCAGCACAAAATCATCAATGACATCGCCAACTCGGCCGGAATGGTGCTGGACTGGGCGAGAGCGACGCCGCCACAAGGGCTCCCGCAGTAGCGATGCCCCGCCTCCGCAAACCCGCGACCCTTGGGACACTCAGTTTCCCAAACCAATCGAGGTCCGGGGCCGGACCATCACGACGCTGTCCGACGCCCGGGCATTCATCCTGGGCCTGCCAGAGGACCGTCAGGGCCACATCAACTGGCAGGTGGCCGCGGCACGGCTCTGGGAAGCCGGCAACGATCCAACCGAAGGACGGGTATTGCTCGCCTCAGAGGCCTTTCGGGTGGCGCTGGCGGTGACGTTCATGCACTGGAAGGATTGAGATCCGGCCCAAGGAGAGAGCGCGAAACGGCCCCGCCGCTGAGAGGCTATCCAAGCGGCAGGGCCTTGCGAGCCGACCGATCACCGGGGGGAGAGAGACGACTCGCACTCCAATGTGGCAGGTTCATTCCGCCCAAAGCAAGTGAGCCGCGCCGGGGTCTCCGACGGGGCTCGCCGCCCCAGCGTATCTGTGAAGGGCTTGCGCCAGTCGCCTGAGGCGGCAACATTGGGCGTTCATCTCTGTTTCAAAAAAAGAGCCCCGCGCGAGGCGGGGCAACGGGGCGAAATCAAGGGGGGCTCGGGGGATTCGCCCTCGGGCGGCCATGACGCCGCTGGCGCTATAAAGCCGCGGGCTTGAATTGGTTCCAGCAACGCGCCGCCGAACAGCCATCACCTGCGCAAGTAGCCCGAAGCCACGAGTTCATCCCGGATCTGTCGCGACGTAGGCGTAAGCCGCAGGCCCCAGGGGCGACGCCATTCCGCTTTGACGAGCTCGTCCTCATCACCGATCGTAAGTCGACCCTTGGCCTTTTCAGCAAGGAAGATGGCGTCGCTCATTGAACGGCCGGAATGCTGATTTTTACCCGTGAGCTTTGTCCAGAGCTTAACCGGTCCTAGCTTGAGATAGGGCAACTCCTCTTTGATCTCCCTGCGCAGGCAACGTTTCGGACTTTCGCTAGCGGATCGCTTGCGCCGGCCACCAGGGAACATCCAGAGGCCGTCAGTACGACGTTTGACCAGCAGCACCTTTCCTTTCCGGGCCACGACCAATTTGGCAGCCTTGATCATTTCCTAAAGGTAGCACTCCGGTTCACCGAATCGAGAAGTCATTCTAAACAATAACATGACCTCCATCGCCCTCTTCGCCCCTCCGAACGGCTACGGCCAGAAGCTCAACGAGATGTACGACTGGCACGCGGAGCGCGGGATTAAGGCCAGCCGTCCGCCCAACATCCGCCGCGGCCGGGACTACTACACCGTCTGGCAGTTCGAGACTGAGGCGCTAGCGGAGGAGTTCCGCGCGAAGTTCGGCGGGGATAAGGTCGAGTCGGATCAGCCAGACCGCGGCTGACGTTCGGCCCATGGAGAATTGGCATGTCCTCGGAAGTCAAGATCGTTCTTGCCTCGGTACCCGCTCACCCGCTGGTTCAAGGCAACGACGGTGCCGTCATCGGAACGGTGAATGCCAACACCATCCTGCACGCCCTAAAGCAGGCCGGCTTTGTCATTGTGCCAGCGACGCGGCTCCGCACAGCGGTCCATGAAGTCATGGACGTGCTGACCAGCTATGAAAGCGATCGAGATTAGGGACGGACACTTCCCGTTCCCCGTTGATCAAAGTCAAGACCGCGCTCTAGAATTCTTCTATGGCTTCCTAGTGACCGGCTCACCGGAAGCGCTGGCCGAACGGATAACGCTCTGACCTGCGCTTTCGTCAGGCGTGCAGCAATGAAAGACGTCGCCCCTATCTCCGCTCTCGCGTGCCACGATCCACGAATTTCGAACTGCCGCGAGGATCGGCGGATGACAAAAAACCTGGTCCTGATGACAATCGAGCTCGCCAGAAGGCGCGGGCTCGCGGCAGAGTTGATTGACTGGGATGAGGTCGCTGACAATGCCGACCGGTGGGATTGGCCGGCCGATAAGGAAGAGCTTCTCGAAATGTGAAGAAGCCCCGCCACCCTTTCGGGCAGCGGGGCCCGACGAGCGAGTCAAGGTTGGGTGGACCATTCGACCCGCCCGCGGCTGACAACGGGCAAGCACCCGGCCGGTTGCATTGTCCCGGATTGAAACGCAAAGAACCCCGCCAATCCCGGGGTGGGAAGGTGGCGGGGCCCTTAGCAGCAGCACAAGTGTGATTGCCTGCACGCACTTCAAGTAGGATAATGGATCAATGACGTGGGTAGCTCACGTTATCCAGCGAGGTGAAGCCATAGGCGTCGCCGTCGGTGCTGATTCCAGACGCGGGCTGTACCCTGACGTCGCCGGTGACTGAGATAGCTATCCGGCCTGGCTTTCCGTTAATGAGCGAGACCGGGATATACACGTCCTTCTTGGGTCGGTACTTCATCGGCAGGGTCGTGATCGTCCTGTTATTCGCGCTACTTGAAGATACACCACCTCGCAAGTGGACGAAATCGTTGCCGTCGACAGCGGCAGATGGAACCCACGTGTTGGGATAAGCAATCCAGCCATTGCTCAACGTCAACTTGGTGAAAGTGAGCGGTTCTGCGGACGCAGCGGTCATTGTTACAAACAAGACGACGGAAACGAGTGTGGCGTAAAGCTTCATTTTAGGCCCCCTAGGTGACTTGGTGAAAGACGGGGCGCTAGATAGTAGCGGATTGTTTCAGGATTGTTTCGTGCAACCAAGAATGCGTTTCACGCAATTTTGTCACCAAGTGACTTTCACACGCGATAAAGCCCCGCCACCCTCTCGGGCAGCGGGGCGCGGACCGACTGGGTGGGAGGACGGATAAAAGCCAGCCCGCCGTCTATACCGAGCAACCCGTACGCCGGCTGCATCGACGCCTCGCTCAAACGCAAAAAAGCACCGCCCTGTTATGGGGGCAGTCCGCAATACGCATGCTTTTCTTAGGGTACAACGAGCATAAATCCCACATTGTTGGATAGTGTCGGCGTGCCGCTAACCGGGACGTAGGTCACAACCGAGATGTTCCCTGCTGGGCATCCTCCACCAGATGATCTCCAATAGGCCGACAGATCGCTGCCCAAAGAGGTACTCCAATCCACCGAAACGCTCGGAACAATCTTGGCAACGTCGAATGTTGCCGCCGGATCAATGCAATACTGACCAGTTGAAGGACGGGTCACCGCAGCGACACCTTTACTGCGAACGACTTGTCCCGAATTATTCACAAATACAGAAAGTCGAGCGTACTTGGTATTGGTGCCACCGAGCGCTCGCCCTGCTTGGGCCGGCGGATCGTTGGTGGAGCTCGCTGAAACGGCGACTGCTCCCGCGCCGGCGAAGGCCGCAGCCACAACCGTTGTCATTACCAGGATCTTCTTCATGTAATCCCCCTTCAACTGTTTCATCGCTCATTGCGACGGCGGAAGGCTTACACAGCATTGATATATTGTACACATCGCTAATGGTGACTTCCTTGTTACTTCTCGTGAAGGCACACTCATGGAGCCAAATCCCCGTTCTACAGGGAGGGGCCAGTCAGCACAGGTATAGACACGCCCATCATTTGGCGGCCGTCTGGGAGGTCACCAGGCGACGAGGTGGATCAGGACCGTCGGGTTCGCGACTTTGTCCGGGTCAAATCCTCAAGCAGTTCGATAATGTGATCAAGCTTCCGCTCAAAGCGCTTGCCGGATTCCGCCTGATGGTCTGTAGCCCGGGTGTTCGATGCTGCCTCGTCATTGAGGCGGCGCAGATGCTCGACCACCTCCTCCAGCCTCCGCAACGCCACGACCAGTGGCCCATCGAAGAACATCTGGACCCCAGGCGGCGTTGCCTGCGCCGGAAGCGGTAGGGCGTTCCGGGCATGCTCCGCCCGCGTCATCAGCCAGATCGCGGCTATTACGATACTCGCTTAGGCACACCACGTTGTCCGCGATGGGATACGGTTGCAGTTCAGCCAACTGGCTACGTGGAGGTCATCGCGATCAGCAATGCACGCGGGGATGGTGAAACCCATCAGGTCATCCTTCGGGAGGTTGATCGAACTCGGTGTTATTGAAGTTCTCCGCCGGCCTTCCGACGAACTCCGCCCGCGGCAGGCGATGAGCTTGTTCGCCTCTCCAGTGTCGGCGCTTTTGGTCAGCTATAGTGCTCACCCAGCGGTTGCACGATCACGCGCTCTCCGATTAGGCGCAGCCATAACCACCGTTTATCAGCAGAAAGACCTCGACTTCGGCGGCGAACAGAGCGTCTATAGCTCTTCGCGTGGGGGAACCAATGGCGCCAGAAGCTGCCGACACTGCAATTCGGGAATGTCTCAAACTCATGAGCCAAAAGCTCGGTCGAGCGGCCGCGACCGCCAAAGCAGCTTACGCCTGCGCCGAAGCAGACGACCTGGATCAGGCCATCCAAATCGCACTCGGAATTGAGACGCCTGTCTACGATGCCAGATCGCTTCTCAACGCCGTGACATTGTTTCAGCGGGAGGCGGGGAGTTAGCATCGTCGCCGTGCCTCGCTTCGGACGGGTTTCATGGCTTAGGGACGATGCCATCCCATAGGACCACAAAACGCCCCCATTTCCTGCAGAGGCTGGTCTCCCGCTCCAAGCACAACGACGCGCCTGTCCTTGAAATTCCT
>Ga0180223_1000621_pt1 | contig 40386 bp, 38 predicted proteins | sample eDN5th30CKraftOP_FD_151337 | JGI IMG/M metagenome (GOLD analysis project Ga0180223, IMG submission 151337) | Enriched Organic Plus compost microbial communities from Emeryville, California, USA - eDNA 5th pass 30_C Kraft OP (version 2) (version 2) ... | reverse complement strand
CCGCCCCGGCTACATCGCCTACCGCAACACCGCCATCGCCGCGCGCCTGCAGCCGGTGGAGATCGGCTGCGGACCGGAAAGCCGCTACCAGCTCACCGCGGCGGCGATCGCCGCGCTGGATCCTGCACCGGCCGGCGTCATCCTCGCCAGTCCGGCCAATCCCACCGGCACCATCATCGAACCCGAAGAACTGCGCGCCATCGCGGACGTGTGCCGGCAGCGCGGCATCGTCCTGCTGTCGGACGAGATCTACCACGGCCTGCACTACACGCAGCCGGCGCACTCGATCCTGCAATACGCGCCGGACGCGATGGTGGTGAACAGCTATTCGAAGTACTACTCGATGGTGGACTGGCGCCTGGGCTGGCTGCTGGTGCCGCCGTCGCACGTGGACACCGCGCGTGCCTATGCCGGCAACCTGTTCCTGACCCCGCCCTCGCCCAGCCAGCAGGCCGCGCTGGTGGCGATGGACTGCACGGAGGAGCTGGAAGGCCATCGCGCCACCTACGCGCGCAACCGCCAGCTGCTGCTGGAGGCGCTGCCCGACCTGGGCCTGGAGCGCATCGCCCCGCCCGACGGCGCGTTCTACATCTGGGCCGACGTGGCCCACCTGGCCGACGACAGCCTCGGGCTGTGCCGGCGCATCCTTGAGGACACCGGCGTGGCCCTGGCCCCCGGCGTGGACTTCGACCCCGTCGATGGCCACCGCTTCATCCGCTTCAGCTTCGCCCCGGCCACGGTGCACGTGGAGGAGGCGCTGCGACGGCTGCGGCCGTGGTTCGCGGCGCAGCCGCGCATCCGCTGAGGGCTCAGCCGGGCGCGCCGCCCAGGTAGTCCAGCACCACCTGCAGCATCGCCTTCGCGCCATGCTCCAGCGCCGCCTCGTCCGGCGCGTAGTGCGACGAGTGGTTGATCGGAGCCTGCGCCGGATCCTGCCCGGCCGGCGTGGTGCCGACCAGGAAGAACGCGCCCGGCACCTCGTTGGCGAACTGCGAGAAGTCCTCGGCGATGGTCTGCAGCGGCATTTCCACCACGTTCTCCGCGCCGGCGGCGGCCTGCAGCGAGGCCAGCACGCGTCGCGCCAGCTGCGGATCGTTGATCGTGGCCGGCGCGTTGTTCACCACTTCGAGCTCCGCCGTGGCGCCGGCCGCATGTGCGTAATCGCTGGCGATGCGTCCGAAGCGCGCGATCACGTCCTCGCGCACGGCCGGGTCGAAGGTGCGCAAGGTACCGACCAGCTTCGCCTCGTCCGGGATGATGTTGAAGCGCACGCCGGCGTTGAACTGGCCCGCGGTCAGCACCACCGGCGTGCTGGCGATGTTCACCTGGCGCGCGATCATGCTCTGGGTGCCCAGCAGGATCTGCGCAGCCACCGTGATCGGATCGACGCCATCCCACGGCCGCGAACCATGGGTCTGGCGGCCACGCACCGTCAGGGCCCACTCGTCGGCGCTGGCCAGCAACGGCCCGCTGCGGAAGCCGACCTGGCCCACCTGCAGCGCGGACCACACGTGCAGGCCGAACACCGCCTCCGGGCGGAAGTCCTTCCACACGCCCTCGTCCAGCATCAACCGCGCGCCGAATGGCGCACCCGGTTCGTCGGGACCTTCCTCCGAAGGCTGGAACACGAACATCACCTCGCCGGCCAGTTCCTGCCGGCGTTCGGCCAGCGCGCGGGCCACGCCCAGCAGGATCGCCACGTGCAGGTCGTGGCCGCAGGCGTGCATCACGCCCACCGGCTGGCCGCGATAGGTCGAGCGCACGGTGGAGGCGAACGGCAGGCCGGTGGCCTCCTCCACGGGGAGCGCGTCCATGTCCGCGCGCAGGGCGATGCGCGGGCCGGGTTTGCCGCCGCGCAGGACCGCGGCCACGCCGGTGCGGGCGATGCCGGTGCGCGGCTCCAGCCCCAGCGCGCGCAGTTCGCCGGCGATGGCGGCAGCGGTGCGGGCCTCGTGTCCGCCCAGCTCCGGATGGCGGTGGAAATCGCGCCGCCACTCCACCATCGCCGGGTACTGCGCCCTGGCCGCAGCGATGGCGCTGGTGGTGGCGGATTCGGCGGCGGACGCGGGCAGGGCCATGCCCAGCAGCGCGGCCAGCAGGCCTGGCAGGATCGACGGCTTCATCACTCGGCTCCGGCGCGGGGATGGCCGATGGTAGCCGGCTGCCGCACTAGACGTTGGCCTGCTCCGCCGGCAGCGAGGTCTCGATCGGGGCGGCGCCCGGGCCAGCGCCGGCGGCCGCGCCATGGCTGTCCACGCCGTACGATGTCATCGACAGCGAGCCGTAGGCGTAGCCCTCCACCAGCGGCCGCGCCGGATGCCCGGAAGCGGCGGCCAGGCCAGCGATGTACAGCAGCGGCAGGAAATGGTCCGGGGTGGGCACGGCCAGGCGGTAGTCGGGGTGGGATACCAGCGAGGGCGCGTCGTGCGGCCGTTCCAGCATCAGTTCGCGCGCGGCCTCCTCGAAGCGGCGGGTCCAGTCGAAGGCACCGTCGGGCTGGTGCCAGTCGATCGCGCGCAGGTTGTGCACCACGTTGCCGCTGCCGATCACCATGACCCCGCGCGAACGCAGCGCGGCCAGCTTGGCGCCAAGGGCCAGGTGCCATTCCGGCGGCCTGCGCGCGTCGATCGACAGCTGCACCACCGGCACGTCGGCCTGCGGGAACGCATGCACCAGCACCGACCAGGTGCCGTGGTCCAGGCCCCAGCCGTCCAGGTCGGCGCCGAGCTGGTCCGGCGCCACCGCGTCGGCCACCTCCTCCACCAGCTCCGGCAGGCCCGGCGCCGGGTACTGCACGTCGAACAACGCCTGCGGGAAGCCGTAGAAGTCGTGGATGGTGCGCGGCCTGGGCATGGCGGTTACCGCAGTGAAGTTGCCGTACCAGTGCGCCGACACCGCCAGGATCGCGCGCGGCCGCGGCGCGGCGGCGCCGAAGGCGCGCCAGGCCTCGGTGTAGCGGTTGCGCTCCAGCGCGTTCATCGGGCTGCCGTGGCCAAGGAAGGCGGCCGGCATCAGGGCATGGGCGTCCACGCAGGACTCCGGAAACGGGGGTACCGCGCCCACTGTAAGCCGGCGCGGCCGGCGCGGCACGCAAGGCAACGGTCGGGTGCGCCGTCCACGCCGCGCATGTCCACCGCGACCCGGCGCTCTGCTAGGCTCCGCGCCAGTCCCGCGGAGAGCCGCATGGCCGCCCACAGCCAGTTCGCGCTGCTGACCCAGCGCCGCTTCCTGCCCTACTTCATCGTGCAGGCGCTCGGCGCCTTCAACGACAACGTCTACCGCCAGGCCATCATCGGCCTGCTGTTCTTCCTCGGGGTCAGCGCCGAGGAGCGCTCGACCTACGCGGTCATCGCCCCGGCGATCTTCATCGCGCCCTACTTCCTGTTCTCGGCGATCGCCGGGCAGGTGGCGGAGAAGCTGGAGAAGCAGCGCCTGATCGTGGTCACCACCAGCATGGAGATCGCGATCATGTCGCTGGCGGCGGTGGGCTTCCTGCTGCAGTCGATGCCGCTGCTGCTGGTGGCGCTGTTCTGCACCGGCCTGCAGTCGACCCTGTTCGGCCCGGTGAAGTACTCGGTGCTGCCGGCCATCCTCAAGCCCGAGGAACTGACCGGCGGCAACGGCCTGGTCGAGATGGGCACTTCGATCTCGATCCTCGGCGGCATGATCACCGGCGGCCTGATCTTCCAGCTCGCCGGCGCGCACGGCCCGGAGGCAGCGGCCGCGGCGATCGTGGCGCTGGCCATCGCCGGCAACCTGGTGGCGCGCATGATCCCGCGGGTGGACGCCGGCGCGCCGGACCTGAAGATCGGCTGGAACCCGCTGCCTGAGTCGCTGGCGGTGCTGCGCATGGCGCGCGCCCAGCCGGCGGTGCGCAACGCCATCCTCGGCGTGTCCTGGTTCTGGTTCTTCGGCACCATCGTCACCTCGCAGCTGCCGGCCTACGCCGAACTCAACCTCGGCGGCGCCTCCGGCTCGGCCACGCTGTACATCTTCGTGCTGGCGCTGTTCTCGGTCGGCACCGGCACCGGCTCGCTGCTTTGCGAGAAGCTGTCGGCGCGCACCGTGGAGATCGGCCTGGTGCCGCTGGGCGCGGCCGGCATGAGCGCGTTCCTGCTGGACCTCTACTTCGCCCGCCCCGGCGCGCCGCCGGCCACCGGGCTGGACGTGGCCGGCTTCCTGGCCCAGCCCGGCAGCCTGCGCATCGTCGTCGACCTGCTGGGCATCGGCGTGTTTACCGGCTTCTTCGTGGTGCCGCTGTTCGCCCTGATCCAGAGCCGCACGCCGTCCTCGCGCATGTCGCGGGTGTTTGCCGCGCTGAACATCCAGAACTCCGGCTTCATCGTGCTGGCGGCGGTGGTCGGACTGGGCGCGGGCATGCTGGGCTGGAGCAGCCCGCAGCTGTTCCTGGCCCTGGCGATCGCCAACGTGCTGGTGGCGGCGTGGATCTTCGCCCTGGTACCCGAGTTCCTGATGCGCTTCCTCAGCTGGGTGCTGGTGCGGGCGCTGTACCGTCTGCGCGTGCGCGGCGTGGAGGAACACGTGCCGGACGAGGGCGCGGCGGTTATCGTGTGCAACCACGTCAGCTACATGGATGCGCTGATCCTGGCCGCGAGCATCCCGCGCCCGGTGCGCTTCGTCATGTACTACCGGATCTTCGACATCCCGGTGATGAGCTGGATCTTCCGCACCGCGCGCGCCATCCCCATCGCCGGCGCACGCGAGGATCCCGAACGCATGCAGCGCGCGTTCGACGCCATCGACGCCGCGCTGGCCGAGGGCGAGCTGGTGTGCATCTTCCCCGAGGGCGCGCTGACGAAGGACGGGGAGATCGCGCCGTTCAGGTCCGGCGTGGAACGGATCCTGGAACGCGCCGCCGCGGCCGGGCGCCCGGTGCCGGTGGTGCCGATGGCGCTGCGCGGGATGTGGGCCAGCATGTGGAGCCGGCGCGATTCGCGCCTGGGCCGCATGCGCGTGCCGCGCCGGCTGCGCGCGCGGGTAGAGGTGATCGCCGCCGCGCCGCTGCCCGGCCCGGTGTCGGCGCAGGCGCTGGAGGCACGCGTGCGCGAACTGCGCGGCGACGATGCATGAGCCACGCGCCACGGCGCGGCTTTTGCCGCCAGTGGCCGGTCGGTTAGGCTTGCGGCTGTTGTCCGGGGGGATGTACGCCAGCATGGACGCGCCGAACAACGCCATGGGACGTGGCACCTGTATTCCGGCAACCGGGGCCCGGGCAACCGCGCCGCGGACGACGGGCGCGCCGCCGCACGCGCGGCACGCCACCATCCGCGACCGCAGCTGTCCGCCCCTGCAGCACCGGGCCCGGTGCCCGCGCCGGCATGCCGCCGGCCGGCGTCAGGCCCGCCACGGCCTTTCCTTCCCTGCTGGAGCAACCTGATGAGCTACGTTCCGCCACCGTCCCCCCAGTCCGCCGCGCCGGTGCAGGAGCCGGTTCCCAACCACCTGGCCTGGGCCATCATCTCCACGATCCTGGCCACCTGCCTGTGCTGCCCGCTGGGGCTGGTCGGCATCGTCGCCATCGTGTTCGCCAGCAAGGTCAACTCGCTGCTCGACCGCGGCGACCTGGAGGGCGCGCGCCGCGCCTCGGCCAATGCCAAGACCTGGTGCTGGGTGGCCACCGCGCTGGCCATCATCGGCCTGCTGCTCAACATCTGGGCGCTGGCCACCGGCGGCATGGCCGAGTACATGCAGATGATGCAGCAGATGCAGGGCTGATCCATGGCCCTGTCGCGGCCCTTGCGGATCGCGATGCTGGCGTCGGCCGCGGTGGCGGCCGGCGCCGGCGTGTGGTTGCTGCGCACCTACGATCCCAACGTGGCCGGCAACCCGTTCCCGCCATGCATGTTCCGCGCCTTCACCGGCTGGTTCTGCATCGGCTGTGGCCTGACCCGGGCCATGCACGCGCTGGTGCACGGCGACCTGGTGCGGGCCTTCTCGATGAACCCGCTGGGCCTGCTGGCGCTGGGCCTGACCCCGCTGATGCTGGCCTGGTCCGGCGGCTGGCAGCCGCGGCTGCTGGCACCGCTGATGCGCTGGGTGCTGGCGCCGAAGCTGTGGCTGGCGGTGTTGCCGGGGTACTGGATCCTGCGGAACCTTCCGTGGTTTCCGTTCACGCTGCTCGCACCGGTCTAGGGCAACGCCAGCCCGGGCGGTGAGGCCGCTGGCGCGTGGCGACGCCTTCGTCGTGGCCAGCCCTGATTCCTGCCTGGCGCGGCGCGCGCCGCTCAGCCGGCCAGGATCAGCAGGGCCAGCACTGCCAGCCAGAGCAACAGCGCCCGCCAGATCAGGTTCATCGCGTCGCGCAGCTCGGCCAGTTCGCCGCGCGCGGGCACGCGGCCGGCCTCCAGGTCCTCGGCGTCTTCCTCGGCCAGCTCGCCGACCACCGCCGCGCGCGCTGCCGCCTCCAGGAACCGGCTTTCCGGGTTCCAGCCGGCGCCGCCCTTGTGCCGCCAGGCACGGCTGACCAGGTCGAAGTTGCCGGCCAGGGCCAGGGCCAGGGTCATCAGCTGGGCCACCGGCCATTCCATCCAGCGCAGCAGCCACAGCAGTCCGGCGGCGTTGTCCTCGGGCAGCTGGCGGACCTGGCCGGCGAACGCCGAACGCTCCAGCAGGCGGTACAGCACCGCCCCGGCCGGGCCCAGCAGCAGGAACCAGAACAGCACCGCGAACCAGCGCCGCAGGGCGGCGCGTGCCATCACCGCCGGCAGTCCGGGGCCTTCGGCCACCACCTGCCCGGGTTCGGCCGCCAGCTGGTCCAGGCGGGCCTTGCGGGTCGCCGGGTCCTCGGCGTCCAGCACCGCTTCCACGTCCACGTCCAGGTCGCGCGGGCCCCAGGCCAGGACCAGCACCAGCACGCCGAACAGCAGCCCCGGCAGGCCGTACAGCACCCGCCCCAGCGCCAGCTGCAGGGCCAGCACCAGCAGCACCGGCGGCAGCACCGCCAGGGCGATGCCCCAGCGGGTGCGCCAGGGGCCGCCGTCGGCCAGCTGCGCGGCCAGCCAGGCCTGCCAGCGCGCGTACCAGCCGAAGCTGCGCGCCGGCGCCAGCACGGCCGGCGCCACGTGGCCCAGCACCAGGGCGATGATCACCGCGACCAGGGTCGTGAACATGCTCCCTCCGTGCCGCGGATACTAGCCGGCGGCGCGGGCGGCGGTCACCGCCGGCGCGCCCTCGGCGTACCAGTACTCGACCAGCGCCCGCGCGATCGACAGCGAGGGCGGCAGGACCGGGCCGCCACTGGCGTCGTCGCCGCGGGCCAGGGCCTGGCCGACTTCCTCGCGGGTGAACCAGCGCGCCGCCTCCAGTTCGCCGTCGATCCGCGGCAGGTCGGGCTCGCCGCGGGCGATGTAGCCCAGCATCAGCGAGCCAGGGAATGGCCAGGGCTGGGCGGCCAGGTAGCGGCAGTCGCGCACCCGCACCCCGGTTTCCTCGTGGACTTCGCGCACCACCGCCTGCTCGGGGGTCTCGCCCGGCTCCACGAACCCGGCCAGCACCGACCAGCGCCCCGGCACCCAGCCGGGCTGGCGCCCCAGCAGCAGCCGCTCGCCGTCGCTGACGGCCACGATCACCGCCGGGTCCACCCGCGGGTAGTGGTCGCTGCCGCAGGCCGGGCAGTGCGCAACGAACCCGCCACGCTGGAATTCCACCGCCGCGCCGCAGGCACCGCAGTGGCGGTTGCGGGCCCGCCAGTGGAGCATGCCGCGGGCATAGGCGAAGGCGCCGGCCACGGTGGGCGGCCAGGCGCCAGCGGCGCGGCGCAGGTCGATCCATTGCCGAACCGCCTGCCCGGCGGGCGCCTGCAGGGCGAAATGCGGCTGGCCGCTGCCGTCCAGGCCCAGGAATACGGCCTGGTCGAAGCGATCGGGAAGGTCGGTGCCGGCCAGCGGCAGCGGCTGGCCGCACCCGTCGGCGGCGGCGCGGCCCTCGGCGTCCAGCAGCAGCAGCCGCGCCCGCGGCCACAGCGCGCGCAGGGCGGCGGCGTCGCCGCGCAGGGCGTCGGAGCGGTCCAGCCCGGCGTCGCCGAAGGCATAACCGGACAACGCGGCCGCCGCGGTGGACGTGGCCATCGGCCTGGCCTCCGCCGCGGTCAGACGCTGAAGCTGCTGCCGCAGCCGCAGGTCGTCTTGGCGTTGGGGTTGCGGATCACGAACTGGGCGCCGCTGAGGCCTTCGCTGTAGTCGACCTCGGCGCCCATCAGGTACTGCAGGCTCAGCGGGTCGACCAGCAAGGTCACCCCGTCGGTGTTCACGGCCATGTCGTCCTCGGCCTGGTTCTCGTCGAACTCGAAGCCGTACTGGAAGCCTGAACAGCCGCCGCCCTGGATGTAGACGCGCAGCTTGAGGTCGGCGTTGCCCTCTTCGGCGATCAGCTCGCGGACCTTGGCCGCGGCGGCGCTGCTGAAGCGCAGCGGCTGGTCCAGCTGCTGGTAGCTGGGAACGGTGGGAAGCGGAATCATGCTGCCAGCATGGGGGCGTGGCGCCCCCCGTTCAAGCCTCGGCGGTCGCCATCGCCTCGCCGGAACCGGCCTTGGCGGCTTCCCGCGGCTGCTGTTCCGGCGCCGGCAGGGCGCGGGTCGCCGGCGGCTGGGCGTGGACCAGGCGGCCGGTCAGCTGGGCACCGGCGCTCATCTCCACCACGGCATAGTGGACATCGCCCTCCACCCGCGCCTGCTGCCCCAGCTCCACCCGCTCGGATGCGTGCACGTCGCCGACCACGGTGCCGTTGATCACCACCACCGGGACGTGGATCCCGCCGGCGATGCTGCCGCCCTCGGCCAGCACCAGGCTGGCGGGCTTGCCCTGGACCGCCTGCACCCGGCCCTCGATGCGGCCTTCCACGTACAGGCCGCCGCTGAATTCCAGGTCGCCGCGGATCACCACCTCAGGGCCCACCAGGGTATCGATGGTGTAGCCGTTGCGCTGGCCGGACTTCTTCTTTCCGAACACGTTACCTGCCTCCCCCGCTGCCGGCGGTTTTCCAGTCGAAAGTCTGCTCGGCACCCCCTCCGTTGCCGCGCAGCAAGACTCGCACACGTTGCGGGGTGAAATCCTTGGGCAGCATCACGCTGCCGTCCAGTTCCTGGAAATACCTGAAGGAATACGGCTGGCCGGGCGCGTCCGGGCGCTGCAGCAGCTCGTTCCAGCCGATGCTGGCGAGCTTGCCGTCGCGCACGCCCTCCACGGTGAAGCGCATCTGCCCCTGGCTGATCGCGCCGCGGTTGAGGTTCTGGGTCAGCACCGCGCGGTAGCGCCAGGTGCCGCCCTCCTCCGGGGCGAACTCGATCGAGTGCACGCTCAGGCCCTTGCGCTGGCTGGTCGCGCCCACCAGGCGCTCGTAGAACGCCACGTCGGTGCGCAGCGCCGCGATCTCCTCGTCGCGCGCGGCCAGCGAGGCCTGCAGTTCGATGTTGGCGGCGCGGCTGATCTGGTCCGAGCGTTCCAGGGTCACCACCCGCTGGTTCAGTTCCTCGAGCTGGCGGCGCAGCTGCTCGGCCTCGTGCCGGGCCTGGCGCGCGCCCTCGCGCACCTGCTGCAGCCCCGGTGCGGCGAGCCGGGTGGCCACCAGGCCCACCACCACCAGGCTCAGCAGCCAGGCGCAGGCGAGGCCGATCTTCCATGCGCGCCCGGAACCACGGCGCGGGACGATGCGAAAGCGTGAGGACGATCCTGTCATCGGGTCATGCCGTCGTTTCTGCCTATACTGCGGCCGATGGCCGGGCAGTGTAACCGCCCCGGTGCCGGCGGCCGGAGCCGCCCCGCCCTGGCCCCGTGTCCCCTCCGCAAGGAGCCGCCATGACCGATGCCCACGTCTTCGTGATCGGCCTGCTGCTGGCCTGGATGGCCGGCATCCGCGCCTACCTGACCGTGTTCGGCGTGGGCCTGGCCGGGCTGCTCGGCTGGGTCGAGCTGCCGCCGGCCTTGCAGGCCACGCAGTCGTGGTGGGTGCTGGGCACCTCCGGGGCGCTGGCGGTGGCCGAATTCCTGGCCGACAAGATCCCCGGGGTGGACTCGGTCTGGGACCTGCTGCAGACCCTGGCGCGGATCCCGGCGGGCGCCTTCCTGGCCGCCGCCGCGTTGTCGCCGGACGGCGAGCTCGGCGCCGGCGCGCTGGCCACCGGCGCGGGCGTGGCCCTGGCCAGCCACGCGCTCAAGTCCGGCACCCGCGCCCTGCTCAACACCTCCCCCGAACCGGCCAGCAACTGGGCCGCCTCGGCGGCCGAGGACACCGTGGTGGTCGGCGGCCTGGCGCTGGCGCTGGCACACCCATGGCTGGCGCTGGCGCTGGTGGTCGGCACCACCGTGCTCGGCGCGCTGCTGGTGTGGTGGATCTGGCGGCTGATGGCGCGCGGCATGCGCCGCCTGCTGGCCGCCCGATGAACCGTTGCGGACCGCCCAGGGTTGTACCGGATGGAGGGATTGGTCACATAATGCAGGCCCAATAGGGGAGCCATTGATGGCCGCACGAGATCCTGCGCCCACGCCGGAGGACCCGGCGGCGCGCCAGCGCATACGCGCCGAAACCCCGCCACCGCATTACTGGCGCCGCTGGACCCGCGACGCCGCGGACGTGGCGGCCGAAGCCGCGGCCGCTCCCGCCGCGCGCGTGGGCGCCGCGGTGCCGCCGCCCGCCGCCGTGGCCCCGTCCGGCCCGGTGCCGACCCCGGCCCCGGTGCTCAGCACCGGCGAAGAGGCCCCGTACCGCATCCTGGTGGTCGAGGACGACCGTCCGCAGGCGCTGTTCGCGCAGAGCGTGCTGCACGGCGCCGGCATGCAGGCCGAGGTGCTGATGCAGCCGGAGGGCCTGATCGAGGCGATCACCCGGTTCGAGCCGGACCTGATCCTGATGGACCTGCACCTGCCGGGCGTGGACGGCCGCCGCCTGACCACCCTGGTGCGCCAGCAGCCCGGCTGCCAGCTGCTGCCGATCGTGTTCCTCACCGGCGAACCGGACCCGGACCTGCAGTTCGAGGTGCTGGAAGCCGGCGCCGACGATTGCCTGGTCAAGCCGGTGCGTCCGCGCCACCTGATCGCCGCGGTGGCCAACCGCATCCAGCGCCGGCGCGCGCAGCGCGAGGCCGCGGCCGCGCCGGCGATCGCGGTGCCGACCCTGCGCAGCCACCCGGACACCGGCCTGGCCACCCGCAGCTGGCTGCTGCAGCAGGTGGAGGAGATGCTTGCCGCCGGCGCCACCGCCGGCCTGTTCTTCGTCGAGGTCGCCGGCGCGCTGAGCCTGCGCGAGCGCTTCGGCTACGCCGCGTTCGAGCGGCTGATGGCCGAGGCCGGCCGCCGCCTGGCGCTGATCGTGGCGCCGGCGCCGCTGGCGCGCCTGAACGACAACAGCTTCCTGGCGCTGGTCCGCGACGCGGTCCCGGACCAGCTGCAGGCGATCGCCGCGGAGATGCGCGCGCGCCTGGCCACCGAAACCTTCCAGGTGCGCGAGGGCGAGCCGCTGCAGCTGCGCAGCGCGGTCGGCCACGCCGCCCTGCCCGGCGGCTTCGAGCACGCCACCGCCGCGCTGGAGGCGACCGAGCGCGCCGCGCTGCAGGCGCGCCTGCTGCCGGAGGGCGTGTGCGGCTACGTGCCGCCCAGCACCCAGGAGGCACAGGAACAGCTGGCCCTGCTGGAAGGCGAGATCGAACTGGCCTACCAGCCGGTGGTGGCGGTGGCCGGCAGCGAACAGGCCCGATACCAGGTGCTGATGCGCCTGCGCCAGGCCGACGGCACGGTGCTGTCGGCCGGCCAGGTGGTGCCCACGGCGGAGGCCAGCGGCCGCATCACCGACCTGGACCAGCAGGTGATGGAGCACGCGCTGGACCTGATCGCGCGCCGCGCGCGCGAGGGCAACCCGCTGCAGCTGTTCGTCTCGCAGTCGCCGCGCACGCTCACCCGCGAGGCCTACGCCGACTGGCTGCTGCAGGCGATCGGCGCGCGCGCCATCGACGGTGGCGCGGTGATCATCGACCTGCGCCTGGCCGACGCCCTGGTCCACTGCGTGGCCCTCGCCCCGTTCTGCCGCCGCCTGGTGGAGGCCGGCGTGCAGTTCTGCCTCAGCCAGTACGAGCCCGGCCCGGAGGCCGAGGCGCTGCTGGGCCAGCTGCCGCTGGGCTACGTGCGCATGGCCGGGCGCTTCGCCGGCGCGCACACCGACCAGGGCCTGCGCGACCAGCTGCGCGCCACCATCGACAAGGCCCATGGCTTCGGCCTGCTGGTGGTCGGCCAGCAGATCGAGGATCCGCAGGCCGCCGCGGCGATGTGGATGGCCGGCATCGACTTCGTGCAGGGCAACCTGGTCAGCTCGGTAGGCAGCGAGCTCGACTTCGACTTCCAGAACGCGGTGCTCTAGCCATGGCCGCGCCCGCCTCCCGCAGCCCGTGGCCGGCTGCCGCCGCAGGCGCGATGGCAGCGGCGTTGCTGGCCCTGGCCCTGGCACTGGCCGGGATCCCCGGGCCCTGGGTGGCGCTGGCCGGCGGCCTGGCGCTGGCCGGGCTGGTGGCCGCGCTGGTGACCCTGTTCGCCACCCGCCGCACCGCGGCGGTGCTGGACACGGCGCTGGCGCGCGCGGCCACGGCCGAGCACGAGCGCAACCAGCTGCAGCGCGAGCTGCAGCGCCACGACAAGCTCGAGCAGCAGCTGCTGCAGGCCAAGCAGGCGGCCGAGGCCGCGGCCCTGGCCAAGGGCGAGTTCCTGGCCACCATGAGCCACGAGATCCGCACCCCGCTCAACGGCATCATCCCGATGCTGGACCTGATCGGGCACGGCACCCTGGCCGAGGACCAGCGGCAGATGCTGCGCACCGCGCACGAGTCCTCGCTGCAGCTGCTGCGGATCGTCGACGACATCCTCGACTACTCCAAGCTGGAGGCGAACCGGCTTGAGCTGGAGATCACCACCTTCAACCTGCGCGAGCCGCTGGAGGCGATGCTGCAGCTGATGCGCCGCCCGGCCGAGGACAAGGGCCTGCGGCTGGAGCTGGAGATCGACCCCAACGTGCGCCTGCCGGTGCGCGGCGACCCGGTGCGGCTGCGCCAGGTGCTGGGCAACCTGGTCGGCAACGCGGTCAAGTTCACCGAGCGCGGCGGGGTCACCCTGGCCGTGCGCCGGCTGGGCGAGACCCCGGCGCAGCACCTGCTGCGCTTCGAGGTGCGCGACACCGGCATCGGCATCGACCCGGACATCCAGGCGCGCCTGTTCCGTGCCTTCAGCCAGGCCGACGCCTCCACCACCCGCCTGTACGGCGGCACTGGCCTGGGCCTGGCCATCTGCAAGCGCATCGTCGACCTGATGGGCGGACGCATCGGGGTGGAATCCGAGCCCAGCCGCGGCTCCACCTTCTGGTTCGAGATCCCGCTGCTGAAGGTGGTCGGCGACCTGCAGCGCGGCGAGACCGGTGGCGCAGAACTGCGCCAGGTGCTGGTGGTCAGCCCGGACGTGCGCCTGCGCCAGCGCATGGGCCTGCTGCTGCCACCGTGGGGCTACGCCGTGGACGCGGTCGAATCGCCGCAGGAAGCGCTGGAACGGCTGCGCGGCGATGCCCTCCCGCGCCAGGCACGCGGCGCCTACGTCGCGGTCCTGGCCGACCACGACGGCCTGCGCCACAGCGCGCGCGCCCTGTACCGGGCGCTGGCCCGGACCCCGGCCTACGCCGGCATCCGCCTGCTGTGGCTGTACGGCGCGGAGGTGCCGGGGGAACTGCGCGAGGGCGCCGAGCTGGTGCCGCGGATGGCGGCGGACGCCGAGCTGCGCGCCGCGCTGCAGGAACCGGCGGGCGATGGTGCGGGCACGGCCGCCGACACCGCCCCGGGCGGCGACGACGACACCCCCGGCGCGCTGGCCGGCGGCGGGCTGGCCGGCGCCGAGCCGGGCCCGGCACCGCAGGCTCCGGAAACTCCGGCTGCGCCCCCTGCCCCGCCTGCATCTCCCGCGCCGGCGGCCGGGCCGGCGCCGGTGCATGCGGCGCGCCTGCTGCTGGTGGAGGACAACCCCGTCAACCTGCTGGTGGCGCAGAAGCTGCTGTCGGTGCTGGGCTACGCCTGCGACACCGCGACCAATGGCGAGGCCGCGCTGGCGCGCCTGGCCGCGGCCGAGTACGACCTGGTTTTCATGGACTGCCAGATGCCGGTGCTGGACGGCTACAGCGCCACCCGGCGCTGGCGCGAGCAGGAAGCGGTGCGCGGCGGCCGGCGCCTGCCGATCGTGGCCATGACCGCCAACGTCATGGCCGGCGACCGCCAGCGCTGCCTGGACGCGGGCATGGACGACTACCTGTCCAAACCGGTGGCGCGCGAGCAGCTCGATGCCTGCCTGCGGCGCTGGCTGCGCCCGGCGCCCGCCGCCGCCCAGGCGCCTGCGCCCGCGGCGTCCGCGGCGTCCGCGGCCCCGGCGCGGCCTGCACCCAGCGTCCCGCCGGCGGCGACGCCCGCGTCGGCTGCCGCCCCGGGCCCGGTCCCGCGCGCCGCGCCCGCCCCTGGCCCGGCGCGCCCGGCCCCCGCTCCGGCCGTGGCCACGCCGCCGGCCCGGCCCGCGGCCCCGCTGATGCCTCCCGCAACCCAGCCGTCGCGGGTTGCGGCGACACCGCCGCGCCCGGCCCCGGCGCCGACTGCACCGACCGCGCCAGGCGCCCCCGCCGCGCCGGCCGCCGGTCGGCCGGCCACGCCGGCGGCTCCTGCGCACCCCATGGCTCCGGCGAACCCTGCACCGCCTTCCACGGCTCCGGCCACGCCGGCAATCACCCCGGTCCGCCCGGCGGCCCCCGCGGCGCGCGCCAGCGGCGCCCAGGCCACGGCCCTGTCGGCCGTGGATGCCGGGATCCCGGTGCTGGACATGGAAATGCTGGATGAGCTGCGCGCGATCGCCGGCGACGACGCCACCGCGATCGTGCGCCTGTTCCTGGAGGATGCGCCGCGGCTGGTGCGCCAGGTGGAGCAGGCCTCGGCCACGCCCGACCTGCCGGCCATGCGCGAGGCCGCGCATGCGCTCAAGTCCTCCAGCGCCAACATCGGCGCGCTGGCGCTGTCGTCGGTGGCGCGCCGGATCGAGACCGCGGCGCGCACCGGCACCCTAGAGCGGCCGGCGGTGGCCGCGGCGCTGCTGATCGCCGAATTCGGCCGCGCGCGCGAGGCGCTGCTGGCCTGGCTGGCGACCCCGGGTCAGTCCTCGAGCTTGCTGAGCAGGTAGTTCTGCTCGCCGATGCGGGCGATCAGGTCCAGCTGGGTCTCCAGCCAGTCCACGTGCTCCTCCTCGTTGTCGAGGATCTTCGTGAACAGCTGGCGGCTGACGTAGTCGCCGACCGAATCGGCGTAGGCGATGGCCTCGCGCAGCAGCAGGATGCCTTCCAGTTCCAGCGCCAGGTCGCACTCCAGCACCTCGCGCGGGCCCTCGCCGATGCGCAGCTTGCCCAGCGCCTGGAAGTTCGGCAGGCCCTCGAGGAACAGGATGCGCTCGGCCAGCCAGTCGGCGTGGTGCATCTCCTCGATCGATTCCTTGTACTCGTGCTCGGCCAGCTCCTTGAGCCCCCAGTTCTTCAGCATCTTGGCGTGCAGGAAGTACTGGTTGATCGCGGTGAGCTCGTTGTACAGGGCCTTGTTGAGGTACTCGATGACCTTCGCGTCGCCTTTCATCGGGTTCGCTCCTGCGCGGGGGATGCGCGCACTCTAGCGCGCCGCGGGCGGCGGCGAGGTAACGCGAATCGTGTGCATCGCCGGCCGCGGGCCGGCGAGGCTCAGGCCGCCTGCAGCAGCGGCAGGGGCAGGGCGCGGGCCCGGTATTCGGCCACCAGGTCGGCGGCCAGCGGCAGGCAGGTGCCGCAGGTCGCGCCGCAGCCGGTACGCATGGTCAGTTCGGCGACGCTTTCGCAGCCGGCCTCGACGGCCTCGCGGATCTGGCGGTCGGTAACCCCATTGCAGATGCAGACGTACACGGCGGTCTCATGTGGCTGAACCGGGATCCATTCCACAATGAATGAGAACCATTGTCAATTGCATCCGCGTCCGCGGCCCCTGCCAGGGTTCAGGCGGATGAACGCCCGCCCCGCGGCTGCCGCGGCCGCCGCCGCGGACGGTCGTGGCCGGCGCTGTTGCCCGGCAGCCAGGCCTGCTGCGCCACCCCCGGCATCTGCCGCAGCTGGGCGCCCACGCTGGTGGCCAGCGGGGCCAGGTGGCGCAGGGCGCGGGCATAGACCCCGCGCTTGAAGGTGACCACGTGCTCGACCGGGTACCAGAAGTCGACCCAGCGCCAGTGGTCGAACTCGGGGCTGTCGGTGGCGTCGAAGCGCACCAGTGACTCGTCGGCCACCAGCCGCAGCAGGAACCAGACCTGCTTCTGCCCGATGCACACCGGCCCCGGCCCGCCACGGCGGATCGCCCGCCCCGGCAGCCGGTAGCGCAGCCAGCCGGGCGTGGCGCCCAGCAGTTCCACATGCTCGGGGGACAGGCCGGTTTCCTCGTACAGCTCGCGGTACATGGCCTCGACCGGGGTTTCGTCGCTGCGCATCCCGCCCTGCGGGAACTGCCAGCCATCCCGGCGCACCCGGCGCGCCCAGAACACCTGCCCATCGTCGCGCATCAGCACGATGCCGACGTTCGGCCTGTAACCGTCCGGATCGATCACGATGCGGACTCCAGAAAATTCGACTGCCCCGACAATGCCACGCCCCCGGCAGGGCGACAAGCGGCGATTGACAGCGCGGCCAGGAACGTGAAAAATTCGCAATTCCCCGCCGCCCTGCAGGCGCGTGCGCGGGAAGCGCGGCCTGGTCCGCGGTTTCGGCTACGTAGCTCAGCCGGTTAGAGCACAGCACTCATAATGCTGGGGTCGGTGGTTCGAGTCCACCCGTAGCCACCATTGCCTGCAACGCAAAAGCCCCGCATCCGCGGGGCTTTTTGTTTCCATCGCCACGCCTGGCCGCGCCGTCCGGCGCCGCGCTATGGCGCCGCCTCCGCCTCCAGGCCGACCACGCCGGGGGCCAGGACCCGGGCACGGGTGGTCTTGCCTGTGCTGGTGTTGCGGATGCGCACGCTGTCGCCTACCCCGCCATCCTCCAGCGCGGTGCCTGCAATCGCGATCTGGAAGCCCTGCCCCGTCGCCACGATCCGCAGCGGCTGGCCACGGGCGACCGCGCTGCCGCCCTGCAGCAGCGAACGCCGCAACGGCTGGCCCGCGCGCAGCGTGCGCCGGGCGCGGTAGCCGGCGGCCTGGTCCGGCGACAGCAACAGGTCGGGGATCGCCGCCAGGTCCTGCTCGCCGGTTCCCAGCGCCTCGGCACGCAGCGGCTGCCCGGCCGCCACTTCCCCGCGCGCGACCACCGCGTCCACGTAGAGCGGGCGGAGGGAGGCGGTGGTGGCGCGGGTATCGGTCATGCGGTCAGCCCAGCAGGTCGGCCATGGCCAGGATGCGGCGCGCCACGTCCGCGAGCTTGAGGCCCTGCTTCATCGCCTGCTGGCGCAGCGTGGCGTAGGCCTCGGCCTCGCTCATGCCGCGCCGGTCGATCAGCAGGCCCTTGGCGCGTTCGATGTCCTTGCGGTCCTGCAGCCGCTGTTCCAGCTCGTCCACGCGCTGGCGCACATGCGCCTGCTGCTCGAAGCGGGCCATGGCCACGCGCAGGATCGAGGCCAGCCGCCCGGGCGCCAGCCCGTCGACCACGTAGGCGGCCACGCCGGCGCCAAGCGCCTGGCGGATCAGGCGCTCGTCGTCGTCGGCGGAGAACACCACCACCGGGCGCGGCGCGTGGCGGTCGATCATCGCCAGCTGCTCGAGGGTGTCGCGCGAGGGCGATTCCACGTCCAGGATCACCACGTCCGGCTGCTGTTCCTGCACCGCGCGCAGCAAGCCGGCAGTGGCCACCGGCTCCAGCACCTCGCAGCCGGCATCGGCCAGCGCCTGCCGCAGCTCGGCGATCGGCTTGTCCGTGTCGTTGACCAGGAGGACGCGCGGCATCGGGACGGGGCGGCGGGGGATGCGCCTGATGTTGCCATGCAACATCGCCGCTGTGGGAACCGGTCGCGCCGGGCACGCGCGGCGGTCCCGGCGGCAAACCGCGGCAGCGGTCACTGATCGCGCAACTGGGCCGGTGCAGCCCCTCAACCGCCGCGCTGCCGCGGCCGTTAGGGAAACAGGTCGCGGGACAGCGTCCCCCGCCGCGAACGGCTGCGGCCAGGTGCCGCCAGGCCGGCCCGCCTTCCCGGGCCGCACCACCGGCTGCGCCGTTTCCGTTCGCGGCATGCCCCCCCGGCATGGCGTCCGCCCGCGTCCGCCCGCCGCGCCCTCCCCCAGGTCCAGACATCCCCCATGAACGCCCCGCGCCCCCATACCCCAGGCACCCCCGCGGCCCCAGGCCACTCCACCCCGGCTACCGCCGCGCTTGCCGCGGCCATGCCCACGCTCGCGCCGGCCGATCCGCTCGGCCCGCTGGGCAAGCTCGTCCTGGCGGCAGGCATCGTCGTGGGCGTGGCCCTCTTCGCCCGGGCCACCTGGCGCTACCTGTCCGGGCCGCAGTACCCGGCCTCGCACCCGGCGGTGATCTCCCTGTTCAACGCCCGCGACGCGGCGATCGATGCCGCGGTGTCGGCCGACCACATGCGCCTGCACGGCTACATGGCCGAGCTGGAAACCCTGCTGATCGCGCGCCTGCCGGACGACATCAACGAGGCCTCGCTGTACATCGCCGAGGCCACCTGCGCCCGCGACATCCTCTCCGGGATCGCCGCCACCGATCCGGAAGGCGCCGAGCAGCTGCTGCACGCGCTGCACCGCGCCGGCTTCGTGGTGCCGGCGGACCTGGAATTCCTGCAGGCCCACCCCCGCGCCGGGATGTCGCTGGCGGCGCAGTAGGCCTGCCCGGCCGTGCCGGCCCCGCGCGGCCCGGGGACGCGGTCCCGGGGCCGGGCCGCCATCACGAAGCTGAAGCGGCCCTGCCGGCACGCCGGCCATTGACCTGCATCAAGGACAGGCACCGCGGGCGGGCCTAGCCTCGCTCCATGGCCAGCCTGTCCTCCCTGTTCGATCCCGAGCTGCTGCGGCGCTACGACGTGCCGGGCCCGCGCTACACCTCCTACCCGACCGCGCCGCAGTTCACCCCCGGCTTCGGCGAAGCGGACCTGCGCGCGGTGGCGGCCGCCAGCAACGGCGACCCGATCCCGCGGCCGATCTCCCTGTACCTGCACGTGCCGTTCTGCACCAGTCCGTGCTTCTATTGCGGCTGCAACCGGATCATCACCCGCGACAAGGCGCGCGGCACCGCGTACCTGACCCGGCTGTACCGCGAGATCGGCATGGCCTCCGAACTGTTCGACCGCGACCGCGACGTGGAGCAGGTGCATTTCGGCGGCGGCACCCCCAACTTCCTGGACCCGCTGCAGATCGCCGAGGTGATGGACGTGCTGCGCCGGCACTTCCACTTCGCCCCGGGCGCGCGCATGGACTGCTCGATCGAGCTGGACCCGCGCTTCATCACCCCGGCCGAGGTCGGCGAGCTGGCCGCGGCCGGCTTCAACCGCGCCAGCCTGGGCGTGCAGGACTTCGATCCGGCGGTGCAGGAGGCGGTCAACCGCGTGCAGGGCGTGGCCCAGACCCTGGGCATCATCGACGCCTGCCGCGCGCACGGCTTCCGTTCGGTCAACGTGGACCTGATCTACGGCCTGCCGAAGCAGACCCTGGAGGGCTTCTCGCGCACCCTGGACATCACCCTGCAGGCGCGCCCGGACCGGCTGGCGATCTACGGCTACGCGCACCTGCCGGACATCTTCCGCCCGCAGCAGCGGATCCGCGCCGAGGACCTGCCGAGCCCGGAGCAGAAGCTGGGCCTGCTGCGCCTGGCGATCGAGAAACTGGGCCAGGCCGGCTACGAATACATCGGCATGGACCACTTCGCCCTGCCGACCGACGAGCTGGCCCGCGCCCAGCGCGAAGGCGGCCTGCACCGCAACTTCATGGGCTACACCACCCATGCCGAGAGCGACCTGGTGGGCCTGGGCGTGAGCGCGATCAGCCACATCGGCGCCAGCTTCAGCCAGAACCCGCGCGACATCGCCGGCTGGGAGCAGGCGATCGACGAGGGCCGCCTGCCGGTGTGGCGCGGCATGCGCATGGACGAGGACGACGTGGTCCGCGCCGACGTGATCCAGCAGCTGATGTGCCACGGGCGGCTGGATTTCGACGCCATCGGCCGCCGCCACGTGATCGATTTCCGCGAGTACTTCGCCGACGCCCTGGCGCGGCTGCGGCCGCTGCAGGCCGACGGCCTGGTGGAGGTCGACGGGTCCGGGCTGAGGGCGACGATGCGCGGACGCCTGCTGCTGCGTATCATCGCCATGTGCTTCGACCGCTACCTCACCGCCGCCGGGGGCTCCGCCCCCCTGTACTCGCGCACCGTCTGAACCGCGGGAGGGCGCGCGCATGAGCGGTCCCGGCGTGGTCTTCCCGCGCAGCGGCCCGGCCGTGATGGCCGACGACGGCGACGCGCTGACCTTCTGCTCCACCTGCGCCTTCTCCCAGGCCTGCATGTCCGAGGGCATGGACAAGGCCGCGCTGATGGACCTGCACGTGCTGGTGGAGCACGTCGGCCCGCTGCACCCGGGCGAGCACGTGTTCCGCGAGGGCGATCCGTTCGGCGCCATCGCCGCGGTCCGCGCCGGCACGGTGAAGACCTACCAGGTCGACCGCAACGGCCACGAGCAGGTGCTGGGCTTCCACCTGCCCGGCGAGGTGATCGGCCTCAACGCCATCCACGACGACCGCTATCCCTGCAACGCGGTGGCGCTGGACACGGTGATGCTGTGCCGGTTCTCGTTCCCGAAGATCGCGCTGCTGGCCCAGCGCCTGCCCAACCTGCAGCAACACCTGTTCCGGCTGATGAGCCGCGACATCGGCGTGGCCTCGCTGTTCGCCCGCGACAACACCGCCGACGAGCGCATGGCCGCGTTCCTGATCGGGCTGTCGCGGCGGCTGGCCGCGCGCGGCTTCTCGCCGCGCCGCTTCCAGCTGACCATGTCGCGCACCGACATCGCCAACTACCTGCGCCTGGCCCCGGAGACGGTCAGCCGCGTGCTGCGCCGCTTCGAGCAGGACGGGCTGGTGCACATCAAGCTGCGCGACGTGGAAGTGCTGGACATGCAGCGCCTGGAGGCGCTGGCGCTGGCGGTCCTGCGCGACTGAAGTCCCGCTAGTCCGGCATGTCCCGGGCGGCATCCCCCGCATCGGCCGTGTTCCCGGGATCGGCCGCGCCCGCGCACGGCAGCCCGCGTTCCTCGCGCAGGATCTCCAGCACGCGGCCGATGACCACCGGATCGCGGTAGAGCGTGTGCCCCTGGTCCACCACCAGGGTCGAGCGTGCGCCCGGCAGCAGGGCGCTTTCCAGCGGTACCAGGCCGTCACCGCCCTGCCCGTGGAGGTCGCCGGCGATGGTGTGGTAGCGGATGCCCGGCGCCGGCAGCAGCGATTCGCCGGCCCGCCGCACCGGTTGCGGCGCGCGCAGGGTCCAGATGCTGTCGAGCCGGGCGAAGCGGTAGCTGTCGCGCACCTCCTCGCGCACGTCCTCCGGGTGGGCCAGCGTCACCTCCTTGAGCGCCTGGATCTCCGGTGCGCGGCGGGCCACCAGCGCCCGGGCCAGTCGCCCGGCGAAGCCCGATGCGGCCGGGCTGCCCTTGTGCGGAGCGGCGAGCATGACCACCGCGCAGACCCCCGGATACGGATCGAACAGGAAGATGTCCTGGATCGCCGCCACGTCCTCCGCCGCCCCGTGGAGCTGCCCGGGGGCGACGGTGAACGCCGCATCCCACAGCACCCGTCCGCTGTCGACCGCGAGCAGGCGCGCGACCACTCCACCCAGGCTGTGGCCGACCAGCACCATCTTCCCGCGCGCCGGGTCGTCGCCTTCCGGGTCGAGCAGTTCCCACATCCGGTCCAGGTACGTGCGGACGCGTTGCCTGGACACCAGCAGCGGGGCGTTGGTCTGGAATACGACGTGGATGACCTGGTAGCTGTCGCGCAGCACCGGATCGGCCCAGATCGCGCCGGACAGTTCGGCCCAGATGATCGGGTGGCTGCCCAGCCCGTGCACCATCACCACCGGCGTCTTGCGCGGGTCGTAGTCCGTGAGCAGGTAGGCGCCCGCGCGCCGGCCGATGCCATCGCCTCCGAGCAGCCCGTAGACGCCCAGCCGCGGAAGGCGCGAGGCCATCGCGCCCTTCCAGTAGGACGAGAACGCATCGAACGAGAGCCGCATCCCGCGCCCGCCCACGGTGGTCGACGGCGTCGCCACCGGGTCGACGATGCGCACGACGGGGACGTCGTCGCCATGCTCGATCCAGGCGGTGGCCCAGCGGTAGATCCCTTCCGGCGTGTACAGCGCACAATCGGGCGCATCGGTGCAGCGGTCGGCGCGCAGCACCAGTGGCAGGCCGAAGCCGGGCTGGCGGAAGTCCCAGCCCGGCGGCACCGGGACATCCTGCGCCGGGGTGATCGTATAGGCACCGCGGGCCATCGGGCTGGCACCTTCGATCCGTAACTCCAGCTCGCGTCCGGCGATGCGCCGCCGCCCGGGTTGCCATCCGCCGGGATGGCGGCGGAACAGGTCCAGCAGCGCCCGCGTCGAACAATGGTCCGCCAGTGCGATTCCCGCATCCGGCAGGGCCACCTCCCCGTCCAGCGCGGCATGGGCCGCGGACGCGCAGTCCAGCCACAGGCGCGTGCGGATCGACGGGTCCGGCTCGCGCGCCGCGCGGCGGGCAAGCGCGGCGGCCTCCTGCTGCGTGCGTGGACCAGCCGCTGCGGCGGCAGCGGAAGGTTCGCGGGGCGTGGCCACGCAGCCGGCCAGCACTGCGGCCAGCAGCAGCGTCCCGCGACGGATCGCCGGTGCCATCGCGTCCCGGACGCGGATGCGGCCTGGGTGCCCCGGCACCTGTTCGATCGCTGGAGAGGGCTTCCTGTGCACCGGCATGGCACCCGGGAAGGCGGCGGGATGGGAACCGGAATTTACCGGGCCATGGCCCCTGCCGCGTCAACGCGATGGGCCGGCCTGTGCGGTGCATGCATGCGGCGCCCGGGCACCTGCACCGCCGACCGGCAGGGCGCCGCCGGGGTTGCGGTGCGGAAGCCTCCAGCTCCCGCCACGGCATGCCGGCCACCTGGGACCGGACGCGCATCGCGCCCGTACTACCTACCCCGTCACGCGACAACTGCGCCGGCTCACCGCTCCAGCACCGCCAGTGTCCGTGGCTTGACCTGCGTCAGGGCCGCCGCCGGCCCCGCTGCCGAAGATGCGGCCGTTCCTTCCCCGGAGAGGCCGCATCATGGATCCAACACGCAAGCTCTGGGCAGGCCTGGCGGTCCTGCTCTTCGCCTCGTTCGCCGCCCTGTTGTGGGTCGGCAGCGAGATCCATCGCCAGGCGCCACCCATGCCCGAACAGGTGGTCACCACCGACGGCACCGTGGTCTACACCCGCGCCGACATCGAGACCGGACGCCAGGTCTGGCAGTCGATCGGCGGCCAGCAGCTGGGCTCGATCTGGGGCCACGGCGGCTACGTGGCGCCGGACTGGGGCGCGGACTGGCTGCACCGCGAGGCCGAGGCCATCCTCGATGCCTGGGCCGCGCGCGAGCATGGCGTCGATTCGTACAAGCAGCTGGACGAACCGACCCAGGCCGCGTACGCGAAGCGCGTGCAGGCACTGCTGCGGCCCAACACCTGGGACGCGGACACCGGCACCATCACCCTGGACGCCGAGCGCGCCGCGGCGATGGCGAAGGTTTCCGCGCACTACGAGAGCCTGTTCTCCAACGACCCGGCCACGGCGGAGCTGCGCGAGGCCTATGCCATGCGCAACGACGCGGTGCCGGACGCCGGGCATCGCCGCCAGCTGGCGGCGTTCTACTGGTGGGCGGCCTGGGCCTCGGTGACCGAGCGTCCGGGCTCGGAGATCAGCTACACCGCCAACTGGCCGCATGACGAACTGGTCGGCAACACGCCGCCGTCCAACCTCCTGATCTGGACGGTGTTCAGCGTGCTGTTCCTGATCGCCGGCGTCGGCCTGCTGGGCTGGCACTACGCCACCGGCCACGGCGAGGAAATGCAGCCGGTGCTGCCCAAGGCCGATCCGCTGGCCTCGATCCGGGTCACCCCGTCGATGCGCGCCACCGCCAAGTACTTCTGGGTGGTGATCGCGCTGTTCCTGGTGCAGATCCTGCTGGGCGCGACCACCGCGCACTACCAGGTCGAGGGCCAGGAGGCCTACGGCTTCGCCCTGGCCGAGATCCTTCCCTACGCGCTGACCCGCACCTGGCATACCCAGCTGGCCGTGCTGTGGATCGCCACCGCGTGGCTGGGCATGGGCCTGTACATCGCCCCGGCCATCTCCGGGCACGAGCCGAAGTTCCAGCGCCTGGGCGTCAACGTGCTGTGGACCTGCCTGCTGGTGATCGTGGTCGGTTCCTTCGCCGGACAGTGGATGGCGGTGATGCAGAAGCTGGGCCTGGCCCACAACTTCTGGTTCGGCCACCAGGGCTGGGAATACGTCGACCTGGGCCGGTTCTGGCAGTGGTTCCTGTTCGTCGGCCTGCTGCTGTGGCTGGTACTGGTCGGCCGCGCGCTGTGGCCGGCGATGCGCAAGGGCGCGCAGTCGCGCTCGATCGTGGGCCTGCTGTTCCTGTCGGTGGTCGCGATAGGCGTGTTCTATTCGGCCGGCCTGATGTGGGGCGAGCACAGCCACCTGTCGATGGTCGAGTACTGGCGCTGGTGGGTGGTGCACCTGTGGGTGGAAGGCTTCTTCGAGGTGTTCGCGGTGGCGGTGATGGCCTTCCTGTTCACCCGCCTGGGCCTGCTGCAGGTGCGTTCGGCGACCGTCGCGGTGCTGTTCGCCACCATCATCTTCATGGCCGGCGGCGTGCTCGGCACCCTGCACCACCTGTACTTCAGCGGCACCCCGACCGCGGTGGTCGCCCTCGGCGCCAGCTTCTCGGCTCTGGAAGTGGTGCCGCTGGCCTACGTCGGCTTCGAGGCCTGGCACAACTACCGGCTGGGCAAGGCCACGCCGTGGATGGCGCGCTACAGGTGGCCGATCATGTTCTTCCTGGCGGTGTCGTTCTGGAACCTGGTGGGCGCCGGCCTGTTCGGCTTCCTGATCAACCCGCCGCTGCCGCTGTACTACATGCAGGGCCTGAACCTGACCGCCAACCACGGCCACACCGCGATGTTCGGCGTGTACGGCATGCTCGGCATCGGCCTGATGCTGTTCTGCCTGCGCGGGCTCAAGCCCGACCTGCAGTGGAGCGAGCGCCTGCTGAAGACCTGCTTCTGGTCGCTCAACATCGGCCTGGCCGGGATGTCGCTGTTCACCCTGCTGCCGCTGGGCATCCTGCAGCTGGACGCGGCGATCGAGCACGGCTACTGGTTCGCGCGCTCGGCGGAGTTCATGCAGCAGCCGATCATCGACCTGCTGGTGTGGATGCGCGTCCCTGCCGACACGCTGTTCAGCGTCGGCGCGCTGGCCCTGGCCTGGTTCGTGTTCCGGCTGTGGGTGGCGCCCAAGCGCGGCGCCCAGGCCTCGTCCGCCACCACGGTGGCCGCGGCGGCGATCATGCCGCGGCGCTGAGTCCGGCATCCGATGCAAAGGGACGGGCCGCATTCGCGGCCCGTCTTCTTTTTCCCCGGGTGGCCACATGGCACGTGCCGCGCGGTGCGGCGCGGGGCGCCCGAGGTGCGGCGCATCGTCCCCGCCGGGTCCGGTGGCGCGGCCGGGAGGCTGCCCCGCTCCCGGAGGGAGAAGGGCCCATGGTCAACGCAGCAACAGGGGGATCGTCCCGCGTGCCGCGTGTTCGCTGCGCACCGAGCGGCAATAGGGGCCATTCATCACGAAACGCCGGCAGGTATCCGGGCGGTCGTCGTAGATGCCGCAGTTGCGATGCTCCGCATCCAGCGCCACGCACCAGCCATCGGCGCCGTGCGCCATCACCCGTGCCCCGCCGGGCAGCAGCTCGGTCAGGTGTTCGGGGACATGGTCGTCATCGTCCAGCACCACCGTCAGCCGGCAGCACACCGCGTCGCAACGGCTGCACTCGGCCGCGCAGCGCGCGTGCCGGGCGCCGTGGCGGCTCATGCCTGGCCGCCGGGAACGCCGCGGGTGTAGTGCAGCAGCCGCCCGCGGTAGGGCGGCGCCTCGCCAGGCTGCAATGCGCAGCGCCGCTCCTCCAGGGCGAAGCCGCGCGCGGCCAGCTGGCGGTTGAGGTGCGCGCTGTTGCCGCGCCCCGGGTCGGCCACCAGCACCTCGGCGGCCGCGTGCGCGTGGCGGTCGATCACCCCGCCCAGCAGCGGCGCGTGCGCGGTCTCGTAGAGCACGTCGCTGGCGATGATCAGGTCGAAACGGCCCAGCTCCGGCAGCGGCGCGTCCCATTGCAGGTGGCGGTAGTGCAGCGCCGGCAGCTCGTTGAGCGCGGCGTTGTAGGCCAGGAACACCTCGGCCAGCGGGTGCATGTCCGAGGCGACCACGTCGGCGCCGCGCCGTTGCAGCACCAGGCTGGCCAGGCCGATGCCGCAGCCCAGCTCGAGGATGCGCTTGCCGCGGATGTCGAAGTCCTGCATCGCCCGCGCCAGCAGCTGCCCGGCCGGCCACAGCTGGCCGAACAGCGCCCACTGCGCCGAGGAGATGCCCAGGCGCTCGCCGTGCCCGTCCGGATCCCAGAACTGCTGGCGATCGGCGAGCACGCGCAGGCGGTAGTCGTGGCCGCCGATGGCGACGTGTTCTTGGCGGGTTTCGTAGCCAGGCATGTGCTGCTCCCCGGGCTTGGCCGCGCAGGGCGGGCCTCTCAGGTGTGGAAGGGAGCGAATCGGGGCCGCAAGGCCGCGCGGGACGCGCGTGGGAGCACGGAGCTCGCCGCCATGGTACCACCCGGGCCGATGAACCCAGGCCCAAGCGCCGGGCGGGCGCCGCCGCGCGCCACGCCCGGAGGGACATCCGGGGAACTCAGCCGCCGCTGCAGGAGCAGCCGCAACCGCAGCCGCCGCCGGCACCGGCCGGGGTTGGCGCGACAGGGATCCCGGCCGCGGCGAGGATGCGGTCCACTTCTTCCGGGTCAAGCACGGTGAGGACCTGGACGCTGCCGTGGTCCGGGTCCAGCGCCACCTGCGCGCCGGGATCGTGCGGGCGCAGCGCCGCGCTGATGGCGGCCAGGCGCGACAGGCCGGCGCCGGTATCGGCCTGGGCGGAGGGATGGCTCATGCGTTCCTCGTGGCGTGATCGGAGTGGCCGCACGTTAGGCAGCACGCTCGCTTCCCGCCTTGACCCTGGTCAAACCCGGCGCAACGCTCCGGGCTGACCTGGGTCAAGGCGGCATCCCTGGACGGGAGACAGACTGCGCCCATGCACATCGAGACCGTTCCCCTGCCCCGCCGCGGCCATGCGCGGCCCTCGCCTGCCTGGCTCGCGCATGCCCCGCACCGGCTGATGTTCTTCATCGGCGCGGCCAATGTGCTGCTGGCGATGCTGTGGTGGGCGCTGTGGCTGGTGTCCGCGCGCTGGGGCGCGTGGACCATGCCGGAGTTGCCGGTTCCCGCCGGATGGCTGCACGCCTTCCTGATGCAGTACCTGGTGCTGCCCAGCTTCGTGTTCGGCTTCCTGCTGACCGTGTTCCCGCGCTGGATGGGACTGCCGGAACTGCAGCGCCACCACTACCTGCCGGTGGGCGCCGGCCTGATGGGCGGGCAGCTGGCGATCCTGCTCGGGGCCGCCGGCTGGGAAGCGGGCCTGACCGTGGGCCTGTGGATGGCACTGGCGGGCTGGAGTACCGCGCTGTTCCTGCTGGGCCGCCTGCTGGTCGACGAGCGCGGCCGCACCTGGCACGCCCGCTCCTGCTTCGCCGCGTTGCTGCTGGGCTGGCTGGGCCTGGCCATGTTCCTGGCCTTCGTGCTGGGTGCATCGGCGCAATGGGCCTTCGCCAGCATCAAGCTGGGGAGCTTCGGCCTGCTGCTGCCGCTTTACGTCACCGTCGCCCATCGCATGTTCCCGTTCTTCGCCGGCAATGCCGTGCCCGGCTACCGCGCCTGGCGGCCGCTGTGGTGGCTGCTGGCGGTGTGGGTGCTGGCGCTGGCCCATCTGGCCCTGGAGCTGGTGCACGGCTACGCCTGGCTGTGGACCACCGATGCGCCGCTGCTGGCGCTCACCGCACTGGCCGTGTGGCGCTGGTGGCCGCGCGCGCGCATGCCGGGCCTGCTGGCGGTGCTGTTCATCGGCACCGCATGGCTGCCGGTGACCTTCGGCCTGTACGTGGCGCAGAGCCTGGCCTATGGGCTCACCGGCGAATTCATCCTGGGACGTGCGCCGATGCACGCGCTGTTCATCGGCTTCTTCGGCAGCCTGCTGGTGGCGATGGTCACCCGCGTGACCCAGGGCCATTCCGGGCGTCCGCTGCGGATGTACGGCATCGCCTGGTTCGCGTTCGTGGCGATCCAGGTCGTGGCCACCCTGCGCATCCTGGCCGACGTGCTGCCCGATCCGGGGCTGTGGCAGGCACTGGCCGCGGTCGGCTGGCTGCTGGCGCTGTCGCCGTGGGTGGCGCGCATCGGCCATGTCTACCTCACCCCGCGCCGCGACGGTCGTCCTGGCTGAGCCACTCCCATGATCGAGTTCTATCCGCAGATCAAGCTCGTCCACGTCAGCGCCGTGATGCTCAGCGGCAGCTTCTTCGCCCTGCGCGGGCTATCGCTGCTGGCAGGCCTGCAATGGCCCCGGCACGCGTTGCCGCGCTACCTCAGCTACACGATCGACACCGTGCTGCTGACCGCGGCGCTGATGCTGCTGACCATCCTGCCGCGCGAGCTGTACGCCAACGGCTGGCTGCTGGTGAAGCTGGGCTTCGTCGCCAGCTACGTGGTGCTGGGCATCCTCGCCTTCCGTCCGCGCCGCGGGCCCGGGGCGCGCGGGGGACTGCTGGCCGCCGCGGCGCTGTGCTTCCTGCAGGCCTACTGCATCGCCCGCGCCCACCATCCATTAGGCGCGCTCTACCTGCTCGGCGGCTGAGCGGAGGAACCATGGAACACGAGTGCCCCGAGCTTCCCGATCCGTGCCTGGCGGCCAGCCCGCTGCTGCAGGAATCCTGCGATGCGGCGGGCGTGGCGCTGTTCCTGGAAGCGGTGCCGCCGGCGGATCCTGCCGCCGGCTAGCCAGTCCCGCTCAGTAGCTGTACTGCAGCTGCAGCCAGAGCTTGCCGGTGTCGGCACTGTAAGCCGGGTCGTCGCTGCGGTAGCGGGCCAGCTTCAGCAGGCCGGTCAGGCCCTGCACGCCCGGTACCGCGTGCGCGTAGGAGACATCCAGCTCCCGTCCATAGCTGCCGCCGCCGCGCTCGGCGGCGAAGTCGTGGTACCAGGCCTGCAGGCTGCCGCCGGCCAGCGGCACGGTGGCGCCCGCGTAGCGGTCGTCCACGCCCTGCGCCGGCGTGGTCAGGAACACGTCGGCCCAGCCCTGGAAGGCATGCCGGGTCGCCAGCGGGGTCTGGAAGGCCCGGTTGCCCTCGCCCTCGCCGCCGCCCAGCGACTCGTACCCGGCCTTCAGCACGCTGCCGCCGGCCAGGGCGTAGCCCAGCTCGGCCAGTACGTAGCGGCTGTCGAGCCGCCACGGGTTGCCCGCAAGGTCCCGCTGGCGCGCGTATTCGCCCGCATAGCTCCATCGGCCCCGGCTTCCCTCCAGGCGCAGGCCGCTGGTGCGGCTGTCCAGGGTGCCCAGCGGCGCGGCCGCGGTGACCGCCATGTCCTCCAGTTCCACCCGGTAGTGGTAGGCGACCAGGCGCAGCGGCGGCGCAAGCTGCAGCGCGGCGCGCAGCAGATGGCTGTCGCCGCTGCTGTCGGAGGGGTTGGCACCGGTGGAGGCGCTGCTGTCGGCCGGCCCGAAGATGGTGCTGACCCCGCCGATCCAGGCGTAATCCAGCGCCAGGCGCGGCGTGGCGGCCAGCTGCAGGTGCACGCCGTCGTAGGTCTGTTCGTTCTGCCGCCACGCGCTGCCGCCGACGAAGCGCTGGTTGTCCAGGTTGATCCGCTGCCGGCCCAGGGTCGCGACGGTGCGGGTGCCGGCGTGGCGCAGCAGGGCCTGGTTGATCTCCGCGCCGGCCGGATCGGCGACCACGGGATAGGGGCGGCGGCCATTGCGGGTGTCGTTGTAGCGACCATCGTCCTGGCCCAGCACCGCGTCGGCCTCGGCCAGCGCCGACCAGCCATGCCACGGCGCGCTGCGTGCGCCCACGCGCAGGCGCAAGGTGTTGGCGACCGCATCCTCGCCGAAGCCGGACTGGTCGACGCGTTCATGGCGGTAGCGCAGGTCGAGCCAGGTGCCGGGGCCTGCGTCCTGCGCGGCCAACGCGGGCAGGGGAAGCATGGCCAGGGCAAGCAGGGGTGCGACGTGGCGCGGACGGTATTGGGCAGTCATGGGGGAGCCGGAGTGTGGGGTTGCGCGCACGCTAGGCCCGCCAGCGCCAGCGAGCCATGAGCAGGGTCAAGACGCCGCGGCGGCGGAGTGATCCGCGCACGCGGCTGACGTACGTCAATGCGCCGCGGCAGCCGCGCTGCGAACGTGCAGCGGCCTGCACCCGCCCGCCGATCGCCATGTCCCATCTGCTCGACCTGCGCCACCTGCCGCCACCCGAACCAATGCAGCGCATCCTCGATGCGCTGGAGGTCCTGCCCGTACGCGCGGTCCTGGTGGCGCTGACGCCGTTCCGTCCGGTACCCCTGCTACCCATGCTGGAAGCGCAAGGCTGGGCATGGCGGCTGCGAGATCTGCCCGAAGGCGGTTGCCGCATCGCGATCTGGCGGCGGCCGCGCAGCCGGGCCGGCTCCATCGCTGCGCCCGCTGCGGGCGCGGCAACGGCACGGGCATGAGCGGCCTGGCCTTCGCCAGCGCGCCGCCGGCGGTGCGGCCGCTGCGCTTCCTGCTGTGCGCGCCTGCGTGGGGCGTGGTTGCCGGCGCACTGCTGGTCGCCGACCCGCACCTCCTGGACGGCGGACGCTGGTCGCCGCCGGTGGTGGCCCTGGTACATGTGTTCACCCTGGGCGTGCTTGGCAACGCCATGCTCGGCAGCCTGCTGCAGTTCCTGCCGGTGGCCGCCGGCACGCCGGTGCGCGCCGGGCGCCTGCTGCCGCTGGCGCATGCGGCGCTGAACCTGGGCCTGGTCCTGTTCGTGCTGGCGTTGTACCGCTGGCCTGCCGTGCTGCCCGCGGCGGCGACCCTGCTGGCGGCATCGTTGTTGCCCGTGCTCGCCCCGCCGCTGCCGGCGCTGCTGCGCCAGGGCACGCAGCGGCTGCTGCGCGCGGGCATCGGCGCGGCGCTGCTGGCACTGGCGGCGACGGCGTTGCTGGGCGTGGTGGCGACCGCAGTGCTGCGCGGCTACCTCATGCTGCCCCTGGACCAGGTGGTGGACGCCCACGCCATGCTCGGTGGCGGCGGCTGGCTGCTTGGCTTGCTGGCGGCAGTCGGCGGGGTGACCGTGCCCATGTTCCAGGGCACCGCGCAGGTGGCGCCACGCGCGCAGCGCGCCTGGACCCTGGCGGCGGTGGTCCTGCCGCTGGCCGCGGCAGTGGCGCGATTGCTTGGCATGCCGGCGACCGTGGTCACGCTGGCCCTCGCCCTGCAGGCCGGCGTCCTTGCCGCGGCGGTGCTGCGGCTGCAATGGCATGCGCCGCACCGGCGCAATCCGGCGCTGGTGCGCTTCTGGTGCGCCGGCTGCATCGCACTGTGCCTGGCGGCCGCGGCGGCCTGCGCGGGTGCAGCCGGCGCTCCAGGCCTGGAAGCACCGGCGTGGGCCATGCTTGCGGGTGTGCTGGGCCTGGGCGTCGGTGCGCCGCTGCTGGTCACCGGCATGCTGCTGGAGATCGTTGCATTCATCGCCTGGGTGGACCTGCGCGGCCGCTGCCCGCGCGGCATGCGCATTCCCGCGGTGGGCCGCCTGCAGCCGGAGGAAGACAAGCGCCGCGTCCTGGCCCTGCACCTGGTCGCAGCGCTGCTGCTGCCGGCCGCGTTCCTCGGACCGCTGGCGACGCTTGCCGCCGGCCTGGCCCTGTCTGCGGCGCATGCGGCAACCGCGCTCTGCCTGCTGCGTTGCCTGCGACGCGCGCGCCACTTCCGGCTGCATCCGGAAGCCTACCGATGAGGTGCGGATATCCGGCGGCGGTCCCCCCGACAGCGCCGCCACCGGCAACATCCGGCTCAGTAGCTGAAGTTGAGCTTGATCCAGGCCGTGCGCCCCGGCTCGGCGATGCGCTCCGGCTCGGAGGGGTAGCCGAAACCGCTGTTGCCGGCGGCATTGAGGTGCTCGCGGTAATCGCGGTCGAACAGGTTGTCGATGCCCGCGGCCAGCTGCACGCGCTGCCCGAAGCGGTAGCCGCCGTTGAGCGAGAACACCGCGAAGCCCGGGCTCGGGCCCAGGTCGCGGCCGACCACGTTGCCCTGCCCGGTATTGCTGCGGTGCTGGGCCGCGGCCACGCGCAGCAGCGCGCCCCAGGACCAGGGACCGCGCTCGCCACTGGCGGTCAGGCGCGCCTCCAGCGGCGGCATCTGCGGCAGCGCGCCCTCCGTGGTCCGGCCCCAGGCATAGGCCAGGGCGCCGCCCAGCTTCAGCCCGGGCCGCGGCTTCCAGTCCGCGCCCAGTTCGCCGCCGGCGATGTCCGCATCCAGGTTCCGTGCACGCGTGCTGCCTCCCATCATCCCGCCGGGGAGATAGTCGAACACGATGTAGTCGTCGATCCGCCCGGCGTAGACCGAGGCCCAGGCTTCCACCTTGCCGGCGCGGTACTGCAGGCCGGCGTCGAGCTGGGTGGTGCGCTCCGGCTGCAGACCGATGAAGGCATTGGCCGCGCCCTGCGGCCCCATCGTGGGCGAGAACAGCTCCCAGTAGTCCGGCATGCGCTCGGCGTGGCCGAGGCCGGCATACCAGCCGAAGCGCCCGGCCATGTCGTGCTCGTAGCGGACGAAGCCGCCGGCGAGGGTTTCCCCGCGGCGCTGGCCCGCGGTCGGGTTGGGCATGGCGTCCATGCCGCTGCCGGTGCGCGCGCGCCGGTCCTCGGCACGGGCGCGGTCCACGCGCAGGCCGGACATCAGGTGGTGCACCTCGTCGATGTGCCAGTGCGATTCGGCGAACGCGCCGACGGTGCGGGTGCGTGCGTCATGGGTCCAGGGCGCCTGGCGCCAGGCGTCGCGGCCCATGCCGCTGCGCCGGCGGTGTTCGCCCTGCCTGCCGTCCACGCCGGCGGTCACCTCCCAGCGGCCGTGCTGGAAGGTCAGGGCAATGCGCCCGCCCTCGCTGGTGTCGCCGACATTGCTGGCCATCGGCATGGGCATGGCCGAATCCGGATCCGGGTCGCGCAGGCTGTAGTTGTCCATCACGTGGTCGACCTCGTTGCGGTAGAGGCTGGCCACCACCGCATCGAGCACGCCACCCATGTGCTTCTTTTCAAAGCGCAGGCCGAGGCTGTCGCGGCGGAACCGCGAGCCGTCCATGCCGCGGCCGGCATAGCGGGCTTCGGCATCGCCGGTGCCAGCCGACAGCTCCAGCACGGTGTCCGCATCCGGGGTCCAGCCGATTGCCGCGTCGGCGTTCCACTTGTCCCAGGCCGAGGGCACGCGGCGGCCGTCACCGGCGCGGTAGTCGCTGGCCTCCGAACGGTTGCCGGCGACACGCGCATAACCGCGCGGGGTGCCGGCACTGGCATCCAGCACCTGGTCGTTGCGGCCGTTGCCGCCGGCCAGCAGGCTGCCCTGGGCACGCACGCCCGGGCGGTCGAAGTACGGGATCTCGCGCTCGAAGCGCACCGTGCCGGCCGAGGCGCCGCCTCCCCACAGCACGGTCTGAGGACCCTTCACGACGGTCAGGCGGTCGTAGGTCTCCGGCGCGATGTAGGACATGGCGTTGTCCATGCGCGAGGGACAGGCGCCGCTGAGCACGCCGTCGTTGGTGAGCAGGGCGATGCGCGAGCCGAACATGCCGCGCAGTACCGGATCGCCGTTGGTGCCGCCACTGCGCAGGGTGGAGAAGCCGGGGATGGTCTTCAGGTAGTCGGCGCCATCGCTGGCGGGGACCGGCTGGCGCGGCAGCTTCGGATCGGTGGTGAAGGTGGCCGCGGCCACCGGGGCCACGCCCAGCACCACCACCCCATCCAGGTCGGTGGTGGCCAGTTCGGCATGGACATGCCCGTCCGCGGCCACGGCGGCGGGGACGGCGGCGCAAAGCGCGGCGACCAGGGCATGGGCAAGGGGATTGCGGATCATGGCTGCGCCTCGTGCGCGTTGCCTCGGGGTACGGGCAGTCTTCGCGCCGGCCGCCGCATGCGCCTTGATGGTGGTCAATCGCAAGCCCCCGCAGGCGGCCGCCATGCACCGGCTTGACCTGGGTCAAGTGGAGCGCAGGTCGTGCCCGCCGCGGGTAGCGGATTGATGCAAATCAAGGTCCGTCCGGTGGCGTACGCGCACTGTTCGTCCCGCAGCCCAACGAGACGAAAGAGACGAAACATGAAGATCCGTCACCACCTGGCCATCGGCGCGCTTTCGGCGGCAATCGCCCTGGCTTCCGCTCCCGCCTTCGCCGCCAAGGCCAAGGCTTCCGATGCCCCGCTGCCGGTCGTGCAGGCGCAGCTGACCGCGCCGCCGCTGGTCCCGGCCCCGATCTCGCGCAAGACCCCGGCCAAGGTCGTGGTCGACCTGGAGATGGTCGAGAAGGAGATGCAGCTGGACGACGGCGTCACCTACAACTTCTGGACCTTCGGTGGTTCGGTCCCCGGCAGCTTCATCCGCGTGCGCGAGGGCGACACGGTGGAGTTCCGGCTGAAGAACCACCACAGCTCGCACTTCTCCCACAACATCGACCTGCACGCGGTGACCGGCCAGGGCGGCGGCGCCGAGGCCACCTTCACCCTGCCCGGCCGCGAGACGCAGTTCACGTTCAAGGCGCTCAACCCCGGCCTGTACGTCTACCACTGCGCGATGGCCCCGGTGGCGATGCACGTGGCCAACGGCATGTACGGCCTGATCCTGGTCGAACCGGAGGAAGGCATGGAGCCGGTGGACAAGGAGTTCTACGTCATGCAGGGCGACTTCTACACCGAGGGTGCCAACGGCGAGAAAGGCCTGCAGACCTTCAGCCTGGAGAAGGGCATCGCCGAGGATCCGACCTACGTGGTGTTCAACGGCTCGGTCGGCGCGCTCACCGGCGACAACGCGCTGCAGGCCAACGCCGGCGAGAAGATCCGCATGTACGTCGGCAACGGCGGCCCCAACCTGACCTCCAGCTTCCACGTCATCGGCGAGATCTTCGACAAGGTCTACTTCGAGGGCGGCAGCAAGTACCAGGAGAACGTGCAGACCACGCTGATCCCGGCCGGCGGCTCGGCCATCGTCGAGTTCAAGGCCGACGTGCCCGGCAACTTCGTGCTGGTCGACCACAGCCTGTTCCGCGCCTTCCACAAGGGCACGCTGGGCATCCTCAAGGTCGACGGCGAGAAGCGCCCGGAGATCTACACCGGCCAGCAGCACGACGTCGAGTACCCGGAAGCCGAACCCCAGGGCCACCAGCACTGAGCGCAGCCGCCGCCATGTCCCGCAGCATGCCCCTGTCCACCACCCTCGCCGCCGTCCTGGCGCTGGCTCCGGCCCTGGCCGGGGCCGCCGCCACCGACGCGGCGTCCGGCGGCGGGATCGCATGGCGGTCCATTCCCGGCGGCGCGTTCCGTTCGGCGGTGCGCTTCGAGGAGGAGCGGCCGGTGCTGCCGGTGGCGCCGTTCCAGCTGATGGAGCGCCCGGTCAGCAACGCCCAGTTCGCCGCATTCGTGGCGCGCCGCCCCGAGTGGCGGCGCGACCGCATCCCCGCGCTGTTCTCCAGTCCCGGCTACCTGGGCCACTGGGAAAGTGCCGACGCCCCCGGCGCCAGGCTGGACCCGGACGCACCGGTGGTGCACGTGAACTGGTACGCCGCCGATGCGTTCTGCCGCGAGGCTGGCGGGCGCCTGCCGGACTTCCTCGAGTGGGAATTCGCCGCGGCCGCCGACGCCACCCGCGCCGATGCCCGCCACGACCGCCAGTGGCGCCTGCGCCAGGCCAACGACGGCACCCCGCACGCGCCCGATGCCGCGGCGGACGCCCCGGCCAACGTGTACGGCGTCCGTGGCCTGCACGGCGCCTACTGGGAATGGACCGGCGACGCCACCTCGTTGCTGGGCGGCGGCGACCGCCGCGGCCGCGACGACGGCGACGCCCTGCAGTACTGCGGCGCCTCGGCCATGGCCTTCAACGATCCGGCCGACTACGGCGCGGTCAAGCGCTTCGTCCTGCTGTCGGCCCTCACGCCCGCTGCCACCCTCGGCAACCTGGGCTTCCGCTGCGCGAGGAGCCAGCCATGAACCACCACTTCAAACCCCTGCGTACCGCCCTGGGCCTGGCCCTGGCGCTATCCCTGTGCGGGCCGCTGCCGGTCGCCCTGGCCGCGCTGGCCGGGCCGGACGCGCCCGCGGCGACCATGCTGCCCGGCAGTTCGCTGTACCAGGTCGATGCCGGCCTGACCGACCAGCACGGCCAGCCGCTGCGCTGGTCCGACCTGCACGGCCGGCCGCAGCTGGTGTCGATGTTCTACGCCAACTGCCACCTGATGTGCCCGCTGATCCTGGAGAACGCCAAGGCCCTGCAGAAGCAGCTGGGCGCCGACGGCGAACGCCTGGGCGTGGCGGTCATCACCCTGGACCCGGCGCGCGACACCCCGCAGGCCCTGGCCGCGGTCGCCGCCGACCACCGCACGCCCGCCGCCTGGCGCTACCTGCGCCCGGAACCGGACGCGGTCCGCGCCCTGGCCAGCGTGTTGGGCGTACGCTACCGCTTCCGCGACGACGGCAGCATCAACCACACCAGCGTACTGGTGCTGCTCGACGCCGAGGGCCGCGAGGTCGCACGCTCCGAAGTCACGGGCATCGCGCCCGATCCCGCATTCGTGCAACAGGTCCGCGCCACGCTGGCCGCGGACTGACGCTTCCATCCATCCCCGTCAAACCGGAGTAACCACCATGAAGAACCGCACCCGCATCCTCGCTGCCCTGGCCCTGATGGGCGCCGCCGGCATGGCCCAGGCCGCCGGCAACTGCACCATCTCGCTCAAGGGCGACGACGCCATGAAGTTCGACCTGAAGGAGGCCACCGTCTCGGCCAGCTGCCCGACCATCACCGTCGAGCTGGCGCACACCGGCAAGCTGCCGGTCACCGCGATGGGCCACAACGTGGTCATCAGCAAGACCGCCGACATGGCCGGCATCGCCCGCGACGGCATCAAGGCCGGCGCCGCCAACGCCTACGTGCCCAAGGGCGACGCCCGCGTGATCGCGCACACCGACCTGGTGGGCGGCGGCCAGAAGACCAAGATCACCTTCCCCGGCAAGGCCCTGGCCGCCGGCGGCGACTACAGCTTCTTCTGCAGCTTCCCGGGCCACTCGGCCATGATGAAGGGCAAGCTGGTCGTCACCAAGTAAGTCCCGCGCCACCCGTGCCGCCGAGGCACGGGTGGCCCGTTCCCGGCCGCGACGCGGCCCCAAGGGGATTCCCGCATGGAACTGGACATCCGCATCGATCCGACGCGGGTCGACCTGGCACGCATCGAGCAGGCCCTGCTGGAAAGCGACCCGGCCGCCCTCGTGGACCTGGACCCGGCCAGCGGCCACCTGCGCGTGGCCACCTGCGCCGGCACCGCCGAGGTCGGGGCGATCCTCGCCGCCGCCGGCGTCCCGGTGCCGCAGCAGGCCATCCACATCGTGCCTTCGGTGTGCTGCGGCGGCTGCAGCGGCTGAAGCGCCGCGGCGATCCGTTGATCGCCGGCATCAATACGAGACCCGCATTCAGGCCGCAAACCCGCTGTTTCCGGCCTCCGGCGGCGGGTCGTGGCGCGACGCAGGGGTAAGATCGGTCCTCCGATCCATGCCCGGCCCGCCCGGCAGGCCGGTGCGCTCCGCACCGGCGGCAGGCAGGCCGGCGCGACCAGCGACCTGCCCGCCATGAATACCAAGCACCGCAAGCCCCTCCCCGGAACCCCCCTGCACTGGTACGACGCCCGCGAGGCGGTCGAAGCCCTGCAGCCCGGCGCCTGGGCCAGCCTGCCCTATACCTCGCGCGTGCATGCCGAGAACCTGGTGCGTTGCGCCGACCCGGCCCACCTGGACGACTACCTGCGCCAGCTGGTCGAGCGCCGCCGCGACCTCGACTTCCCCTGGTTCCCGGTGCGGGTGGTATGCCACGACATCCTCGGCCAGACCGCGCTGGTGGACCTGGCCGGCCTGCGCGACGCCATCGCCGACAAGGGCGGCGACCCGTCCAGCGTCAACCCGGTGGTGCCGGTGCAGCTGATCGTCGACCATTCGCTGGCGGTGGAGTGCGGCGGCCACGACCCGCAGGCCTTCGAGAAGAACCGCGCGATCGAGGAGCGCCGCAACGCCGACCGCTTCCACTTCATCGAGTGGTGCCGGCATGCGTTCCGCAACGTGGAGGTGATCCCGCCGGGCAACGGCATCATGCACCAGATCAACCTGGAGAAGATGTCGCCGGTGGTGTACGTGCGCGACGGCGTCGCCTTCCCCGACACCTGCGTGGGCACCGACTCGCACACCCCGCACGTGGACGCGCTGGGCGTGATCGCCATCGGCGTCGGCGGCCTGGAGGCGGAAAACGTGATGCTCGGCCGCGCCTCGTGGATGCGGCTGCCGGAAATCACCGGCGTGCGCCTGACCGGCCGCCCGGGCCCGGGCATCACCGCCACCGACGTGGTGCTGGCGCTGACCGAGTTCCTGCGCGCGCAGCGCGTGGTCGGCCACTACCTGGAGTTCTTCGGCGAGGGCGCGGCCACGCTGACCATCGGCGACCGCGCCACCATCTCCAACATGTGCCCGGAGTACGGCGCTACCGCCGCGCTGTTCCACATCGACCAGCAGACCCTGGACTACCTGCGCCTGACCGGGCGCGAGGAGCAGCAGGTGCAGCTGGTGGAGACCTATGCGAAGACCGCCGGCCTGTGGGCCGACGACCTGGCGCAGGCGCAGTACGAGCGCGTGCTGGAATTCGACCTGTCCTCGGTCGTGCGCAACCTGGCCGGCCCGTCCAACCCGCACCGGCGCCTGCCGGTCAGCGCGCTGGGCGAGCGCGGCATCGCCGACCCGGCCAAGCTGCAGGCGGCGCGCGAGGAAGAGGCCCGCGGCCTGCTGCCGGACGGCGCGGTGATCATCGCCGCCATCACCAGCTGCACCAACACCTCCAACCCGCGCAACGTGATCGCCGCCGGCCTGCTGGCGCGCAACGCCAACGCCCGCGGCCTGCTGCGCAAGCCCTGGGTCAAGACCTCGCTGGCCCCGGGCTCCAAGGCGGTGCAGCTGTACCTGGAGGAAGCCGGACTGCTGCCGGAGCTGGAGAAGCTGGGCTTCGGCATCGTCGGCTTCGCCTGCACCACCTGCAACGGCATGAGCGGTGCGCTGGACCCGAAGATCCAGCAGGAGATCGTCGAGCGCGACCTGTACTCGGTGGCCGTGCTGTCGGGCAACCGCAACTTCGATGGCCGCATCCACCCGTATGCCCGGCAGGCATTCCTGGCCAGCCCGCCGCTGGTGATCGCCTACGCCATCGCCGGCACCATCCGCTTCGACATCGAGAAGGACGTGCTGGGCCTGGACGCCGACGGCAAGCCGGTCACGCTCAAGGACATCTGGCCGGCGGACGAGGAGATCGACGCCATCGTGCGCGCCAGCGTCAAGCCGGAGCACTTCCGCAAGGTCTACGCGCCGATGTTCCAGGTGCGCGTGGAGCACGGCGAGCCGGTCAGGCCGCTGTACGACTGGCGCCCGATGAGCACCTACATCCGCCGCCCGCCGTACTGGGAAGGCGCGCTGGCCGGCGAGCGCACCCTGCGCGGCATGCGCCCGCTGGCGGTGCTGGGCGACAACATCACCACCGACCACCTGTCCCCGTCCAACGCCATCCTGCCGACCAGCGCCGCCGGCGAGTACCTGGCGAAGATGGGCGTGCCGGAGGAGGACTTCAATTCCTACGCCACCCACCGCGGCGACCACCTCACCGCGCAGCGCGCCACCTTCGCCAATCCCAAGCTGCTCAACGAGATGGTGCGCAACGAGGACGGCAGCGTGCGCCAGGGCTCGCTGGCGCGGCTGGAGCCGGAAGGCAAGGTGATGCGCATGTGGGATGTGATCGAGACCTACATGCAGCGCCGCCAGCCGCTGGTGATCATCGCCGGCGCCGACTACGGCCAGGGCAGCTCGCGCGACTGGGCCGCCAAGGGCGTGCGCCTGGCCGGCGTGGAGGCGATCGTGGCCGAGGGCTTCGAGCGCATCCACCGCACCAACCTGATCGGCATGGGCGTGCTGCCGCTGGAG